>Ga0272449_1003788_pt1 | contig 12749 bp, 13 predicted proteins | sample YNPCB0241_FD_198679 | JGI IMG/M metagenome (GOLD analysis project Ga0272449, IMG submission 198679) | Hot spring sediment microbial communities from Yellowstone National Park, WY, United States - YNP-CB-024-1 | ecosystem: Environmental > Aquatic > Thermal springs > Hot (42-90C) > Sediment...
TCCAGTGGGAGCCTGATACATTTAATCCTTCCCTTGCCTGTCCCACACCTGTATGGTGTGAGTTTTAACCCCGAGTATTCTTCCAGCCTCTCTCGGACTGTAGCTGCGTTCCATATGTTTACGATATCAAAACATACATCAATATACATTTTCCATTAACTGTTTATTTCCCTTCCCAGATGAAGCGCCCCCTCTTTTTGAAGTGTTCCACCAGCCCGCCGTCCTCCAAGATCCTCATGAGAAAGTCGGGTATGGGTTTAAAGTCAAAGGTCCTGCCTTTGGCGTAGATCTTGCCTTCAGACAATGCCACCTCGATAACATCCCCACTATCGACAAAGTCTGGCAAGTCCTTGGACTCCACGAGCGGCAGTCCTATGTTGAAGGCATTCCTGTAGAATATCCTGGCAAATGACTTTGCCACGACAACGCTTATTCCCGCATGCTTTATCACAACTGGCGCCTGCTCCCTGCTAGAGCCGCACCCAAAGTTCTTTCCGGCGACTATTATGTCCCCCTTAGAGATCTTGGATGCGAAACTAGGGTCCGCGCCTTCCATAACATGTTTTGCAAGTTCGTCAAAGTCTATTGTCTTGAACTTGTACTTGCCTGGTATTATGAGATCTGTGGATATGTCGTCCCCAAACTTCCAGACCCTTCCCACGATCTTCATTCAGGACACCTCCTCAGGCACTGTGAATTTCCCATTCAGCGCCGAGTAAGCCGCGGTTAGCGGGGATGCTAAGTAAATCTCCGCCTCGGCGCACCCCATCCTCCCCTTAAAGTTTCTGTTGGTCGTCGAGATCACTATATCGCCTGGGGACGGCACGCCATGATGCCCGCCTACGCATGGTCCGCAACCTGGCACTCCCACAGCACACCCTGCCCTCACGAGCTCTTCGATTACGCCCTCTCTCAGCGCGCTCAGCAGCACTTCCTTTGAGGCCGGCATCACTATCGTCCTGACTTTTACACTCTTACCCCGCAATACCTTTGCTACCATCCTCAAATCCTCAAGCCTCCCGTTTGTGCACGATCCTATGAAGACCTGATCAACTGGTTTGCCTTCAAGTTCACTCACAGCCCTAACATTATCGACTTGGTGAGGGCACGAGAGCATGGGCTCCAGCTTCCCTGCCTCTATCTCTAGCTCGTCTACATAGTGCGCACCGGCATCCGCATTAATCTCCTTGAAGGGCACTTTAATCCTCCCCTCCAGGAAGGCTCTTGTCGTACTGTCTGATGCTATAAGACCAGTCTTGCCTCCCATCTCGATCGCCATATTTGTCATGACCATCCTGCTATCCATGCTCATATTCTTCACAGCCTCGCCTGTGAACTCTACAGACCTGTAAGTTGCCCCGTCGGCCTTGATCTCCCCTATCGCAAAAAGTATCGCGTCTTTCGAGGTCACGTTCCCTCTAAAACTCCCAGTTATATTTATCCTGATACTTTCAGGAACTTTGAACCATAATTTGCCCGACGCAAATACCGCTGCCATGTCTGTTGATCCTATTCCCGTCGAAAATGCAGCGAATGCTCCATGTGTGCATGTGTGAGAATCGGCCCCTACAACTACCCCTCCAGGAAAGACATATCCCTTCTCAGGAAGGATCTGATGACATATCCCCTCACCAACATCGTAAAGCTTTATCCCATGCTTCCTCGCAAATTCTCGCATCATCTTATGGAGAGCAGAAGTCCCCTCGTTAGAGCTGGGCGAGATGTGATCAATTACAAAGATCGCCTTCTCCTTATCCCACACTCTACTTGCCCCCATCTCGTTGAAACTTTTTATCATAAGTGGGGCTGTCCCGTCATGTGCCATTGCTGCGTCTATGGGGAGAACAACGATCTCTCCAGGAGAGGGCTCCCGCCCTACCTTCATGTAAATTATCTTTTCAGCCAAAGTCATCCCCATATTTCTCCCACCAGACCTCCTGTTTTATCTTAGATGAATATTTTAAACTTTATTGGCGAATTATCCTTTTGAGGGGTTGACTTTCGTCTCGACCACCTGGCATAAGTCAATACGCCCTTCTAAGGTGGACATCTTGCCATATTTTGCAACTGTTAGTAATAGCAACTTGACTTAATCGGCAGAGGTCATTTTCCGACGGGGGTAGTCAACACTAATACTTTGATAATAAATCTAGCAAAACACTCTTGAAATTGGATGAAATACAACTAAAAATTGAGCCAGAACTATGAATGCAAATAGAAATTATTATTAAAAACTTAGCCTCTCCATTAATTGAGATCCTATGAAAAGGGGTGTTAGACGATTTAGCGTCTCGGTTCCACCGGAGCTGTTAGAGGATTTTGACGCTATCATAAAAAAATTGGGGCAAGACCGCTCCAAAGCTATTCAGCAATCCATGCGCCTGTTTATCTCCGAATACACTTGGAGGGAAGAAACATCTGAATGCGCCGGGGCAGTAGTCCTTGTTTATGATCATGAGGTGCACGAGGCAGAGGAAAGCCTCACCGACTTGCAACACGAATTTAGGGAAATAATAAACTCCACACTCCATGTCCACATCGACGAGAGAAACTGTCTTGAGATATTGGCTCTAAGGGGCAAAGTGGGAAAAGTCAAAGAACTTATAAATAAGATATCGGTGTGCAGGGGCGTGAAACAACTCAGGCACACCATAATAGAACTTTCAAATTAAAAAATGAATCTACCACTATTGCTTAAACATAAAAAATTATAAAGAAACTAAAACCTGAGAAACACCCGCCCTGGCTAAGGTTGGGCTCTCTCCTCGATATCTCCGCTGCTCAGGGAATTTTGAGAAGAGGGTGAGGGAGGCTTGCTAGATCTGAATGCCCTCTTTAGAAACATCAGCAGGCAGATCAGGCAGCTTCTCCTTTATCCTCTGCTCGGCAACAGCAGCCGCGTCTGTGAGTATCTTCATGGCATCCTCGTTGGCAGTCTCGAATGAGACATTGAGCCCAGATGTCGCACCGGCCTCAGTCACCAGGTTGTATAGCGACTCGCTTAAATTCGCGAATCCCTTCTCGGCCTCGGGGACTACTTGGAGAACTCCTGGCTGCACACTCTTAATAATCGAAAGTGCAGGCATGACCGTATGCAGAAAGTCACCATAGTCTCTAACCGTGGTCAAACGGAGGGCTATAGTCTCAAGTGCGAGCTTTATCTGTAGGACCCTCTTCTCAAGCTTCCTTATCTCTGCCAGTTCGTTTGCGTACATTATCGCTCTCTGCCTATCTCTTCTAGTGTATGCTTCCACAACCTTTGAGAAAAGGGATTTGTCCTTCTCCGCAAGCCTTGCGTTAGCAAAATCAAGCCTTTGGTTCTGCGCGTGTATCAGCTTTATAGCGTTCTCAATATGGGGTTTGAGCGGACCTGAGGGGGGAGGCGCCTTCTTCTCCGGGGCTTCCCAACTCTTTGTAAACTTACTCATTTAACCTTCCACCTTAGTTCAATTCAAGGGTGAAAGTAGTTAAAAAGATTTCGAGACAAAAATGAGCCTTCCATATTTAATTTTGCATCTCTCAAAATTGGTCCTCCCTCTCTTAAACAAACTTTGAATTTTTGGTCATATATAATAAATAATAACGAATTTACATCTTGAAAAATTGAAAAATTAAAATTTTAACAAGTTGATCCGAAACCCCTGCCATTTGTGGGTGGGATGAGCTTTAACTGTATCGGCGGGAAGCCCCCCTGCGAAAGCGAGGGGTAGTTAACTTTTCGCTTTAAAGATTTGGCGAGGCCTCCCGATTTTAATCGTTAAGCTTCTTTTGTTATAATCTTGCCAACTAGCAAAGAAAACCCCCCTTAGGGGTGGGAGGATGTCAGGAAGCTATCTCTCGATCAGAACCGAAGTTTTCCCTTCTTCCACAATCTTGCTACTAACACTCCCAAGGTGCTTCAATGTCCCTTCCTTCTCCTTACTGCTCACAACAATGAGATCTATTCCATTTTCCTTTGCAAAATTTATGATCTCCTCGGCAGGGTCGCCCTCAAGCAATACGCCCTCCACCTCTACTCCTTCGTCCCTGGCAGCCTTGCTCGCAGAACTCAACACATCCTTCGCGTACTCATACTGTATCTCATGGATCTCGGCAGGAGGCGCAACATGCGCCTTCTTTGCATATGGTAGCTTTGTGGGGATCACGTGGATGACATAAAGTTTTGAACAAAAAGCCTTAGCCAAAGATATGGCCCTTCTAAGAGCGACTGCCGACCGCATCGAATGATCTAATGCCACGGCTATTTTTCCATACTGCGGCATTGCACACTTTTTCAAATACTCCTCAAAACGAACCTCCGTCTGGCTCAATGCATGACCCTCGCAGTATTTTTAGGGGCGCACTATATTTTAGGGTTTGCTCCAATTAGTGTAATGTGATAATTATGGAGAAAGTGGTCTATCTCATCTCTGGTGGCGTAGACTCCCCAGTGGCTGCATATCTAGGTATAAAGAAAGGATGGCGCCCAGTCTTCGTCCATTTTGACAATTTCCCTTTCACCGACGAGTCGACAAAAGAAAAGGCAATTAAAATGGTTCGTCATCTCATTAACATCACAGGGATGGACGGGGAAACACTCCTGGTCCCGCACGGAAGAGACTTGGAAATTATCGTACAAAGGTGCAAGAGGAACTTATCATGCCTCCTCTGCAAAAGGATGATGTACAGAAAGGCAGAGATTATCGCAAAGAAATATGGATGCGATGGTATCATTACCGGCGAGATCATTGGTGAACAAGCAAGCCAGACGCTGAGAAACCTTATCTTAAACAGCAGGGTCATCGAAATGCCCATCATAAGACCTCTGTTAGGGATGAACAAGATCGAGGTTGAGAGTATAGCAAAGAGGATAGGCACATACGAGCTGAGCCTCGTCGCTGCCAAACCATGTGGCGCAGCTGCCATAAAGGCAAGAACACAAGCGAATGAGCCTGAGCTATCAACCGAGGAGAAGAAGATCCCAATACCTGCCCTGCTAGAAGAGAGCATCAAAAATGCGACCCTCCTGGAGAGAGTTTGAGCTTTTTATACTCGCACCGAGAGTAAAAATCTTCCAGCCTGCTCTGTCCTGATAAGCAGATCGTTCCAAAGACCCTCTCGTCAGGGCGGTACTCGCCGACCCCAATATATTTTGACCACCCGTCCAATGTCCCGTCCTCTAGGACCATTAAGGGAAAGAAGACTTGCACCTCAAGTCTAGAGAGCGGCAGGATCTCCTTTACACTTCTTGGTCTTAGTCCAGATACCACCCCTGCGATGCCCTCCCTTCTGGCAATCTGGATCGCGGCAACCAACTCATAATTTGTCAAAAATTCTTCACAATCTGCTGGCAGAGGTGCTACAATAGTCTCAAGAGAGGCGTTCGGCATCCACTCCAAGAGGACCTTCAAATTATTAACCGCCCCCTTGGGCACTTCGCCTCCAATCTCGTAGGTTACCGCCCTCAGGGAGACCCCCCTCTTCAACATACACCAGGATGCTAGAAGTGACTCTTTTGTCTCATCTATCACTCCCAGTAAGGGGTCTTGTGTCCCGACAGGAAAACCGTCTGGTCCTTTTATGGAATCAAGGTAGATGTATGCCATATCTTCCCTTATTTCAACGTACAAAGTCTGGTCAGGGCTGTCCAGATCTACCCTCAAGTCCTTTTTAGCCTCTAAGATAGCTTTACCTAGCAATGAAGCCACCTCCACACTTGTGTAATTATGTTTTCCACTTCTCCGACACCTCACCGAAAAAGATCCGGGTCTAAAGTGTGTAACGGCAAGTTCTGTGCCCTTCTTTATTATCTCCTCAAGTTCTGAAGAGGTTGAGACCCCCGCCGACGCTGAGGAGACCCCAAATATGTGCGCCACTTTCTTTGAGACCTTCTCGGCCTCGTCTGTGTGGACGTAGATCCTGCCTGCAGCCCTCAAGATCTTCGAGAATTTTATGCCGTCCCTTTCCAAAGAACTTCGAATGATCTTCGCTAGCATTCTCTCATAGATGCTGCGCACAGGTCTACTTTTTATGCCGATCTCCCCGCCCATTCTAACTATGACCACGCCACTCCCGCACATGTTCTCATCCAAATAACCTATAAGAAGGGTACAAGAAAAAGATATTGTGCATTTAACCAGTCGTAGACTATTACTTATTAAAAATAAGGAGGGCTAATCTTGGTCCCGGACATAGAGATCTCTTTGAGAGAAGAGCTCGTCAGGTGCATGAAAATTCTCCACAACAGGGGCCTCATATCTGGTCTTGGCGGAAATGCGAGCGCCAGATTGCCCAAGGAGAAGGCGATACTCATAACACCGAGCGGGAGGTTCAAAGGGGACCTCGCCCCAGAGGATATTGTGAAGATAGACATGGATGGTCGCGTGTTGGAGGGCTGTCTTAGACCCTCAATAGAAGGTCCGCTCCACACCGCCATTTACAGGAGCAGCCCGCACATAAACGCAGTCGTTCACTCACACAGCCCATTTACGACCGGTCTCGCTTTGGCTGGGAGGAAAATCGAACCGGTCAACTACGAGGCTGCCGTATTACTCAAGGACGTTCCGATTTTGGAATTCAGGCCTCCGGGGTCGAAGGAGCTTGGCGAGCTTGTGGCAGAGAACATCAGGAATCGAAGGGCAGTAATACTCCAGAACCATGGCGTGGTAGCAGTAGGCGCAACCCCCCTCGAGGCGCTGTGCACAATAGAATCCTTGGAAGAGGTTTCCATAATGATTTTTGTGGCTTCTCACTTCGGAGAAGTTAAACTTATACCAAGGGATCTGATTTAAGGATCAAAAATTCTGGGGGAGCCCCATGCTGGACATAAAAATGATAAGGGAAAACCCGGAGATGGTCAGGTCAAACCTGGCGCGCAGAAACGACCCTGAGATACTCAAGATGTTTGACGAACTGATCGAGTACGACAAGTCTTGGAGGAGGTACTTCGCTGAGGCAAATGAGCTCCGTAGCCAGAGGAACAGGATCACTGAGGAGATTGCGAGGCTAAAGAAGCAAGGCTTGGATGTGACTGAAAAATTGAAGGAGGCAGCAATGATCCCTTCACGTATCAAGGAAATAGAGTCCAAGATGCAGGAATACCGAGAGAAGATGGACTACATACTTATGCGCCTCCCTAACCTGATGGACGATTCTGTACCTTTCGGAAAGGACGAGAGTGACAACGTTGTACTCAGGACTTGGGGGGAAATAAGGTCCTTCAATTTCAAGGTTAAGGATCATATTGATCTGGCGCTGGAACTAGATCTGATCGATATAGAAAGGGCAGCAAAAGTTTCCGGGTCTAGGTTCTACTACCTAAAGGGCGACTTGGTTAAACTTAACTTTGCACTGATTAAATACGGATTGGATTTCATGACCAGACGGGGATTTCTCCCTTTTCTCCCGCCCTATATGATGAAGAGGAAGATCTTGGAAGGGGCAGTATCTCTAGCGGACTTTCAGGATACCATATACAAGGTCGAGGGGGAGGATCTCTTCTTAATTGCGACTTCTGAGCACGCATTGCTTGGCCTTCATTCAGACGAGATTCTTGACGGCAACAGATTGCCTCTGAGGTACTGCGGCATCAGCCCGTGTTTCAGGAAAGAGGCTGGCGCCCACGGCAGGGACACTAAGGGCATATTCAGAGTGCACCAGTTTGAGAAGGTGGAGCAGTTCGTATTCTGCAAGCCCGAAGACTCTCCGAGGGAACATGAACTACTCATTAAAAATGCTGAGGAATTCTTTCAAAGCCTGAAACTTCCCTACAGAGTTGTTAATGTTTGTAGCGGAGATCTGGGAACTGTGGCTGCTAAAAAGTACGATCTCGAGGTGTGGTTACCTGGTCAGGGAAAATATCGAGAAATGGTCTCCTGCAGCAACTGCACTTCCTATCAGGCTATCAGGTCAAACATAAGGTTCAGAGACAAGCCAAATGAACCAACAAAATACGTCCACACATTGAACTCCACATTAGTGGCCACGGAGCGGGCAATAGTCGCAATACTTGAAAATTACCAGCAAGAGGACGGTAGTATAGTTATACCCGACCCACTGATCCCATACATGAATGGGCAGGACATTATAAAGAGGTACAAAAATTAGTTAAATTGAAATCAGTTAAAAGTCGATATATTTATTTTTCATCAAAGTTTTATCAGAAACTCGAAATGGTATTTGGATGAAAAGTGAAGGCTTAAATTTTTCACTCTCTGTTGCAAGAAGCCGACTGGCTTCGACCTTTGGAGCGACTCAAGTCAAGCAACCATTTTTATAGAAATTTTCAAAAACTCTAAATAAGAAGGTCTCTTTCTCTTTATATGCACTTTAAATTGAAAAAGTTTAAAAATCATTTCTAAAATAATATATGTATATATGCTCAACAGATAAACAGTTAGAGGTTGAGTAGGTTGTACCCCAGCCAGAAATTTTGGGATTTATCTCAAGATAGAGAGGGCTTAGGGGGGGCTTACAGATTTCTTGGCAAGCTCTCTTGGAAAAGGAAGGGCTTTGAAGGGGCATATGGGCTGGCGAGGGGCACCATCTCAAAATTTGAAGAAATCCTATACGAGATCTCAGAAGATCCAAGGTGTATGCACGTACGTGAGCTCAACAAGAGGCGCCTTTTGAAGAGAAAGCATTACTTCTACGCAACATACCTCGCGGTGTTGAGCTCGCTCCCAATCCTAAGAACCGTCCCGGGAGATGTCCTGCTGGACACACTTGTAGCTAAGGTAGCTATGATAACTAGCATAAAGACGTTGGACAACATAAACGACCTATGGCATTCCGAGGAGGAGGCAAGGGCCTCCCTCAATAGGCAACTTGGCGTCTTTTTAGGCAGAGAGGTTGAGTTCAGAGAGGACGGGACAGAGGTTGGTATGGCGGAGAACTTTACCTACAGGCTTGCTGAAATAACTCGCGATATGCTGAAGCGCAGGGCCAATCCCAAGGGTCGGATGTTCCAAAAATACATACAAGATTTCGAAAAATACATAAAAGGTCAGACCGACTCGATGCTTCAGAAAAAAGCAGAGTCGCTTGACATAAGGAAATTCCTCAAAGAAGTCAATGAAAAGGGAGTGGGTAATGTATGGATCGACATCGATTTTTGCGTTCTTGAGGGGCTTATGGATCTTTCTGAGGACGAACTGAAAAGCTTGGAGCTTATTGGAAGATGCATAGACCTTGTTTTTAAGGGATGCAATATTTACGATGATGTGGCCGATCTTGAGGAAGATCTCAAGTCAGGCATATACAATTCCGTAGTTTATCTCGCCTTGGATAAAGGTTGGTGCTATTTTGAGAATGGTCGGCCCAATGTTCTAAACAAAGCAAAGATGGCGGCTGTGAGACTGGGTGACCTCCTCTTCCTCAAGGGGTTGGACTACCTTCATGAGGCAGCAAAACTCACAAAACTCATAGACACAGAAGGCATAGCATATGGTCTAAAAATACTGAGGGTCTTCAGCATGAGAAAGTGGCTGACCAGGGTTAACAACCCCTTGACCATAGCTTCTGCGCTTATGGTCAAAGCCACCCCTTCAGTAATGGTATACAGCGATTACATTTAGAGCCCCCTTAAAAACAACCCCTCATTTTTATTATAACAAATTGTTTTATAAACCAATAACTATCATTCATTTAAAATTTTTCTAAAGCCTCTGGAACCTCCAAGATCGAATTGATTGTGAGGTCTGGTGATGCTTCAAGCAAACTTTCGTTGAACAATCCTGTAAGGAGCGCTATTGTCTTCGTTCCTGCTTGCTTTCCGGACTCGATATCTGTTGGCATATCACCGACAACCACCGCTTCGTTGGCGCTTACATTGAGTTTTTTTAAAGCGAGAATAACTGGCTCTGGTGATGGTTTTCCTAAAAACACATCATCTCTTGTTACAATCACGTCAAAAAAATTCTCAAGCGAAAACTTTTTCATTATCAACAAAACATCTTTTCTGCTCCTCGTGGTGACAACTGCCAGTTTAAGTCCCCGTTTTTTTAATGCATGTAGAATCTCTATAACTCCTTCGAAAAGCAAGGAGTTATTTGCAATATTCTTAAGACGTGAATAAGATAAAAAGATCATTATCACTCTCTTAAAGAATGATAATCCAATAGTTCTGCCTAAACGCCAGAGCAATAGGAACTCGGCTAGGGGCGAAGATCTCTCAATTAAAATCTCCCCTAGTTTACTACCAACCCTCTTGCGTATATCGTCTGTTATATTTACGCCGAGTTTTTGAACGATCTTAATGAATTCCCTGCTCATTGGCTCGACGCAGTTAAGGATGGTCCCGTCAAGATCGAACAACACCGCTGATATCATTGAATTCACCATGATCTGCTGACTTAATAAGTAAATAGTGGCTATTTAAATATTGATATGGGTAAAGGCGAAAACTTCCCCTCGGACCCGAAGGAAAAGCTTTATGTCACCTGTTGTTACAAAAAGAAATAGACATATATGAAGTTTCTATTTGGGCACGAGATCATTGATCACATAACAGATTTAAACAAAGGGGCAGTCGTCTCCATTTTAGACGAAAACAGATATGAATCTATCTTGTTCTTGAATGCCCTTTTATCAAAGAGCCCGGTCAAGGCAGTGATAATCACACCTAACGAACTCAAAACTTCTCTTCCGCAGGAAATTGTGGAGTTTGAGAGAATTACAACGGCAACAGAAGTCAACCTGTTTGTTTCTAAGGTCAGAGATAGCATGAATAACGAAGGTGTGATAATTCACAATTACCTTCATTACCTCCTTCTCAAAGAAGAAGAATCACAAGTATTAAAAATGATAGAATTCTGGATCAATAAGATCAGTAAAACTGGAATGGTTGAATTTATCATTCTCGCAAAGGGAACCTTTCCCAATTTCGAAAAGAAATTAAACAGCCTCCTAAACGGGTATGTCGAAATAAACATTAAGCCTGGAATGCGAAATCTGTACTCACTCAGACTATTTCGAATCTGCAAACCTGAGTACCACGCAGAAGAATTTTTATACACCTTTGATGCAAACAGATTGCTCGTTAAATGGGGCGACGAATTTACAGAATTTCTTCCAAAAGAGTCTGAAGAGGAGATTAAAAAGAAGATTGAGTTCATTAAAAACAATCTATTTAGCATAAAAATAGAACGTGTACTCGATAAGCCTCTTCCCAGTATGAGTATCTTTGATAAGTGGTTATATGCCCAGACCACAGATATGCCATTATCCCACATATACTTTCTCTACCCCGAAAAAATTGACGAATTTTTAAGGAAGATCGCGATCTGGAACCTGCGCGGACTTGTGAGTATAAAAACTGGTCCTCCAACAATTCCAGATAAGCGCATGAATTTGCGTCTCAGAAATAGACTTGCCATGAAAATCCCCACACCAATTGCACTATTCTTCTTGAAGAAAAGAGGAAGCACAGTCCCATTCGAGGTATACAACATGATAAGAAAGGCTAGCGCTTTCTACATATCCACCCGCTCCTCAGAAGAGGAAACAGAAGAGTTAGATGAAGTTGAGCAATACTTTCAGGAATACGCAGCCAGAGAGACTGCACTAAAGACTCTCTTAGAGAATAAAGAAAGTCCTTTAATACGGTTCAACCTAAAGGATTTGCCAAAGGTTCTGTCACTTTCACTTTTTTATGGATATCGACTTAAACCTAAGGTCTACGAAAAAGAAAAAGGAAAATGGATAATTGATATCGAAGACTGCTTCATATGCAAAAACATCAAGAGCGAGAAACCCACTTGTGAACTGCTAGTTGGAACAATAGTAGGAGGATGCGCTGTCACTTTTAAGGAAAAATTTACTGCTAAAGAGATCGAATGTAAAGCAAAAGGAGACAATTCCTGCAAATTCTTGCTGGAAGTGATAGAAGAAACATCTAAAATTTAAAAGGGTTTACTATATTACCAATTCCTTCGGGAATACTACGAACCCCTCATTTGTTATGTTATATGGTCTAGGATTGGGATCGCAGTGAGTGCCCCTCATCTTTTCGACCTTTATCGCCTTAACCTTCCCATTCTGGTAGCTCTGAAGAAGTATAACTCCATGTGAGATATACTCCTCAATCTGATACTCTCGCTCAAGGGCCTCCACCCTTAGTTCTGATGAAACTAGCACTGCCGCGTCGAACTTCGAGAGTTCCTCAAACATACTTGCGATGGCATACCTTCTCTCTGCTGGATCAGGGTACTGAAGCAAGAGCATCGAGATCGGGTCTACAGCTATCCTCTTTGCTCCAACACTTCTTACATTTCTTCTAATAAGATCGATTAGAGCTGTGAGGGCAACCTCTTTCCTAGACATCGGAACAGGTCCCAACAATAACTGGGATGGGAGTATCCGTATTGGGGAAGCGTCCACAATTAGTACCTTTTTTTCATCCTCCAGCCGCTTTAGATCCCAGCCAAACGCCGCCATCTCTTTTATAAGGTGATCCCTGCTCTCATCTAGGGTTACAAAAACTCCCGGCTCATTGTACTGCAAAGCCCCCGAAACCAAAAAGTTTGCACATAATATTGTTTTGCCCGAGCCTGGGCCTCCACAAACCAAAGTGATTCTGCCCTTTGGTAAACCCCCGCCAAGAAGCTCATCAAGTCCTTTTATTCCTGAAGGCACCCTTTCTATCATGGAACCACCTTATTTTTCAAAATCGAGATAACTAACTGGTTAAATCTTCTGGAAATAGATGATTATAAGTATTTTTATCTCTCATGAAAGACGCTGAGCCTCGGCCGGCGACCCACTTTTCTTTC
>Ga0272449_1003790_pt1 | contig 12743 bp, 2 predicted proteins | sample YNPCB0241_FD_198679 | JGI IMG/M metagenome (GOLD analysis project Ga0272449, IMG submission 198679) | Hot spring sediment microbial communities from Yellowstone National Park, WY, United States - YNP-CB-024-1 | ecosystem: Environmental > Aquatic > Thermal springs > Hot (42-90C) > Sediment...
GGAAGTGCAATTCATGGTGCGGTAGGGTTTTTCCACGATCCTTAGGGTTCTCACCGGGAATAGAAATCACCCCCCAGGAATCTCCGGGACCATACCACTTGCATTAATTACTAGCAGGCACGCATTGCAACAGGATCACCTGCTGGAGAAAACTTCTCTGGGCTTTGTGACAGGGCTTTTGAGCGGGACCGATATCATCCTCAATGCCGTTTTCAGCCTAGTGGGAATTCCCTTTCCGGATGGGCTTTGGTGGCTTTTTCGCGATTTTTGGTTCGGAACCTGTTCAAAACTCGTCAACTGTGATCTACCGTAATACACTTCTCGACTACGGCCCCCGAGTCATCCGAAGTTGTTCTCCCCATCCTTTCTGTCTCTAACCTATTGGCCGACAAGGAGTTAGGGACATCCAGCAGAGATGACAGGTCTCCATGTTCGGAATTTGGCATGGGGTATGCATATTTGCACCTTTACCTTTTGAACGGTTTGCTCAAAGGGGCGGCCTTCAGCTAGGATGGCGAACTCCTTCAAGTTCTTGTGGGGTGGCTCCTCTAAGGATGGTGAATTCCGGGATTCCGGAAAGGGGGGTTTTCGCTTGGGTCCCAATGCTTAAAAAGGGGGATCCTTGCTGCCGGCAAAAAGCGGAACGGAGCCGACCAATGCCCGGGAACCGAAGCTTTGAGTTCACATTGCAGAGCCCACGAGGCAGAAAAAACCTGACTTTCAACCCCAACTTGGGGGAGATGGTCAATGCTTGACGGAGTTCTTCGGGGTAATCATGATAAGTTGGTCAAGATGCAGGAGATAGGTGAAGAAATCGGGGCCAAAACGTGCCCGCTCCTTTCGTAAAAACCGTCAAAAGCAAACTATTTGACGGTGTTGCCTCGGGGTGGGTTAATTAGAGGTGGAGAGGGGTTAGTTTCCTGTGGTCCATCCGAACACCGGGGGAGTGCAAGTGCCTGAGGGTTGCGAGGCTGCAACGATCGCTTGCCGGGCTGACGAAGGGTTTGTGTCCTGGTTGGCTGGGGCAGGCGGCTCGGTGGCCATGACCACCTATCAGGCGGGAAAAGTGGCCCTGGTGGGATGGGATGGCCGGCAAATCACCCTCCTTATGCGGCATTTCGACAGGCCTCTAGGGCTGGCCGTAGAGGGCAACCGGTTGGCCCTGGCTACCCGGAACGAGGTGGTGATTTTTGCCAACGCTCCATTGTTGGCTCCAGATTACTTAGAGCATCAGCCCGGTCGGTATGATGCCTTGTTCCTCCCTCGGGTGAGTTTTCACACCGGTGATTTGCATACCCATGATGTTGTTTTTCATCATGGGGGGGTGATTATCGTCAACACCAAGTTTTCCTGCCTGGCTCGGTTGAGTTGGGATTACACCTTCGAACCGATTTGGAAGCCGGCGTTTATTAGCGACATTGTGCCAGAAGACCGGTGCCACCTGAATGGTGTGGCGGTAGGAGACGGGGCTTTGAGGTATGCCACGGCCCACGCCGCCACGGATGCTCCCGAGGGATGGCGGGAACATCGACACTCCGGCGGCGTGGTCATCGACATTTCCTCCGGGGAAGTAGTCCTCTCGGGGCTATCCATGCCTCACTCGCCTCGATGGTATGCAGGTCGGTTGTGGGTCTTGAATTCTGGAACGGGGGATCTTTTGGTTTGGACACCTGGGGCTTCTCGGGCGGAAGTGGTCTGCCGTTTGCCTGGGTATCTAAGGGGGCTGTGCTTCGTGGGGCCTTTTGCCTTAGTGGGGCTTTCGAAGATCCGGGAAAAATACTTGTTTGGCGGCTTACCTGTGGAACAAGCGTTTGCCAGCTTGGTCTGTGGGGTCTTCGTCGTAGACCTTCGGACCGGCACAGTGGTAGGGAGGTTTGAATTTACCTCGGGCTGTACGGAGTTATACGACGTGCAGTTTTTACCCGGGATTTGCCGCCCGATGATTTTGAACTTGGAGAAAGCGGCTAGTCGCGAGGCTTTCACGTTGCCGCAATGCTCTTTTTGGATTCGTAAAGCGGCGGCAGAAACCGCGGGCTTCGGCGGGAGTGGTAATCCCTCCCAGGGTGGATTGAACCTTTCTGACCCTTGCACTTGGAAAGAAGCTTCACTGCAAAGATGAGTTTTCTCGGTGGCATTAAACAGATGAGTTCCGCTGGGCGGAGCATGATTCGAGGGATGGCAACTATGGCTTGGTTCCGGCTTCCCACGCTACAGAACAAAGGCAAGAAGCTGGCTCGGCATCGGGAGCAAAGGGGCGACCGAAAGGCCGAATGCCTCCGGTGGCGAAAGGCTACAGGCCCCCGGCGGCTGGGAATCGATCCCCTGGAGCAGCGGCAGCTGCTGAGCTTGGCTCCGGCGGATTGGACCCAGATCCTTGTCAATGAGCGGTTTGCCGAAAACCAGGACATGGTCGCAGGCCGCTCCGTGGCTGCAGATGCGGACGGCGATTTCGTGGTGGTGTGGACCCGGATTGACCCGGTACTCGATTCAGCGGGAAATCCGGTGGTTGACCCTCGGACTGGTCTGCCCATGCAGGATGCCAACATTTATGCCCGATATTTCACGGACGAAGTCCAGCGGATCTTTCTGCCGAGCGAGGTCCTCATCGACAACGCCTTGGGGCTGGCCCGCGTCGATTTGGTGGTAAACGGCACCGAGATCCAGAAGTTGGTTATCTCCTCCACGTATGAGCCGTACACCACTCGGGCCCTCCAGTCGCTGGTTGCCGGAACACTGGTGCTGGGTTACGACGTCAATCGCAACGGAATCATTGAGGAACCGGTCGAAGTTACAACCTTTGCCTACGATGAGAATCGATCTCCCGAAGACAATGCCCGGCTTCTGCAGACACAACTGCGGGTTTTGGGGGGAGATTTAAGCGATGTGGGGGTCAAGCCGATAGGGCCCCGAGAATACCTGATAGAGTTTGGGGCAAGTTCGCTTGGTCCGGGAGGAATTCCTCGGAATGTGCCGCCGGTACAGGTGTTGTACAGCTTTACCGACCTAAATCCGGGAATCCCTGGGATTCAGCCGCCTGGTGTTGCCACCACTTTTACTTCGGGATTTTATCCCTTTGCAGAGGTGGTTACTGTTCGAGAGCCGATTTTGTTGAGCAACATTGCTATCTCCCCAACGGATCCACGGCTGACGGCTCAGGCGATCGAACAAGCTTTCTGGACGACCTCGCAGAGCTTTATGTACGGGCCGGTGGAGTTAGGGCAGCCGCCGGTACCTCGGGAAGGGCCCACGTCACTAGTGCCCTCGATGCGAACACCGGTTCCGGAAGTGAAAGTAACCCCCGTCTTAGGTGTGCCGGGCTATCCCGACGGGACGGTCTTCGATATCACCTTCACCGGCAGTGCGGGAAAGAAGGATCATCCGCCAATCATTGTTTCGCGGGTTGCGGATGAGACCGGCAGCACCGTGAATGCTGGCGGAGTACCCCTTGCCAGTTTAGCCCGGGTCCGGACCCTGAAAGAGCCGTCCCCTGAGTTTCGAGTCAACCCGGAAGAGCCGGACGATCCGTTCACTTTGTTGCCGGATAAGTTCGCCCAGACGAATGCCGTGGTGGCGATGGACGCGGATGGGGACTTTGTGATCGTCTGGCAAAGCGAAGTTCCGAGTTGGGTCCACCCCACGAGTGTGACGGATATTTTTGCTCGGCGTTTTCGCCCGGTTGGCTGGCGGGATCCTGCCGAGATCGACTTTTTAGTGGATATGAATCTGGATGGCACGCCGGAATTCCCTGTGCAAGGAGTGATTCCGCTGGTGTCTCCGGAAGCCCGGGTGGTGGAGCGGCTGACGATTACTCCGCTGGGCGGTGGGCCGGTTTCAGGTAACTTCCGCCTGCGAGTTGCCGGGCGAACCACAAGAGATATTACGTTTGATAGTGCCAATTTGACAGCCTCTGCTACATCCATACAGGCAGCCTTAACGGCCGCCGGCTTCCAAGATGTAAACGTCCGGGTAGTTAGTACCACTGCTCCATATCAGTTCGAGGTGACATTTAAGGCAACGTTCTCCGGCCCGAACGGCCGGCGGGATATGTTGTTTGAGTATGTCGATCCGACAAGCGGGACGGCCCTCGGGAGCTTGGCTACGGTCACCGCTTGGATCGATCCTAACCTGGACCTATACACCTTCCGAGTGAATCAGGAAGTTAATGGTGCCCAGGCCCAGCCAGGGGTGGCCATGGATTCCACCGGTAACTTTGTGGTAGTTTGGGGTTCTGGTGCTCAGGATATCAGCTTCTTCAATACCATTCGGGCTCGTCGATTTGACCGCTTTGGCACTCCTGTGGGAAATGAATGGGTGGTGAACACAGAGGATACCAATGAGCACTTCCAACCGGTCGTGGGGATGTCTGCCGACGGTTGGTTCGTGGTGGCATGGACGATGACTCCCAACCGGACCGCCTACTCCGTCTGGGCGGAAGTGTATGACAACACGGGGGCCGTTCGGCAGGGCCAATTCGGTCTGGGGGGAGGAGCAAATCCTAATGTGGGATTTGGGCCAGGGGATGAGTTTGTCATTACTTGGAACGTGGGTGAGGGAGATCTGGGAGGGGCAGGGGACGGTCCAGGAGTGCGAGCCCTTCAGTATCGCCTCTTCGACCCCCAGGGCAATTTCGCTCTCACCAACGTGCGAAGTGTGTTCCGGATCAATAGTGCTGATTTCGACCCGGCTTCGGCTCGTTTTTGGCCATTTGCCCAGTATGGCGGTCAGCCGTTGCTCGATGCCGATGGAGATCTTGTGGTCCTCTTTGATGGGTTCGGGCCGGACGTAAGTGAGCTGGAGATTGATCGCTTTATCGAGCAGCAGCTTTATGCGGCTTTACAGGGTGGGGCTACTCCTGAGGAAGTGGGCCGACTTCGGGCTCAACTGGAGGCCACGGTCGGTTGGTTGCGGGGGGAGGGCAGTGGTGCCCTTTACAGCCGGTTCGATGCCGATCCTCTGCTGGGAACCATGAACATCCTGGCCCGGGATGCCGTCATCAACGCCTTGCGGGATGGGCACAACACGCGGTATTTCATTAGTTTTGACCAGTCGGTGGATCAAGGAACTTTCGAGTTAGGAGTTACGATCAATGGAGTGACTGGGTGGACCTCGGGCATCACCTATAACCGGGCAAATATAGCTGCCGCTCGATCAGCGATCGAGAGTGCTTTACGGGGGTTGGCGGTTACAGGCACAGCTTGGCCGGCTCCGTATGGGCAGTCCGTAAGTGTCCGCTTGGTTCCCACGTTCGAGGTATTGCAGCGATCCGGAACTCCATGGGAAATCACAGGTATTCCCAGTAGCGATATTGTCTTCGAAATCGCCTTCCAAGGGTCCATCCATGACACTCCGCTGTCGCTAGGTCTGCGGAACTGGCAGGGGCAGACTCAGGCCACCAACGAGTTGCAACTTCTGCAGTTTTATGCGACAGGTCCGGGTTATTTCACTTTGACGGACGGACGGGCGACCACGGCCAATATATTCTTTAATCCTGCTCTTCCGGCGGCAGTAGCCGCAGCTATTGAGGGGCAGTTGCGGGCATTGGTGACGGGAGTGGATGCCCAAGGAAATCCTATCCGGCCATATTCAGGTGTTCAGGTGACGTACCGGCCCGGCACGACCAATCCGTATGAGTTCGAGCTGAACTTTGTAGGGGCTAGTGCTGGGGTAAACCATCCTCAGATTACTCAAGGGTTGCTGCAAGGGCCGCCTTATCCCGATCCGCCGCTACCCGGGTTTATTGCCGGGATCACTTTGGTGCAGGGTGGGTCGACGACAGCTCCGCCGCCGCGGCTGCGCGGATTCCAGTTTGGAGATCCCGGAACTGTCCAAGAGCGGACTTCTGGGGGAATGGAGCCGGATGGCGATTTCACGGCAGTGTTCGTCCAGCGAGAGGCACTCACCAACGGCTTGGTAGTCAACTCGAACATTTACTACCGGCGTTTTGATGAATCGACAGATACTGCCGGTCCGCGGGTTACCGATCTAATCGATCCTCGTGGGTACAGTGTGCCGGCCGGCGGGGTGATTGAAGGACCAATCTATCACTTGGTGATTTCGTTTGATGAAGAGCTGTTTGCAGGCTCCCCCGCCCTTTTCCGCGATAGTGTACTCAATCCGGAGAACTTTGTGTTGTATCGCGGCGATGTCGAAATTCCAGGCGGGGTGGTGAAGGTGGAGTTCGGCCTGAATATGGCCAGTCAGCTGAATGGGCGGCCCGACGGGGTCGACCACGATGGGGATGGGATTGCCGACGGCATTTATCGCCTCAACCCCTTGCCCACAAACAAGTGGGAAGCGGTATTGACTTTGGATGCCAACGGGATAATCGGTCCAGGGGCACCGCCACTAGAGGCGGGAGATTACCGGATCGTGGTCCGTACGCCCCAACCTGTCCAGAACATCAGCGGTATTCGCGATTTGGCGGGGAATCCGTTGGGATTCAGTGGGTACCGGCCTGCCGGAATCGATATGGCGTTGACCTTTAGCGTGGCGGTGGTCACGCCGGACGTTCGGGTCGACACCGCGGTAGGCACCGAAACGGGCCGGACCTTCGCCGAAGCAGCCTCTGCCATTGCCGCCGATGCCGACGGAGATTATGTGGTCGTTTGGACGGTGTTTGATCCTGTGGTAGGTGCCGACCGGCTCTACTTCCGCCTGTTCGATGCTGACGGCACTCCCGCCGATCTGCCGCTACTAGATGCCGCTGGAAACCCCGTGCGGGATGCTGCAGGCAATATCGTCTTGGCCCGGGATGCGTTCCCCGTGTTGCCTGTTACCCCAGCCACGACGCATCCTGAATTCCTCCGCGACAACCAGCGGTTTGGCACCGTGGCAATGGACGCCGATGGTGACTTCGTGATCACCTGGACGAATATTCGGGGTGGAGATGCCGATATCTATGCCCGGCGGTTTAACTCGATGGGCGGAGTTCGGGGAATCAGTGCCGCGACCGGTGCCATCGTGTTTGATCCGGCGGCCCCGTTGGCATTTCGGGTAAATGAAGTCACAATCGGTGAACAAACATGGCCTCATGTGGCGATGAATGCCCTCGGGGAGTTCGTCATTACCTGGACCGGTGTCGCGGGGGCCGGAACCAGTGGGGATTATGACGTCTTTGTCCGGCGTTACGACCAATTTGGACAGGCATTAGGGCCGGAGTTCCGGGTAAATGTTACCACCGGGGGCAACCAACAATTCTCCAAGGTCGCCATGGATATCAATGGCGGCTTTGTGGTGGTATGGCAGAGTGACCAAGGCGGGGTGGGAACGGACATTTATGCCCGCGGTTTCTGGTCGGACGGCTCGCCACAAGTGATTTTGGATGGCACGGCCTATAGTTACGGAGAAGTCCTTGTCAATCAGGTGACAGCTGGCAACCAGATCTATCCGCATGTGGGCATGAATTTGGCGGGTGATCGCGTGGCATTTGTCTGGGCGGGGCCGGATGGAAACCAAAGTGGGGTCTTTGCCCGGGTGTTCTCTCGCAACACCGACCGGACCGCTATTGGGTTTTTAACCCCCGTAACGACGGACTTCCGAGTGAACGTCACCCAGGCCGGGGAACAAACTTACCCCTCAATCGCCATGGGAGCCGCCGGCAACTTTGCGGTGGCTTGGAGTGGCCGCGGCGAACAGGCCGGGCAGATCGATGTTTCCGGGCACGGGGTCTTTACCCGGGCTTACGATCGGGATGGGAACCCCGTTATTGGCGAAACGCGAATCAATAACACCACCGCCGGCAATCAGTGGATGCCTTCGGTTACCTCCGACTTCAACGGCAACTATTTCGTGGTGTGGACGAGTGAGATCCCCGGTGGGACTACGGTTTACCATGCTCGAAGCTTGCGGAACTTCCAGGATGTCACCGGGCCCATTATCACCGGGGTCCGGACTTTAGACGGACAACGGCTGCTGAGTGGTGGGGTTGTTCCTGGGCCTTTGAGCGGCCTTGTGTTGGAATTCAGCGAGAATCTGTCAGTTCGTCAGGCCGACAGTGACGGCGATGGAATCTTGGATGCCGCCGGTCCGGACAGTGTGTTGAATACCGATAACTGGACGCTTTTGCGGGAGGGTGTGGCAATTCCCGCGGGCATCCAGTCGGTCAGCTTTGGCCGTAATCCTCTCACTCGCAAGTACGAGGCGGTGGTGACTTTCGATGCCAATGGTATGGCTCCGGGAGTGGCTCCGCTTGGCGAAGGAAACTATTCCGTTTTGGTTCACGACACCATTAACGACTGGTATTTTGCACCGCTGGCAACCACCCCGTTCTTTAGCGGTCGCCGACTGGATGGAGACCTGGATGGGGTACCGGGAACTAACGTGGCCACGGGTTCAGGGGCTAGTGGCTATCTGTTCCGGTTTGGCATCACCACTGCCTTGGCTCAATTTGGTGGGGAATTCCGCATCAATGAATCGGTACCTTTCATCCAGCGGTTTGTGCCGCAGCACGGCACCGGCTTGGGTTATGAGAAGAGCACTCAGGCTTTGGCCGTGGATGCCGATGGGGATTATGCGGTCGTCTGGGTGAGTTATGGGCAGGATAACCCCGCCGAGCCGTTAGGGGCCGGTGTTTACATGCGGATCTTCGATCGCAATCACAACCCGTTGACTCCGGAAATCCTCGTCAACCAAACGGTGCAGGGGGATCAGCGGAATCCCGCGGTGGCGATTGACGCCGATGGGGATATTGTGGTGGTATGGGAAAGCCGAAGCGATAATCCTGACGGTAGCCTCGGGATTTGGGCACGACGGTTTGATTCCAAGGGCCGACCGCTGAGCAATGAGTTCCTCGTCAACACCAATACTCAGCAGGATCAATTTAACCCAGCGGTCGCCATGGATGAATTTGGCAACTTTGTGGTGGTATGGGTATCGACCGGCCAACCCGCAAGCTATTTCAATGATATTCGTGGCCAGCTGTTCAATCACCGTGGCGAACGGGTTGGCGGGGAATTCCGGGTGAATGTGGCCAACATTCCTGGTGCTGCAGGGGTGGAACTTAATCCGACTGTGGCCCGAAGTGCCAACGGCAACTTTGTGGTTATTTGGGAGCAGGTGGCCGGCATGGTCAATGGCGTGGTGACCGATACGGTCCTTGTCGGCCGGCTCTTCGCTCCGGACGGAACTCCGCTTACTGGCGAGTTCTCGGTGGATACCGGTGTGGGTACAGGGGGGACCGAAACGCACCGAACTGCTCGGAACGCTCGGGCGGTGATGGATGAGAACGGGGGATTCTGGGTGGTATGGGAGGCCTATTCCGGTAACCCGGTGGATCACTACGACGTGTATTGGCGTCGATTCGATGCTGCCGGTAACCCCGTGGCTACCGGACAGGCTAATATGCCCCAATTCCTCCTGGCCCAGGTGAACCCGGCGGTGGCCGTGGATGCCGATGGGGACTTTGTGGTCGTGTGGAATGGCAATGGGGCTCAGCCGAACCGACTCTTCCCCGCGGATCCCAACCTCTGGGTAGATCAGGATGATGCCGGAATCTTCATGCGGAGATATAGTGCGGGGAACAACCCCGTCGATGTGCAGGTACGGGTCAACCGGACCCAGGCGGGCGACCAGCGGATGCCTTCCGTGGGGATGACCCGCGAGGGGGACATCTTGGTGGTATGGTCGGGAGCGGGAGTGGGCGATCAGCATGGAATCTTTGCCCGATGGTTCAACGAACCGACCGATACAGTAGGCCCGCGCGTTACCGATGTTCTCACTCCCGAGGGTACCCGGCTCCTCGGTGGGGCTCAAGTCACCGGGGCGATTACCCAGATTGTGGTGGTCTTCAGTGAGGATATGATGCGGGTGGGACCGAGTGCGGTTACCAACCCAAGCAATTACATGTTGATTAAGGACGGGGTACCGATCTCCGGGGGAATTGTGTCGGTGAGCTATGGGCTCAACGCCGCCACGAACAAATGGGAAGCGGTGCTGCTTGTCGATGGCAATGGACCCCTGCCTGGGGTCGTTCCGCTGGAAACAGGACAATACGAGCTGGTTATCCTCAACACCCTGCGGGATGTGGTAGGAAATCCGCTGTACGGGACGGGTATTAACCCGAATGGTCAGCAATTCCGTACCAGCTTTAGTGTGGCGGTACTCCCGGGTCGGGACCTGATCGTGAATACCTCTACCACCGGCACTCAGGTGTTGGGTGGTACCAATTTGGTGCCTGGCAGCCCGCGGTCGGTGGCAGGAGATGGCGACGGGGAATATGTGGTCGTTTGGCGGGATACCAATCCTGGCAGTCAGGGGATTTGGGCCCGAATTTACAACGACCTCCGCTGGTTGAATACACCGACGGGTCGGGTGGCGACGGGTCCGAATCCGACAGTGCCGATTCTGGTGACTGCCAATCCGACAGCCCAGTTTGCTTCGGTGGCTCGGGATGCCGACGGTGACTTTGTGGTGGTTTGGGAACAGGACGATGATCCCGGGCCGGGCGAGGATTGGAACATCTGGGCCCGACGGTTCGATGCCATGGGCCGACCGTACGGCGAAGCTTTCCGGGTAAATTCCGAGTTGGCCGGACCTCAGCGATATCCCGCAGTAGCCATGGATGCCGACGGCGACTTCATCGTCGTCTGGCAGAGCTTCGACACCGACGGTACCGGGTGGAACATTTACGGCAAGCGGTTTGGGCCGGCCGGATATCCCTTGGGAGGGACGAACGAGGTACAGTTGATCACTTTCGTGGGTAATCCGCGAGGTACCTTCTCGCTCCGTTGGGATGGGGACGGAAATCCGGCCACTCCGAATACCACCGGCCCAATCACCTTCACCGGAAATGCCTTCGAAATTGCCCGGACAGTTGAAGACCGGCTCAACGCGTTGGCTCGGAATGCCGCCGGTGTTCAGGTGAACCAGGTTCAGGTTCGGGCTGTTGGGGTTTCTCAACTGGTGGTGGAATTTGTCGGCCCCGGTGCCGGCCGAGACCAAGACCAGATCGAGGTAGACTGGGCCAACACCAATCTCACCGGTGGGCCAGGGGCAACCATCTTCATCCAGACCTTGGTGGAAGGAGAAACCACCGACTTCCTGGTCAATGCTACCCTGGCTGGTGACCAGATGTTCCCCTCGGTGGCGATGAATGCCGTTGGGGAAATTGTCGTCACATGGACCTCCACCGGTCAGGATGGTGATGCCCCGAATGAAACTAATGTCTACATGCGGAAATTCCCCAGCAATGATGTGTTTGGGCCATACCGGGGTGACCCGATTTATGGGGCGATCAACCCGCGGTTGCCGTTGCTCCGGGACGGCCGGACCGTGGTGAGCACCGATCCCATCGCTCTACACCAAATCATCCCGGGTACCGGCTACGATGGGGTGGTGGCGGTATTGCCCCTCGATGCAGCAGGCAATCGTGTTGGCCTCGGATCAGGGGCGTTGCTGTGGACAGGGTATCACATCCTGACGGCGGCCCACGTGGTAACGGATCCCTTAGGGAATGTTTTCCCGGCCGTCGATGTGGAATTTGTCTTGCCACCGCCTATTGGGCCGGTAACGATCAGGTCTTCCCAGATCATTGTCCATCCGCAGTACGATCCATTTGACTTCTTCGTCAACGACATCGCCATCATTGTGTTGCCGCAAGCTGCTCCGCCAGGTGCCCAGCGGTATCAGATTTACAGGCAGACCGATGAAGTGGGTAAAATCCACGAGTTTGCGGGCTACGGCAATATTGGCGTGGGCACGGCGGGGGCAGCGGCGGCGGGATATCCTAACAAGTACTTTGGAATGAACCGGTACGAGGTCACCGGCGAACGCTTCAACGGTCTCAGCTGGGTAGACCTGGGTTACAACATTCCGGGCGGTCCGCGATGGGCCCCAGGGATGCTTTTGGCCTCGGACTTCGACAGTGGACAGCAAGCTAACGATGCGTTCTTCCGGTTGTTTGGGATCCGGGACCTGGGTCTCGGGGCCGCCGAAGCCATGACCGCCCCAGGGGATTCCGGCGGTCCTCATTTCATCAATGGTCTCATCGCTGGGATCACCGCTGGTATCTTACGGCCAGTAGTCTCCGATTATGACGGGGCTTTGAATTCGAGCTTTGGCGAGATCGCTATCGATACGCGGGTTTCCTTCTATGCAAGCTGGATCGATGAAGTAGTTGGCAGAGGCCTTGCCGGATCCGTGGAGGTTCTCGTCAATCAGACCATTGCCGGGAACCAGAAGTGGTCCAGTGTTGCTATTGACGCCAACGGAGATGTGGTGGTTACTTGGACGAGTTACGGGCAGGATGGTGGAGGCGGTAGCTATGGTGCCGGTTTTGCCGGCGAGAATGGAGTGTTTGCCCGCCGTTTCTTTGCCGATCTGACCCCGGCAGGGCCTGAGTTCCAGGTCAATCAGTTTGCTTCGGGTAACCAGCAGCGGTCGCAGATCGCTATGGATATGGACGGCGACTTTGTGATCGTCTGGGAAAGCAACCCGGATCGCGGGACGGGTACGTCTGGTCCCACGCAGGACTTTGGCATTTACGCCCGCCGCTATGTGGCTACCCGGAAGTTAGGCACCAACCCACTGTATGGACCCAACGGTGAGCTCGGTGGCGAACTACCCATTAGCAACACGAAAGCTGGGGAGCAGCGATCGCCGGCGGCGGCAATGAGCCACAACGGGGACCTGGTGATTGTGTGGGAAGGTGCCGGACAATTGCCGACAGCCGATGTGGCCGATCCTTACGGAATTTACCACGCCCGGCTGTGGCAAACTAGGGACGATACTTCGCCAATTGTGGCGGA
>Ga0272449_1003791_pt1 | contig 12741 bp, 11 predicted proteins | sample YNPCB0241_FD_198679 | JGI IMG/M metagenome (GOLD analysis project Ga0272449, IMG submission 198679) | Hot spring sediment microbial communities from Yellowstone National Park, WY, United States - YNP-CB-024-1 | ecosystem: Environmental > Aquatic > Thermal springs > Hot (42-90C) > Sediment...
GGCGGAAAACTAGAAAGGTTTGAAGACCTTGATGGCCCTCACCGGGCAGGCCGGAACGCAGACCTCGCACATGATACACTTGCCCTCGTCCAACCTCACCGAATAGTCCTCCCCCATGCTTAGCGCTCCCGTTGGACAGAGCGAGAGACAGGCGCCGCAATGCATGCATGTTTTCTCGTCAAGCTCCACCGTTCGTTCCAGTTTCTGGGCGTCGACCCCTCGCTCCCTGAACAGGTTTATCATCCTCTCGATCTCCCCTTCCTCAGCCTCCACACCTATCAGGATCTCACCCTTCCTCGCGTTCAGCTCAGCGTGGAGGATGTTTATCTCCGCGGATGTCTGCCTGATCACCTCGGCCAATATCGGTTTATCGAGCGCCTCGGCCGAATACTTCAGAAGCATCTTAACATTCATGCGACTCTCCTCCCGATCAACTTCGAGAGGTCTTGGCTGGTTATCATGCCTTTAACTCGACCTGACGCGTCCACCACCGGCAGACCTGAAATGTTGTGCTGCTCTAGTTTCCTCGCCGCGGCCTCGATGGGCTCGTCCTCATGCGCGGTTATCACCCTCCTCGTCATTATCTCCTCCAACTTCTTCTTCCCCGTGCCCAGCGCCACGGCGATGTCCCAGGAGGTCACTATGCCCAATAGCCTTCCTTGCTCGTCCACGATCGGCAGGTGATTGAACTCCCTTTCGGCAAATATCTTGGCCGCATGAGCTATCGAATCATCTGGCCCGGCCGTTACCGCTGGCTTGGTCATCACGTCCTTCACGAGCACCACCTCGACGACCTGCCTCATCGGTTTAAACGTGGTATCGCGAGGCAAAAGTTCGACCGGGGAGCTGAGGAAGAACTCGCCTCGTTCGATCCATTGCTTCAACTTCTCCGCGATCTCCCTCGCCATCTTAAAGCTGCTGAGGGGACTTACCGGCACCTCCTTGCCCATGATCTCTATCCTGCCTGACCTGAGCTCGGCGTAGGTGACCTCACGCACGACTGGTCTCTCACGCCTGGCGACGCCATAATCGAGCAAATCGGTTTTTATCTGATCCTCATCCAAGCTTACGCTTTGCGCCACCCTTTCGTTGATGATGGGTATGGGCACCCCCAAACCTAGGTAAAGGGAAGTACCGTAGCCTTGGATGGTACACCCGCGAAGATAGCGGGGGTCCATCTCCTTCAGGTTGCCTATCGCCATTATCGTCCCCATTCCCTTGGCTGGGTTGTGTTGGGTACCTTCCCAAATGATGTAGCCTTGAGCACCGGCCAAAAATATGCGCGTCCCGACGCCGATCGTCTCGTAATTCGGATCCCTCTGGAGTGGGCTCAGCACCCCCGCGCCGGAGAATGTGACGTTGCCGTAGTTGGGCAGCAGCGTGCCCATGTAGGTATGGATGGTCTCGTCTCGAGAATTCGTCGCTGCCACGTATCGCTGATACGCGTTTCGCGGGTTGCAGAGCAGCGCTTGGTTCAGGTCGTCTATGGTGATGGTCGTCCTGATCTCCTTCCTCGGATAACAATCCGTGCCGTATGCGGTCGCGCGGAGCTCGATTTCCTTTCCCCGCACCAAGTCCTCTATAACATGGCCGCCACCGTACTCCATGCCCCTCGTCTCGCTTAGCTGCGTTGCGCCAATGTAAGCGTCCACCGCTGCTACCCCGGTATAGGCCTCCACGTCGTTGAGCCAGACGCGCTGCATTTTTATCGGGGGGTCCGCATGCCCGAAGTTCAGCCACGCGCCGGAGCTACACATCGCGCCGAAGGTGCCGGTGGTGACGACGTCGACCTCCTTCGCCACGGCTTCGGGTCCCTTCTCCCGCGCCAGCCTCACAACCTCCTCGGCCGTCAGCACCACCACATCGCCGGCGCGGATCTTTTGGTTGATCTCCTCGTACGTACGGAGCGTCTCCAAGGATACCCCGATGCAAAGGGGTTTCAGCTTTATTTATATTTTTCGATGAAAAATATTCCTAATAGTAATTTTTCCAGCGAAAAACGTTTAATCCCCGGGGGCGAGGTTCAAGCATGGACGAGTTTGCGCTTCGTGTGGCATATTGCGCTTACTCGGCGATCCTGATCGCTCTCCTCTCGATCCTCCTGTCCAAGGGGCTCAAGAGGGCGCTTCTACTTCGGCCGGTGCTCCTCGGGTTTCTGGTGGGAATGGGGTGCTACCTGCTTCTAGGGGCGGGCACGTTCGGACTCATGGTGAGCGGGCTGACCACAGGTTACCTGTTCGCCGGGAAGGTGGAGGGTTGGAGCAAGCACTTGCGCGCCGGGGGGCTGACGGGCATGCTTTTCATGCCAAATCTCTCGCTGGTCCCGGTCGCCTATGTGCTTTTCAAATATAATATGGCGGAAATAGGGGAAAAACTCGAGAGGGCCATGAGCAGCGGGGAACTGCTGGCAAATGTTTGCTGGCGGACTTTCCTGGATGCAATTTTCCTGATAGCGCTCGTCGGGCTAAGCGCGGTCCTGGGCGGCCTTTTGCGTAAAACATTAAAGCCGAAGGACGTAACTAAAAATGGTAGCGGGGTAGGGCAGATAGGAGTGCCCGCCGGTCGTGGGGACAACCCACGGGCGAAGCTCATAAGGTGTTGAGCCTTGGGCTTGGCGCTCCTGTGAGACCCGGAGACGTCCACGCGTCAAACGTGGGCGCTGGAAGTCGGTGGTTCAAGGGAGGGAATAAGTCCCCTCTGAGATTCCACCCCCCGCTACCACCAGCTACTTTGAAAACTTGACAACTCATAGGATCGATGAATCGAACTTGCTTCTCAAGCGGAACTCTTCCTGCTTTCCTGCGTTCCACCTTCCGACGGGGCGGTAATACCCTACTACTCGAGAGTAAACCTCACATTCCTTTTCGCATATTGGACACCTAAAGTGCTCACCGGGTATATAACCATGGCTTTCGCAGAGCGAGAAAGTTGGCGTTAGGGTGAAGTAAGGTATCCTGAAACCACTGGCGATTTTTCGGACCAAGTCTGAGCAGCCCTTCGTGGATGACACCAAGTCCCCTACCATGATCGGGACCCTCAAATCGGGCAACCTCTCGAATGCTCCAGAAAGGTAAACGTGAAAGACTGTCCCGCCGCTGTAGAGACACTGGAGCTCCTCTTGATGCTGAAGGGCTTCTTTAAGGCTTAGATCATGATTTACCGGGAGGCAGGTCGAGTTTGTATAAAATGGTTCGCGCTCCCCGGCTGTGATTATTTCTGGGTATTTTCGTTTGTCTATCTTAGCTAACCTATAGCTCGTCCCCTCCGCTGGTGTCGCCTCGAGGTTATAGAGGTTTCCGGTTTCTTTCTGAAATTCACACAACTTTTCACGCATGAACTTCAGGACCTTGATCGCGAATCTACGTCCATCCTTGTCCACGATACCTCGACCGAAACCCATATTCAAAAGCGCCTCGTGCATTCCGATGAGGCCAACTGTTGAGAAGTGGTTCCTTAGGGTACTTAAGTAGCGCTTCGTATATGGCAACAACCCGCCCTGAATATTTCTCTCAACCAACTTACGCTTGATTTCTAGCGCCTCCTTTGCGAGGTGCATGAGCCATTCCAAGCGCTCGAAGAACTCATCTTCGTCCTTCGAAAGATATCCCAGGCGAGGCATGTTCAACGTCACCACACCCACGCTGCCTGTGGCATCCGACGAGCCGAAGAGTCCCCCCGTAACGTTTCGGCGAAGCTCCCTCAGATCGAGTTGCAACCGGCAACACATGGCACGGATATCGCTGGGCTTCATATCGCTATTAATGAAGTTCTGGAAATATGGCAATCCGTACTTCGCCGTAAGTTTGAAGAGTGCGGCCGCCAGCTCCGAGTCCCAAGGAAAATTGTTGAACTGAGATTACTTCAGGTAGCCCCTCGCCTTCAGTAGCTCAGCGTTGAGCACCGCCGCCCCCGCCGCACCTCGGACGACGTTGTGGCCGCAGCAAACGAACTTGATGCCGTTGGGGAGAGCTCGGTCGCCACGAACCCTTCCCACAACCACCGCCATGCCGGGCACGGAACCCGCGTTCCTAGCGTACCTGGGCTGGGGCATGTCCTCCCCAGGCGAGACGATGACGGGTTGCGTCGGAGCTGTGGGCAACTCCAGCTCCTGCGGCAGGCCTCTGAAGTTGCTCAGTACCTCGACCACCTCTGCGGGCGTGGCCTCCCGCCCCAGCTCCACGAACACCGCCACGGTATGGCCGTCGAGCACGGGCACGCGATGGCAGCTCGCGCTCACCCGAATGGGCGCGAGCTCGACGTGATCATCCCTGAGCGAGCCGAGAAGCTTGAGCGGCTCCTCCTCGCACTTGTCCTCCTCCTTGGCGATGAATGGGATGACGTTATCCTCTATGGCCATGGATGGAACTCCGGCCCAGCCGGCGCCGGATAGGGCCTGCATGGAGGAGACGAGGACCCTTCGGATGCCGAATTCGTCGTACATGGGCTTGAGGGGCAATACGAAGGTGATGGTAGTGCAGTTGGGGTTCTTCACTATGTAGCCGTCCCACCCGCGCTTCTCCCTCTGCACGTCGATGAGCGCGAGGTGATCTGGGTTAACCTCGGGGATTATCAGGGGGACATCAGGGTCCATGCGGAAGTTGCTGGAGTTGGAGCTCACGACGAAACCGGCCTCCGCGCAGGCGGGCTCGACCCTCTGGGCCTCGTCGGCCGGCATGGCAGAGAACAACAACTTTACGTCCTCCACCGCCTTGGGATCCGTGGGCCTCACCTCCACGTCCGCCACCTCTTGGGGCACCTCGTCGCTGAGGTACCACTTCGCTACCTCGGCATAGCGCTTGCCCGCAGAGCGCTCGGACGCGGTCAACGCCACCAGCTCGAACCAGGGGTGATCTAGGAGCAGCTTGACGAAATGCTGCCCGACCGTACCCGTAGCGCCCAGCACGCCCACGGGAATCTTGGCCATAGAAACCCCCTTATTTTCATCCGCGAGGGGATTTATACTTTCTCGGAACCTATTGCAGGTCGGTGACCCGTTGCCCAGGAGGAAGTACGGACGCATGGTGAAGCCCCTGCCCCAGCCCCCTCCTCCCGAGAAGTGTCGATTTTGCAAGCTGGGGCGGCCATGTCCAGTTCACGGTCGAAAGGGTCGCGCTTGAAGCGGTCGAAGGATTGGGTGGGCAAACATGAGAAGAAAACGCGCGGGGAAAGCTCAGGTAATCGCGCTCTCGTTGGCCGTCGCGATATTGGCTAGCGCCTCCCTTTTCCTCTTCCTTGACGTGCGCCGACTTAGCAGAGAGCTGGAGCGGAGGGAAGAGGAGCTGCTCGGAACCCGCCGGGCGGTGGAGGAAGCGATGTTGCTCATCGGAAGGCTCGCGGAGAACCTGAGGGCGAGCGAGGCCGCGCTGGAGGAGCTGCGCGGACGGGTGGGAAGACTTGGTGAGGAGGTGGAGGAGCTCGGATCGAGGTTGGAGGCCCTCAAGCCAAGGACCATGGAGTACTTCGCCATCGGCATCTCCGAGGACAACGTGGGGGAGGTCATCTCGGTGCGCGTCACGCTGATTGGGGAGGAGAACTGGGTATCGGTCGACCTCTCGTACGTCTCCTACGGCGAGAACCTCCAGAGGTCCGCGAAGGACGCGGCGGCAGCGGTCGCCTTTCTGGAGAACAAGAACTCACTCGGCGTAGGGGTTATCGTTAGGTTTGGAAGTCCCGATAGATCGATCAGGGTGGATGGGCCCAGCGCCGGGGCGGCGATTGCGATCGCGATTTACGCTTGCCTGCATGGAAAGCAAGTAGACAACCAAGTGTTGATCACCGGAACCATAAGGCCTAACGCCACCATTGGTTGGGTCGGCTCGGTCGAGGAGAAGGCGATCGCCGCGCGCGACTGGGGCGCTAGACTGCTCCTCGTCCCTCGTGGTCAGCGCGTAAACGTGCAGGGGATCGAGATCGTTGAGGTCTCCGACCTTCGGGAGGCTCTCGCCTACGTTCTAAGAGATTGAGGGGCCCACCCTCGCAGCCCTAGCACGTCCTGCATGTCGTGCACCTCTCCCGCCCCGCACTTGACGACGTGGCGAATCGCGAGCATCGCCCCCCTCGCGAAGGCCTCCCTGCTGTGGGCGCGGTGCACGAGCTCCAAGCGCTCCCCGGGCGCGGCGAAGGTCACGATGTGTTCGCCTACTATGTCTCCGGCGCGGATGGAGTGGATGCAGATCTCTCCCTTCGCCCTGGGCTGCCTGCCCGCCGGCCTGCCGCACCTTATGTCTTCCTTGCTAAGCCCAAGCTTCTCAGCGATTATCTCCGCCGCCCTGAGCGCCGTACCGCTCGGGGAGTCAACTTTGTGCGAGTGGTGCGCCTCCACGATCTCCACGTCGTAGCCCTTCCCAAGCAGCTCGGCGGCCAACTCCAAGAGCCTGAAGAAGACGTTCACGCCTATCGACATGTTCGGCGCCACCACCGCGGCTATGCCTGCCTCCCTTATCGTCCTCAACATCTCCTCCCTCTGCTGCTGAGTGAAGCCGGTGGTCCCGACGACTACCCTCACGCCGCTCTCGGCTGCCGCTCGGACGTTGGCGAGCGCCGCCTCCGGGTTCGTGAAGTCCACCAGCACATCGGGCCTTACCTCCGCGAGCACCTCCTCCAACCTCTCCGCGCCGACCACGCCCACGCCCAGCCCGCCGATGCCCGCGAGCTCCCCAGCGTCCTTGCCGGCGAGGGGCGTGTGGGGCGCATCCACGGCCGCGACGAGTTTCATATCGGGCTGGCCCGCGATCTCCTTCACCACCAGCCTACCCATCCGCCCGGCGGCGCCGCAGACCGCGACCCTAATCACCCTTCACCAACCCCATCTCCACCAGGACCTTGCGCAGCTTCTCCCTGTTCTCTGGCTGGAGCTCCACGAGCGGAAGCCTTGGCTTGCCAGCGGGCATGCCCATCATCTCCATCGCCGCCTTTACCGGCGAGGGGTTCGTCTCTATGAACAGGACCTTGAACAAGGGCATCAGCTCGTAATGGATTCTCCTAGCTTCCTCCAGCTTGCCCTCGAGGAAGGCGTCCACCATCTCCGCGACCCTGTCTGGCACCAAGTTGGACGCCACCGAGATCACGCCCACCCCGCCGAGCGCCAGGATGGGGAACGTCAGAGAGTCCTCGCCCGAGGTCACGAAGAACTCCTTGCCGCGGGTCAGCTGGATGATCCTCATGACCTGATCCAAGCTGCCGCTCGCCTCCTTCACGCCGACGATGTTTTTGAGCTCCGCCAGCTTGGCCATGGTCTCCGGCTCGATGTTGACGCCGGTGCGAGAGGGGATGTTGTAGAGCACCTGGGGGATGTCGACGGTCTCCGCGATTTTCTTGAAGTGCTCGTAGAGGCCGCGCTGGGTGGGCTTGTTGTAGTAGGGTGCCACCAGCAGCGCCCCATCTGCCCCTACCTCTTTGGCATGCTCGGTCAGCATTATCGCCTCCCAGGTGCTGTTGCTTCCCGTGCCAGCGAGGACGGGCACCCTGCCCTTGGCCGCATCCACGGTGATCTCTATCACCCTCTTGTGCTCCTCGTAGGAAAGCGTCGCGCATTCGCCCGTCGTGCCAACTGGCACCAAGCCGTGGATACCCCTCCTTATTTGAAACTCCACGTTCTCGCGCAGCCCCTCCTCATCCACCTCGCCCTTCGCGTCGAAGGGCGTTACCATGGCCGTGTAAGCTCCTTTAAACACGGTCAACTACCCACCTCCATCATGGCTTTTTTCAGGAGCTCGACCGCACGCTGCCGGTCGGCCCAATTCACGAAGAAGGTGATCGAGGCCCTGCTCGAGAAGATCTCGATGATGTTTATACCCTCCCTGGCCAGCGGCTCCGTCAGCTTGGCGATGACGCCGGGGGTCTCGATGAACTTCTCGCTCTCCGCGATGATCATGGCTATGTCCTCCTCGCTGGTCACCGACTTCATCACCTTGTTCCTCACCACCACCCCATGCAAAAGCTCGATGGCGCGCTTCGCCTCACGCTTGTTGACGTAGAGCGAGAAGGACCTGGGGCCTATCGAGACGCCGAAGATATTTATTTTTTGTTTGCTCAGCGGCTCCACTGCCCTCTTCAGCACACCGGGCGTCGATTGCATCTCCTCACCCACCACCGTCAGCATGGCCAACGGTTTCTCGTACAGGCTCACACCCATGCCACCACCCCTTGGTCCAGTTATCACCGTGCCGCGCGCCGAGAGGTCGCCGTGGCGGAAGTGTATCACCTTAGCGTTTATCTTTGGGTCCTTATAATCCAGTGCGCGCGGGTGCAGGACCCTGGCACCATACCTAGCCAAGTCCCGCATCTCCTCCACGGAGATGCTCTCCAGCAACCTCGAGCCCACAACTTTGTTCGGATCGCCGCTCATCACGCCCTCCACATCCTTCACCAGGATGACCTCGTCCGCATCGAGGCAAGTGCCGATGAGGAACGCGGTGATATCGCTTCCTCCCCTGCCCAAAGTCGTGATGCGGCCCTCGGCGTCCTTGCCCAGGAAACCGCAGATCACGGGGATCGTTCCCCTTTCTAGCAGGGGCAAGATGAACTTCCGCACCCTGCTTCGAGTTTCGACTAAGTTCACCCTCGCGTTGCCGAACGAGCTATCCGTGATCACAGGCCACTCCTCGCAGGCGGGGTCTATACAGCGCGCATCCGCGCCCAGGCTGCGTAACGCGGAGGCAAATATTCGGGCGCTCGTTCGTTCCCCCATCGCCAAGATATCGTCTAACTCTGCAGGGCCGATGCTCCCCCCCGTGCTGGACCTCGCCGCCTCTAGCAACTCGTCGGTGGTATGGCCCATCGCCGAAACCACCACCGCTGCCTGCGCCCCCCTCTCGACCTCGCGCACGACGGATCGCGCGGCCAGGCGCACCCTCTCGCCATCGCCCACGCTCATCCCGCCGAATTTCACGACGATCCGTCTCACGCCAACCACCCGGGTATGCGATCTAGGCGAGTGAGGTCCTCGCAGGTCTCGCGCAGCCTCACCACCTCCGCCCTACCTGAGTTCACGAGCACCATCGCAGGACGGGGCTGGGCCGTGTGTTGGCTGGACATCGCCAAGCCGTACGCCCCCACGTCGAAGATCGCGAGCAGATCCCCAGGCTCCACCCTGGGCAGCTTCCGCTCCTTGCCCAGGAAATCGCCGGACTCGCACAGGGGGCCGGCGACGTTTACCGCCTGCTCGGGCTCCGCGGTCATCTTGTTCGCGACCTCGATATGGTGATAGGCCCCGTAGAGGGCCGGCCTTATCAGCGCGTTCATGCCCGCGTCCACCGCCACCCAACCCGGCATCCCCTGCCTCTCCTTGCAGTAGCCCACCTTGGCGAGGAGCACACCAGCATCGCCCACGATGTAGCGCCCGGGCTCGAAGACGAGGGTTGGGGGCATCAACCCGTATTCGACCACTGCACGCTCGATTATGGGTACGACCCGAGAAGCAAGCCTCTCCGGGGGCAGCTCTTCCTCACCTGGCTTGTAGGGGATGCCTAGGCCGCCGCCCATGTCAAGAAACTCGATATCTATGTTGAGCTCGGCCTTCAGTCGAGCGACGATCTCCATGAGCTTCTCCGCCTCCTCCTCGAAGGGCGCAGGGTCCAAGATCTGCGAGCCGATGTGGCAGTGGATGCCAACCACCTCCACCGACTCCATGCGGGAAGCCGTGCGATAGGCCTCGAGGGCTTGACCGCTGGCAACGTCGAGGCCGAACTTGCTTTCTCGCAGGCCAGTGGCGATGTACGGGTGTGTTGGCGCGCTTATGTCCGGGTTCACCCTGAAGCCTACGCGCGCTCGCTGCCCGAGCCTCGACGCGATGCGGTCGACGACACGGAGCTCTTGAAGACTGTCGACGTTTATCAGCACACCCGCGGCTATCGCTCGCTCCAGCTCCGCGGGCGACTTGTTGTTCCCGTTGAAGACCGTCCGCTCGCCGGGTACGCCCACGCGGCGAGCGATCTCCAGCTCACATAGCGAGCTGACCTCCGCGCCCGCGCCCTCGCCCTGCAATATCTTGCAGATCGCGAGGTTAGAGTTCGCCTTGTAGGCGTAGCAGACCATGACCTTCCACCAGCGCTGAGCGAAGGCGCGATAAAAGCGCCTGTAGTTCTCGCGGACCCTTTGTTCGTCGACCACGTAGAGCGGGGTGCCGAAGCGCTCCGCCAACTCGACGGAATCGCAACCTCCGATTATCAGGTGACCCCGCTCGTCGACCGCGAAGTGGGATTTCAACATCTGCACGCCTTTTCGACCTCCTCGAGCGCTCGCCCGAACAGATCCAGACCCAGCTCTAGCTCCTTCCCACTTATAATCAAAGGAGGGGCTATGCGGATGGCCGAGCGCCCACCGCGGAAGACTATCACCCCCCTGTTCAGGGCCGCCCTCACCACGGCGTCGCGCTCCTCCACGGCCGGCTCCTTGCGCTCGTGGTCCCTCACCAGCTCGACCGCCAAAAGTAGGCCTTTGCCCCTGACCTCGCCGATGAGCTTGCTGTCCTCCGCCATCTCCTGTAGCCTGGCCAACGCCCGCCTGCCGAGCTTCTCCGCGCGCTCGACCAACCTTTGCCGCTTGAGGATCCCCAGCCCCGCCAGCGCCGCGGCGCAGGCGAGAAGGTTGCCTCCGAACGTGCTGGCGTGGGCGCCCGGGGACCAGTCCATCACATCGGCGCGCGCTATGGTGGCACCCATGGGCACCATGCCGCCCGCTAGGGCCTTGGCCAGGCAGATGATGTCCGGCGCTACGCCCCAGTGCTCCATCGCGAACATCCTACCAGTTCTGCCCAGGCCGGTTTGGATCTCGTCCGCTATCAGCAGCCACCCGTGTTCCTCGCACAGCTCCTTGAGCATGGGGTAGTACTCCGGCGGGGGGATGATGTAGCCCGCGTTGCCCTGGATGGGCTCCGTTATCACCGCCGCCACCTCCTCGGGTGGGGTGGTTGTAGCTAGCAAGCTCCTGAGGTACTCGAAACACAGGAAGTCGCAGCCTGGATAGCCCTGGCCGAACTGACAGCGGTAGCAATAGGGGAAGGGCGCGAAGCTCACCCCGGGCACCATGGGCTCGAAGAACCTTCGATGCGTCGCGCTGCTCGACGACAAACTCATCGCTCCGAAGGTGCGGCCGTGGAAGGCGCCGGTGAACGCGATCATGCGGGGGCGGCGGGTGTGCCAACGAGCGCACTTGAACGCCGCCTCCACCGCCTCCGCGCCGCTGTTGGCGAAGAACACACGCTTCTCGAAGCCTCCCGGCGCGAGCGAAGCCAGCTCCTCCGCGAGCTCGACTTGGAGCTCGTAGTAGAAGTCGGTGCCGGCGAAGTGCGTCAGCCTAGCGGCTTGCCTTTGAACCGCTCGAACCAGCGCGGGGTGGGAGTAGCCGTAGTTTAGCACGAACATGCCAGACGAGAGATCGAGGAAGACGTTGCCGTCGACGTCCCGCACGTAGACCCCCCAGCCCTCCTCGCCCACCAGGGGATCGGCGCGCGTATAGGAAGGGGAGATCACGCGCTCGTCGCGCTCGATGATCCTGCGAGCCTTTGGGCCAGGGATCGGCTTGACCACGCGCGGCCCGCCCCTAACCCAATTCGGTTTTGCCATGGAAACCACCGACGGCATTAATGAAAACGAGCGGGTATTTAATAAGCTCGCTGAGGGCGGATCAACTGGCGCCAAGCGCCTTAAAACCATCAGCCCTTAAAGTCCTCCCCCATCTTCGCCCCAGCTAGCTATTCGGCGCGAGTTTAAAAAGGCTTTCGCTGGGAAGCGGCGCAGGATCCGGGGAGCCGACACCCACCTTTTTAATGCTACGAGACAACCTGCTTTTGGGAGGTAGATGATAACCCCACAGCGCATGCGCGGGCTGGAGGCCAACGCCGCCTGGCTGGGCATCCCCAGGCTGCTCCTGATGGAGAACGCGGGCGCCGCCGTGGCGAGGGAGGTGGCCAAGAGAGGCATCGCCGGCAAGCGCGTCTTGATCTTCGCGGGGCTTGGCAACAACGGCGGCGACGGCTTCGTGGCGGCGAGGCACCTCGCCAACGCCGGGGCTAGCGTCGAGGTCGTGCTCCTCGGCGACCCTAAGCTCATCGCCACCACCGAGGCGAGGACGAACTGGCAAGCGCTTCAGAACATGAGGAGGGGCATCAAATGCCTCGTGGTCCGAGATTCGTCGGAGCTCAGGACGCTCAAGGGGAAGAAGGTGGACGTGGTGATCGATGCGATGCTCGGCATCGGGGCGGCCGGGCGGCTGCGCGAGCCCATCTCCAGCGCCGCGAGGCTGATCAACTCCATGAGGGCATATAAGGTGGCCGTGGACGTGCCCACGGGCGTGGATGCTCTCACGGGGGAGACCTCGTCCGAGGCGGTGAGGTGTCACCTAACGGTTACCTTCCACGATGTGAAGCCTGGACTTGAAAAAGCCAGGCGCCACGCGGGCGAGGTGGTCGTGGCGGACATAGGCCTGCCGCGGGAGGCCGAGACCACCGCTGGGCCGGGCGACGTGCTGATGGCGCTCCCCGAGCGAAGGCCTGAGGCGCACAAGGGGGAGCACGGGAGGCTGCTGGTCGTGGGAGGGGGCTCAAGCTACACGGGCGCCCCTGCGCTCGTCGCTTTGGCGGCGCTGCGGTCCGGCGTCGACCTGGCGACCATAGCTGCGCCTGCGGAGGCGGCCACGGCCATAAGCTCCTTCTCGCCCGACCTCATCGTCGCCAAGCTCCCGGGCAAGGATCTGACGCCAGAAGCTCTGCCTGAGCTTCGGCGACAGCTCGAGCGTTGCACG
>Ga0272449_1003794_pt1 | contig 12730 bp, 13 predicted proteins | sample YNPCB0241_FD_198679 | JGI IMG/M metagenome (GOLD analysis project Ga0272449, IMG submission 198679) | Hot spring sediment microbial communities from Yellowstone National Park, WY, United States - YNP-CB-024-1 | ecosystem: Environmental > Aquatic > Thermal springs > Hot (42-90C) > Sediment...
ATTATCCATCAGAATTCAAAACAGTTGCCAATTACTTTTGCCTCTGGATTCTTTGTAATGTCTCTTTTCTGGCTTGCTCTGAATGCTTCAAACATAATTCTCAAAGATTATCATGAAAGAGTTATACTTCGAATTCTTTGCGCTCCAATATCAAAACAAAGTTACATCCTCCAGTCAATTTTGAGTATATTCTCTGTAACGTTAATTCAGATAATTTTCTTTGTTGTAATGTGTACCTTTGGGTTAAAACTTTCTTTTGGTCAAAATATAGCAGCTGTTATTCTGGTTCTATCTGCCTGTAGCTTTATGTTTGTAGCATTTGGGGTTATGTTAATAAGCATAGTAAATGATATGCGAAAACTTTCTACTATAAACTCAATGGTTGTAACAATAATGTGCATGCTTGGCGGCTGTTACTGGCCTTTGAGTATAATGCCAAACTTTTTGCAAAAGATTGCTCTCATTTTCCCCACAACATATGCAGCAGTTCTGACTAAAAATGTGCTTCTATCAAAACCACTTAGAAGTATGTTTTTAGATATAATCATAGTAATATCATTCTGCATACTTTTTATTCTGGTGGGAATAAAACAGCTTTCTAAAAATGTAATTGCAAAGGTGTAAACTACAAACTTTAAGTATGGTAAAATAAACTAACAAAATACTCTTTAACAGAGGTTCAGTATGCTATCGCTAATTATAGCTTCATACATACTCCTTAGTTTATATTCAGCTTCCGGATTATCAAAGATTTCTATATTTTTTCTGATAACATTTTTATCATTTGATTTTTTAAAAACTGAATATCTTAAATCCAGAACTTTAATCTTAACCGCATCTTTTTTTCAGCTTTTGATAATTGCAATTTCAGTTAACATGTGCGGATGGGAATTTTCTTTTCTTATACCATGCTCTGTAGCCATTTTTTTAAGCAACAAAGAAAAACCTTTGTTTGTTGCAACATTTGCAGTTTTGCTTGTGCCAGCATTTTTTATACCTCCAGTTATTATAAAAGACTACTTATTGATATCCGCGCTTGTTGTGTACACAGAACATCTACACACAACTTTTGAAATTAGCAGACAAAAATATCTGGAGAATATCGACAAGCTAAGGCTTTTAAATACACAGCTAAATAGATTGAAATCAGAACTTCTTGAATCCCAGCAGTATATAAAACAGCTTGCTGAAAAAACTCAGCAGATGAAGATGGCGTCATCTTTACACGACTCTGTAGGTCACAGCTTAGCTGCGCTCAATATTCAGCTGAACGCTTTGAAAACTCTTTTAGACAAAAAAGGAGTACTTGAAGATGACAAGATAAATCAGATTCTGTCATCCTGTTTGATGCATACTCAACTTTCGTATCAAAATCTTCGAAATTTTGTATATTCAAGTAAAGCTTCTTTTTTATCAAAAGCAAATTATCTGAACAATATAATAGAAAATTTTAACTTTTGCAATGTAAAACTTGTAACTGAGGGCAATATAGAAGATATACCTTCTCATGTATTCGAAAACCTTATGGCAATATTGAAAGAAGCTCTTGTAAACGTTTCAAAACACTCAGATGCAACCTCAGTTAAGGTTTGGCTCATTTCAAACCCTGAGTATGTTAGACTCCAAATACATGACAATGGTACCAAAAGAGGCGAAATCAGAGAAGGTATCGGACTTTTGAGCATAAAATCAAGGTCAAAATCAATGGGAGCAACAGTAAACATAGACAATCATTCTGGTTTTTCTATAGTTGTTTTCGTTCCATTAAAATATCAAGGGGGAAAGACTTGAGTGGAAAAAACAAGAATACTTATTGTTGATGACAATAAAGATGTTTTATATGGGCTAAAAATCATACTTGAACTTGAAAACTTTGAGGTTGCAGGGCTTTGTACAAATGCAAAAGAGGCAATAGAGTTTCTTGAAAAAAGATATGCAGATGTTGTTCTTATGGACATCAGAATGCCTGTGATGGATGGAATTGAAGGCACCTTTAATATAAAAGTTAGATTTCCAAATGTCAGGGTTATTATACTTACAACCTTTTGCGAAGAAGATTATATAAAAAAGAGCCTGAGCTTTGGAGCAGATGGTTATATTCTCAAAAGCTCAGACGCTCAGCATATCATAGACACAATATATGCTGTTTTAGACGGCAAAGTTGTCATCGACAGAGAAATTGCACTTTTCATTTCAAATACCCTGAAAAAAGAAACTTCAAGTTTTCCTAGCGATGTTAATGTTCGAAAAAGTGAACTGACAGAAAGAGAGCTTGACATTGTGAAACTCATCGCACAAGGGTATTCCAATAAAGAAATCGCAAACCTTCTTTTCATCTCAGAAGGAACAGTTAGAAACTATATATCTTCAATTCTCCAGAAACTTCAGTTCAAAAACAGAACACAAATTGCGATATACTACTACAAAAACCTTGACTTAAACTGAATACATTCCTGACTTTTTGCAATCTGAAAATCAACTTAAAGTCAAATCTTCTTCAGCCAGCTCTCTCTGGCTGATCAATTTTGCTTCTTGCAAAACACCATCTTTCATCTTATATATCTTATCGGACAGTTTAGCCACCTCTTTTGAATGTGTAACAATTACTACACACTTTCCATCTTCATGGGCAAGCTTCAAGAAGATTTTGCATATTTCATCACTTGTCTCTGAATCAAGATTCCCAGTTGGCTCATCTGCTAAAATAAGCTTGGGATCGATGCTCAGTGCCCTTGCAATTGCTACCCTTTGCTGCTCTCCACCGCTCAGGCGCGAGGCTTTCCTCTTGGCTTTTTCTCTATCAATCCCAACCTTTTCTAAAACACCATATATTAACTCATCTTTGTTCTTTATTCGACTACCCAAAACGTCAAGCGCAAGCTCAACATTTTCATAAGCCGTATAATAAGGTATTAAGTTGTATGATTGATATATTATCCCGACTTCATGGCTTCTGTAATGATCTCTATCAATTTCTTTCAAGCTTTTGCCGCAGAAGAATATTTCTCCACCTTGCGGCAAATCAAGCCCTGCCATTAACGAAAGCAAAGTAGATTTGCCAGAACCAGACCTCCCTACAATTGAATAGAGCCTTCCCCTGTAAAATGTTGCCGTTGCATTTTTGACTGCCCTCACTTCATTGCCACCAGATTTATATGAATATTTCACATTCTCAAGCCGAATTATCTCTTCCATCCTTAAACTCCACCTCTTTCAAACTTTTTAAGACCTGCTAACAAGCAAACTCATGGGTTCAAACCTTGAAATGCTGTAAATTGAAATTATGCTTACGCAAAGAACTAAAAGCAGTGATACACCACATAACTTTAAAACTTCATTTACTCCTATTTTTACTTCTAACTTTGTCAGTTCAGAATACCTCTCTTGAATCCTGTTAGACAAGTTAGCATCTCGTTGCACCATCATCATAAAACCTCTCTGTTCAAATGCCTGCTGCTGCGCATTTATTTCCTTATTCAAAAGTGCATTTGCAACACTTTGAGAAAGCGCACCACCTATCACACCGCCCAAAATTGTGGCAACAAGTGTTATAATAAGAGCTTCCATTGCAAACTGTGCTGCCAGCTTCCCCTTTTTGAGCCCTAATGACCGCAATATACCTATCTCAAGCTTTCTTTCTCTTATCACAATACTCATAAGAAGCATTATGATAATAGCACCTGCTATCAATATTCCAATAATTGTAACCCTTGAAAAAGAGGAAACTCTTTCAATTGGTGCAGCTATTCTGTTGAACAGATTGTCATTTGCATTCAGCATATACTTTGTTGTGTCAATTCCAAGCTTTTGAGCATCCTTCTTGAAATTATCGGCATTCAACGGATTGTCAAGATAATACATGGCATATGTAATCACATCAGCACTATTTGGGTCTATAGATTTTACAATCTCTTTCAACGTTGTGTAAGGAATGTATATGGTATTGCTTGACATTGCTGAAAAGCTATTTTGCTCATCTGTGCTTGTCTTCTCATCACAAATTCCAATAACCATAACATTGAAAGATTTCGAAGAATCGCTCAGTTTCAAATCAAATTGGCTTCCTACTTTGAGATTGTTCTTATCTGCAAGAAGTTTGTCAACCACTACAACATAAGCCTTATTGCTAAGGTCCTGCTGGTTGATAAATCTTTCCTGGATAATTTGTTTGTTACCGTTTCTAAAATCATTTGACAATTCCGGTTTCAAATCTGCAACTAATCTGAAGGTCTGCTGTTGGTCCTGCCTGCCGAAACCAAAAATCCTTCCTGCTTTCTGTCTCATATTATCAGTTGAAATGTTTATCTCCACAGGCTTTATTGTATCTGAAGTGGCATTTTGACTTATAACAAAGTTGTAATTTATAACATACTTTGATGATAAAAGTTTTTTGGCAATCTCTTCTGTCAATGTAGGAATTTCCACATCCTCACCTTGTTGATACCTTCTCATAAGCTCTCTGAAATTAACGCTTAGCCTCACATCATTGCCCAGCGATCTTCTAATATTCATAATGCTTGTCTTTGTTCCGCTCTCTATTGTAAATCCCATCATTGTGAGAAAAGATACAACAAATATTAAAAGTCCTAATAGTATACTTCTTGCAGGAATTCTTAAAATATTTCTCACCGAACGTTTTAACAGCCCTTGCATTTTCTGCTCCCTTCCTTATGCTTTTTTAGTTAAATTATAATATATCAACCTTTTCAAAAGTTTAAAGGGATGGTTAACAATTTGTAAACAAATTGTTAATTAGGTGGTTTTCTTATGTTCAATAAACATTTAAAGAGGTCTTTTCGAAATTCCTCTTGCAAAACTATTTTAATTAGTTTATTATATAATTAAATGCTTATTAATTTATAAAGCAGGTGAAAAAATGTTCAAGGAAGAGAGCATTGCTAAGATATTCAAAGCTCTTGGACATCCTTTGCGCATAAAGATTGTGAAATATCTTTTAGATGGCGAAAAGTGCGTATGCGAGCTGAACCAACTTGTTGAGTACTCTCAACCAAACTTGTCTCAGCATTTGAAAATTCTAAAAGATGCTGGAATTGTAGAAGCTAATAAAGTGGGTCTCAACATTCACTACAGAATTAGAAATGAACTTGTGAAGTCCTTAATAGAAAGCGCTCAAGAGCTTGCTGCCGCTAATTTAAAAGCTTTTGTTGAAGAATAAAAAGAAAAACCTTTACAAGAAAATGGCGTAAAAATCTTGACCATGGGTGAAAGGTGTGATTCAGATTGTTTTTACCTGTGCAAAAGTTTGCTGATTTTTTAACATACTCAGTCTTTAAAATCCAGCCGGGTTCAAAACTTGCAAGTGCAGTTAACTTTTTTATCTTTGATACAATAAAGATTTTTATACTGCTTTTTATAATAGTCTTCATAATAACTTTTATAAGAACCTTTTTTTCTCCTGAAAAAACAAGAGACATTTTATCGCACAAAAAACAGCATGTTTACATTGCTCACATTTTAGCTGCACTTTTAGGAATTGTAACTCCGTTTTGTTCATGCTCAGCAGTGCCTCTTTTTATCGGATTTGTCGAAGCTGGAATACCACTTGGGGTAACATTTTCGTATCTGATTGCTGCTCCAATGGTAAATGAGGTTGCGCTTGGTCTTCTGTATGCAAACTTCGGACTTAGTGTGGCTACAATTTACGTTCTTTCCGGAGAAATAATTGCTATTGTATCTGGTATTCTCATCGGAAAGTTAAACCTTGAAAGATACGTTGAAGATTATGTGTTTAAAATAAAAGTTGGCGATGTTCAATACCAGGAAGAAAAGAAAACTCTCAACAAAAGACTGTCAGAAACCCTTGAGTTTACCCTTCAGCTTATAAGAAAGGTATGGATATTTGTTGTTGTGGGAATTGGAATAGGTGCTTTCTTGCATGGATTTATTCCAACAGGAGCACTTGCAAAGATTGCCGGCAGAAACAATCCATTTGCTGTAATTTTCGCAACAGCACTTGGAATTCCTCTTTACTCCAATGCAGCGGGAATAATCCCTCTTGTTAGCGAGTTCAGACGACTTGGAGTTTCAATGGGAACATCACTTTCTTTCATGATGAGTGTAACAGCACTGTCGCTACCTGAAATGATACTTTTAAGAAGAGTTTTGAAACCCCAGCTTTTAGCAATCTTTGTGGGAATTGTTGGCTGTGGTATAATTATAACAGGTTATCTTTTCAACTTGATTCTTGGATAAAATATTTTGAAAGGAAGGTGTATATTGAAATGGTAATTAAAATTCTTGGCGGTGGTTGCGCAAACTGCAAAAAGCTAATGGAAAATGCTAAAAAGGCAGCTGAAGAGCTTGGAATTGAGGCTCAATTTGAAGAGGTAAAAGATATCCAAAAAATAATGTCCTACGGTGTTATGAGAACACCTGCGCTTGTTGTAGATGAAAAGCTCATATTCTCTGGCAGAGTTGCAGGTGTTGAGGAAATAAAAGAGGTTTTGAAAAAAGAGGCAGGAAAGTAAAAACATTTTCTCTTGCGAGGCGGGCAGCACACCCGCCCTTTAAATTTTTTACATTAATATCTTATTCACTCTTTTAGCTGTTCAAATCTCTTTTGTGAGATTAGCTTCATATTCTAAACTTTTAAACTCAACTGACGACTTCAAAATCCCACCAAATCAAACCTGCCCCAGATACCCTCTTTTCCTGAACTCCTGGGCGCTCATACCTTTGTGCTTGTGAAAAACCCTGGCAAAGGTGGAATATGAATCAAAGCCAACCTCAAGCGCGATGTCTGTTACAGGCTTGTCGGTTGAAAGAAGCAGGCTGCATGCGTGCTGAAGCCTCACTTCGTTCAAAAAGTTGTGAAAGTTGCTCCCAACAAGCTTTTTAAAAAGCTGGCTTATGTAAGAGGGACTTAAGTGAAACTCTTTTGATAAAACCTTGAGGTCTATGTTCTGGTTATAATTCTTATGTACATAGTACACAAGCTGCCAGTAGTCGCTCGGAACAGGAATACTGTCTTTCTGAGTTCTGTTTTGGACAACAGAAGGAGCAGGTCTTTGAGAGTTTTCAGCACTTGCCAAATTCCTGCACCTATCAAAGTATGCAACTATCTCCAAAATCTTGGCTTTGAGTATTATCTCTGCCCACACATCTTCCTTGTTAGAATACGTCCATGCTTCTTTGAAAAGCCTGTCCATCAACTCTTTTTCCTTGCCTTCAAAGTAGTAATAGGGAAGAACATTTTCGTCATAGCTTAAAAGTAGTTCTCCTATTCTGTAAAAAATGCTTGATGGTGCTAAAAGCTCCTCAAACGAAATGGCAACAACATAGATTGAAAGAGGATTTTGCTCTGAATAATCTATTCTGTGAATCTGGTACGGCATGACAATTGAAAATGTGCCGGGTTTTAAGCTGTAGCTGATTGAATTTATATGTTCTGTCCCCTCGCCTTTGACAACATACATAAACTCAACAAAGTTGTGCCTGTGAAGTTTAAAATACCTTGGGTCTTCCCAGAAATTCAAGGCAAACTTCTGCGGTCGCTGGCTAACATAATCAAAAATCTCTTCTATGTAAAGAGGTTCTTTTTCAGGCATTTATCATTTCCCCTTAACAATTTTAAATCCTCGTGCTAATCCTTATTATACCTCAATTTGCAATGCAAATTAAAGTGTGCTAAAATTTTTTTGCAGGTGCTTCAAAGCGCTGCCCGGGTCGCGGCAAACCCCGGTCAAAAAAACAAGGAAAGGAAGTGCAAATTCTATGTCTGACAAGTACCAGCAAAGAAGATTTGACATCTATGGGTATGAAAAGATTGACACAGAGGTTTTAGAAGCAATTCCATATGAATACCCTGAAAAGAACACGGTGGTGGAATACATCACAGAAGAGTTTTCATCAGTCTGTCCGTGGACAGGTCTTCCAGACACCGCAAAGCTTACAATTCGATATATCCCCCACCAAAAACTTGTTGAGCTAAAATCTCTCAAATATTATCTTACCTCATACAGAAACGTAGGAATACTGCAGGAACATGCAGTAAATAGAATCCTGGATGACCTTGTAAAACTACTTGAACCTAAGTTCATGGAAGTGATTGGAGAGTTCCATGAGCGCGGCGGAATATCAACAAAAGTAGTGGCAAGGTATGAAAAATAACACCTTGCCACTTTTTAATTTTTTACTCAGCCCCTTCAAACATATTCACCACAAACTGCAAATTATCCAGCTTAAAGAGTGAGAAGTTGTCCCAGAAGATGCAACTTCCACACACAATAAGTTTTCCGCCACTTTCAAATCTTTTTTGAGCAATAAGCACAGGCGATCTCCTGCCACTGTCTGTGAGGCTAGTCTTTCTTGCCCTCAGCACAACCTCAGCTCCATTTTCCACCTCAAGAGGAGCTGGGTATGGAAACACAACCTCTTTTACACCTTCTCGGTAAAGTTTTACTTCATCTGTTGTTATTATAAAAAGGTCATCTTCTAAATGGTGCATCTCATCCTTTATACCTTCTGGCAATATGTCTATCCCATAATCCCTTGTTATGCTATTGCAAATCTCAGAAACACCGTCTTTGTTTTTGAAATGCGCTGTGAAGATGATCTTCTTGCCTTTTTGCTCCAGAGATTCTCTTATTTTTTCCTTCTCTTCACCGCTGAAAGAATTTTCCGGGTAGTTGAAAACTATGACATCATACTCAAAAAGCCTGTCAAAATCGTCTACCTCTTCAATTTCAATTTTTCTTCTGCAAAGCTCCTTGTAAAGTCCTGAAAAGTAATAGCCGTCTGTAAGCAGAAACTCCTGGTGAGTTGCGCTCCACGCAACTTTCATCCTCTTTCTCACCCTGCGTGTTTTAGTTTTTTAAATATTTGGCTGGACAAATTCTTATTTTCTTGTTAATACTTTATATAATTTATTTTATCATCCCCAACAATCTTCTCAAAAGCCTTAAAATGTGCAAAATTGCTCTCTAAAGGTATATCTATTTTTAGTCAAAAAGTGATATCATATATTGTGTAATTCTACAGAGCAATCTTCTTAAAGCTTAAAACCTTGTATTATTTTATCTCGATACATGCAAATTTTGGAAGGAGTGATGAAAAAAGTAATGCACAGAGAAGAAGACACAAAGATCAATAAAAACATACTCATCGCAACAACACTTTCTTCTTTTTTGGTACCGTTTATGTCAAGCGCAGTCAACATTGCCGCACCAGATATAGCAAAAAATTTCAAACTCAATGCTGAAGAGCTGAATCTTGTTATAAGCATATTTTTGATATTCTCTGCAGCCTTCATTCTCCCCATGGGAAAGCTTTCTGACACATTTGACAGGACAAAGATATTCAAAACAGGGCTTTTGCTGTTTACACTTTCAACCCTGATGTGTGCTCTTTCAAACACGGTAGAAATTCTTTTTGTCTTTCGTGCTCTGCAGGGATTTTTCTCAGCCTTCACATTTGTTACATCAATGGCAATCTTGATTGAAAATCACTCACCACAAATAAGAGGAAGGCTTTTGGGAATAAACACAGCAGTTGTGTATTTGGGAACATCCTTAGGACCTTTTTTGGGTGGTGTGCTTGTAAAGCTGTGGGGATACAGGAGTGTATTTTTGTTCGGATTTGCCATAGGAGTTGTTGGATCATTTGTGAGTTTATTTTTGCTCCAAAAAGAAGTGAAAAATACAAGGCAGGCAAAACTGGTTGACAGCCTCAAATCGCTTGACAAAGTTGGGGCTATTTTGTCAATAACAGGGCTTTTTCTTTTGATGTACGGAGCATCTACATTTGAGCTCGGGAATACCTCTAAAATTCTGTTTTTTGCAGGGTTAATTTTGATGGTAATTTTTGTTGTTGTGGAGGCAAAACTTCAAAATCCCGTTTTGGACGTAAAACTGTTTGTAAAAATCCCTCAGTTTGGATTTTCAAACTTGGCAGCGCTCATAAACTACAGCTGCACATTTTCTGCATCTTACCTTCTGTCGCTTTATCTTCAGCTTGTAAAAGCTCTGCCTTCCCAGCTTGCAGGTTCTATTTTGATTGTCCAGCCGCTTTCGCAGGTTATAACCTCATTGATTTCTGGCAGAGCTTCTGAAAAGATCGAGCCGCGCAAACTTGCAACAGCCGGCATGGTCCTCACAACCATAGGTCTTTTTGTCTTTTCGCTCTTTAGCAGTAAGACAAGCCTTGTCTTTGCAGTAGCCAACCTTATTGTGATGGGAATTGGTTTTGGACTTTTTTCGTCGCCAAACACAAATGTTGTCATGAGCTGCGTGCCAAAATCGCTTTATGGCACGGCATCATCAACAATATCTGTCATGAGAGTTGTAGGCCAGGCATTTTCAATGGCAATTGTCTCGTTTGTATCCATCATGTTTTTGAAGGGTGTGAGACTGTCGCACGAAAACTATCTTCTCATTCTAAAGAGCATGAAGACAAGTTTTTTGGTGTTTGCAAGTCTTTCCATTCTGGGAATTGTTGCGTCGTACAAGAGAGGAAATATATATAGTAGGAAATAGCTGAGCTGAAAAAGGGGCAGTACTTTGAAAAAAGTGCCTGCCCCTTTGTTTTTGCTTCAAATTACCTCATTTTTTATTTTAGAACCTTTATATCCTCAACAACCGGATTTGACCGGGGATTTTTAGGATTTGTCTTAAAAGTAACCTCAACATCAGTATTTTCATCAAGATAAGAAACCTTGTCTGCAACATTACTTATCTGCAGAACAACATGTTTTTGGTCAAACAGAAACTCTGCAAAGTTGTTGTCCGCAAGCCCTACAAACTTACCTTTTAGGGTCACCTTGTCAGGCTTTTTTAAGCTTACAATTCGGGGGTTGCCATCATCTTGAGGTTTTTCAAACTCAACTTCAACAATCTCACCATCTGAAAGACCTACCCCTTGAGTGAGATTTTTATCAATCTCAAATTCTTTGTAGTCAAACTCTGTATTAAGAAGCGAAAGCTGTATAGTATGTGCATCAACACCGCCATCAAATCTTGCAAAAGCTTTGTAAACCTCTGAAGAAATTGTTGTCTCCTGCTGTTGCTGTTCAGATACTTGCGAGTTTGTAGCCTGCTCCTGCTGTGCTTGGCTTGAGCTATTTTGTTCATTTTCCCCTTGCAATTGCTGGGAAGGCCTACTTGTCTGCAAAGTTTGGTCGATAGCAGCAGGTTTTTTAGCCAGATACCCTGCCATGTAATATCCAGCCAAAATGCCAAGAGCACATACTGCCACAATCAAAATCATAACCCAAACTTTTTTGGTAGTAGCTTTCCCTCTTTTCATAGACATTCCAAACTCCCTCTCGGTTACAAAAAACAAACCCACATTCTAAATTTATACCTATTAGTCTACAGCAAAGCTAAACCAAAATCAATGGAATTTTAAGAACCAGCAGCTCTTTTGTAGTGCCTGCTTTGTCCTTTTCCCTGTCCCACTTTTCTGCCAAGTGAAACAATGATTGACTCAATGCAGCCTCTACACTTTGTAGCATCCTCATTTATACAAATCTTTCCAGGATATAGCTCATATTTTAGCTTGTACTTGAGGTGATTTACATTTGGCATCACAATGTTAGCACCGCACATGAGCCCCTTTTGTCTTCCAAGGGGGTCTAAAGTACCAAGCGCAGTTGTTGCCGGAATATTAGCATCTGGAATTAAAAGCCTCAAAATGGCAATGCTTTTGAGTGTCAAATCCACCGAACCTTCTTTTGCATCTTTTAGAGGCGTCTGTGGGTGAGGAATAAAAGGTCCAATGCCTATCATGTCTGCATCAAGCTCTTTTACAAGAAGTATGTCCTGTGCCAGATCATCAATAGTCTGCCCTGGAAGACCTATCAAAAAACCTGTCCCAAGTTCATATCCAAGACTTTTGATCCATTTGAGACACTCAATTCTTTTTTCAAAGCTCATGCCGGGATGATATTGTCTGTATAGCTTTTCATTTGAAGTTTCAAACCTCATCAAAAACCTGTCCGCCCCGGCATCTTTGAACGCCTTGTACTCATCATACCACCTTTCACCAATCGAAAGTGTTATGGCAACATCAACATTTTGTTTTATCTTCTTTATTATCGAGCACATTCTATCTTTTGTGTAAAACATATCCTCACCAGACTGCAATACCACCGTGCGGTACCCCATCTGATACGCACTTTTTACAACCTCTACTATCTCATCTTCTTGCATTCTGTATCTTTGAGCTTGGCTATTGCTTTTCCTCAATCCGCAGTAAAAACAGTCGTTTTTGCAGTAGCTTGAAAATTCAATAAGTCCTCTTAAAAAAACCTCGTCGCCCACATGCTCTTTTCTTACCATGTCTGCTGTTTTGAAAAGAAGGTTTTTATCCTCACCTTCTGCCATTAGCAAAAGCTTTATTTCATCCTTGGTAAGAATATTCTCATGACATGCTTTTTCTATAATATCTCTCACTTTCATCTTATTGGTTCTCTCCTGCCATAAAGAAAATTTTAAGTATTTCTATCTACTTTGCTGGTATTAATTATACCACATTTCAAACAGGTTTAAAAGTCAATTGCCATCCACCTTTTCCCAGAATGGTATACATATTTATTTTTGTGGTATAATTGAATAAGGAAAGAGGGGAGGAATATTCGTTGCAAAAAAAAGATAAAAAAGCAAAAAAACAAATGCCGTTCAGGCTTTTTCTCAAAAGTTTTTTAAAAGCTTTTCTGGTACTTTTGATTGCAAGCATGGCAGTTTTAATCGGTGCTGGTTTTGGAATGATCACA
>Ga0272449_1003796_pt1 | contig 12715 bp, 8 predicted proteins | sample YNPCB0241_FD_198679 | JGI IMG/M metagenome (GOLD analysis project Ga0272449, IMG submission 198679) | Hot spring sediment microbial communities from Yellowstone National Park, WY, United States - YNP-CB-024-1 | ecosystem: Environmental > Aquatic > Thermal springs > Hot (42-90C) > Sediment...
TCTAAACGGTAATGATGCTCCTGTAGACAGCGGTATCGAGAATGAACTTATAAAGTGGAGGCATATAACTGTAAAGAGAGTAACAGAAGACATAATAGAGAGGTTCCACCTGAATACTGCAATAAGTACCCTGATGGAGTGGAGTAATTTCCTCGGGGGGAATATAGATGCGGTAAAAAAGGCAAAGAAGACAATCCTCAGGGATACATTAGAGACGTTCCTGATACTCCTTGCACCATTTACACCGCATATAGCGGAAGAGCTATGGGAGATCTTAGGGCATAAAGAGAGCATCTTCAGAGAAAGATGGCCTGAGTATGACCCTGATCTTATGAAGAAGTTTGAGTACGAACTGGTTATTCAGGTAAACGGTAAACTCAGGGATAAGATAAAGACAGAGGAGAGGGACATAGAAAAGTTAAAAGAGATTGTACTTCAGCTTCCCAGGGTGAGAAGGTTTGTTGAAGGTAAGGAGATAAAAAATATTATTGCTGTACCAGAAAGACTTATAAATATTGTGACTGACTGAGGTGACTAACAGAGAAAAATATCTCGTAGGTATAATTATAGTTCTAATTGGGGCTCTTCTCTTCTCACTGAACAGGCCTATCAGAGAGGAAGAGAAAGAGCCCTCTATTGTTATAGAGGAGAAAGATACAGGTAGTATAAAGGTTGCAGTCCATATAGGTGGTGCGGTGAGGAACCCCGGATTATACTATCTATCAGCCAATTCGAGGGTTGCCGATGCAATTCAGACCGCAGGTGGACCAACACCTGATGCAGACCTGGATGCAATAAACCTAGCAGGTAAGGTCACCGATGGGTTAAAGATCCTTGTCCCTTCGAAGATGAAAGGTGCAGTTAACCCTTCAATTACAGAGACTAATGAGGGTGAATCTTCCGGCGGTAAAAAGATAAATATAAATACAGCAAGTGCTAAAGAACTGGAGGAACTACCAGGCATAGGGCCGGTTCTTGCGGAAAAGATAGTCTCCTATAGAGAGGCAAACGGCCCATTTAAGAGTATAGATGAACTTAAGAAGGTTTCGGGTATAGGTGAGAAAAGATTTCAGGCGATAAAGGATCTGATTGTTGTCGAATGAGATAACAGGTAGACCAAGTATTATCATCTTCATCTCTATAGTTGCCGGGATACTTCTATTCAGGTATGTAGGCTTGATCTTTATTCCCCTTCTGTGTCTGGCTATAGTATTTCTTTTTATAAAAGAGAGACTGAGCCTGGTTATAATGATAATACTTCTAAGTGCCTGGTGGACAGCAAGAAACTACGAGATCTATATGGACTCCGTTGAGCAGATAAGAGAGATATCTAACTCTGTAGTCACTGTGAATTGTAGAGTAAAGGGTATGTCTAAGTATGGACTGATGGTGAATCATCTGAAGATAAACGACAGGAAGTATTACGGGACACTGGAGGTAAGGCTAAGAGATGGTGAGTATCAATATGGTGATAATTTATATATTACCGGGAAAATCTATGAAAATAAGGCGCTCGATATAGATAAAAGGCAGTTTCAAGAAAGACTTATAGGTACTCTTTATCCTGAAGAGATAAGGACACTATCAAAGCCCGAATTTTCCCTTATGAGAGCCCTTTACTCTGTAAGGTCCCGGATAAAGGATAGAGTACCTCACAATCTCAGTGGAGAGGAACGTGAACTTACAATGGCGATGGTCCTAGGGATAAGTGAAAACCTTCCATACGAGACCTATAAGAGTTTCAAAGTTACCGGACTTATACATACACTGGTAGTATCAGGAGCCCAGGTATCAATAATTACATCAGCAATAATACCGTTTTTATCAGGTCTATGGTTATCCATAATATTTCCACTTGTTATACTATACGCCCTTATTACCGGATTGGAGATAAGTGTAATACGGGCAAGTATTATGATGGGTATAAACATACTTGCCCGTATTATATACGAAGACTATGACCCTCCATCGAGTCTAGCATTCTCTGGGATGGTGATTCTTATCTTTGATCCACTAGCCCTTTTTGGTTCGAGCTTTCAACTTAGTTTTCTGGCAACATTCAGCCTTATATGTATCTCTCCATACTTAAAGATAAGGAGACTGGAATTTATAATGCCAACGATAACAGTTCAGGGGGTCTTGGCACCTCTCCTTTTATACAAGAATGGTTCCCTTCCCCTTATAAGTTTTCCGATAAATGTGATAGTCTCACCCCTAATCTCTCTTTTAACTATAGGTGGTTTTATCCTCTCGATATCAACGTTCACATTTCCCTTTATTACTTATCTAATAAGTATTATAATAAAACCGATTGCGTATCTCCTACTACGCATAGTGGCTTTTGGCAACAGTATAACGTACGATATTAGATATAACCCTAGTATAATTGAATTGGTGTCGATGTATATTATTATTGGAGGGTTGATCTATATTGGATATACCAGATTACATAAAAACGATAAATGAGTTACAAGAGGGAGAAGTTTCTCATATATATGTCCTGAGTGGAGATTGGGATTTTCTAAAGGAGGACATAATCTCTAGAATCTACAATCTCCTGAGGGCTAAGGGAGAAACGATAATAGTGCGTGTAGAATCAGTAGAGCAACTGGACAGGGAGATAAAAAATGCAAGAAATGTATTGATACCTACCATAAAGCTTATCATAGCAAAGCTTGATAGTGCTCCAAAACTCAAGGCTATTCCGGATGATATATATCTGATTGTAGATACAAACTCGGCTATAAAGATACCCAGAAGCAAACAGGTAAACCTATCTCCTCCTAATCCGAGAGATACAGAGACATACCTGAAAGAAATAATAAGAGGTCTGGCCAGGTACTACAAGAAGGTGGTAGAGGAGAGTTCTATAAGTATGCTTGTCTCTGCCCTTGCACAAGCCCCATATCTCCTTTTATCCGTATGGAACACACTACTACTCTTGGTAGGAGACGAAGGCAAGATTGAAGAGAGTTATGTAAGAGAAGTAGTGAGAAGTATTCCCACACTTGCCGGTTTTCAGATCATAGACCTCTTGGAGAGGGGGAGGACTATGGAGGCTTTATTTTTGCTAAGAAAAGAGTATTATCCTGATAGTGAGATAATGCAATTATTCTCTGCTCTAAGAAGAAGGTATAAGCTCATCTTATATGCAAAGACCATAAACCCTTATGATTCAGAGCTCGCTAAGGTCTTCAATATCTCCACCGCATATGCAAGGTTTATCCTGAATATAAGTAGAGACTATCCCCTGGACACTCTGATTAAAAAAATAAAACTCCTTCTCTCAACTGAGAGAAGGATAAAAACAGGAGAGATAAGACCAAAAGATGGCTTAGAAGACTTTATTATTTCTCTAAGCCTGAGCAGTTAGCATCTGAGACTCAAGCAGACTGAGTCTCTTCATCAGTCTGGACTTCTTTCTACTTGCGGTATTATCGTGTATGATATTCTTCTTAGCTGCCTTGTCGAGAAGACTACAAACAAGACTTATCTGTGACTTCGCTGAATTTAGATCCTTTGCCTCTATATATGCCAGAAACTTCTTAACCTCTGTCTTAATTCTAGATTTAACCGCCTTATTCCTTTCAGCCTTTCTTAAAGAAGCCCTAAGTTGCTTCTTAGCAGATCTTGTGTTTGGCACCTATTCAACCTCCATCCTTTCATTCAATTTTCTTTAGAGAGTATACCATAACTACACCAAAACTTTCAAGAGCCATCCATTTGACAAACTCCAGGATTTATCTGTAGAATAAGACAATAGATCTTCAGAAAGGATTACAGGTGTATCTTTATGGTTAGTCTTTTACCCATCAGTATGGAAGAGGCTAGGAAAAGAGGCTGGGAAGAGCTGGATGTAGTAATCATCACAGGTGATGCCTATGTGGATCATCCATCATTTGGCTCTGCTGTAATTGGAAGAATCCTTGAGCACTATGGTTTTAAAGTAGGTATCCTGCCTCAGCCAGACTGGAAAGACAAAGACTCATTTAAGGTCCTGGGAAGACCTAGACTCTTCTTTGGTATTACTGCAGGAAGTGTAGATTCGATGGTAGCCAACTATACTCCGAATAAGAGAAAGCGGTTAAGAGATGCCTATACTCCAGGAGGAAATCCTGGGAAAAGACCTGATAGGGCTACGATAGTCTATTCAAATATAGTTCATGAACTATACCCTGATGTACCTATCATACTGGGTGGACTTGAGGCAAGCCTAAGAAGATTCTCTCACTATGACTTCTGGGACGATGAGGTAAGACACTCCATACTTTTAGATTCCAGAGCAAAGATGATTGTTTACGGAATGGGAGAAAAACAGGTAGTAGAGATCGCCAGAAATCTTGCGTTGGGAAGATTATCTTATGAGTTGTGCCAGATTCCAGGTATTGTCTTTGTACTGAAAGAGAAAGAATTCGATGAGCTTTTCAGGGATAAGGATTACATAATGTTACCATCTTTTGAAGAAGTATCCGAGGATAAAGATAGATACTTTGACTTTCAGGCATTACTTCTCGAGGGTATGAAAAAGAGAAAGACCCTGGTACAGAGAGACGGAAGGCGATACATTATTCAAAATCCTCCTCCGGTATATACGACTGAGGACCTTGATCTTATCTACTCTCTACCGTTTCAGAGGCTTCCCCACCAATCTTATAAAGAGGAGATCCCGGCTTTAGAGACAGTAAGGACATCCATAACTTCTCATCGGGGATGTTTTGGCAGTTGTACCTTCTGTTCTCTCAATCTACATCAGGGGTGGCAGGTCGTTTCCAGAAGTGAAGAGTCCATTCTAAGAGAGGCGACCATCCTGACTAGTCATAAAGAGTTCAGGGGGACCATTGATGATATAGGTGGACCTACAGCTAATATGTATAAACTTCGATGCAAGATATATGAAGTCCCCGGTTCATGTCCGAACAGAGATTGCCTGTTCCCAGACATCTGTAAATATCTGGAGATAGATTTTTCACCACAGCTTAGACTTCTGAGGAAGGTCAGAGAGATCCCTGGGGTAAAGCATATATTTATTGCATCAGGAATAAGGTATGACCTTGCCCTAAAGGACGAAGACTATATACGAGAGATAATCAAAGAAGGCTATATTGGAGGTCATCTTTCCGTTGCACCAGAACACATCAAAGATAGTGTACTTGAGATTATGAAGAAGCCAAGATTTGAAGTCTATGAGAGATTTGTATCCAGGTTTGAAAAAACTATAAAAAGATTTGGGAAAGAACTCTACATCATTCCATACTTTATATCTGCCCATCCCGGAGCTACCCTAAAAGACGCATGGGACCTTGCTATGTATGTAAAGGGCTTTGGCCACTACCTAGAGCAGATTCAGGATTATACCCCACTTCCACTTACCCCGGCATCCTGCGCCTTCTATACAGAATACCATACATTCAGGAGAGAAAAGATATACGTTGCAAAGACTTATACAGAGAGAAGATTGCAGAGGGCTTTGGTGCAGTATAAGGACAGGAAAAACAGGGAGTTCTTACTCAGGAATAAAGACAGGATCCCATTCCCGCTTGAAAAATTACTGAGATAATCAGGGACTAAGAGAGGTCTTTGTAAAAGCTAAAGGGAGTAAAACCTGGTAAATAGATTTCAGAATACTGAGAAAACAAGTGACTAGCTTATCTCTTAAAATATGAAATAACTATGATTTGTACACCTTATAGCCTATGCTATAAGAACTAAAATAATCCACACAAAAGTTTATAGAGCCCAACCACACTTGACAGATTTGCCTATATAGTGGTATATTAGAGTCGTAGAATGTAATGAGGAGGTGATATTGGAGAGAGTATACGGGTTATTCATAAGGAGAATTTTACTTTAACCTATACGTCTAGTAACCCTTATACGGGAAGGTTATTTTAGGCTATTTGAGAGATGAAAATTTTATAAAAGAGGAGGGAGAAGGTTTTATGAGAAAGTTATTTGTATGGTTGATTGCCATAAGTTTGGTGTTCAGTGTGTTTGTAGGTTTTGGCACTATCTCATTTGCTCAGAAAGTATCTGTCCCCGGTCAATATAATTCCTTTGCAGAGTATGAAAAGGCAACGGGTAAGAAGATTGTTAAGTTTAGCGAAGCCCCTATGCTTGCTGATTTGGTAAAGGCAAAGAAGTTACCCCCTGTAGAAGAAAGGCTTCCTAAAAATCCTGTGATTATAGAACCAACCGAAGAGATTGGTAAATATGGTGGTACCCTGCGTATGATTCATATGGCTCCAGAAAGCTTTGTCAGTAACTATGACTGGTGGGTAGAAAGAGCCTTGAGAATAAGCGCTAGGGACAGAAAGACTATAGAACCAAATGTTATAGAAAGCTGGAAGATGAGTAAAGATGGAACTGAATTTACTCTTAAGATAAGAGAAGGTATTAAGTGGTCTGACGGAACTCCAGTCACTACAGAAGACGTAAGATTCTGGTATGAAGATATGCTTAATAACAAGGATATATCACCAGTCTTTCCAAGGAGACCATGGAGTCATGGTGGAAAGCCTGTAAAGTGTGAGATTGTTGATAAGTATACGTTTAAGTTCAAATTTGCTAAACCATTTGGTACATTCCCTCTATGGCTTTCCAGAATAGATGTCGGTAATAATATTATAGTTCCAAGTCATGCTCTCAAGAAGTATCACATTAAATACGCAAAGAAGGAAGATCTGGAAAGACTTATGAAGGAGTATAAATATGAGCAGTGGTTCCAGTTATTTGCCAGATTTAGCAATGATGCTGGTCCGTGGGATGCCACTAAAGAGGTAAACTGGCCGACTCTACAACCCTGGGTAGTAACATCATACCCTTCTCCTGGGACAGTTTTACTTGAGAGGAATCCATTCTACTGGAAAATAGATACCGCAGGAAATCAGCTTCCCTACATAGATAAGATAAGAGTAGAACTTGCAAACCAAGTTGAGACAGTAAATATGAAGATAATAGCTGGAGAGCTTGACTGGGTAGGACAGCATGATGTTTCTATCGCTTACTACCCAATATACAAGAAACATGAGAAGGATGGAAACTATAGAGTTCTACTATGGGAAGGAACTATGACAGACAAGTATGTGCTGGAGATCAATCTTACCCATGCAGATCCAGTAATGCGTAAGATTATTCAAAATCCACTCTTTAGAAGGGCACTATCCCTAGCAATAAATAGAGAGGAGATCAACAATGTACTCTATTTTGGCCTAGCTAAACCGTCTGCAGCTACAGTGGTTCCATGGTCTGCTTATTATGAAGAGAAATTTGCTAAGGCTTATGCTCAATATGATCCTAAAGAAGCCAATAAGTTATTAGATGCTATGGGCTTATCCAAGAAGGATAAAGAAGGGTTTAGGCTAAGACCAGATGGAAAGAGACTTTCTATTATCATTACTCACGCAGGTACAAGGGTCGGAGCTGCCACAGCAAAGTTTGCAGATATGATAGTTGACTATTGGAAGGCAGTCGGTATAGATGCTAGACAAAATCAGGTAGATGAACAGCTCTGGTGGGCAAAACTTCAGGCAAACGAGTTAGATTGCTGGATCTGGCATATGGATCGAACAACAGATATGCTCTTCCCAATAGATCCTATATGGTTTGTCCCAATTCAGCAATGGCATGGTCATGCTCCTCTATGGGAGAGATGGTACGAAACACAGGGTGCTCAGGGAGAAAAGCCACCAGAGAATATCCTTAAACTATATGATATCTACGAAAAGATGCAGGAGACTCTGAGTGAAAAAGATAGAATACGTCTCGGCAAGATGTTGCTGGACTATAATGCAAGAGATCCGCAGGTTATAGGTGTAGCTACTGATGTTCCGGTTCCATTAGTAGTATCTAACAGATTAAGAAATGTCCCTGAAAAAGGTGTTATCGGTTGGGATACTTGGGGTGTAAGCCTCTATCACCCTGAACACTTCTTTATAAAAGAGTAAGAAGAATCTCTAGGGAGGCGGTAATAAACCCTGCCTCCCTAGATTTTTATCCAAAATGGAGGAGAAAGGATGATAGGATATCTAATAAGGCGTTTAATCTTTCTTATTCCGGTGCTTTTAATCGTTTCTATGGTAGCATATTTAGTTATAGAGCTTCCACCTGGAGATTATCTTACTACCCATATAATGCGTCTAAGGGCAGCTGGTACACATGTAGCTGAAGATGAAATAGCAAGACTTACAAGGATGTTTGGGCTAGATAAGCCTCCATATATGAGGTATTTTCTATGGCTATGGAAGATTGTGAGGTATGGAGATTTCGGACTGTCATTCCAGTGGAATAAACCCGTTACTGAAGTTATTGGTGAAAGGCTCGCTTTAACTATGACCATCTCGATACTTACACTTATTTTCTCATGGGTTTTAGGTATCATAATCGGCATATATTCTGCTACTCATCAGTACTCTATATTTGATTATATGTTTACCTTCTTTGGGTTTATAGGGGTATCTATCCCTAGTTATCTACTGGCATTGGTGGTAATGTATTTTGTATATACGAGATTTGGTCTTGCCATAACTGGCTTATTTTCTCCTGCCTATGCCGATGCCCCGTGGAGTATGGCTAAGGTTATGAATCTCCTATCCCATATATGGTTACCAATCTTAATAATAGGGACAGGTGGAACTGCTTGGATAGCAAGAATTATGAGAGGAACATTGCTGGATGAACTTAGAAAACAGTATGTCATAACTGCTAGAGCTAAGGGTCTTCCGGAAAGGAAGCTCGTCTTCAAATATCCTGTTAGAATTGCTATAAATCCACTGATAAGCTCTATAAGCTGGTTACTGCCATCCATTATTTCTGGAGAGACGATAACTTCTATAGTCTTAAATCTCCCTACATGTGGACCAGTCTTATTCAGAGCACTAATGACCCAAGATGAATATCTTGCTGGTAGCTTCATACTTATTCTAAGTGGGTTAGCAATTATAGGAGCATTATTAGCAGACCTAATACTAGCCTGGGTCGATCCAAGAATTAGATACGAAGGAGTTGAGAAATGATGGATATATTCAATACAAGAGCTTATGCTAACCAGAATGATGAAGAGGTCTACAAGGAAGAGAAGATCTATCTGGCATCTCAATGGCAGTTAATGTGGTGGAAATTTACAAGACATAAACTGGCAATGGTAGCTCTTGTAGTCCTGGCAGTGTTTTATTTTATAGCCATATGCTGTGAATTTGTAAGCCCAACCGATCCGTATTTGAGAAGTCAATTTATATATGCGCCACCTCAGAAGATACACTTTTGGGATCCGGAAACAGGTTTTAGTCTTAGACCTTTTGTGTATGGATATACAACAGAGAGGGATCTGGTAACATTAGAAAATATATATAAAGAAGATAAGACAAAAAAATTCAAGATATATTTCTTTGTAAGAGGCTTTGAATATAAGTTGTTTGGTTTATTCCCAACCAATATTCACCTCTTCGGAGTAAAGGATGGGTATATTTTCCTCTTTGGTACAGATCAGTTAGGAAGAGATATGTTCTCCAGGATAATGTATGGAACAAGGATCTCTTTGAGTGTAGGTCTAGTAGGGGTAGCCCTAAGTTTTATCTTAGGACTTATCCTGGGAGGAATCTCTGGATATTTTGGTGGGGAGATTGATAATATCATCCAGAGGATTATCGATGTACTTATCTCATTGCCCACTATTCCCTTGTGGCTAGCATTCGCAGCCGCTGTCCCTCAAGACTGGTCATCGCTTAAAGTCTATTTTATAACCACTATTATACTTTCAATATTCGGCTGGACTACCCTTGCTAGAACAATCAGAGGAAAACTTCTCTCTATGAGAGAAGAAGATTTTGTAATGGCGGCAAGGTTATGTGGAGCTTCTACCTCCAGGATAATATTAAGGCATATGCTCCCCGGTTTTGCTAGCTATATAATAGTTTCCTTAACACTATCCATCCCTAATATGATTTTGGGTGAAACCGCTCTTAGTTATCTTGGAGTTGGTCTACGTCCACCGGTTATAAGTTGGGGAGTTCTCCTGCAGGATGCCCAGGATGTAAGGACTATAGGACTACATCCCTGGATGCTTATACCTTGTATATTTGTAGTTTTGGCAGTCTTGATGTTTAACTTCCTGGGCGACGGCTTACGTGATGCGGCAGATCCATATGCTAGATAAAGAATAGACAATTGCGAATTACACAAGATAAATTTTAGACTCTTTTATTGTTCTTTTCTGAGAGAATTTTGAATACTTTTACAAAATGGGGGGTGGGCAAATTTTTAATATGCTTTTAAGTAGATAATCAGGAGGAGGGATAAGAATGTTAAGAAAGGATTTTAATAGGGATTGGTTTTTCTCAAAAGGAAGCAACATTTTAAGATTTATATCCAGAGAAAAAGAGGAATCGGTAAAAGTAGATCTACCGCACGATGCGATGATATTGGAATCAAGGGATAAAAGCTCGAGAAATGAGCATCATACAGGATATTTTCCAGGAGGGGTCTATACCTATACAAAGAAGTTTTTTGTCCCAGAAGATTATAAGAATAAAACAATGATAGTGGAATTTGAAGGTGTATATATGAATGCTCTAGTCTATGTAAATAGAGCACTTGCAGGGAAATGTCCATATGGGTACAGTAACTTCTACATTAAGCTAAACAAATTCTTAAAGTATAATAGTGAAAACGAGATAATGGTAGTTGTTAAAAATAGTGCAGAACCAAACTCAAGATGGTACTCCGGTAGTGGTATTTACAGGTATGTAAAATTGATGGTTGGGAATTTACTACATATTGGAGTGGATGGCGTAAAGATAACTACACTCGATGCAGATAAAGATGAAGCTATCATTGAAGTAATGACTGTCTTAGAAAACGAAGGGATAGAAACAAAACAGGTCACCGTTCAAACAGAGATAAAAGATGAAGAAGACAATCTTGTCACTTCGGATTCAACCAAGGTAACTGTATATAATGATGAGTCAGCAGTTGTAAGACAGAGATTATATATAAGAGACCCTAAATTATGGTCATTAAATAAACCCAATCTTTACTACTGTCACTCAAAGTTAATCCTAGATGGACAAGTAATAGACGAGGATATAAACCATTTTGGGATAAGAAAATTACGACTTAATAGAAGAGACGGTTTATTGCTTAACGGAGAGGCGATTAAACTGAGAGGTGCCTGTATCCATCATGATAATGGAGTACTTGGTGCATGTTCCTTTGCCAGGGCTGAAGAACGCAGGGTAAAGATACTAAAAGAGGTTGGGTTTAATGCTATCAGAACGGCCCACAATCCTGCTTCAAAGGGATTACTGAATGCCTGCGATAGACTTGGAATGTTAGTAATGGACGAAGCATTTGATGCCTGGAATATTTCAAAGACAGATTATGATTATAGTAACTATTTCAGTGAATGGTGGCAAGAAGACATAAAAAAGATGATCAATAAGGACTATAATCATCCCAGTGTAATTATATACTCAATTGGAAACGAGATACCTGACATTGGAAATGCCCATGGGGCAATATGGGCAAGAAAAATTACAGAGTATATACGTTCATTGGATAAAACCAGATATATCACTATCGCGGTTAATGGAATGATATCAGCAGTTTTACATATGGAAGAATTTTTGAAGTCTGCTAAACCACAAGATGGTGGCAATAATCAATCTTCTAACTTTATACAAAAGTTAGAAGAACTAATGACACATCCAATGATAGGAGAAATGACAGAAGAAGTCTTTGGAGTAGTCGATATTGCCGGATATAACTATATGGAAGGTAGATATGAGATGGATGGAGAAAAATATCCAAATAGAATTATCTGCGGAACAGAGACCGATCCACCAAGTATTGATAGAAACTGGAAACTAGTCAAGAGAAATAGCTATCTGATAGGAGACTTTACATGGACAGGATGGGACTACCTTGGGGAAGCTGGAGTAGGTGGAATAGAATATGATGGTAGTAGAGAATCCATTATGGGTATATTTAGAACTTATCCCTGGCTTTTAGCCAACTGTGGAGATATAGATATATGTGGTTTCAGGAGACCTCAATCTTATTATCGAGAGATTGTATGGGGCTTAAGGAAAGAACCTTATATTGGGGTTGAAAATCCAGCTTACTATGGTAAGAAACCTGTAGGAACGCGTTGGAGCTGGCCGGATGTAATTGACAGCTGGACATGGCGAGAGGAATTTATTGGTAAACCAGTAAGAGTTGAGGTTTATTCATCCTCTGAGATGGTAGAGTTATATATAAACGGTAAGTTAATCGGTAGTAAACCTGCTGGTGAAGAAAATAGATTCAAGACAATCTTTGAGACCATCTATGAACCTGGAGAAATTTTTGCTATCTCATATACAGGTGGAAAAGAGGATGGGAGATACATTATCAGGACAGCTGGACCTCCGGAGATTATATATGCTAAACCAGATAAGAATGAGATAAATGCAGATGGGGATGATCTAGTATTTATTGAGTTGATGCTCGAGGATAAAGATGGAAATAGAAATTATCTTTATGATAAAGAGATCTACATCGATATCAAAGGACCTGCTATTTTACAGGGTTTTGGAAATGCTAATCCAAAAGGTAATGGAAAATTCTACGGAAATAAGAGCACGATGACATACAGAGGAAGGGCTCTTGCAGTCATTCGTTCCACTTTAGAAAAAGGGGAAATAGAAATAACCTTTAAGGCTGAAGGATGTAGAGAGTCTAA
>Ga0272449_1003797_pt1 | contig 12712 bp, 10 predicted proteins | sample YNPCB0241_FD_198679 | JGI IMG/M metagenome (GOLD analysis project Ga0272449, IMG submission 198679) | Hot spring sediment microbial communities from Yellowstone National Park, WY, United States - YNP-CB-024-1 | ecosystem: Environmental > Aquatic > Thermal springs > Hot (42-90C) > Sediment...
ATGGTTTACATACTCATGCCTGTACCCCATGCCTTGTAGCATGCTGTATGATGGGAAGTTGTGCGTGTATATTTTGGATCCTGCCTCTATATGCCTTGACGTTATCCTAGCTACTGTCTCTCCACTAACATCCCTAGAAAGTATGAATACTTCATGCCCATTACGGCCTATGATGGTGAATACTGGGATAACATCCTTCCCCCACCCCTCTGATAGATACGTTATGAGCAACCTTTCGTTAAGGGGTATCCTATAACAGACAGAGAGACACAGTTAGATACACCTAACCTCCCTAAGAAACCTAGCGGCGAGAGATTCAAATATGGTTAAAGGTCAGAGAGCATTCCGCAATGGTCGTGAAGGCAGGAAAATAAACCCTACAACCACCAACAAAATAATGGATTGATGTAATGTAGTTAAAGCTTACGTAACAACTCTCTCCAGTCATCTTTACTCTTGTTTAAGACACCTGAGCTTGCAATAAAATGCAATGTCCTTGTGAAGTCACCGATTCCCTCAAACTCTATCCTCATATTATTTCTTACATTCCTACCCTTGCTTACTAGAAAGTCCTTCAAGGTCTTTTCGTACTGCGGATCTGCAGGGTGCCAAAAGCCGAGATATTTGTTTATGATCACCCGTTTTACCTTGACTTCTCCATCAGCTTCGATAATGCTGAGTCTATCCTTCAGTCTATCCGCAAAGCACTCTTTATTTAAAAAACCTGCAACGTATGCTGGCATAGAGGTGAACTCTGGAACCGCACACCATATCTCTTCAAGCTCATTTTTGTTCATGAGATCACGCTCGATCGCTTCTTTCATCAATTTGTCCTTTATAACACTTATCTTCTTAAAGAAGGCGACAAAGTGTTCACGCCTAGCTCCCACCCGCATGAGAATGAAGATCTCGCTGTGTTCTGTTTGCGCATAGGGGACATCTAACCATACACCTCCGAGCTTTGTAGTCTTTATGCTTATTTTAAGTTTGGGTTTTCTTCCTTCGACGCTCTTTATATCTGAAGGTAAAAACTCATCAAGACGGCCCAGCCTGAAGTCAAGTTCTATTCTGAGTCTAAATCTCTCTTGCAACCACTTCACAAAGGCTAGCTCCCCAAGCAAGCCCCTAATGATGTCCGTCCACAAATGGCCTAGATCCCTCTGCCTAGCAGTTCCATAGTCAGTCGCGGCTAGTTTTGGAGCAAGATGTAGAGCATAGAGCGCCGCTTTTAGGTAATCGTTCTCATCTAAGACTACCGAGGACCAACTCAACCAGCTGATCCACTCACTGTAATTCTCAAACTGATCAATATCGAGTCCCCTAACTGCTCCTTCGCACAGCTCTTTCTCGAACCCTTTAAACGCCTCAGAAAGTTCTCCTTTATTTACGGCATCCTTAACAATATTAAAGCACTCTATCATGTTATTAGCTCTCATTTTAGCACCAAGAATATTTTAGACGAATGTTTAAAGTTTATTTTTTATGAGGGATTACATAGTTGGGGTGTTAATCCTGCCTTTTGCTGGAGGCGTTTAGCATGTCAGCTTCTCCCGTGAAAGACATTAAAGTAGAGGAGTTCAGAAGAAGGGTGATTGAGTGGTATGAAAAACATGGAGACAAGCACCTGCCATGGAGAAAGACTGATGACGGCTGGGCTGTGCTAGTGGCTTCGCTTTTGTTGAGGAAGACGACGGTAGCTCAAGTAGTTAACGTCTACAGCCAGTTCTTGATGAAGTTTCCAAATCCACAATCTCTGCTATCGGCTAGCGAGGATTATGTGAAGAGCATAATAAGACCCTTGGGGATAGAGCACCAAAGAACGAAGCACTTCAAAGAGCTGGCGAAAATACTATTAGAGCGCTTCGGTGGGAAGGTACCGTGCGATAGACAGGAGCTGAAAAAGCTTCCAGGGATCGGGGACTACATAGCTTCAGAGATCTTGTTAAGAATTTGCGGCGAGCCCGCGCCACTCCTTGACAGAAATATGATCAGGGTTATTGGAAGGTTTTTCAGAGTAAAATCAGACAAGAAGAGGCCGCACACGGATCCCGTACTATGGTCTTTCGCAAAAGAGCTTGTACCCAAGAATCCTGAGGAGGCGGAGAAGTTTAACTTTGGCGTGCTCGACTTCGCTAGAAAAGTGTGCACTGTTAGAAACCCGCACTGTACTGTGTGTCCTGCTAAAGATCTCTGTGAAGCTTTTAGGAGCAATACGCACGCGCAGAATGTATATTAAAATTAGGTTTTTGGAAAACATAGTAGCTATTCATCTTGTGTAGCACGTGCCAGCGTCTTCAATATTCTTCAGCCTATAAGCTCCCTCTTACATTTAAGGTATTGTCGAGGGCTTCCAACCTCTACGACCATCTTTTCCCCACTAGGAAGTCAAGATGTAACCTGCTATCAGGGCTTGTTATCTAAAAATGTATTTCGAGTTTACACGCCAAGAGGTCCCTATTACTTAGCATTTTTGCTTGTCCTACTTTTCCATCAAAAGCTAGCTCAAAGACAGCCAAGTTGTTAGCAAAAAGAGGACGATAAAACGACTCTCGGGGCTTGGGCTTCGAGTGCAAGACTTGTAAACTGGTGGGAAGACCCTATTGGGAGTATTAATGGGGTCGGATTGGTCACATTTCAGTACCTAAGGATGATGGGTGGTGTTGACACCGTGATGCCCGATAAGATAGTTAAGAGAGTTGTCAACGATATTTTGGTGAAGGTCGGTTTAGAGCCTGTGGAGGATGACATTGAGTTCGTCAAGAGGGCTGAGCAGATAGCTTTGGCATGTGGTTATAGGCCTGTTGAGCTGTGCTGGATGACGTGGTTAATACAGCCTGAAGGAAGAAGGATAAGGATGGAGAAGTACAGAGACATCCTGCCGAAAATATAAACATCCACAAAAGCCGAAACCTAGCTGAAAGACACTCTCAACCCTGCTTGCTCTGTGAGTCTACTATCAAGTAATAGCCTTCAGACTATGGTTGCTCAGCCACCAGCCATGAAGTTAGTAAGCGCGGCCCGGAGAGAGAAACACCAGGGGATGACCGCAACTGTAGTGACGACCTTTCTATGATAAAAAGGTCCTTCCTCACAGGGCTCGGGTTTATCGCCGTTCTAGGCGTCGCCGGAGAGCTATGAAGAGATTACCTGTGAGGATGGCTCCGATGATTCGTTCAATGTTGTCTATGGTTTCTTCACCGCGTAGCTGGAAAAGGGCGAGGATGCTACGGGTTAATGGGTTGTCTAGGATATCTGGGGATGGCCCGCCCTGCGGGGGTAGAAGTGTTCGCAGGAAGGTGAAAAGGATTATGGTGATAATTATCCAGAGTCCTGCCAAGGCATAGCTTTCACCATAAAGGCTTAGGTACTTGTATATAGCGAGGGGCGAGAGTAGGTTGCGCCGCCACCACCCCCAAGATGAAATAGTCCGGTGTATTATTTTCCAAACTGTTGGCTTACTCCCTTTTCTAGGTGGTGGGGCGGTTTGGAGACGGCGCATCTCCATTTCGCTGATATAGAAGTCGCCTGCGTCGGCATATCGACCACTTCTCTCATAGTTGTGGCGGAGACCCCAGTAAATGCGTGCAACCGATTCATAGTCAGGGGGCCCTTCACTGTTTTCTAACAGTTTCTCGTCGTAAATAATATTTCTTTTCATACGTAAACACCTTGGACCAACTTCTTTCTTATCCCACTCGACGTTCAAGAACTGTATACTCCTCACATCTGTTCCTTTGAATGACACCATCCTCAAGCTAATCTTTCCACGTTGTATGACAGTTTCTAGTTGATTTAGGTCCTTTCCCCAGTTCTTCTCAAGCTCGCTCTTGACCATTTCGTCTATTTTGCTGCAAAACTGTTTCACGTCTGGCCTAGCACGATCTGGGTCGCCGATGAACATCAACACACTGTTGTGTTTCAGCGGTCTTACGTTAGCGAACCAAGCCGGTCCGACGAATGCGCAGTTAACAAAAGCTATCGTTCCTTGGAAATATGTGTAGGGAAATGAGACGCCGTTAAAGATAGTTCGAGTAAAATTTGCTCCACCTCGGAAGACGACCTGCTGAAAAAGAGTTACTCCGTAAAATATGGAACCTATAAACAGTGCGGGTCCTTGAAATTCAGAGTAATCAAATGTGACTTGCCCACTGAATTCTACATTGAAAAACCATACTTGTTTTTGAAATCTAATATTCCCAAGATAAGCTGTGTTGAATATGATTTGGTTCAACCATGCTTCTTCATTGAATTTACTACCATGAAATGTCACGGAACTTTTGAATTCAGAGATACTAAAAACTGATTTCTGAAATGAAGCCCCCATAAAATTTGCTTCTCCATGAAATTTGGCATTAGTAAACTGAACCTCCTCTTTGAACGTACTTGCAGTAAAAGAAGCAACATTCCGGAATGTAGCTTCGTCAAAATATGAAATTCTCTGAAATTCACACCCATCAAACTTTGCTAACTCATTAAAAACAGCTTTATTGAACTTCACTTCGTCTTTAAATGTCGCACCAGTGAAATATGCCGGTTTCTCAAATGTCTTGGCTGAGAAATCTAATTTTGGAAATATAAAACCTGTAAAATCATATCTATCCTGATTCGCCATAGTATTTAATTCCTGAATGAGGGCGTTATTGAAATCTATCGGGTCTTTGTCTTCAGCATGAAATATGCATCTTCCATTTTTGTAGACTTCTCTACTGCATCTCCAGCTAGGGGGTAGGTAACCAAGGCTGGTCAATTGGACTGGAGCACCCCGTTGTTGGAGTAAACTTCTTAACTCATCGAAACTAAAGGTGCATACATTAGAGCCCATAGCTGATTCTCATCCAACATGAGAGGTAAAAATATCTTTTCATTATATTGTGTGCCTCGCTTCTGTTGGGGACCTGTCTAGCACCTCGGCCGGTATCTTCTTTGGGTAGTTGGCTGTTGCTAGGACGGTGGCCATGGAGGTTATATCAGCCTCAGGACTAGCCTTCAGGACGGATAGCCTCCCAGTCTGCATTAGGCCTAGGAGTACATCGTAGTCCCTCTTACCCATCTTAAGACGGAAGACGCGGGCAATACGGGCGACAGGTTTAGTCCTTGAGCAGAAGGAGATCCTAGACGGTTTTTTGTTGACGGTGGGGTCTTCTGATTGAAACACACACCGGTGGTAGGTAAGACGATGATTACTCGAATTAGTGAGGGTATGGAAAGGCGGATGGTCTCATCCTGTAATTTGACGAGAGGATAGAATGGCCGAACGTATTAGTTAGAAAGCCTTAATTTTGAACAGGGAATCTGTTTTGGGAGATGGGTTATGGGTGAGGTTCTTTTCCGTGGCGGTTGCTTAGAGAATAAGGAGACAAAACCTCTCTTCAGGGCCTTTATGTCAATGCTGGTTGTCTTTGTAATAGGGATGTTCTTTCTTGGTATGTTTGTGTTTGGTATTCTGCTGGCATATAGTCTTCCATATCCATCAGTAGACTTTGCTACGCTGTTGCCGATTTTAACATTTCTTGGTACCTTGTGTTCTGTAAGCGGTGCGGGGTTGGTTGTTTCGCTACACCTTTACAGGAAAAAGTCTAGGGTCGAGGTGATAGATGAGGGTGTTGTTTTTGGAGGTAGGCTTGTGAGATGGGGTGATGTGGAGGATGTTAAGGCTTGGTCTGAGTCGTTTAGGGAGGCGGAGGTAGAGAGCTCTCCAGTTGTTGGATATGGTATGTACGGGTATACCGTTGGCAGAACAACGCCTTCAACCGTCACATATAGAGGCCAGAAGTACGTAGTTCTACAGTTTTTCCACAGGAACGGCATAGAAACGGTATACTTTGCAAAGCAGGAGTACTGGCCATTCGTGAAGGCTGTATCGGGAATGCTGGGCAGAAGGGACGCAATTCCAGAGTGGTTGCAAAAGCTTATAGGAAGCACTGGAAACTAGAGGGGTGGCCGACGTCGGCCAGGCATAGGTCCCTTTATAACCGCTTTTATACATGGGTATAACCAGCTAAGGGGGAATGGGTGTAGAGAAGGGGGCTGACGATAGTCTGAGGCCTGAGCAGAAGGAGATTCTGGATGGGCTAGTTAGGCGGTTTTTCGTTGATGGTGAGAGGTGTCTTCTGGTTGAGGCGCCTACCGGTGTGGGGAAGACAAGGATCGCTCTGGAGTTTGTTAGGGAGTTTTGGAGGCGTAGGGGTAGGTGCAGGGTTCTGGTCGTCGTCCCTAGGAGGGTTCTCGCCTACAACCCTTGGAAAAAGGAGATAGATAGGTGGATGTCCGACCTAGAGCCCAAGTGTCTTATCTTGTCGGGTTTTATGCCACCTAGGGAGAGGATGCTTGCCCTCTCAAGCTTTCGGGGGGACTTCCTGCTCATGACCGCCATAGCTTTGAAGAAAGACTATCGAAAGCTTGTATTTTTCCTTCTAGCTTCTTAAAGGCTGGGCATCCTCAACCCTGACTGTGAAACTTTCCGGCCTGAGCAGAGCGTTTCATAGACCATGCGCTTAATTCAACCTCAAGACCAAGGACAGCAATTTTAACCAACTCTTCGATCTCATTATCGGGCCGCTTCATGAGGCGGGCTAGTTTCTGCTCGAGCTTCTTTGCATCGTCCTTGTCGATAAGCAAAAGGTTTGGCCTCTTGCCGTAACTCCCCAACTGAGCCTTTTCGTTCAGTATTTCCTCAAATTCAGCAAGGTTCCCCAGTATCCGTCCAGCCGAATACCCGGAGGGTATTTAAAGCCTTATTAGTACACTATCTCCTACAGCTACCATGGAACATATATAGTCCAAGACAGCTAAGACCTTAACCACCCTACTTTTTTATTACGAATAAAACAACTGGAAACCAGGGCCACAACATCCATACAAACAAGACACAACAACCATCCTTTAAACATAACACCTTATTTGGACACTATCGTTCCGAGAATCGTAAAGTTCTTATACTGAAATAATTATAGGGGCCACTTATCACGTACTATCTCTCCAGCTAAGAGCTGATCGAGCATCTATGATAAGGGAGATGTTTACACTTATTTCTTTTATAATTGCCTAACTATAACAGTAGCTTTTGGAACTGTCTATTGGCTTAAAGAAGATAAGACGAAAATGTTGTTAAATTTTTATTAATTTTAAATATATGCCGTGTAATGTTAAATTACCTATCCCTTTAAGGTAGCCTTTTATCTCTATTAGATTATCTGTAGGAATGCGTATGTAAAAAGTCTTATCAGCTGATATAGTTAATCTCCTACCATTATCGATAAAATTGGTTACTTCTATGGTTAATTTACCAACAAAATTTCCTGACGCAGCGACTTCAACTTCATATAATCCAGGAGGAAGTGTTACGTAAGGACCATACCATACCATTTTTTCGTCTTCTAATGAGAAATCCAGTAATACATAACCTTTATCATTAAATTTAGGAACTACCTCTTTCCAATATAATCTATTTGGATCTATGCGAACTTCGTATTGTTTGAATAGGAGTGGATGTGAAGTATAATTTTTCTTAAGAAGTAGTATACCATTTGCAAACATTACTACTCCATATTTATATGACTCATTTAGCTCCGAAACTAATCTCAGAAATCTCTGATTAAAGTACTCTAAATTGACGTAACGGTAGTCGATCAGTATGTATTCAACATCTCCTACATTTCCAACGTAAGCATTTGATCTTGTTGCCACATGTGGAAATATATTTGAAGTACATAAAATGCTAGCATTTTGAGGGATCAATGACAGGGCCGTCTTTATAGTGGTGGCTATCTCTAGCTCATCTGAGATATTGCTGGAAATTGGTTTATAAGCTCCTCCTCTAGGAATATAAAGAAGATCGGAGAAGTAGTATGGTACAACACTAACTGGACTTAGTAGTATTGCTAACGCAGCTAGGGTAATAAAATGTTTTTTGAGATTCCGTCCACTTTCGCTAAATCTCTTAACAACTTCTGGTGCTGCAGCTGCTATGACTCCCAGTACTAACCCGTTAAAATGCCATCCAAGAGTGTAGAAGGGCGCATATCCTGATATAAATGTAAAAATAATCCAAGGGGATAACACAGGAATAACGTCTCTGAGCACGATCTTCCAATTGTAGATATATAGAGGAAACATGAGAACTAACCAGTAAGATACCTTAATAACTATATCATGCTTAACGGCTTCTATTAATTTCCAACTGAACATGTTTCTAAGGACTTCTGCCCAGGTAGACCCGAGTTGTGGAAAGAATTTAGTTGGATTCTTCGGATCTACCGGCGGCTTTCCAAAAATAGATATAGTAACAAATGCTGCAACACTCATTAATGTTGTTATAAATACAATTACAATAAGCCCTTTCATCCAGGTCCGTTTCCTATTGACAAATTCTAATAAAATATACAGTATGCAACCAAGTCCTATGAATAGAGCTTGCTCACTTATGGTGAACAGCAACAGTAAAAGCATTGCAGATTTTATGATGTTACGCCTTTTTAGTTCCTTAATTAGAAGGTATGCAGGCAGAATCATCAAACTCTGAGTATGAAAATCATCTAGATTCACACTATGTAAGGCGGGATTAAGGAGGTACCATGTGCTGACAAGTGTTGCTAATCCCTCTGATCCTTTTTTTATATAAACTTCTTTGTAAAGAAAATATGCAGGAACGGCTAAAGTCACTGTTTGTAATAAAAGAAGTGTTTCCGCAGGGGGGAAAAAAATTACTAACGGAACAAGAAGGAAAAGTATGGGCGAAAAGTGTATACCAAGATAACTTTCAGATATAAGGCTGTCAGGTGTTTCAAACATCATTCTTTTTTCTGACCACGTTGTGTATAGTGCTTGAATGAAAATTCCCAGATCGAATGCGTATGTGTGGAAAAGAAAGTGTCTAGTGATCGATAGTATACCTAAAACTATTATATATAAACAAACATATATAATAGGTTTCGAGAGAATATTCATGGTGTTAGTTCATCCCTCTTCGTCATAATCTTATACTTGTTACTTAGTAGTGCTAGAAATAATTCCTCATGTCTCTTGGCTATAATCTTCCATCTAGTATGAGTGAAGCTGTCAACTAACCTTTCGGACAGTCGTTTCCTTAACAAATTGTCATTTATTAGTCTGAATAAATGAGCAGCAAGTTCTCTATAATCACCTGGACGGAAAAGTAGTGCGTTTACTTCGTTAATAAGATGTGAACGAAAGCGCGGAATGTTGCTACATATTAAGGCCTTCCCGAACAGCACTACCCTGTGAAGTGCGCCACTTGATTCTAAAAACATGTCTTCGTATGGTAAAACAATTATGTCTGCTTTTCTAATTATCTCATCCAAAGCGTTGTCTTTCACTAAACTATTTACAATCATAATCCTTCCTCCTACTTCACCGCCTGTCATTTTCTCTCCTCTTTCAATGAATTTTTGTATGCTTGTCCCCACTATCACAAACTTTACGTTGGTAGTTCGATTGATGATCTCCTGAGCTGCCTTCAGAAGGGTTTTTATCCCCTTGCTTGGCCTAAGGTATCCGATCGTTAGAATATAGATAAAGTTTTTATTGATTTCGGACTTTTTCATCCAATCTGGGGGCTCATATGATCCATGGGGTATGACATGCACTTTTGATAGTAAACTATGCGGTATGAACGAGGCCAGAGCGCTTTTCATTAAGGTCGTATGAACGATCACAGCGTCAGAAATAATACAGCTTAGGCGTATACTTATAAATGAAAAAATAGTATAGATTAAGGCAATAGGGCCGCTCACAATAGGTATCCTCGACTTTCTCTTTAAATAAAAGAGAATAGACCAGTAATTCGGAACACCATGAAGTGTTACGATGATCTTGCTATTTCTGAGCATAAGTCTCAAAATAACCAAAAAAATTGGCAATAGTAGAAAGTTTAACCAGCTTCCCAAAAATGAATATTCAACATGTAAGTGTAAAATATCAGCTCTTCGTTGTGCTCTTATTCTTCGTAGGCATGACCACAACGCGCTAATCCCAGGAGTGAATGTTTTAGATATTGTTATATTATTGCATGGAAGTGTAAGGCTATTTTTATTTGTTATTATGTTTATTTTGTGGGAGGTTGAAAAATTGGAGTAAAGGTAGAGCACGTAATACGAAAGTCCAGATTTGTAAGGGGGGGTTGGGGCTAATGAAATTATATTCATCATGTTATGTTACCCCTTCCGCAACTTCGATCAACATTTTCTCAAAAAGTGGAAAGATTTTAACCTTATCGAATCTCGAAGCCAAGTTCCTAGAATCTCTCATAAGCAATTCATACCCCTCAGGATTTTTATTCCATAATCGATATATTTCAATAATTTTACGTATATAATCACCCAGAGTGAAACAAATATACCGGGATGGAAGAATCATGTAACGTGATGGCACTGCTGAAGCTAGCACGGGGGTCCCACATGCAAGAGACTCCAATATAGTGATACCAAAAATATCAGCCCTTGTGGGGTGAATTAGTATGTGAGCCGATGAATAGATATCGGCTAGCAGCTCATCTTGATATATAAAAGGGTGTACTTCCATGAAGGGTTTGCGACCCTTGTCTTTGTTTATTCCGACAGCTATAAATTTAATTTTCGGAACTAGATTTTTTAAATATTCCGCGATAGTACAGATAATATCATACCCTTTCGACCATTTTTCTGATCCCACAAAAAGAACTGTGAAGATATCATTTTTATTCATTCTTGGCTTGAAGACTTGGAGATCAACCCAGTTTGGTATCATATAAACAATTGGATAATTTTCATCCTTTTTTTTAATATTCAATCGAAGCATGTGACTAGGACTCAAAAAGGATGATACTACATAGTTTGGAATATGTATTGCATCGAAACTACTCAGGTCTCTGTTCTTAGTTATTCTATTAAAATAGGTGGCACCCGCCACTAATACACCATGTCTGTACAGAAGTTGTGGAAAATTGATGGGCATATGTGAAAACTTTGACAATGCAATAAAAGAGTGTAGTCCTGCTATTTTTGGTGATGAAGTTTTAAATAGTTTGTGGAATAATGGAGAATATACAAAGTAAGAAACATCAACATCCTCAATTTTTTTAGAAAAACATTCTCTGTAATAAAAGGATTGAGGAAAAATGTTATTTTTACGGTGAAGTGGAAATGAATAAACGGATACAAAATGTCTTCTTCTGATGAGTTCTGTGGCTATCGATGTTATTATCTTCTCACCTCCGCGATTTAATGTTATGCTATAATGATGAATAATACTTATATTCATTCCATTCACAACTCTAGGATAATAGGAGTTTATGGTATGATTTCCGCTATCTCTACACTATCTATAGTTCCGTCTCCCTCATTGTCGATCATTTTTAATATTACTGCTCTTCCTGATAGGCTTGTGTGGGTTGAGAACCATTCAGCCGCCTTTGAGGTAGAGTAGCCACTAAGACCCGCTATTAGAAGTACATACCTGTCATCTATATTATCATAGTGAAGAACAATCATGGCATGGTCGGTTACAGATCTTCCTTGTCCATAATCATTTATGATTCTGTACTTAACTCCCGTTGCCATAGAATAAATATATATACCCTGATCATCTGATGCCATGTAAGCAGCCAGAATCTGTAGTCCTCTGTATGTCAGTGAATGGTAATACCATGCAATAAGGTTAACACCGAGACCACCAAAAGTGATTATATTTCCTTGCTTAAATATCCTTGTTACATTATTTGAATTATAATTTGCAACTTGCCAATCCATAAGAATGCTAGGGGTGCCTTGCGTAGACCGTGCCCCAAGTGTAAATGCTACATACATTCCTGCAGCTACATCAATTGTGTGAGCTGCACTGCAGGGTCCACGAGGATTGCTAGCGCCTACTATTATCATTGTATTTATTGAACCATCTATTACAAATGGCTGTGGCATATTTGCTAGAGTTAATGCTCCTTTGACATAAAATCCGTCTATTGTTGTTATGCTTGTTTTTAGGTTGTTTGTATCTGTGGCGTTTATCCTGATTGAGACGTATTTCTGCCCGTATACTGTGAATGATGCTGTGTATGTGTTGGGGCCTGCAACGTTTACCGGTGCTGATAGCCATGTGGTTCCGCTGTCCACGCTGTACTCGAATGTTAGTTGCTGTATTGCCGTCTCATTCCATAGCTGGAACTTTATGTCCACTCTCGGCCTCTCCAGCGTATTGTTGAGGCTAAGGTCCTTAACGTCAATGTTTGTTACTACTGGAGCCCTCGAAATAGAACCATCGCTATTCAATCTAAAATCGTACTCTATTACTGTTCTTGTTGATAGTGGTTGGTTTTCGTAGGCTGTTGTCTTTAATGTGTATTTGGCTGGGGTCTGCGACCAGAGTCCTAGGTAGTAGTCACCCCAAAAACACCACCAAATACTCCAGTAATCAATAGGTATCTCCACTCCATCCCTGTAGACTTTGAAATTGATGTTATCGAGCGGGCATCTCGAATGGAACCATTGTACATGATAATAGTTAGAGTCGGCGAACGTCTCTGCCCCTAGGATGATATCAAACCTCCCGCTGTCCGCATCCCAGGAATCTACAAATTTAACTGTCGGGAATAGCGGCTGCTCCCCCCAAACCTCCTTTGTTTCTGAGCCTGCCATCCCACCGGTCCAGAACCACCCATAGTACTCCCAGTATGGTGTCGAGAGGCCTGGCAGGTCCGCCACCTTCCTGTAGAATCCGTAGA
>Ga0272449_1003799_pt1 | contig 12711 bp, 11 predicted proteins | sample YNPCB0241_FD_198679 | JGI IMG/M metagenome (GOLD analysis project Ga0272449, IMG submission 198679) | Hot spring sediment microbial communities from Yellowstone National Park, WY, United States - YNP-CB-024-1 | ecosystem: Environmental > Aquatic > Thermal springs > Hot (42-90C) > Sediment...
TCCCACGGTGGGTCAACTGGTTGGCTGTCCCATGGATCAGCTGGCTGGCTTTCTATCGCATCAGTATCGTGCGCGAGTTCCCTTCTTGCATCGAGAGATGAGTTGCCCTTTGGAGAAGCCCCACAACCCCCCAAAAGCACAAGCAAAAATCCTGTGAAAACGCATGTTTTCATCTTACACCTCCCTTTCGCATCCCAAGCGCTAGAATAGCAAGGACCAAAAGCAATATCTCAATACGCCTTGGCAAAGGATTAGAGGTGCACCCACCACCCTTATTCTCGCCTGTCTTCGCATCTTCCTCTGGCTTGATGCCCCTATCTTCGCTTGTGCCCAAATCTTTCCCGATACTTCCCTCTTCTTTTATGTCCTTTTCGACCTTATCCCCATGCCAGGATTCGTCTGGAACCACATGTTCCCAAACTGCATCAACATACTCGCTTTGTTTTTCCTCGAGCACATCCTTCACCTCTTCGACCTCCGCTCGTTCTGTTGTTTCCTTCACTTCTTCAGAAACCTCGGGTTCGCCTACAGCCACGCAATGTCCATCCTGGCATGTCTTTCCTTCAGGGCATTCACCGCATACCCATCCGCACCCATCAGGTCCGCATTCCTTGTCTCCACATTGCTCGGGGCAGGGCAAGCACCCACCACAATGCACATCGCATAGATACGCACACCGTTCATCCCATTCATCCAGGCAGCAATATGGGTCCATCTCGCATACGCATGAAAGACATGCGCAGGACTTGCAGCCTGGAGTCTTGGTAGCCACACAACCATAACCATAGGCACATTTATAGAAATCTGTGCACCAGAAGCCCTCGGGGCACTGACCACACTCTCCATAGCATCCATCAGGACCGCATTCCTTTCCTTCGCAGTTGATAGTGCAACACTTGCCTCCAAAGCACACCTGTCCTTCCTGACACACCCCGCACACACCCCCACAAAAGTCATCTCCACATTCTCGACCCTCGCATTTTGGATAGCAGTTGAAATCGCATTCCATGGGATACTCGCCACTTGGGTCGGGAAGACCTGGAGGAGGGACGCAAGTGTACCTATAGATTGACTCCTTCCAGCCGCAGACCAGACCTTCCTCAGCACAGTTTCGCACTTTCAGTTTCATCTTCGAGTAATCGGTGCTATCGCACCACACCTCGTTGTCACCGTAACAGCAGGTCGAGATGTCCCCACACTGGAACACGCAATGTCCCAGGACACAGTCTTTATTAGGCTCGCAGTCGCCACAAGAGCCTCCACACCCGTCATCCCCGCACTCCTTTCCCTGGCAATCTGGCACGCAGTCATTTGGAGCTGCAAAACTTTGCGAAACGACCATGAAAACCAGCATTAGGCTTACATAAACTGCCTCCTTCATATTCGTTCCTCCTTACCACATATTATATCTTACTCGCCTAACACTGATTCTAGCAATAGGCGGCCCGCTAACAGGTCTTGACCACTCTTAGGCGGGGTCGAAGCCGTGGAATGCGAGGATGAAGTCGCCATATGTGCAGAAGTGTCATAAACGAGGCAAGGAGCTAGTCTGTAATCTTACAGAAATTTAGCGGAGGGGCGCATGACCTCGTCGTCGGAAGTATCACATCCGAGAAACAAAGAGTTGAAAAGAGCTAATGAATAGTTCGCAACGGGAACAGTTTTTCGGTTGCATGCAAAGACTAAGAGCATCAGCCCAGTTGTGAGCATGATGGGATGGTCAAGAAGCGCAGTATGGAAGGCTCCGAGACGGTATGAGTAGGAACGCAGTAAAGGCTATCGAGAGAGGTCCAAAGGACATCAGAACCTGAAAGAGTTCATGTTTTAGCGCCCTGAAGATGGCAATGGTTTTCGAGTAGTAAGATGGAACACAGCATGATAACGAGCCCTGCCTAGGAGCACCTCAAGAACTTCGTTTGCGTTGAGAAGTCAGTGGGGCTGCGCAAGATCATTGGTAAAAAAGCGCTAACATCCTACACACCTTACTTCCATTCTGCCGGATCACCCTGTCTTAACCAGCGACCCAGATAAAATCAGCGATAGAGGTGAGACTTAAGCCACTCCACGACCGTGTCATACCACTGTTTTCGGTTCAATGGCTTTGTCACAAAGTGCCCTTCATCTGGATAGTAAAGGAGTTTCGCTTCGACCCCAAGCCTTCTTAGGTAGGTGAACATCACGAGCCCTTGTTCTAATGGGACTCTAAAATCATTCTGCCCATGAATGATGAGCATAGGGGTCTTGAAGTTCCTTGCATATTTGTGGGGTGACCACTTTTCGTATGCTGAAGGGTTGTCCCACGGAGTCCCGCCGATGTCCCACTCGGGAAACCATAGCTCATCCGTCGAGCCATATTTGGATTCAAGGGAAGAAACGCCTGCATGACTTACAAGGCACCTGAACCTATCTGTCTGCCCTTCAATCCAGTTTGTCATATACCCCCCGAAAGACCCCCCCATCGCACATGCACGACTCGCATCTACATATGGCAAGGTCTGGGCATAGTCAAGGAACGCCATGATTTCGTTGTAGCACGCACCCCCCCAATCCTTGCTTACTTTATTGACAAAGTCCTGCCCATAACCTGTGCTACCCGTCGGATTTGGCATTACAACCACAAAGCCATGTCCCACGATTCCAAGAGGATTCCATCTCGGATGCATCTCGTTCAGCCATGCACCTTGCGGTCCTCCATGTATCATGACGACCAACGGATATTTTTTCCCTTCTTCAGTGTCTTTGGGACGAACGATAAAGGCGTGGACCTCCTTCCTTCTTCCTTCTTGCTCCCCTGACACTGGATACCAGACCTCGTCAACTATGGGCAGATCCAATGATTTCAGTACATCATCGTTGAGCGCTGTTATTTTCCTTTCAACAATTTTCCCCTTCTTGTCGAAAGAAATCGTAAACAGTTCTCGTGGGGAGATGAAAGATTCCTTTGTATAAACAAGCCCATCCTCGGTTGGGGTGAGGAACCTGTGGACTGAACGGGAGAGAAGAGGCACAAGCGGTGCAAGCGGTCTTGCCTCTGCCATATACACAGTTATGTAGCCTTTTTCTTCTACACCAAGAAACACCTTTTTCCCGTCCGAAGAAAACGCGAAGTCAACTACCCAGTTGTCTAAGTTTTGCGCTACCGTAAAAGACTCTCGTGTATCCACGCTCATAATCTTTAGTTGCCACAAGTCTGACTCGAACGAAGGGGTCCTTTGCGATAGAAAACCTACTACCTTCCCATCTGGCGAGAACTTGGGCGCCCTGTCTGCTCCTTTGTTTTCAGTAAGTCTGACCTCGTCGCTCCCCTCCCGCAAAAGATAGATGTCACTGTTCGTGCTCAATGCAAGATTTTCGCCTTTTTTAGAGGCATAGACAATCGTGCCATCCTCCCTGGCATCATAGTCCTCCTTTCCGCCGAAGGGCAGGGGGAGGGCGTCGAAATTCCCACACACTGCAGGATTGATTGCCTTTGTCTTTTCGTCCACATAAAACAAGGCAAGCCTCGTCCCATCACGCCAGAAGTTCCATGGGCGAAAATAGAGTTCATCAAAGATAAGCCCGCTCGCTTCTTTTGCTTTCAGTTTGACTGCTGTGCACTTCAGTTGCGAGCAACATTCTGGCAGGACAAAGGCTGTGAAATAGATTCGCCCCTTCACCCATCTTAGGTTGTCCACATCAAGCGGGGTCTCGATTAGAAGTTCGGGCTCTCCGCCATCGAGGCTCATCACGAAGATCCCGTTTACACCTTGCCTTTGACCTGTAAAGGCAATCCTTGTCCCGTCGCTAGAAACTGCAAACGACCCGACTCCTGAAGTCGTAAGCCTTCTAACCGAGCCGTCCATACCCACAACGAACAGGTCTGTCTGAAATGTCTTCCCGCCATTCCATGTTTGCAAAGCCACGACTATCTTTCTAGCCCCTTTGACTTTAGCGACATCAGTAATCGTCTTGAAACTCATGACATCGCTGATTTCAACAGGCTTTCCCAACAAGGTGCCACCCACGAGAAGTGCCGCTAAAGTTTGTAAGAAACTAGTTGCTCTTTGCATATCTACCTCCTGAGAACGAGCCAGCAATCTCGGCTATTCATCCGTATCCACAAAGCCAAGTTGCTTCATCGCGGTAACGAACACAAAACGCAGTATGGTTTCACGCTGTTTTGGCGTCATATCTGTGAACTGCCCAGCGACTTCTGCGGACTCCTTGTCGCTTCTCAAGATTTTTGCCTTCAAAATCATTGGCTCTGGTTGTTTCAGGCATAAATAGGCTTCTGGACCGACTTCGAAGGCCCCTGTGCCGAGCCATTTAAAGCCCGAGGCACTAAGTTCCACAAGCGCATCCTCCCATTTCACTTCCTCGACCTTCGGCTTCCACGGAACAAGACTTGCGTCTATTTGGACACGAACACGGATGAACTCCCTCTTCTCCATCCGCTTCGCTACGCCTTTTGGGATCAAGTAGATCTTCCTTGGCGTGATTACCTCTGCTACGAAGCACCTGAGGAAGTAGTCTTCGCCGTCTTGTTCATAGACAAGGACGGCAGTCCTGCCTCGGTCCACATCTTCTATTTCCCTGGTTGTTTCAATGATTATCCCGCGCCCCCTGTCAAGCAGGCACTTTCCATGCAACACCTGCTCCTTGTTTTTCCCAAGGATGACAAGATAAACTCTGTTCAGAACCCTTCGAGACAAACTATGACGCCTCCTTTGTAAGGGTGCGAAGCCTGATCGCCGATTCCTTTATCTGGCGGGTGACCTGAGACAACTGGCGCACCGCTCCCTTTATTTCTTCTACTGTTTCCTCGTCGAGTCCGCCTGATGTCGCAGGCGCCAACTGGGATACGAGAGGGTCTATCACATCTATCAGCGTCTTGCACTCGGAGGCAAGGTCGTTTATCCTTTCAGTCGTGTCCTTCACTGCCTTCACATCTATTTCTTGCGCCCTTCCAGCCTTTAGCGCCTCGTTTTCTTCAAGAAGTTTTGCAACCTTCTTCAGGTATGCCCTGTTCGCCTGTCTTAGTTCTGCGATTTCCTCGGATGCTGATTTGACCTGAGCCTCTACCTCCTGAGCACGCTTAGCGACCTCTCGCAGCTTTTCGACTTCCGCTTGCAGGCTTAGCACTTCTCGCTTCAGGCTTTCTATCTCGCTCTTGTTCTTCGATTGCTCGGTTTCGAACTGGCTCTTTAGTCTTTCCCACCTTTGCACCTCCTCTTCAAGCGCTGCCTTTTCCTTCTCGAGCCTTGCAACCTTTTCTTTTATCTCTCTGCTTTCCTTTTCGAACAGAGATAGCTTCTCGGCTTCCTGCATCTTCTCTTTTTTCAGACCGGCCAACTCTGCAAGCGCCTTTGCATACTTCGCCTCAGCCTCTTGCGCCTTCTGCACCGCCTCTTGAGCCTTCTTTCTTTGCACTTCGAGGTCGGCCTCCAGTGCCTCTTTTTCCGCCTCTATGGATGCGACAATCCTTTCGAGGTCGTTTATCCTTAGTTCCGCTTCTTCGCTTTGTGCCTTTTCCGCAAGTTGCTTTTTCAGGTCTTGCACCTGAGCAGATAACTCCATGATGTTCTTGTCTTTTCTGGCAAGCTCAGCCTCAAGTGACTCGATCTTTTTAATGAGTTCAGGCTCCTCCGATTTTTGGATAACCTGCTCTTCCTGTGGGAGGACCTGCTTTATCTCGATTACAGGCTCGAGCTCTGGCAGCGCCTTTTCTTCAACTTGAACTGCGGGCTCTAAAGGTGTCACCTCCACTGATTCAAGCGCCTCTGGAGGGACGATCTCTATGCCCTCTGCCTGTTCTTCGTCGTATGCAAAGGTTTGGTCTAGCTGCGCAGGAGGCGCCTCTGGAATTGGCGGAAGGGGCGGAGGAAACTCGAGTTCCTCGGGTGCGGGTTGAGCCGCCCTTTTGGCGGTTCTATCTATTTCATCAAGGTGAAACTCGATGTCGATAGTGCCACACGCAAATGTTGTGTTGTCTTCAAGCACTGTCTCAGAGATTCTTTGTTTCATGTAGTAGGTTCCGTTTGCGCTTTGATTGTCCACAAGGACATATTTGCCGTCTCTGTATTCCACAAAGGCGTGGAGTCTCGATACAACAGGATTCCTGATTCTGAGGTCGCACTCCTTGAGCCTCCCGATGCTCACTTTTGGCTTGTCGGGTCCGACATGGACTATTGATTCCACGCCATCCTCATCCAAAAACTTCAAAATTGCCATGTTTACCTCCTTTTATTCGTGATGCCTAAGTGCTCTAAATCTTCCAACAACCCTCCCATTTAGGTCGCTGACCTCTCCTGTCACCACATCCCGTCCAAGTGTGCCCTGAAAGCGATAAGGGTTTTTCATTTCTTCACAGGTCTTTGCCCTGGAGTCAAGGTCAATCGAAAACGAAACTGCCCCTTTGTTCTGCACGATGTCACACAAGGCAAGCATTTCTTGCCCCTGGTTGGACTCTTGCCATGTAACGGTGCGCCTTTCTGTATCAAGGGTGAACGAGAAAAACCTGTCATTGCCTATCTGCCCAGCGCCTTCAAATACGCCTTTGAAAGACGGGGCACAGCTGACCAGACCAAAACAGAGTGCCAAGGAAAAATGGAGTATTCGGCTCATCTGTTGTTCCATTTGTTGCAGTCATACTCAAAAACGCCTTCATATTATAGGCGGGATATTTTTTGTGGACAATATGAAATATGAATATTTGACCGATTATGTTTTTTGGTGGAGAAGTTTGCTGTCTGGCGAGAAGTGCACCTGGGGAATCTAGCCCGCTACGCCTGCTAGCTAAAGGTGCCCATAAGCCCCTGCAATCCCTGGATTTGCTCGTCGCAAGGATTACTGCTCGGAGTTCTTCTTGGTAGTCTTTTCTGTCTTCTTGGCTTCGCCTTTAAGCGCCTTGATCTCGGCTGAAAGTGCCTGAACCTCATTACGAAGTGCCTTGAGGCTTGCGACCTCTTTCGTGAGCTTCTCGACCGAGACCTCGAGCCTCTCGAGGGCTTCGAGGGATGGGAGCTTTAGAAAGTGCATGATTTCCTGCCTTATTGCCTCGCTGTGCTTGCTGAGCTCGGACGAGCGCAGTTTTTCGAGGAGGTCTGAAAAACTGAGGGTGCCAAACTTGTTCATGAGGTCTGCAGGGCTTGCTTTTGCCAGGACCGCATTCAGTGCTTCTCTAGCCTTTTTCGTAGCATCCATCGTGGGTTGAAACTGCTTTGCTAGAGCCTCGCCAGCCTTCTTTGCGACCTGCTTGCCCTTTGCTGTTGATTCATCAATGACCTTTTTGACCTGCTTTTTGATCTTTTCCATGACTTACTCCTGTAACAAAGCCATCATTGCAGTTCTTCAGAACTGCAGCAAAAATATAACGCGTCGCGTCAAATGTGTCAAGAGGAAATTGCTGATTTTTTGCAGAGAGGGAGGCGAGGAGTCGCAGGCTGGGTGGCGTGAATTCTACTGAGTGGGAGCAAACACTATGCAGTAAGCGATGTCGAGCATTTGATGTTTCGCTGTGCGGATCTGGATATTTCCAGAGTTATAGTCCTTATGATAGTGTTCTTGTGACGCTGGTCCAGCAATGGGCTTATCAAAGCCCTATCGTAAAAACACAGCGCGCTTGTGTCAACGACTTGTAAAAGCGACTCTTCTTCAAAAAAGGGTAATATTGTAGGAAGAGACGGCAAGGGCAAAGCCATCACAGGGCACAGCGCATCTTCGGTTGGACGAACACTATTATGCATTATGGTGTGTTGGCGTCCGTTGTGAGCACCCCGCACTTTCGCGTGGAGCCCCACCTTTATGCGTTGCGGTGTCCTGGCGTTTGTCATGAGCCCCCCAGCTTCGCTGAGCCGCCCACTCTTTAGCCATATGATGCCTTGGCGTCCGTTCTAAGCACGCCCCCAGTTTCGACAGACCTCCACCTTCTTCACTTCATGGTGTCTCGGGGTTCGCTGTGAGCACACCCCCAGTTTCGCCGGGAGGCCCACTTTTTTGCCTCGTCGTGTCACGGAGTCCCTCGCTGGCACCGCCCCAGCTTCGCTGGGACCCCAACCCGCCCGCCGACCAGCCTGCCTCGTCCCTTTGACCACTGTGCACACTCCCACATACCTCGCTCTTTGCGGGGTGTCAGTGACCTTTCACACTCCCTTTTTGGGAGTGCGACCGAGGCTATCGCCACGAGCCGCTCATGACGACTGGAATCCGGGTCAGCGCGGATTCCAGTTTTCATGCTAGCAATAATTGTGCCAAACCCAGCAAACTCGCAACCCCGCAATTTTTGTGGGTTATTTCGAATCGCCCCTTTTGGACAAGTTGGACAATTTGGACAAGTTTTGGACAATGTCCAAAATGTCCAATGCCTTACGCAGTAAGAGTCTGCATCTGCAGGGCTCGCTAAGATACATGCCCATGGACAGTTTGCTGGACAATCTCAATACCGCTCGAACATATCGGGAAGGCATCGCTTTTATTCAGACCAGAATCTATCTTGGTAACCCGGTTATTCTGGCAAAAGTCGCCCAATCAGATAAGCTTTCGCTAAAATAAGATGGCATTTTCGATGAAAGGGCAGTTGCCATGTTAGGAGCACTCAAGGAACTTCTGGACAAGGGCGTGGTAGTATTCGATGGGGCAATGGGGACGCTTTTATATGCAAGGGGGGTCTATATTAACCAGAACTTTGATGCCCTAAACCTTTTCAGACCCGACTTAGTGGAAAAGGTGCACAGGGATTACCTGCTTGCTGGAGCGATGGTTCTGACGACCAACACATTTGGCGCAAACAGGATAAAACTTGGGCGCTATGGGCTGGAAGACAAAGTAAAAGAGATAAACAAGGCAGGGGTTGCGCTTGCTAGGAGGGCGTCTGGGGGGAAGGCGCTTGTAGCAGGGTCTATCGGTCCTACGGGCGTAGTCCCAGACATCTTCGACAAGTCCCAACTTGCGCTGTTACGGGATGTGTTTAGAGAGCAGATAGAGGCGCTTTTGGAGGCGCAGGTGGACATCCTGATCTTCGAGACATTCAGGCATACTTTGGAAATAAACCTGGCTATTGAGGAGGCAAGAAAGGTTTTCGACGGGTGCATCATAGGGCAGATGGCTCTGGACGACAGTCTGCAGACTGCGGACGGAAAGTCGCCTGAAAGAGTGGCACAACTTTTGCGTGACTTTGGAGCCGATATTGTCGGGCTGAACTGCGGAATCGGTCCTGCGCAAATGGCAGAGGCGATTTCGGGAATGCTTTGTGCAGGCGTACCAGTTATCGCCCAGCCAAACGCAGGATACCCGAGGAGGCTGGAAGGGCGTGTCATGTATATGGCAACGCCAGAATATCTTGGGGAGCATACAAAGCAGTATCTTAGGGCTGGTGCGAAGATTGTGGGGGGGTGTTGCGGGACAACTCCCGAGCATATAAGGCAAGTAGCGAATGAAGCAAGGCTTTTTGTGGGTGGCAAGATAGAGATTCCAAAGGAGACAGTGGCAATCGAGGTTTCCGATGCCGAGATGCGTGTGCCTTTGCCTGTCGAAGAGCGTTCCGAGTTCGGGCGGGTCTTGAAAGATGGGTGGGTGATAAGCGTCGAGATAGACCCGCCACCAGGAACAGATGCGACAAAGGTGCTCGAGGCTGTGAAGGACCTTGCCAGCGCAGGTATCAAGTTCATAAATGTGGCTGACGGACCTAGGGCTATGGCAAGGATGTCTGCATTGTCCCTTGCGAAACTCATTCAGGACTCGGCTGGCATCGAGACGATTCTGCATGTGACATGTAGGGACAGGAACCTGCTTGGTATTCAGGCAGATTTGCTTGGGGCTTGGGCTTTGGGGATAAAAAATCTTCTTGTGATTACAGGTGACCCAACGAAGTTAGGCGATTATCCGATGGCAACAAGCGTTTATGACCTTGATTCTATTGGTTTGCTTCGCCTTGTTTCTATGCTGAACAGGGGGCTTGAACCGTCATCCAGGCGCATGAAAGGTGCGACTGGGTTTGTGAAAGGGTGCGGGGTTGAGCCAGGAGCAAAGGACTTGGATAGGGAGGTCGAAAGGCTCTTCAAGAAGGTCGAGGCAGGGGCAGAGTTCGTGATGACTCAGCCAGTGTTTGATGCGGAGGTGTTCTTGAATTTCTTGGAAAAGGTGAAGGGGATAAACATACCTATCATAATGGGTGTATTGCCTTTGGTTTCATACAGGAACGCCGAGTTTCTCGACAACGAGGTGCCAGGCATGCACATCCCGAAGGATATAAAAGAGAGGATGCGCAAGGCTGACAAAGGCGAGCCAGCAAGGCGGGAAGGGGTTGCGATTGCTAGGGAGCTCGTTTCGCAAATGAAGGACAAAGTGAACGGAATCTACATAATGCCTCTCTTAGGGCACTTCGAGATGGTGAAAGAGATTGTGGAGGGGATGGTTTGAAGGGCGGGGGCTCAATCTAGGGTGGACTAAAAGATTTTCCAAAATCAGGCTGGGAAAGTGTTGTGTTGCGTCGGGGGCGCTTTTGGGTCAGGCGAGGAACTGGGGCTTGACAGACATAGAGGGTCTGGAAAGCTAGCGATATGAGTTGGGGCAAAAGAGATAGAGTCACGGGTGGAGGCGTGAGATATGTTTGACTTTGTATCGGAGCCAGAGACAGGGGGCGGTGGGGCTCAAGTGAAGAACAAGGAGCAAGAGCCTCAGAGGCGCAGTGGCGACGCAAGGGAAAGCATCGGGAAGCAAGGGAAGGCACGAAGGGCGGACAAGGGGAGTGCGAACGGAGGTTGGTTCTTGGGGCTCGAGACAGACTGCTACGCAGTCCCAATGGAGGGCGATTGTTTTGGAGCTTTTCGACCGAATGGACAAGGACAAGAACAAGAAACTATCCGAAGATGACATAAACGAGGCACTGCAAAGCCATGGGTTGAAAGGGGGCAATGCGTCAGCAGTTGCAGTCCTTCACGCGTTTTTCCACCCGTATGTTTGTCCGCAAAAGGCTCGAAACGGCATGAAGCGAGCGAGGTGCGTGGTTCTTTCAAAAAATTGACTATCTTGGAACCCTTGGCTATATTTATAAATGTTTTGTTTCGGGGTTTGTTTCATGGGTGAAGGTTCATTCACGCACAAGGGTTTTAAAGTATCCGCCGTGTTGCGTTGCGTCGGCATTGGGCTTGTTGTTGCGCTTGTGTCCTCGTCCATGCCAGTCGAAGCGACAGCGCGCGGGCACCGAGCGTCTAACCAGTCGCATCACATATCCACGCACCACAAAGGGCGTTCGAACTATCAGAAGAAAAGCAAGTCCAGCACGCAGGCGACCGTGAAACGGGACAGCCATGGTCGCATCAAAAGAAATGCGTCTGCAAGGAACGCCTTCAGGAAGACGCATCCGTGCCCTTCCACTGGGAAGACCACAGGACCGTGCCCAGGCTATGTCATAGACCACATCAAGGCACTGAAGCACGGAGGTGCGGATTCCCCAAGCAACATGCAGTGGCAGACCGAGTCCGAGGCAAAGGCAAAGGACAAGTGGGAGTAGGGAACGACCCGATCGGTGGCGCTCGGGTTTGGCACGCACGAGCGAACTATCGGGCTACCCCAGAAGTTTCGCACAACTCTTGTGTGGTTATTTGGCTCTTCGTGTGTCAGGGCAAAATAGCCACGACTTTCACATCGGCACGAACTTCACAAAGCCTTTTTGCTCGAGGTCTTCTTGCATCTGCTCAAGATGGCGGAGGGTGTTTGTAAGGTTTTGCTGTTTGGCGAGGGTTGCAAGCTCTCCTAGCGCTTCTTTGAGTCTTTCTGTGTCTGACCCCTTTATTTTGGGAAGGATCTTCGATTCGAATAGCCAATCGATCTCTGAACTATCCCCTTTCCCGTTTAAGAGATACCTGAATATGTCCTCTGCCGTGCGATAGCCAAAGGCAAGCACTGCCTTTTCCATGATTTCTGCTGTTTTCCTGATGAGCCCGTTTTCACCAAAAAGTTGTTCAAACTTGTCTTTCGACAGTTCCTTGAGGTTCGATTTTGCGTAGAACAGTTCCCAGTCGCATGAAAGTTTTAGGACATAGGCTCTATCTAGCACCTTTGGGCTTATCTCGTGCGTGGTCTCGTCCACATTTATCGTGCCAGTGATGAATAGGTTTTCAGGGATAGTAACCTCTCCATTTTCTGCTTTTAGCACCTGGTTAGATTGCTCGTTCTTTATCTCTATGGTCTTGCTATGCAGTTTGATTGGTGCTCCAGACTCCATTGCGCTTAGAATATCCGAGAAATAGTATTCGACATGGGCTATGTTCATCTCGTCGAGCACTAGAAAGAACGGCGCATCTTTTTGATTGTTCGCTTCCAGAATCAGTTCCAGCACAGGTGTGGCGATGTATTCACCTTCCCCTTCTTTAGCAAGCGGATTGTAGTATCCCATGATGTCTCGTGCATCTGTCCATTCTGGTCGAACAGACACAAGTCTGAACTGGTTCGAGTCGTTCAGTTCCTCAAGGTCCGAACAGCGTAAAACCGCCGCCGCATAAATTTGAGCCATCTTCGTCTTCCCAGTCCCAGATGGACCAGCGAGTATCACAAAATGCCTATGACTCCCCGTCCCAACATTAGCCCACAATGCATTGTGGTATCTTTCGAGGTCTTCGGGTTTGTAAACGAGTCCGTATTGTTGGGAGAGGGAGTTGAAAGAGTCACGAATCATGGCAAAATCGGGGCGAGTTAACGACGGAACTTGAGCGACCTGCGATGGACCGAGTATCG
>Ga0272449_1003801_pt1 | contig 12710 bp, 14 predicted proteins | sample YNPCB0241_FD_198679 | JGI IMG/M metagenome (GOLD analysis project Ga0272449, IMG submission 198679) | Hot spring sediment microbial communities from Yellowstone National Park, WY, United States - YNP-CB-024-1 | ecosystem: Environmental > Aquatic > Thermal springs > Hot (42-90C) > Sediment...
TCCACCACCTTCCTTACCCCTTAGCCGCTAGGAGGGCGTAAGGACCCCAAAGACCCGGCGAGTCACGTGTCAGCGTATCTTGTAGCTCCGGTCCCCCAGAACCGCAGAGAGACCCTCCAGGAGCTCATAAGAAATCCTTCCGGAGCCTTCCCTCAAGTAAAAGCACACGCCTAGCCAAGCGCCTATCGGAAAGGCCGAGGCTTTAGCTCCCCCTGCTTAGAGGAAGGAAGCGGGAGGACTTCATATTACGCCCCGGACCCCCAGCTTGGGGGGAAGGCCTTGCGGCGGTTTGCCCCTACTGGGGGATGGCTTTTGGCGGACGCGGGGTTTGACGGGAAGGAGGTGTGGGAGGCGCTGAGGGGGGAGGGTCTTCGGCCGGTGATCCGGCTTCGAGGCGGGGGCGAGGCCAGGGAGGAGGCGCGGGTACGGGCGCGGGAGGGGTGGGACCCCGAGGTGTACCGGTTTCGCGGGGTGGTGGAGGGGGTGTTTGGGGGGATGAAGAGGCGGCTGGGCGGGGCCTACCTTTGGGAGCGGAAGCCTTGGACGGCCATGGTGCGGGCGTTTTTGGAGCTTATCGCCTACGGCCTTAGGGTCCTTCTCTCCCTTCTTCCGCCGCCCCCCGGGTACAAGGCGATTTACTAGGCAAGCCCCCAAGGACTTGACAGGCGGGGGTAGCCTGTGGTAGTTGTATATACAACTAAACAGGTTATGGCGCACAAGTACGTGGAGGTCAAGGGGGCATTGCTTAAGGAGATCAGAGCGGGCAAGCTCAACGGCGAGCTACCTTCGGAAGAGGCCCTCGCCCGGCGCTTCTCCGTTAGCCGCATGACCGCCCGTAGGGCTTTGGAGGAGCTTGCCGCAGAAGGCTGGTTGGAGCGGGGCAGGGGCCGCCGTAGCCGTCTCGTGAAGTTGCGTTTTGGACAGGGGTTTTTCCGTATTCGCCCTTTCTACCGTTTTGCAGAGAGCGTGGGGGCCCGACCCTCCACGCGCCTCCTAGCGGCTGGGCCGGCCAAGCCTCCGGCCACTGTGCAGGAACGGCTGGGCACCTCGGACACCATCCGCATCGAGCGGCTCCGCTTCCTTAACGATGACCCCGTGATGCTGGAGGTCCGCTACCTGCGGACTGACCTTTGCAGTAGCATCCTCGAGCACGATTTGGAGGCGGAGTCTATCCACGAGATTCTCGTTCGCAACCTTAACCTGCCCCTTACCCAAGTCTGGCAGCGCCTCGAGGCCACCTCCCTCAGGGGCCGGGTGGCCCGGCTTCTGGGCGTTCCCCACCGAACCCCCGGTTTTCGGCTGGAACGGGTGACCTTCACCTTCGACACACCCGTTACCTGGGTTGAGTACCGGATGAGGGGGGACCGGTACTACTTTGAGGACGTCTTTTCCCCCCAAAGGGAGGTGCAGGAATGAGGCGAGTTGGGTTCGTGCTGTTCTGGCTCTTGGGCGCAGCGTTGGCCCAGGGGGTCAAGGTGGGGGTGCTCGCGCCCCTCTCGGGTCCGGCGGCGGCGGACGGGAAGAGCGTCCTGTCGGGAATTCAGATTGCCGCCGAGGAGATCAACGCCTCCGGGGGCCTTCTCGGGCGCAAGATCGAGTTAGTGGTCTACGACGATCAGGCCGACCCCCGCCTGGCGGTGAACTTTGTTCGGCGGCTGATCGAGCTGGACAGGGTGGCCTTTATCATCGGCGGGTCCTACAGCGGAGCGAGCCTGGCCGCGAGCCCGGTGGCCAACGAGGCCCAGGTGCCCTTCATCGCGGCTTACGCGGTGCATCCCGACATCACCCACGGGAAACCTTACGCCTTTCGCATGGGCCTGCTCGGGCCCGTTCAGGGACGCGTGGGGGCGTTTCTGGCCCATCGCCTGGGGGCCAAGCGGGTGGCCGTCCTGAGCATCCAGAACGACTTCGGCCGCTCCCTGGAGCAGGGGTTTAGGGACCAGGCGGCCAAGCTGGGCCTCGAGGTGGTCTTCAGCGAGGTGTACCCCCCCGGGAACCAGAACTTCACCCCTCTTCTTGCCCGGCTCAAGGCCAGCGATGCCCAGGCCCTCTACGCTAGCGGTTACTACGCCGAGGCCGCCAACCTAGTGCGCCAGGCCAGGTCCCTCGGGCTAGACATCCCGATCATCGGGCAGGAGGGCTACGACTCGCCCAAGTTCATCGAGTTGGCGGGCCCGGCAGCCGAAGGGGTGTATATCACCACCACCCTGGACCGGGACAGCCGGAGCCCCGAGGTCCAGGGCTTTCTTCGCAAGTACCAGGAGCGGACGGGCCTCCCCGCGGACATGGTAGGGGCCTCTGGGTACGCGGCTTTGAAGGTGGTGGCCCAGGCGGCACAGCGAGCCGGAGACCTGGGCGGGCCGGCCCTCCGGCGCGGGCTCCTGGGGCTTATCAACCTTGAGACCGCCGTGGGCAAGATCTTCTTCTTCACCAGCCAGGGTGACCCCGTCAAGTCGGCCACCGTCCAGGTAGTCAAAAACGGCCAGTTCCGCCGCTTCCTCAACGTAACCGACCTCGCCCTCCTGAAACCCTAAGGGGGAACCTTGGACCTTTTCACGCTGACGGCTCTCTTGGGCGATGGGCTGGCGGTGGGCTCCATCTATGCGCTAACGGCCCTCGGGCTCACGCTGGTCTACGGTCTTCTCCGGGTGCTCCACGTGGCCCATGCGGGGGTTTACGCGGTCGGGGCCTACGCAGGGTGGTGGGCCTTCCAAAAGACGGGGAGCTTCGGGCTGGCCCTCGGCACGGGCGCCGTGGCGGGGGCCCTCCTCGGCCTCTTTCTGGAGGCGTGGTTCTACCGGCCCCTCCTGTCCCGCCCCCCCCACGTGGCCCTCATCGGCTCCATAGGCCTTTTCCTGGCCGTGGGCGATCTCCTACGCATCCTCTTCGGGCCCTACCAGCAAAGCCTTCCCGCCTTGGCGCCCGCCCCCGTGGTCGGCATGCTCACCGCACCCCAGCTGGTCGTGGTGGGGGCAACGGCGGTCCTCCTGCTCGGGGTCTACTTCCTCGTGGAGCAGACCCGCTTGGGCCTGGGCTGGCGGGCCATGGCCCAGGACGCCCTGACCGCGGCCGCCTTGGGCGTGGACCTTCCCCTGATGAGCCGCTTGGCCTTTTTGGCCGCCTCGCTCCTGGCGGGCTTGGCAGGGGTGCTGGTGGGTGCCTACTACAACCAGGTCTACCCCACCATGGGGGCCGTGCTGGCCTACAAGGGCCTGGCCATCGTGGTCCTGGGTGGGCTGGGGAACCTCTGGGGCACGGTGGCTGCCGCCCTTCTCCTGGGCCTTTTGGAGTCGCTGGCGGTGGCCTACCTGGGCCACCGCTTTCCGCCGGAGGGCGTGGCCTTCGTAGCCCTGATCCTGGTGCTCCTCTTTCGGCCCCAAGGGCTCTTCAGCCGGGCACGGCGGTAAGGGAGGTGCGGGCATGTACGTAGTGACCATCCTCGAGCTCCTGCTGATCTATGCCCTCCTGACCCTTTCCCTCAACCTGGTGGTCGGGCTCGCCGGTCAGGTCAACCTGGGGCACGCAGCCTTCTTCGGGATCGGGGCCTATGTGGGGGGCACCCTGCTGAAGGCGGGGGCCCCCTTTCCCGTAGCCCTTGCGGCCGGTGCGGCGGCCGCCACCGCCCTGGGCCTGGTGCTGGGAGCGGTCAGCCTCCGCCTGCGGGGGGACTACTTGGCCATCGCCACCATCGGCTTCAACTTCGCCGTGGTGGCGGCCCTCCTCTACACCCCCTACTTCGGTGGAGCCTACGGCTTAAGCGGCATCCCGCGAGGCCTGGCGCCAAGTACCTACGTGCTGGCCCTTCTGGCCACCTTCGGTCTCGCCGTCCTCATACACGAACGGGTCCGAAACTCGGAAAGCGGCTACGCCTTCGTGGCCTTGCGTGACTCGGAGGTGGCGGCCGAAGCGCTTGGCCTTAACGTGAACCGGTTCAAGCTGGTGGCGTTCGCCTTGTCCACCGCCCTGGCCGGGGTGGCTGGCGTGTTCTACGCGGCTTACATTGGTACCCTGCGGCCCGAGGACTTCGGGTTTCCGCTTTCCGTAACGCTGATCGCCATGCTGGTGGTTGGCGGAATGGGGGGTCTCTGGGGACCCATTCTCGGCGCCTTCCTCCTCGGGGGCTTCGCCCAGGCCTTCGCCTTCGTTCACGACTACCAGGCCGTCCTTTATGGCCTCCTCCTGGCCTTGGTCATGCGCTACCGCCCCCAGGGGATCTTGGGGAGGGTCTCGTGACCGTGCTCGAAGGGCGTGGCCTGACCCGGAGGTTCGGGGGGCTCGTTGCGGTACACCAGGTGGACATCCAGGTCCGTCAAGGGGAGGTCTTAGGCCTTTTCGGCCCGAACGGCGCGGGCAAGACCACCCTCTTCAACCTCTTAGCGGGGGCCATCCCCCCCTCGGAAGGCCAGGTCTACCTGGAGGGGCGTGAGGTCACCCACCTGCCCGCCTACCGGCGCGCTCAGCTGGGCCTCGCCAGGACCTTCCAGATCGTCCAGCCCTTCCGCTCCTTGACCGCCTTGGAGAACGTCTTGGTGGCCTTGGCCAGGGACAGCTTCCGCAGGCTCCTGCCCCTCGGCAGGCTGGCGACCCCGGAGCGACAGGCCAAGGCCCTGGCCCTGCTGGAGCAGGTGGGGATCGCAGACTTCGCCCACAGGAACGTGTCTCAGGTGCCGCTAGGGGTTTTGAAGCGGCTGGAGGTGGCCCGGGCCCTGGCCCTGGAACCCAAGGTTCTGCTCTTGGATGAGCCGCTGGCGGGCCTTACCTTCAAGGAAGCGGAGGAGGTGCTGGGGGTGGTGACCGCCTTAAGGGGGCGCATCGCCGTGGTCTTGGTGGAACACCACGTGCACCTGGCCCTGCCGATCTGCGACCGGGCCCTGGTGCTGGACCGGGGTACGGTCATCGCCCAGGGTGGGCCCAATGCCGTGCGCTCGGATCCCCGGGTGATCCAGGTGTATTTGGGGGAAGAGGATGCTCCAGCTTGAGGGCGTTTCCGTGCGCTACGGAATGGTCCAGGCCGTGGCCGGCGTGGACCTTCAGGTGGCTCCTGGGGAGTGGGTGGCGGTGATCGGCGCCAACGGAGCGGGGAAGACGTCCCTCCTGCGAGGGGTCATGGGCCTGGCGCAAACCTCGGGGAAGATCCTATGGCAGGGGATGCGCCTGGATCGCCTTCCCCCTTGGCACCGGAGCGCCCTGGGTATCGGCTATGTGCCTGAGGGGCGCGGTATCTTCGCCGACCTCACGGTGGAGGAGAACCTCCGGCTGGGCGGTTACCGCCTAGGCAGGCAGGCCCTCCGGGAAGGGCTGGACCGGGTCTACGCCATCCTTCCCCTGCTGGCCGAGCGGCGGCGGCAGCTGGCAGGTACCCTTTCCGGGGGGGAACAACAGCTTCTGGCCTTGGGGAGGGCGCTGGTGTCCCGGCCGAGGTTGCTGCTGGTGGACGAGCCCTCCTGGGGATTGATGCCCAAAATGGTGGCCCAGGTCTTCGCCACCCTGGCCAAGCTCCACCGGGAGGGGATGGGCATCCTCATGGTGGAGCAGAACGCCCGCAAGGCACTGGTGTACGCCCAACGCGGCTATGTCCTGGAGCTGGGCCGGGTGGCCCTCCAGGGGCCAGCGGTGGAGCTAAGGCGACATCCGCGGGTTTTGGAAGCGTACATAGGAGGGTAGAAGAGACGTATGAGTCGGTTGGTGCGCGCGCCGAGAGGCAGTGACCGTACGGCTAAGGGCTGGATTCAGGAAGCGGCCAAGCGGATGTTGATGAACAACCTGGATCCCCAGGTCGCCGAGAAGCCCGAGGAGCTCATCGTGTACGGGGGGCGGGGAAAGGCGGCCCGGAGCTGGGAGGATTTCGACCGCATCGTTCGCGTCTTGGACCGCTTGGAGAATGACGAAACCCTTCTGGTGCAGTCGGGTCGGGCCGTGGGGGTTTTTCGCACCCACGAGCTGGCCCCACGGGTGATCATCGCCAACTCTAACCTGGTCCCGCGGTGGGCCACGTGGGAGGTTTTCGACGAGCTGGAGGGGCAGGGCCTCCTCATGTACGGCCAGATGACGGCGGGAAGCTGGATCTACATCGGCACCCAGGGCATCCTGCAAGGCACGTACGAGACCTTTCTGGCGGCAGCCCGAAAGCACTTTGGCGGTAGCCTGCGCGGTACCGTGACCGTGACCGCGGGTCTGGGGGGGATGGGCGGGGCCCAGCCTTTGGCTGTGACCCTAAACGAGGGCGTGGCCCTCGTCGTGGAGGTGGACCCCGAGCGGATCCGTCGCCGCCTGGACACGGGGTACCTGGACACCTGGACGGCCAGCCTTGAGGAAGCCCTCCGTTGGGCGGAGGAGGCACAGAGGCAGGGCAGAGCCCTTTCCATCGGCCTTTTGGGAAACGCTGCCGAGGTGCTGCCGGAGATGGTCCGCCTGGGCTTCACCCCCGACTTGGTCACAGATCAGACCTCGGCCCACGATCCCCTCTACGGGTACGTCCCGCCCCTGAAGCCCGATGAGGACCCCGGGGAGCTGCGGCAGAAGGATCCCGAGGGGTACAAGGCCCGGGCCCTCGAGGCCATGGCCCGCCACTGCCAGGCCATCGTGGAGATGCAGCGCCGGGGAGCGGTGGCCTTCGATTACGGCAACAACCTGAGGGCGATGGCCAAGTTGGGCGGCTTCGCCGATGCCTTCAGCTATCCGGGCTTTGTCCCTGCCTTTATTCGGGATCTATTCTGCGAGGGCAAGGGGCCTTTCCGCTGGGTGGCCCTTTCCGGCGACCCCGAGGACATCTACCGGACCGACCGGGCCGTACTGGAGCTGTTTCCGGAGGATGAGGGCCTGAAGCGGTGGCTCACGGAAGGGGTCAAGCGGTTCCGTTTCCAGGGGCTCCCGGCCCGCATCTGCTGGCTGGGCTACGGGGAACGGGATAGGGCGGGGCTCCGCTTCAACGAGATGGTGCGGAAGGGGGAGCTCAAGGCCCCCATTGTCATCGGCCGGGATCACCTGGACGCCGGAAGCGTGGCCAGCCCCTTCCGCGAAACCGAGGCCATGCGGGACGGATCGGATGCCATCGCGGACTGGCCCCTTCTCAACTTCGCCCTCAATGCCGTTTCTGGGGCCGGGTGGGTGAGCTTCCACCACGGGGGAGGGGTGGGTATGGGCTACAGCCTGCACGCAGGCCAAGTGGTGGTGGCCGATGGCAGCGAGGAGGCCGCCTTCCGCTTGGAGCGGGTCCTCACCAACGACCCCGGAACCGGGGTCATGCGCCACGCCCATGCCGGCTACGAGAAGGCCAAGCGGATCGCCAGGGAGCGCGGGGTAGACCTCTGCGGTTGGGAAGAGCCGTGAAGGTGTTCCGGGGCATCCGCGAGCTTCTTTCCCCCTTCGCCCGCTACCGGGAGGCGGCCCTGGCCGTGCGGGAGGGACGGGTGGCGTGGGTGGGGCCGGAGGGCGAGCTTCCCGAGGCCTTCGCCTCCTGGCCCCAGGAGGACCTCGCCGGGGCCAGCGTGGTCCCGGGCTTGGTGGACCCTCACACCCACCTGATCTACGCGGGCGACCGCTACGAGGAGTTCCTTCGCCGTTCGCGGGGCGAGCCCTACGAGGCCATCCTCCAGGCCGGGGGAGGTATCTACGAGACCGTCCGGGCCACGGTTCAAGCCGAAGATGAGGCGCTCTTGTCCTCGGCCCAGGCGCGGGCCAGGAGCCTCTTGGCCCACGGGGTTACCTCCCTGGAGATTAAGAGCGGCTACGGGCTGGAGCCCGAGGCGGAACTGCGGCTCCTCAGGCTCATCCGCCGGCTAAAGGAGAGGGTGCCGCAGCGGGTCTTCGCCACCCTGCTGGCCCATGCGGTGCCCCGAGGGTGGGCGCGGAAGGCCTACGTGCGGGCGCTGGTGGAGGAGGTTCTACCCCAGGTGGCCCGGGAGCACCTGGCCCTCATGGCCGATGTGTTCTGCGACCAGGGAGCCTTCACCGTGGAGGAGGCAGAGGTCCTTTTGACCAGCGCTAAGGGCTGCGGCCTTGGGGTGAGGCTCCACGCGGAACAGATCGCCCGGACCGGGGCCTCCCAGCTGGCCGCACGCCTTCGGGCGCTTTCCGCAGACCACCTGGAGATGGCCACGCTGGAGGATCTCTCCTCCTTGGCAGAGGCGGGGGTGGTGGCGGTCCTCCTGCCCGGGGCTGCGCTCTCCCTGAAAAAACCCCTTCCCCAAGCCACTCTTCTGCGCCAGGCCGGGGTGAGGGTGGCGCTGGCCAGCGACCACAACCCGGGGACGAGTCCCCTCCTCAACCCCTGGCTCACCATGGCCCTGGCGGTGCACGTGGTAGGGTTGGGTGCGGAAGAGGCCTTGGTGGCCCACACCGCTCACGCTGCCCTGGCCCTGGGCCGTCCGGAGTTGGGAAGGCTCGAGCCCGGGGCCATGGCCGATTTTGTGGCCCTCGAGGCGCCGCCCCTGGATCCCATCTACCGCTTCGGCGAGCATCCGCCCCTCGCCGTCTACATCGGAGGGGAGCGGGTATGGTTCTAGTGGGCGTGCCCCTGAACCTGGAGAGCATCCTGGCCGTGGCCCGGGACGGACGGACCGTGGGGCTGGCCCAAGGGGTGCGGGAGCGGCTGGAGCGGTGCCGGGCCTACGTGGAGCGCCTCCTGCGGGAGGGGCGGAGGGTCTACGGCGTCACCACGGGCTTCGGCCGCCTGGCCCAGGTGCGGATCCCCCCCTCAGAGGCCCGGTCCTTGCAGCGTAACCTCCTCCTCTCCCACGCCATGGGGGTCGGGGAAAATCTGCCCCAGGACGTGGTCCGAGCCACGCTTCTCCTGCGGGCCCAGAGCCTGGCCCTGGGGCACAGCGGGGTGCGCCCCGAGGTGGTGGAGCTCCTCCTGGAGATGCTGAACCGGGGGGTTCACCCTGTGGTTCCTGCCCAGGGCTCGGTGGGGGCCAGCGGGGACCTGGCGCCCCTGGCCCACCTGGCCCTTCCCCTCCTCGGGGAGGGGTTCGCCGAGTACGCCGGAGAGGTCCTCCCTGGCGGGGAAGCTTTGCGCCGAGCAGGGCTTTCTCCCATCGGGCTGGAGGCCAAAGAGGGGCTGGCCCTCATCAACGGCACCCAGGCCATGACCGCCCTTGGGCTCCTGACCCTGGCCGATGCCTTGAGCGCGGTCAAGGTGGCAGACGTGGCCCTAGCCATGAGCCTAGAGGCCATCAAGGGCTCGCTGCGGCCCTTCTTTCCCCAGGTGTTCCGCCTGCGCCCCCACCCCGGAGCGGCGCGCGTGGGGGGGAACGTGCTCAAGCTTTGCCAGGGCAGCGAGATCATGCGCTCCCACGAGAACTGCCCTAAGGTCCAAGACCCCTACAGCTTCCGCGCCGCCCCGCAAGTCCACGGTGCTAGCCGTGATGCGCTGGGGCACGCCTTGGAGGTGCTGCTCCGGGAGGCCAACGCCGTAACGGACAACCCCCTCCTCTTCCCGGAGGAGGACCTGGTGCTCTCCGCGGGCAACTTCCACGGGCAGCCTGTGGCCCTGGCCATGGACTACGCCAAGATAGCCCTGTCGGAGCTGGCCAGCATCAGCGAGCGGCGGACGGAGAAGATGCTGGACCCGGCCTTCTCCGGCCTGCCCGCCTTCCTGGCGGCCCAGGGAGGGCTCCACTCTGGCCTCATGATCAGCCAGTACACCGCGGCCAGCCTGGTCTCCGAAAACAAGGTGCTGGCCCACCCGGCCAGCGTGGACTCCATCCCCACCAGCGCCAACCAGGAGGACCACGTTTCCATGGGCACCACGGCTGCCCGCCACGCCCGCATGGTCCTGGAGAACCTGCGCCACGTGCTGGCCATAGAGGTCCGGGTAGCCCTGGAAGCCTTGGAGTACCACCGACCCCTCCGGGCGGGAAGGGGGGTGGAGGCGGCCCGCCAGGCCCTGCGGGAAGCAATCCCGCCCCTCACGGAGGACCGCTTCCTGGCCCCGGACCACGCCAGGGTCCACGCCCTGCTTTTCAGCGGCGACCTCCTAGCCCGGGTAGAGGCAGCGGTGGGCCCCTTAGCCTGAGGCCCTGGCCCACCAGAGGGCGAGGACCTCGGCCAGAAGGCGGGCGGCCACCAAGGAGGAAAGGCCGGTGGGGTCCAGGTTGGGGGCCAGCTCGACCAGGTCCACACCGATAAGCTCGTTCCGCTCTATCACCCCTTCGAGGAGGGCCAGGGTCTCGCCGTAGCTCAACCCCTCTACCTCGGGGCTGCTGGTCCCAGGGAGCAGGGCGGGGTCGAGCACGTCCACGTCTACGCTCACGTAGACCCGTTGGCCCTGGGGCAAAAGCGATTTCACCGCCTCCACGTTCCGGCGGACCTCCTGGGCCGACACCAGGACGTGGCCCCGCTCCTTGGCCGCCCGGTAAGCCTCGGGGCTCGCGCGAAGGCCGCGGAGGCCGATGCAGGTGATTCCCTGGAGGCCCGGAAGTTCCTCCACCGCCCTGCGGAAGGGGCTGGAGTTGGAGTAGCGGGTTCCGTGGCGCTGGTCGCTGAAGTCCAGGTGGGCGTCCAACTGGACGACGTAGAGGGGTTCGCCTGCGTAGGCGCGCAGGACCGGGAGGGTGACGGAGTGGTCGCCCCCCACGAAGACGGGAAGGCGAACCCTGCTCAGGAGAGCCCGGGCGGCCTCGGTGATGCGGCGAAAGCTTTCCTGGTACTCCAGCTGGGCCGGGTCCACGTCCCCGGGGTCCACCACCCGGACCCCGCGGAGGCGCGGACCCCGCTCGGGGTCGAAAAGGCCCTCCTCTGGATGGAAGGCGTAGCGGGCGCTGGCCTCCCGGATGGCGCTCGGGGCGAAGCGGGCGCCTGGCCGAAAGCCCACGGCGAAGTCGTAGGGTAGGCCCAAGAGGGCCACGTCGGCCTCCCAGGTGGCCTCGAGGGGAAGGTAGGGGGCCTTAAAGAAGGTATGGGGGCCAGTGAAGGCCATTTCGCCTGCGCGCATGTGCACGCCCACATATTAACAAGCTGTCCTCGACACCGGTCCTACGCCGGTCGTTTGGTTGAGTTAAGATTTATGCCTTCGTGTGCTACCTCATAGCTTCACCTCGGCCATCCTAAGCAAGACCCGGCTCCGAATGAGGTTGTGGACCAAGAGGATCAGGTTTACCCGGGCTACCAGGCCCCAGTAGGACCGGGCTGCAAGATGTTTCCCTGACGGGAAAGCAGCAATCCGATGGAGCCCCAAAGACCGCACCATCACGCTGAACCGCGTTTCTATCCAGTTGCGCACCTTCCCCATCCACCCTCTCCACCCCGTCTCCACCACCTTCCCCCCACGAACTCGGTAGGGCGGGGTCTTGACTCCCTGGATCCAACGGAATCCCCGGTCCCCCAAGACCGCGGGGAGGTTCACCAAAAGCTCCCTTCCCCAAGTCTCCCGGGCATTTCCGGGGAGAAGGGCCCAGCGAAAAAAGAGGCCCCGCTCGTTCATTACCGGCATCAGCACGTAACCGCCGAACGCGCCCAGGGGCCCCACGCCCACAGCGGCTTCAGGAAGGGAGAGGCCGTGGACCCTGTGGCCGTGGGCCAGGGGGATGGGCTTGAGGTCCACCACCTGCAGAAGGCCTTGTCCCCCGGAAAGCCTTATGGCCAGGTGAGCCAACAACCCCTGGGCCTTTTGCAGGACCCGATAAAAGCGGGAGAGGTGGGGGAGGGAGGGGAAGTAGGCCTTCAGGGTGGTCTTGGCGGCCAGGTAGCCCTTAGCCAGGTCCTGGCCTTGCAGGAGGAGAAAGATGGCCAGGGTGAGGAGCTCGGCCAGGGTGGCTCTCTGGTGCCTTCCTCAAAAGCGTGGATGAAGTTCGGTGGGTGGCACATACGTATAACGTGATACTCTATTGCTATGGGACACCTTACCTTCCAGGCCCAATACCTCACCCACCTCGGGGCCAAGGGCCGGGTGGTCCTGCCCGCAGAGGTGCGCAAGGCCCTGGGGCTCAAGGAGGGGGACCGGCTCCTCCTCCGGGTGCGGGAGGACGGCACCCTCGAGCTCCTTAGCGCCCGCGGGGTGGCCCGCCGGGCCCTGGGCCTGTTCGCCCACGTGGCCCCGGGGCGTAGCCTGGTGGAGGAGCTCCTCGCCGAGCGGCGGGAGGAGGCCAGGCGGGAGGAAGGGTGACCGCGGTCCTGGACGCCTCCGCCCTCTTGGCCCTCCTCAAGGGGGAACCTGGGGCCGAACGGGTGGCGGAGGCCCTGGAGCGGGGGGCTTACCTGAGCGCGGTGAACCTGGCCGAGGTCCTCTCCAAGCTGGCCGACTGGGGGGAAGACCCCGCCGAGGCCCAGGCCCGGATGGCGCAGGTTGGGCTCTTGGGGGCTGCGGTGGAGGTGCTTCCCTTTACCGGGGAGGATGCGCTGGAAGTGGCCAGGCTCAGGGCCCTGACCCGGGCCTACGGCCTTTCCTTCGGCGACCGGGCCTGCCTGGCCCTGGCCCGGCGCCTGGGCCTCCCCGCCCTCACCGCGGAGCGGGCCTGGGCTGAGCTGGATCTGGGGATCCCTGTGGAGGTCCTCCGCCCGTGAGCGCCCGAGGGCTCCCGAAGGGGGCTAGCGCCTAGCTCTTCCCCGATGCCTCATAAGAAATCCCCCTGATCCATTCCCTCAGCATCCTCCCGGCCACCAATGGAAGAGGGTATGGCTCCGAATCAGGCCCGGCTGGGTCTGCAGGTAAGCACAACGGGCCTCCACCTTCTCCCAAAGCTCCCCCTCCGTCTCCACCCGCCCGTTGGCCA
>Ga0272449_1003803_pt1 | contig 12698 bp, 13 predicted proteins | sample YNPCB0241_FD_198679 | JGI IMG/M metagenome (GOLD analysis project Ga0272449, IMG submission 198679) | Hot spring sediment microbial communities from Yellowstone National Park, WY, United States - YNP-CB-024-1 | ecosystem: Environmental > Aquatic > Thermal springs > Hot (42-90C) > Sediment...
CGGCCTCCTTCACCTCAGCTTCCTTCGCCTCCCCGGCGACCTCCGGCTTCTCCACCGGGACGAAGAAGACTATCTTCTCCTCCTCGCGTGCCGTCCTCCTGGCTCTCCTCCTGGGAGCCCTTCTCTTTATCTTCCTCCTGCCTTTCCCTTTCGCTCCCCCCTCTCCCTTCGCCCTCTTTCTGGGAACCCCCTTGCTCCTCCTCTTCCTCCCCAAACCTATCCCCCCTTCAGCGGGCTCGTCCGGAAGAAGGGATCTTCCTCCGGGTAGGCGTACCACCTCATCCAGATGTCCTGCCCCTCGGAGAGGAACAGGCACTCGCCCTTGTCCAGAGTGGGGAGCTTCTCCTCCTCCGCCGGGGAGAGCTTCAGCTCGGAGGCCACCCTCTTCCTCACCGTGGGCTCCAGCTGGAACAGGACCTTGGTGGCCGAGTTCTCCAGGATGCTCGCCCCCTCCTTTACGTCCATCACGTCCGCGAGCATGTGGGTCGCTATCACCAGGCCCGCCCCCCTCTTCCTGGCCATTCTCACCGCCGACTCCAAAAACTTGGCGGCGGGGGGAATCTCGAGGAACGCCCAGGCCTCATCCACCACCACCAGCTTGGGGACCTCGGGGGGGGCCCTCTCCAGCTCCCTCCAGACCCAGTTGAAGACCATGAAGGTGATCAACTTCATGGTCCTCTCCCCCACCGTCCCGGGGGCCGCGCGGAGCTCCCTGAAGTTGAAGATCACCTTCTCCCCCAGCTGCGGGGTCTTCCCCCTGAAGAGGAACCCATTGGGGCCCCTGAGCATGGCCCTTAGGCTCCTCTTCAGCTCCCCGGTGGCCTTGGCCTCCAGCTCCTTCAGGCTGGAGCAGCGGCCCACCAGCACCGACAGGTCCGAGTGCGGCCCGGATCCCTCCTTCAGCCCCATCATCTCCGAGAGGATGCCCAGCACCACCCCCTGGCCCTCAGGATCGGTCCCGAACAGGCTGAAGGGATCCAGGCCCAGCCCCTCCTCTCTCGACTCGGGGATCCTCACCTTCATCTCCTTCACCCCCTTCGGTCCCAGCGCCCTGAAGTACTCCCCCTCCGGGTCCTGGACGTACAGGCGGCAGTTGGGGTACATCTCTAGGAAGCGGGAGAGGAAGCACTTGACAGCATAGCTCTTCCCGGACCCGGTCGACCCCAGGATGTACATGTTCTGGTTCTTCCTCAGGAGGGGGTTGAAGTACACCGGGGCCCCCGTCAGCTTGTTCACCCCCAGGAACAGGCCGGGCCTCTCCACGAGGTCCGCGCTCACGAAGGGGAAGAAGGCGCTGAGGGTGTCCGAGTCCACCCAGCTCCAGGCCGTGAGGTCCCCCTCGTAAAGCCTCCTCTGGATGAGCCCCAGCCTGGAGGTGTCCAGCCTCACCTGGCCCAGCGCGGCCCTGACCCGGGCCTCCTTGTCTGCCAGCTCCTCCCAGCTCTTCCCCAGCACGGTGATGTTCACCCCCACCCTGAACAGCTTGGCGGTCCCGGCCGCCAGCCTCCTGGCCAGGTCGTCGGCGGCCGCCGCCTTGAGCTGGATCTCCTCAGGGACGTACCCCCTCCTCCTCTGCCTCTCGTAGGCCGCCAGGGCCCTGATCCTGGTGTGGAACCTGTCGAAGCTCCTCCTGGCCCTCTCGTAGCTGGTGGCCTGGATGAACAGGTCCACCCTGTCCGCCAGGCCGTAGAGGGTGGTCAGGAAGCCCACCGTTATCTCCTCGGAGTACCTGGATACGGTGAGGGTCTTCGCCACCCCTCCCTCCACCCCCAGGAAGCCCCTCATGGTGGCCGTGACGGCGGGGACGGGGGGGAGGCCCATCACCCTCCTGAAGTGGAAGCGGTGGGTCTCCAGCAGGGCGTCCAGGGGGTGGTCCGAGAGAACGAAGAAGCGGTAGAAGGACACCGGGTACTCCTTCTCGCCCAGCCTGACCTTCTCCATACTAAGCTGGATGCGGATGTGGATGGGGTGCTCCAGGGTGTCGAAGAGGTCGCGGAGGGCTCCCACCACCCTGAGCTGGTCCTCGGGGGTAAGCAGGAAGAAGTTCACGGGGGTGAGCTCGTAGATGTACTTCCGGAGCTCGGGCCGTGCCTGGGGGAGGGGACCGGCGGGGTGGCTCTCCCCCGCCTCAGCCTTGGCCGGGGCCGGCTGCGGGACACCGGGGGAGCGGGTGTCCACCAGTATCCTCCTCGCCTCCCCCTTCTCCGGCTTCACCTCCAGCTCGCAGATCCCCGCCTCCTCCGGGAGGAAGACCACGCTGTACTCCCCCCGCTCATCCGTCCTGGTCAGGAAGTACGGCTTCCCGTCCTTCAGGATCTCCACCTGAACCCCCGCCAGGGGCTTCCCCGCCGGGTTCATCAGCCTCCCGGACAGCTGGAGGGGGTTCCCTAGGGCGGCTTGGATTGTTTCCCGCTTATCCTCCCCCTTGGGGGTGTGGGGAGCCCTCCTCGGGACCCTCACCCTGGTCACCCCGGGGACCCTGCTCCTGATCCAGCTCCAGAGCACCTCCTCGGGCTGGAGGATCCTCCTCCGGGGGACTAGGAGGGTGGCCGTGATCACGAAGAGGAGCAGGCCCCCCGTCGCGGCCCACATCGGGGGCAGGAAGGAGAGAAGGGCCCTGCCCAGGCCGTAGGACAGGCCCCCGAGCGAGAGGAGGAGAACCAGCTGGCGGAGGGAAAGGGAGAAGACGAAGGGCTCGTTCCACCAGCTGATATGCTCGAACCAGGTGGCCCTGACCAGGGGGACCCTAACGCTCAAGGCTCACCTCCCGAGAAAAAAGGAAGGGGAGGGCTCCTCCTCGGCACCCCCCCACGGCCGGCATCACCTCCTCACCCTGACAGGATGGTGAAGCTCCTGCTCAGCATACCCTTGACGCTGGTGGCCCTGAACACCGCGGCGTACTCCTTCCCCGCGTAGAAGGTCACCGGAGGATTGACGGAGTCCTGGGATGCCGTCTGCCCCACCTCCAGGTTCCCGAGCGGGATGCTCAGAGCAAGCTGGTCCTCCCCGTACACCATCACCGTGCAGTTCTCCAGCCTCACGTCCCCCGTGTTCTTCACGGTCACCGTGACGATGGTGGTGGAGGGGGTGACGGAGATGCTGGCGTCCAGCACCTGGATGTCCGGACCCGTCATCCCGCCGACCCTTCCTGAGATCACCCGCCACAGGGCCAGACCCACGGAGGCCGTGATGGCAATCAGGATGATGGAGGCCAGCAGCGGGCTTATTCCCTTCGCGTCCATTTTCTCCTCCTCCCCCCCTTCGCGGTCTGACATTAAAAGCCTTTCGGCTTGAAAAAAATAAAAGAGCAAATCAGTCAAAAAGCTCAAAATAATGCAGTCAAACCAAAACGACCTGGAAAGCAACAAAGGTATTTATATCGGAAAGGGGAAGGTGTGCGGATGGAGAAAAGGCTGTTCACCCCTCCAGAGGTGGCGCGCCTCTTGGGCGTGGGATCCACCACCGTGCGCTGGTGGATCAAACGCGGGAGAATCCGCGCCGTCAGAACTCCGGGGGGGCAGTTCAGGATACCCCTGGAGGAGGTGGAAAGGCTCAAAATCCAGATGGGGCTTTCCCCCTCTTCGCGGGCCCTGACGGTTTCCCAAATCCTGGACTCCCTCAACCTCCAGAGCGTGGGGGACCGGGCGGTGTTCGGAGCCCTCCTTGAGTGCCTCTCGGAGACGGGCACCAGGGAGTTCACCCCCTCCCGCCTCTCCTCGCTCTCGGGGTACCCCCCCGAGAGCTGCCGGAGGTTCTGCGAGGTCATGGCCGCCTATGGGTATCTGACCAGGGGGGAGGAGAACCAGATTAAGATCGCTAAGGGGCTCGAGGGGGAAAGGACCTACAAGCTCACCGTGGAGGTGAAGAAGTGAGAAAAAACAAAAGGGCAGGGGGCACCAAAAGGCACAAGACTGGCAAAAGGAGCAAAATGGAAACACCCCACGCGGAGAACCCCTTCACGCTCACCCCCAAGAAAGCCGAGCTGGGGAGGATCTTCGCCCCAGTCCACGAGGAGAGCCTGAAGAGGATCCTCCGGGCCGTGGAGGGGGGAGGGCTGGCCGCGTGCGTGGGGAGGACGGGAATAGGGAAGACCACCCTCCTGGAGAGGGCGGCCAGGGAGATGGTGAGGGAGGGCATCACCCCCATTCTGGTCCCCTGCGGGGGCCTGGTCAAGAAAGAGGAGGATGTGCTCAGGGCCATCCTCTCCGGGCTATACCTCCAGCCGCGGGGGAACGGCATAGAGCTCTACTACCAGCTCAGGGACCTGGCGGGCAGGGAGAGGATGGCGGTGCTGCTCGACGACTTCACCTCCGCCCCGGTGTCCCTCAGGAGCCTGGGGGAGACCGTGCGCATGCTGGCCGACCTCCCCAACTTCTCCATCGTGCTCTCGGGGACCCCGGATCTCCTCCGGAAGCTCACCCCCTCCCTCAGGTCCAGGCTGCTGGTGACCGAGAGGCTGGGTGCTCCCAAGCTGGAGGAGGTCTCGGAGATGCTGAAGAGGAGGGCCGCGCTGGTGGGCCTCGAGCTCTCCCCAGCATCCATAAAAATCCTGTACAGGAGAGGGAAGGGGATCCCGCGGGAGGTGCTGAAGCTGGCCGCGAGGGCCTTCGAGCGGTCCAAGGAGCTCGGGATCCCCCTCGACAGGGCAGTGAGGGAAATCTCAAGGAGGTGAAAAAGGATGCTTTTGCCCAAAAACCCGGACTTTCCACTAAAAAAAGCGGAAAAGGAGCTCTTTTATGCTTCCTTCTTCTCCCCTCTGCCTGTTCCTGCTCTTATCTCCTTCTGCGAACTCTCCGCCGAAGGTTCCGTTCCATGTTTCCATTTTTTGGAAACGGGAAAACTCCTCCCACCTGCGCGGGGGGGAAAGGCCCGAGAAGGACAAGCGGGATTCTCCCCCCGCGAGCCCGCCTCCGGGCCGGGGGTAAAAGTTAAGGGGCGAAAGAGCCAAAAAGGGAGTAGGGGTAAAATGGTCAAGATAGCTCTAATAGGCAAAATGGGCGAAAGGGGCATAAGCGAGGTTCTGGGGGCCCTGCTGCTGGTGGCCCTCACCGTGTCCCTGGGCACTGCCCTTCTGCAGATCTACCGCTCCCAGACCAAGGGGGAGCTGTCGGGCATCACCAGCTCCCTCAAGCTGAGCGAGCACAGGGCCAACCAGCTCCTGAGCCTCGTGTACTTCTACGAGAACGCGACCTCTGGCAAGTGCTACGCCTACCTCTACGGGTGCGGGGTGGAGCCCGTCCAGCTGACGAGGTTCTGGCTGGGGAGCACGGAGGTCACCCCGCTGGAGGCCAGCAACCTGGACGGGACCCCCTTGGAGAACTGGACGGTCCCCCCCGGGGGGATAGTCCGGCTGGTCTTCCGCGGGAGCTCCGGGGGGCAGCTCACGGTCATGAGCTCGATAAGGACGGTTTACTCCTGGGTGGTGGGATGACAAGACGCATCATACCTAGGCAGCGGGGAACCGTGGTGGGGGTGGCGGTGATGGCCGTGGCCGCGCTGATGTTCGTCTACGCCGTCGGGACGGCCCTCATGGCCCAGCAGAGGGCGGCGAGGGTGAGGTCCCAGATGCTGGCCCTTTCCTCCGAGAGGGCCAACGAGAGCCTCAGGATCACCAGGGGGGCGACCTCCGTCGCGGTCCAGAACGCGGGCTCCCTGCCCAGCGTCCTGGTCCTGCTGGTGGGGTACCGTAGGGAGAGCCTCCGCGTCCTGAAGGTCCTCGATCCCCCCATCTTCCTCCCCAGCGGGGAAAACCGGGTGATCTCCCTTCCCCCGGGCACGGTCGAGAATGTGGGGGTGATAACGCAGAGGGGGTGCGCCTTCTGGGAGTGAAAGACAAAAAGGCGGAAGAGCGGGCAAAGGAGGAAAAGGAGCAGAAAGAGGAAAAGAAGCAGATTGAGGAGAAAGGGAAAACTGGGAAGCCCGTGGTGATACGGGTGAAGAGGAGGAGGAGCCTCCTCACCCTGCTCAACCCCCTGAGGTACCTCTTCCCCCGCAGGGCGCCCCCCGCGAGGCCCTGGTTCGAGATCGTCCCGCTCGTCACCCCCGTGCGGGGGGAGGTGCTGGAGAAGTACGTGGTGGCTGGGGGGGAGAAGGAGTGGGGGGCCGCGGTGTTCATCACCCAGGAGGGGAGCAGGGGCTTCTACCTGGTGAACGAGCCCGAGCTCGAGGAGGAGGAGAGGGAGATCTTCAGAATCCTGCTGGAGGAGGTCACCGTGGGGATAAGGAAGGAGGAGCGGGCGGTGGCCTCCCCGCAGTACGTGGAGGGGGCCCTCTGGAGGGCCGCCAGGGACCTGGGGCTGCTGGACGTGGTGAAGGAGAACATCTCCAAGTACCGCTACTACCTCCTCAGGAACCTCTTCGGCTACTGGTACCTGCACGTGCCCATGCTGGACGACAACGTGGAGGAGATCTCCGTGACCGGGGCGCGCAGGCCTGTCATGGTCATCCACCGGAGGCACGCCGACCTCGGGTGGCTGGAGACCAACATCTCCTTCCTAGAGGAGGAGGAGTTGGCTTCCTTCTGCCGGAGGCTGGCCCAGGCCGCCGGGAAGCCCCTCTCCGCCTCCTCACCCATGGCCGAGTTCACCCTCACCCTCCCCCAGAACGGGAGGGCTCCCACCTACAGGGTCGCCGCCACCCTCGGGGGAGAGGTGGGGAGCCACAGCACCCTCACCGTGAGGAGGCACGTTTGCTCCCCCCTCACCCTGCCCTTCCTCTGCTCCACGGGGGCCCTCTCCCCCCTGGAGGCCGCCTACCTCTGGACGGTGGCCGAGGAGAAGGGGCCCATCATGATCATAGGGGGGACGGGCTCGGGGAAGACCACCCTCCTGAACTCCATCTGCCTCACCATCCCCCCCTGGAGGAAGGTGGCCACCTTGGAGGACACCCCCGAGATCTTCCTCCCCTCCTCCAACTGGCTTTCCCTCCACACCCGGGTAGGGCTGCCGGGGGAGATAAGGTTCGACGTGGGGCTCATGGACCTCATCAAGAACGTGCTCAGGCAGAGGCCGGACTACCTGGTGGTGGGGGAGACCAGGGGGGAGGAGATCAAGGGGCTGGTGCACGCGGCGGCCGTGGGGCACGGCTGCATCACCACCTTCCACGCCGGCTCCCTGGAGGAGGCCCTGGTGAGGTGGAAGTCCCCACCCATGGACCTCACCGAGCCCTCCCTCAACCTGTTCTGGACCTACGCCCTGGTGGCGCAGATCTCCAGGAGGGGAGCCGCCCTCAGGAGGGTGGTGAGCGTCTGGGAGACCGAGCCCGGGACGGAGTTCAGGATCAGGGAGGTCTTCAGGTGGAACCCCTCCGGCGACTCGTTCTCCCCCGGGGGCCCCTCCGAGGTGGTCAGGAGGAGCAGGAGGCTGGTGGAGGCCTACAGGGCCAGGGGGCTCGGGACCTCCGACCTCCACTCCGTCCTGGGGCGGAGGGCGAGGCTCATACAGCGGCTGTGGAAGGAGAAGAAGTTCCAGGTGGAGGACTTCCTGGCGGCGCTGGGGAAGGAGGAGTGGGGGGGCGGGTGAGAGCTTGCCCGGGAAGCGAGAGGAGAAGGTGGAGCTACCCGCCGAGCCCCTGCCCCTGCGCTTCGTCCTGAGGCACCCCACCCTCAAGAGGGTAGCCCAGAGCATCGCCAGGAGGGTGGGCCCCACCGCCCTCCAGACCGGGCGCCCCATCTCCACCTACGGGCTGGTGGCGCGCTGCCTGTTCTTCTCCCTTCTCTCCCTCCCCCTGATCCCGCTGGGGCTGGGGCTCTCCCCGGTGAGCCCCCTCTTCCTGCTCCTCTGCCCCGTCCCGGTCCTCATCTTCCTCCTCCCCCTGCTGATCCTCAAGAGCCAGGTGGGGGACAGGAGGAGGGGGCAGGAGGAGGAGCTCCCCATGTTCGCCGTCTACGCCTCCGTGCTCCAGTCCGCCGGGATAAGCCTCTACCGGGCCCTGAGGGGGCTGACCGGGAAGGAGATCTTCAGGGAGCTCAGGCAGGACGGGGAGAGGATGGGGTGGATGGAGAAGGTGGGGCAGCTGGAGGCCCTGGAGGAGGTCGGGAGGTCCTCCCCGAGCGAGAAGTTCCGGAACTTCATCTTGGGGTACACCTCCGAGCTCAGGAGCGGGGGGGACGCCACTAGGTACCTGGAGGCCAAGGCCTCGGAGCTCCTGAGGGAGGAGGAGGCGAAGTGGAAGAGGTACGTGGACCACGTCACCAACCTGGGCGAGGTCTTCCTCTCCCTCCTGCTGCTGGTCCCCCTGGCGGGCATCCTCCTGTGCTTCCTCTCCCCCGAGTCCTCCACCGCCCTCCTGCTGGTGCCCACCCTGCTCATCCCCGCGGTGACCGTCCTGGGGATAGGGATCACCAGGAGCATCCAGCCCAAGTTCTACGACGAGCTGGAGTCCCCCTGGGTCCTGCCCCTCCTCTCCGCCCTCCTGGTCCTGGCCGGGCTCCTCCTGGCCGGGCTGGAGCCGTGGCTGGCCCTGACCTTCTCCCTCTCCGCCGGGCTGATTCTGTACGGGCTACCCGTGTACCTCCAGCAGAAGGTGATCTCGGCCGAGGAGAGCGGGATGGTGGAGTTCCTGAGGGACATAACGGAGTACGTGAAGATGGGGTACAACCTCCCCACGGCCCTGAGGAAGCTCCAGAGCAGGGACTACAACAGGCACTTCAACCGCCTCCTCCGCTACGTGGTGTCGGAGCTGGACATGAACACCCCCCTGAGCGAGGTGGATCCTCCCACCAGGAGCTGGGTGGTGAGGGTAGGGTTCTTCCAGCTCGGCAGCATCTGGGAGTCCGGGGGCTACAACCCCCGCAGCCTGGAGCTCCTCACCTCCTACCTCTCCAGCATCCTCCACTACAGGAGGGAGGCCGTCAGGGGGCTGTCCATCTACAGGGGGATCTCCCTGGCCACCCCCCTCATCCTGGCCGCCAGCATGGCCATGATGACCCCCTTCTTCCAGGGCACGGCCTACGAGACCTTCGGGGCCCCAGCCCCCTTCGCCCTGGGCGGGATCCCGGCCTGGATCACCGCGTTCTGCGGGGTGGTGGTCCTCCTGAGCGCCCTCTCCACCGGGCTCCTCTGCTCCTTCACCGTGGGCTTCACGATGAGGAGCACCCTGCTGGCGGGGGTGAACGTCCTGCTGGGCGGGATGGGCCTCCTGCTCCTTCAGTAGTAGTAGTTCGGCTCCTCGGTGACCTGGGGGGTCGGCGGGCTGCCCTGGGGGGACTTGGGGACCTGGCCCGACAGTATCAGCCCTCCCGAGCACAGCTCCCTCTCCAGGTCCTCCGCCAGCTTCCGCAGGACCTCCCGGCTCCCCTTCGTCAGCCTGCACTGCTTCTTGAGGGCGTCCGCTATGGCCAGCACGGCCGCCAGGCCCTCCTCGGGGTAGGGAGTGTTCTCTATCAGGAAGCCCAGCGTCCACTTCGCCAGCCACCTCACCTGCTCCATCCTCTGCGTCACGTCGAACACCGCCGGCCTCTCCGGCCCCTTGGGGATCCTCTTGCTCTCCTCCTCCCACCTCTCCCTGACCTTCCTCTCCAGCTCCGGGTCCGTCCCCGCCTCCAGGACATCCTGCTCGCTCCTCGCCACCATCCCCCAGACCTCCCTGGCCCGGGGCAGGATGAGCCCCGGGACGAGGACCCTTATGGGGACCCCCGGGAAGTTGCTCCTGGCCCAGAGGTACCCCTTCTTGAAGGCGGCCAGCAGGGCCGTCGGCCAGCTCATTGGGGTCTGTATCACCTCCATCTCCTCCCGGATCACGCGCCCGCCTTCCACCGCCCTGTACCCCAGCACCGCGAAGTGGGATGCCTCCCCACCGCAGGTGCCCGTGCAGTAAACCTCAATCCGCCTGGGTGCCTCCATACCTCTCACCTCCTCTCAATGAGTAAGGGCTTGGTTTCTCCCCAAGGTTTCTCAGGCCGCATCCTTCAGCTTGACCACGTACACGTCGTAGGAGGTTCCCTTCCTTCCCGTGGTCTTGCCCACGTACAGGATCCCCACCAGCTTCCCCACGTTCTCCTCGTTGAAGTAGTCCTCCAGGGTGGCCTTCTTCCAGACCGCAACCCTCTTCCCATCGGGGGTCTGGACCACCATCAGGTCGTTCCTCCCGCCGTACTTGGTGGGGATGTCCCTCCTTATCCCCACTATCCTCCCCTTCAGGATCTCCCCCGGCCTGGGCTTCCAGATGGGCTCCAGCTGGATCCTCACGGTCTTCCCCACGTTCCTCTCGTCGAACCACTGCTCGGTGGAGGGGGACTTCCACACCGAGACCTTCTCCCCGTTCTCCTTCATGATCACCATCACGTCGTTCTCCCCCACCCTGGTCTTCACGCCCCTCTTTATCTCCAGCACCCTCCCCACCAGCACCTCCCCGGGCTGGGGCTTCCAGGTGGGGGCCACCGCCCCGCTTCCCCGCCTCTCCGCCTCCCTCCTCAGCTCCATCTCGAGCTCTTCCTCGGGCCTCATGCCTTCCCCTCCTTCCCCCCTAGGTGCTCCCTGAAGATCTCCACGATCAGTTCCGAGAGGTTCTTCCCCTCCCGGACCGCCCGGATCTTCAGCTCCCTCCATAGCTCCCCCGGCACCGTTATGGTGGTCTTGACTGGGGGGATGTAACCCTCCTCCCGTTCTTTCCTTCCTTCCGTCATCACTTAATATTAGTCCTTCCTTATTTAAATACTTTGCGGTCTTCACAGGCTTACGGCCTTAACTCGGGGACGGCGGAACTTCTCCCTACTCCTCCTCCATCCCCAGAGACTCCACCTGGAGGCGGAGCTTGGCCGCCTCCTTCTCGTTCCTCACCCGGGCCTCCTCCCACAGACCTCCTGGGGCGGAGAACCCCACCACTACCTTGCCGTCGGGAGCCCGGCGCACGTACTCGCACCTCCAGCCCCTCCAGGTCTGCTTCAGGATTTTCGGCACCTCCTTCCCCTTGTCCTCCGCCAGGATGATGAACAGGGGGATGAAGATGAAGTAGATGGAGATGTAGAGGACCCAGCCGATGGAGTCTTCCGTGACGTGGCCCGACAGGAGGGTCTGGACCCTCCAGCCGGAGTACAGGAGAGGAGGAAGGAGGATGGGGACCCTGTGGAGGCGGGGAAGGTACTCGAGGTGGGCGCAAAGGCCCCAGACGAACAGCGGGAAAAACAGGTAGTAAAGGCTGACTCCCGACCAGCTGGGCGGCAGGTCGAGGTGGTAGAAGGTGTACAGGGTGAAGATGGAGAGCCAGGGGGCGGCGAGGGCCCAGAGCATCCTCCCCTCGATCCTCGGCCCCCTCCGGAAGAGCCCCACAAGGGGGGGAAGCCCCGGAAGGGCCAAAACCGCCAAGAGGAGGAGGTGGAGGGAGAGGAGGGGGCCCCACCAGCCCCGGCTGTAGACCATGAGGGCCGCCGCGAGGTCGAGGGGGAGGAAAAAGAAGGCGAGGGAAAGGCTCAGGGCCAGCCTCAGGGACTCCCGGGTTCCCGCGGCGGGGATCCTCTGGGGGGGCGGTGAGGGGGGGAGGGAGAGGTCCCGGGATCCGCGGAGTCTCTGGGGGCGCTCCCTCCTGGCTGGAGCCCGGGCCCTGGGCTTCGCCTCCTTGGGCTTGGGCCTCGGGGGCGCGGGTGGGGCCGGGGCGGGGGCCCCGCGGGAGAGCTGCGGGAGGGCCCAGTCGAAGAGGGAGCGGGAGACCGCCTCGGCCTCCAAGAGCTCCTGGGGGCTGGGCTCCCTCCCCTCGTGCCTGGCCAGGTTCCTCACCCCCCTCACCCCCATCACCCTCTTCCCCAGCTTGGGGGGGAGGGTGAGGACGCGGACCAGCTCCCCCACCTTCTTGGCCCTGACCTCGCTCCAGGGCATCCCGCGGGCCAGGGCCAGGGCCCTGAGGAGGAGCTCGTCCGCGGCGTCCAGGCTGTCCACGGCCAGGAGGAGCCTCCCCTCCTGCCGGAGCCTCTCCCCCTCCTGCCTCAAGGACCTGGCCCTCTCGGCAAGCTCCTCCGCCCTGGGCTCCTCCCTCGCGGCAGGCATCACACCACCCTGGCCGGGACCCTCACCCTGACGAACTTCCTGTCCCCCCTCTGGTAGAGCTCGCACCTGGCCCTGAACACCGCCCCCTTCCTCACGAGGCCGGGGGGACCGGAGTAGTCCTCCGCCTCCATCACGGCGTAGGTCTTCCCGTCCACCCTCACCACGGCAGCCCCCGGCAGGATCCTCACCACCTCCACCTGGCTGGTCCCCTCCTCGGGGGGAACTAGGAGGCCTCCCCGGACGGCCAGCACCCCCTCCCCCACCAGCCTGGCCGCGGCCTCCGCCTCCTCACCCTCCAGGGAGGAGAGGGGGACCTCCTCCCCCCTTCCCACCCTCTCCAGCAGGCCCCTCCCGGCCCTCCTCTCTCCCCCGCCCTCGGGGTGGGGGCGACCGGGCCCCTCCCGAAGCATCTCCCCCTCGGGCATCCTGACCTCGGGGGCGGGGGTGCGGGGAAGGGGGGAGAGCTGGGCGTTCAGCCTCTCCACGATCTCCCTCATCATCCTCTCCCTCCTGAGGGACTGCCACCTCGCCGCCCTGTCCAGGGGGCCGGAGACCAGGACCACCACCCTCCCCGCCCTCACCCTGCCCGTCCTCCCCTTCCTCTGGATGAACCTTATCTCCGAGGACACGGGCTCGTAGAAGACCACCAGGTCGCAGGAGGGGACGTCGATCCCCTCCTCCCCCACCTGCGTGCAGACCAGGCACTCCACCTCCCCCTCC
>Ga0272449_1003804_pt1 | contig 12697 bp, 13 predicted proteins | sample YNPCB0241_FD_198679 | JGI IMG/M metagenome (GOLD analysis project Ga0272449, IMG submission 198679) | Hot spring sediment microbial communities from Yellowstone National Park, WY, United States - YNP-CB-024-1 | ecosystem: Environmental > Aquatic > Thermal springs > Hot (42-90C) > Sediment...
CATGTTTATTAGTCCTATTATTGTGCTAGCTATAGCCAGCAGTATGAAAAGCCCTGCAGGTATCTCAACAATCTCCATAACCGCCCCGACCGCCTGTACGGGCCTCCCCTCGTAGACAAGTCTCGCACCTATGTAGCCGCCTGTGAAGAGTGTGGTTGACGTCCCGTAGGCTGCGAGGAGATGTGTTGCAAGCTGCAGATACGTTAAAGCCTTGTCATATTCCTGTCTTTGGCCGGCATTCGACTTTAGATAGTACGCCATAGCCCAGCACACCGTCCCTACGACCCCGTAGAGTATGAAGCTCAGATATCCCAGCACCATGTAAACAGCCCCCCACTGCGTCAAAAGTATCGGAAAGGCGAGACTTGGCACCAATACGGGGGCCGTAAAGACGCACGCGGCGAAGGTGTTTACCAAACCAGCCTTCAGAAAAAGACCTACAACCCTCCTCCTCTCTATCTCCGCCCTGCTGGACAACAGCCACAGAGCTTACAACAGGTATTAATACTATCGCTGTTAATCGGGATCTCAATGTAGGATTAAACCCTATTACGAAATGAGCCTACATCACTTATACAACACCGCTTATATGCAGCCAACGTACGTTTATCTAGTAGGAGGATGAAAAGACGAAGCTATCTCGGGATTGTCGCTGGAGCAGTAGGTGGTGCCGCATTATACCTTCTCTTCTCCACCCGGCCCCTACGTCAGGAAAACACGGTTACGTTGGAGACGACCCGCACACTCATAAAAACAGAGACCATAACTACAACTCTCACAGCGACCAAGGAGCAGACGAGGACTGTCACACAAACACAGCTCCAAGCAACCAGGACATATTGGGTTGTAGGGGAGCCGCTACCAACGCCTCTAACAGAAGTCGCTATGGTCTCCTCCGAGAACAGGCTATATCTAGCGGGCGGGTTGACTGCTGACGGAAAAGCATCTGACAAATTTTTCTCATACGATTTCAGTGCAGGGCGTTGGGCTGAGCTTGTCCCTATGCCTGCAGGCCTCCACCATGTAGGGATGGTGTATTTTGCTGGGTCTGTGTACGTTGTGGGAGGATATGATGGTGGATGGAATGCTCAGAACAAGGTTTACAGATACGAGGTGCGCAAAGATGTTTGGGAGGAGATGACGCCGATGCCCACCGCACGTGGCGCTCTAACTGCTCAGCCGGCAGATGGCTTAATATACGCTGTAGGAGGTGCGCGAAATAACTTGCCACTGAACACAAACGAGGCCTTCAACCCCTCCTCAAATGAATGGATGACACGTAGGCCAATGCGAGTTGCAAGGGAACACCTCGCCTCCGGGGTTTTTGGAGAAAAATTTTTCGCGGTGGGCGGCAGGGTTGTTCGTGGTGGAGGCATGACAAACCTCGATGTTGTTGAGGTGTATGATGTCGAGAGTGATGTTTGGTCGGTTAGGAGTCCAATGCCCACTGCTAGGAGCGGTATAGCGGCTGCGGTTGTAGGCGGTAAACTCTATGTGTTTGGTGGTGAAAGTCAGGTTAAGACGTTTTCAGAGGTCGAGGCCTATGATCCTAAAACAGACACATGGGAAAAGGTTGCTGAACTACCTACTCCAAGGCATGGGCTTGGAGTAGCCGCTGTCGGGAACAGGATATATGTAGTCGCAGGAGGCCCTCAGCCGGGGCTTACCGTAAGCTCGGTAAACGAAGTGCTTGTTCTGGAGGGATGAACAACTTTTTTGCTCAGCGACTAATCCTTGCAGTAGGTATACTGTCCCTTCTAACAGGTTATCTGGGCTATATTTTGCTATCCGACCTTTCACGCCAGTTTTTCAGGCAAGACATAGGCCCGTGGAAGGCTTTTTCCATCTGGCTGGCAATCTTCGGTGCAGGCCTGGTAGCTTTATGGTTTCTGGGTAGGGTTCTTTCAGGTGGTGGAGAGGGCGAACAGCTTTACAAGCCTGCGTCTAAGCAGTAGAATTATCGCCGTCACTGGTATGAGGGCAACTGTTCCAGCCGCTGCCTGCACCTCGAACTCAACGGTCCTGAAGGTCCCTATCTGCTCACCTACACCAGCCCACACGCCAACGCTAACTGTTCTGGCAACAGGCCCTGTCAGAAGGCTTGCAAGCAGAAACTCATTCCATGTAACAACAAGCATGAAAACAACCGTGACCATTATGCCGGGCATAAGCAGCGGCAGGACCACCCTGAATATAGCCGTCCAAGCGCTACAGCCCATCGTCAAAGCAGCTTCAACAAGGTCCTGAGACATTTCATTCATCAACGACCTCACAACCAAGTATGCTATTGGGGCGTTTAGAGTGAGGTATGCGAAAACCATGCCGGCGTGTGTGTCCCAGAAACCCCAACTACTCAGTGTCAGTAGCAGCGGTATGGCGAGAAGAAATGGCGGGACACTCCGCATGACAAGCATTATGAAATCATAGTGTCTCCCAGATTTCCCGCTGTGAAACTTTATACCGTAGGCTGAGAAAACACCGGAGAAAACAGCGATTAAGGTGCTGCCCAGACCTATTGCGAGGCTGTTGGTGATCAGCTTCTGAAACCCTTGGACGGAGAACATGTCGATATAGTAGACGAGTGAAGGGGTTATTCCACCGGAGTAGTATGGAACACCGCCTATAAGTCTTATCCCCGGAGCGAGTAGTGGGGATATATCTATGTCGAAGCCCTCTAAGACGATGACTAGTAGAGGGTAGGTATAAAACAGTGTTAGCACTGCGACCAGTAAATATATCAGTGGCCTAACCGGGTTCACCTCATACCACCCCATATGCGTGTTATCTGCCTGTACATCAGGAGGGAGACAACAAGGCTGACGGCCATCAGGGCGGTTGATACGGCGGAAATATATGGTATAGGTATGCCTGAGCTTGTGGATGGAGTTAACAACATCTTGAACAGCATGAGGCTCAGCGTGTCAGTAGGCGCACCGAGCTGCGACTCTCTCACCCAAAAGCTCCAAGCAAAAGGTATCTCAAACGACCTGAAAAAATCCACCGACTTGAGGGCGACAAGCATAGCAATAACACGCGACCTAAAGACTGCAGGCAGGTAGAGCATTTGTAGCACATGCCTACGTGAGGCCCCCATAACCTCGGCTGCCTCTAGACCGTCTCTAGGAAAGCCGTCCAGTATGACAAGCGTTGCAAGCATGAATAACGGCGACCAGAGCCATGTCTCAGACAGCACCATCACAGGGAAGTAGATGACAGGGTCGGTTACATCTATCAAGGGCAGGCTGAAGGCGTAGTGGAGAAAAGAGTTTAGGTCGTCCCAGACAGCCGGTGGGGACCAGACTATACCGCCCAGTATAGGTGATACCGCCAAGGGTATTATGAACAACGTCTCAACAACCACGCGTCCTCGGACTAGTTGGTGAACCAATAACGCCGCTAAAACACCGAGTAAAAGAGAGGATGTAACAGACAGAACCGTGTAAACAACCGAGGTAACCAACGCTTGGTAGAAAAACCGGTCCAACAACATTTCCGCATAATGTTTCGGTCCGACAAAGACCCAGCCTGTTATATCTAGGTCATGGAGGCTTATGTACACTGATGTGGCTAACGGGTAAAGTACGGTCAAGATGGATAAGGCGATTGCTGGTGTTAGGAGGAGCGCCGTCGAAAGCCTCATACTGCACGCCCCTCACTGTCGAATATCATTACCCTAGTCTTGTCAACGTCAATGTTTACCCTTCCACCCACCGGTATAACTTGGTCGACTGATGTTTTTACGCTTATTTTGCGGCCACCAACATCGACAGTATAGACGATTCTATCACCTAGGACCTCGCGTGAAACAACCACACCATTCACCTTTGTGTGCTTCTCAACAACTCTAAAAGCCTCGGGTCTTATAGCTACGCGCACACGTCTATTGACAGGCATGTTAACTCTATCTTCAATGGTGAAATGTAGGCCGAGCTCCTGTAAAAACACGTGGACCGTTCCATCGACGCTATCTACTGTTCCATCAAATAAGTTAGGCGGTGTGTCGCCTACAAATTTGGCCGTCCAAAGATTGGCCGGGTTCTCATATATTCGCCATGGCTCACCCACGTCCTGTACTACACCTTCGTTCAGTAGTGCAACCCTGTCAGCAAGTGAGAACGCTTCAAGCTGGTCGTGTGTGACGTAGACTGTAGTGATGCCCGTAGCCCTCTGCATGTTCTTAATCTCCTCTCTCAACTCCAGCCGGAAGGACGGCTCAAGGCCGGTCAACGGCTCATCCATCAAGAAAACCCGCGGCCTGTAGACAAGTGCGCGGGCTATGGCCACCCTCTGCCTCTCACCACCGCTTAAAGACGTAATGTTCCTGTTAAGGAGGTTTTCAATCCGAAGCATGGACGCAATATCTTTCACAGCCTTCCTCACCTCGCTTTCCGGGACTTTCCTAATCTTTAACGGAAAGGCTATGTTTTCGAAGACAGTTAAATGCTGGTAAAGAGCTAGGCTTTGAAAGATCATCGAAACGTTCCTATCCTTAGCAGGTAGGCTTGTTACATCTTCATCGTCGAAATAGACGTTTCCTTTGTCAGGCTTCTCAAGCCCCGCAATTATCCTGAGAATTGTTGTTTTACCGCTTCCGGAAGGCCCTAGAATTGTGAAGAACTCCTTGTCTTTTACCTCGAGGGCCAAATCTCTTAGCACAGCCGTCTTTCCGAACGCCTTGCTGACCCTGTCAATAAATATCCTAACCATTTGTTTCTCAACCCACCTCTATGACCCCAACCTGCCCAAGCTCTGCGTGAGGTACTTCCTCCGGCTCTTTTTCCAGACAAACAAAGTAGAATATTCCAGCCTCGTTTATCCTTAGTCTAAAGATGGACACGCCTCCCGATTCTGCTTCAAACCGTATCCCCTGGTAGGCGAGCTCACCCTTAAGCCTGTCAAGCTCCGCATCCGAGGCTCCTTTTTCAAGCTCCTCTTTGATCATCTCCAGAGCTTTACCCCTATCTTTCACAAGCAAAAACTCATGGTCGTGTTTCCCCCTGTTTTCGAAAACTATTCTAGCCTCCTCCCCAACACGTAGCGATATCTTTGGCTCTCCGCCATTAACCCTAAACTCGAAATCAGTTGCTGTAACCGTGAACGTTCTGGGCTCTGACCTCTGCAGCATTAGAAAGAACCCGGCTACCGCCGCAACTATGAGAACAGCGACCGATATCAAAAGTATAGGCCGCACATGTGTTGAAACGATTGCAGGTTAATAAATTCTTATCACATAGCCATGTGGAGAAGCCTTTTAAACAATTGCATGTTATAATTAAGCGTGATATTCAAGACATTCTTCAAAAAGGCCGCCGCACTTCTGGTGGGGGCATTCCTAGTCTCACTGCTTGTAGATAATTTGGCTATGGATCTGCGGATGTGGCTTCAGACAAGGGGTGCTGGGGTTTACGGGCCGTTAGCAGCTTACTATCTGGTGCATTATGTTGTTTTCCAGATGACTCTAATAATGCTTGTCTACATTGTCCTGCACGGGGAGAGGCTGAGCTGGTTGGATGAAGCGTTATGTGTTGTGGTGATCACAGCCGGAAAGCTTCTGGGAAGAGTAGGATATGAGACATCGGCTACAATCCCGCAATTGATTTTTTCATTACTCATCTCAACACAGTTGAGTATGGCCGCCGTCCTCATAGGGTACAGGTTACCCTCAATAAATCCAGCGAGACAAGGCGTGAAAATAAACGACCTATCTCTCGAGACATACGCCGCTCTAGCAATAATTCTCTGGTTCGCATTGATGCCTGGAGTGGACATGTTGGGAAGCGATACCTACTCAAACCTGTTAAGAATAGCTATGGCCCTCTCACTTCTCTTTGTAGGCTTTTTGTTCTTCAGGGACAGTTGGGTTGAGGGCTGGACCATAAAAATAGCAACGTTAGTCGCCTTCTGCATAGTTGGGCTATTGGTTGCGAACATCTTTGCAGGCGTAATTTGGAATACGCAAACAATAATGTCGGTTCAATTTAATGAGAACATAGCATATGTCGCTGCCCTAGCCTTTCAAGGATTTTTCCTCTCCCTAACAACCGTCTCAGGCATATGGCTGAAAACTTTTCGAGTGAAGGTTCAATGGTTGAAGCCGCAGATATAGAAAAGTATGTTAAAAAATCTTTGGAACAGAGATATTTCTCAAAACATCCATTCATGAGACTATTTTACGCCGGCCGGCTTACCCCTGAACAAGTTAGGGCTTGGATAATAAACCGATACTATTACCAGAAACTAATGCCTGTGAAGGATTCGATAATACTGGCCAACTGCACAGAACCCGATGCCCGTAGGCTGTGGCTTCAACGGTTGATGAAGCGGGAAGGTGTGGTGGGCTATAAAGGCGATGTAGAGGGCTGGGTCATGTTGGCGGAGTCCGCGGGCATACCAAGAAAAATAATTGAAAACACGGAGGCTCTTCCAGGTGTTAGACTAGCTGTTGACGCCTATCTAAATTTTGTCAAGAGCGTGAGCTGGGTTGAAGGTGTAGCAGCCTCATTGACCGAGTTGCTAGCGGCGGACGAGTTGCCAAAACGCATTGAAGCATTGAGGCGTCATTACAACTGGATTGAGGAGAGGGGTGTTGAGTTTTTTATTGAAAGGCTCTCATATGTAAATGAGGATACAGAACTGGTTTTAAGACTACTCTCCACTTACGTCAGGAACAAGAAAATGCTAAAGCGATGCCTAGATGCGGCACGATTCAACTGCGACGTCCACTGGACTATGCTCGACGCAATATACATGGAATACGTATTACCACGCAAGCTTACACATCCTTAAAAATCCTTTACATCAACTCTTTTGATAAGATAAGAATAGCTTTTGACAGAGTTGTTCGGGTATTTTTCTACTATCGTCTTGCCTTTCAAAAAAATTTGCGACAGCCTCTCTAAACATGAACGAAGAAACTCATCTATACGGGCATCAAACCGCCCCGATGCTAGGAATTTTTTAAAATGGATAATGTAAAAGGTTTTGCCATTTTCTTCTAAAATCGACAGCCCCCCGGCAATTATTTTGTCCAGCAATAAGAGGGCTTTTCTGAACGCCGTCATACCCGAGTTAAGGTTTCCCTCCCCAGTTAGTGGTGCTATGACATCTGAGGCTAACTTGGCACCATATGTACTGAATATTCTGTTTTGGTCCGTCCCCATCAAATCTAAACATGTCCTCATAACGTGGTACATGAATAGAGTGAACTCCAGTCGAAACACGTGCTCATCTACACGTTGTTCTGGAGTAAGTTTGAGATGCTTAATGTAATAGTCTTCTAGCCATTGGAGACTTTCACGAACCATGTTTAGGCTTGGGACTATAATGACAGGCTTGCAGTGAGGCAGACCATAAACTCTTGCCCTAAACCGCCCATTCGTTTTCGCGAAATCCTTTACCGTTATGATGCCATCTTTTGAAAGAACATGGAGATGGTAATATACGACCTGTTTAGGGAGACTAAGCCTGTTAGCTATCTCTGATGCCGTCAAGTCTTGTGTGGACAACAGGTATATGATCGCCTCCCTTGTCTTCATCTTTCAAAAAAATTATTAACAAAGACATATAAACAATGCCCATTTACGCACTCGTATGTCAGGCTCTGCCACAAGCCGTGTCCCAGTCCTTGCAGCAGTGGCCGCAATAATTGTATCGATAATCGCCGCAGGGTATGCAACCGCGTTAGTTCAGTCCATACAGGCCGATACAGCCCGCGCTGTTAAGGATATTCAGCCTGCAATAGACGATGTCAGAAATCGTTTAAACACACTTGAGAGAATGGTGGCTTTGTATGCTAAGGCAGCCGGCATCGAGTCGCCGGAGGCGGCTGAGAAGTTAATCAAGGAAAGGGAGGAGTTGAGGGCGAGGATTGAAGCAGCAAGGAAGGAGAGCGGGAAGCTTGTAATCTACGGAAGCGTTGACTACCCTGACATAAAGTCTGTCCTAGATGCTTTTCAAGCCAGATATCCATTTATCCAGATTGTATATGAGCACATGAGGCCACCTGAGGTTTATACTAGAATAACCAGCGAACTGTCTGCCAACAAGCCGACCGCAGACCTAGTTCTCGTCTCACATACAACAGGAATTAGGCTGGCTAACGAGAAGCGATATTTGCCGTACGCCTCTCCAGAAGCGGCGGGCTTCCCGGATATATTTAGGGACAAGAACGGGGAGTGGACCGGTGCAGTACTCCTACCGATTGCCTTCGCCTACAACACTGATAAAGTCAAGACACCTCCAACATCCCTTGACCAGCTAACTGACCCACAGTGGGCCGGCAAAGTAATAATGCATGATATAACATTAGGAACGACGGGTACCCAGTACCTCGTCTCGCTGAGGGACATAGTCGGGGAGGCAAAGTGGAATCAGTTTCTAGAAAAGCTTGCCCGTAATGTGAAGCCTGTATTAGACATCTCGGTTTCAACGGTGGCTGAAAAAGTGGCTAGCGGCGAATATCATATTGGGCTCATAACTAACCTGCACGACGTTGTTAGGCTGAAGATGCAGGGGGCACCTATCGATTACTTCCTACCATCAGAGGTACCGCTGCTGACAACCTTCTCACACATCGCCATAATAAACACAACAAAAAACCCAAACTCCGCCAAGCTGTTTGTCGACTACATCCTCTCACAGGAAGGCCAGACAATTATTGGAAACACGCCGGTCAGGTTCCCAGCAAGGCCCAACATACCCGCGAGATTTACCCTTGAAAACGTTGTTGGCCCCGCTGTAAAACCAGCTATATACCCGAGCGATGAAGCTGTTGCCAAAGCAAGGGACTGGGCTGCCAAGTTTAAAGAAATGGGTTTCGGGGCACAGTAGACTATATGTATAAAATTCCTCAAAAAATACGCCTGCTTTTTCCATACATAATTCTAGCAACGGCCACGTTTTTCATCCTCCAGCCGGCGGCTTTCCTGCTTTTTGGCAGCATATGGAGCACAATGCCCGGTAGACCTGGGGAAATTACTCTAGCGAACTATCTTGAAGTTCTAAACGACCCATTCCTAGGTAAGGTTCTGCTTAACACACTGCTTTTTGCGCTCGGCGCTTCATCGGTAGCGATAGCATTAGGAACCGTTCTCGCATTATTGGTCATGAAGACAGACGCCCCCTTTAGACACGTCGCCGTCTTTCTACCCATACTGACCTTTGCCATGCCGTCTTCAGTCGAGAGCATGAGCTGGACTTTTTTGCTGAGCCCTAGAACCGGGCTTGTTAACATAGCCTTCATGCGTTTGACCGGGCTGGAGGAGCCGTTAGTAAACGTATACAGCCTGATTGGAATGACGCTGGTGATGGGTTTGAACCTTATGCCCGTGGCATTTATGATAATAGCTCCATCGTTCAGCTTGTTCGATCGCTCGCTTGAGGAGATGGCGCGTGTCTCTGGCGCAGGAGTATCTTACCTGTTCAGAAAGGTAACGCTACCCCTTGTAGCACCCTCCATAATCTCGGCCTTCATATACTGTTTCATAGTGGCGTTGGAAGCTTTTGATACACCGGCAATCATAGGTATTCCAGCCGGCATATACGTCTTAACCACCTCAATCTACACGCAAATGGTCAGTGAGGTGCCGCCGCGGTATGGGACGGCAACAGCCTACGCAACAATACTCCTCGCCATATCTATCGCGGCCATTCTACTCTACAGCATAGCCGCATCCAAAGCCGACAGATATGCCACGCTCTCCGGTAGAGCGACCAACGTAAACGTATTAAGGCTCGGAAAATACAGGTATCTGGGAACAATACTGATACTGGGATATCTGTTTATCCACCCCATACCCCTCCTGATAACTTTAGGCATAGCTTCAGTACACCGGTTCTGGAACCCCGACAGACTTTTCACAAACCTTACGCTAGAAAACTATGAGAAATTTTTCACATATCCAGTAGCAAGCACAGCGGTGATGAACAGCATAATAGTCTCTATCTCATCGGTAACACTAACGGTTGCAATAGGTTTTCTTGCAACATACTTTACCCTAAGAAGGAATATGCGTGGTGGCCACATCCTCAATTCTCTGTTGTCTATTCCATTGGCGCTGCCACCGATAGTGCTTGCTGTTGGAGTTTTCTGGTCCGTCCTCTATTTTGATATAGGGTTGTACGGTACGGTTTGGGCCCTAGTCTATGCCTACACATTACGGTACGTCCCGCTTGTCATAAGGTTTCTATCAGGGCCTATGCTTCAGATACATAAAGATCTTGATGAATCAGCCATTCTGTATGGGGGAGGGGTTGTCAGAACACTGACACGTATAACTCTCCCACTTCTCTGGGGAGCAGTTTCAGCTGCAGCTCTCTACGTCTTTATAAGAACCTTCACCGACTTGGGTATTGCGGTATTGCTGGTAACGCGTGAGTCAACTGTTTTGTCTACGACACTTTTCGCGCTGTGGAATACGGGGGAGAAGTTGACAGTTGTAGCGGGAGGGGTTGTTTACGTATTCTTTCTTCTATTACTGCTGCTGGTCGCCTATAGGCTGGGTTTTAGACTTTTCGAACAACCGTCCAGATATGCCTAATTAATCCCTTCCAATTCATAACTGTCCGGCTAGGCCCCAAAAGCTTGTTCTTACGGAATCTGGTTCCGGTATCTTGGATATAAGGTTCCTCTCAAGCATCCAGCGGGCGACATCAACCAGCTCTCTGTACGCGTATGGCTCCCAAATACTCCACCGGTCTACAAGCAGCTCCGACTCTATACTCTTTAACCATCTTTCGTCAACACCTCCCGCAGATGCCGCCTCACGAAGATATCTAAAGTATAGATCATTGTATCGCCACGGGTCATTATTGATTCTGTTGATAGCTTCGTTCAGTGTTTTTACAAGCCTTGATGCCACATCGTCGCTGAGACGGTCTGCTAATATCAGTAGTGTGGGGTTTTCCCGTCTTGTGGTAAGTATGGGTCGGAATCCATTCTTGATGGCCAGCTTGGCCCAGGGGCCCAGAAGGCTTGCCGCGGCAACATCACCTCTGGCCAATGCTTTGAAACGTTCATGCGGCTCTGATATGCTGAAGAGTTTAATCTCCTCCGGTCTAAGATAGCGTTCTAGGTCTGCTCTCGCAGCATAGTATGAGCCTGTCCCAGCCTCTACGGCAACAGGCTTTCCCACGAGTTCTTCGGGCGAGTGAATCGGGGACTCGCCGTTCACAAAGATTGTGAACGATGCGTTAAGGGTTTCTGGTGCAGGCCTTGATTTGGCGGCTATTTTTCCCGCTGTCCCCTTCAACACACGTATAACCCCAACCCATTCACCGCAGTGATATAGGTCGGTTAACCCTGTTCGCATAGCGGTGATGTAGAGGTCTGATTTGTCGGCCCAGCCTTCTCTACCCAGCTCCACCAGCCTACAAAATATATTGTTCTCCTCAAACAAGCCTTCATTGACTGCCACAATCTCGGGGAAAAACCAGTGGAAGGCAAACTTGTTAAAACCCAGAGTAACTGTCTCCCTATACATCACAAGTCACGCTTTCCTCATGTTTATATTTGTTATACTGGAACAGGTAGATGGAAAAAGTTTATAAACATAAGTATAGCAAATAAAAACACATGAGACCGCGCACGTCTCTGGCCTTGATTGGTTTGATAGCTGCTGCGGGCTTGGCTGCTGCTATTCTGCAGGTACAGTTGGGGCTTGCTGTAGGGGGAAGCAACGGTGGTCAGAAGCCGTCGGGGAGCCTTGAGTCGATTTATGGTTTGTTAGAGGGAAAATCACCAAATGAGGTGTATGAGATTATAGACAAGCTTAGCGGTGTGGACTATAAAATGTTGCTGGACTCGATTAAGCCCAGGTTCTCCGCGGCTCCCCCCTTCCGATGCACCCCTGACATGGGTACAAGGCTCTGTGAGCTTCTCTCGAGGAGTAGTGCTAACGGGGTGGTTGAGCCTTGGGAGTTCTGCTTTAACGAACCCATAGACGCGGGATGCCCCGCGGCAACCTTCTGCGATGCATATACCGGGAGATGCCAGAGCTCTCAGGGCCCATGCTTCCTAGACCAGGCTAGGCAGAACTTCGAGAGAGGCGGCTGAGCAGGATTCGGTGATGAACGGACGAAAAATCCTAATGCTAGTAATAGTGGTTGGTATATTGGGTGCTTCGGCGGCATTTACAGCGGAGCAAAGCCCTCTAAAACTACGACCGCTGAAGACATTCTACGTAGTCGCATATTTTTGGGGCTACGTCTTCTACGACGAGAACCTTAACGAAATTCCATACATTGTGGTTAACAGGGGGGACGAGGTGGAAATCTACCTCATACCCGCCGGCGCAATAATAAGGGACCCTGTTCTCTCGGCCCGAGAAGGAAGGTATGTTGAATACGAGAACAGAACCCACAGGGCTGGTGTCGGAGACCTACCCCCAGGAGACCCACGTATATCACGTGAAATTGTAAACGCACACCTCGCAGGATACGGAGACCACAGCCTTGTAATTGAGGGCTACAACGTTGTCGCAGTCACATGCTTAAAATGCGCGGGGAAACATGAAACAAGAAACAGCATAAAGCAGGTTTTGGAAGAGGCTAGGCCCGCTATCGGGACCGTGAGGTTCATAGCTGACCAGCCTGGCACATACGCGGTCTACTGCAGCATATACTGCGGATATGGACACATCTACCAAAGAGTCGAAAACGCCATCATAGTAAGATGATCCAACCCAACCAGACAAAAAAT
>Ga0272449_1003805_pt1 | contig 12696 bp, 18 predicted proteins | sample YNPCB0241_FD_198679 | JGI IMG/M metagenome (GOLD analysis project Ga0272449, IMG submission 198679) | Hot spring sediment microbial communities from Yellowstone National Park, WY, United States - YNP-CB-024-1 | ecosystem: Environmental > Aquatic > Thermal springs > Hot (42-90C) > Sediment...
GCCCACATTCCAGTAGAAATCGAGATTTTAGCCAAAGCCAGGGGTAGTTTGAGGGCTGTGTGGACTTGGGAATCGTTAACTTAGCAACTGTCTATGCTGAAGATGGCACTTGGTACATCTTCAAGGGCGGCAGCGTACTTTCCCAATACGAGTATTACAGCAAAAAGATAAGCAGGGTTCAGAAGGTTTTAGCTAGACATGGGCAGAGGACAAGCAGAAGACTAAAGCTGCTCTACGATAAGAGAAGGAGGTTTCTGAGGCATGCTCTGAACAGCATGGTCAGAAAAACAATGGAGGAGCTGAAAGAGAGGGGAGTGAGAAAGGTTGTTGTTGGCCATCCAAAAGGAGTTGCCAGAAATCAGGGCAATAAGCTTACGGTGAACTTCTGGAATTATGGTTACACAATCAAACGCTTTAAGGAGATTGGCGAGGAGTTGGGAATTAGTGTGACCGATGTTGCAGAACCAAATACATCAAAAAGTTGCTCCCTGTGCGGGGAATCCCACGAAAGTGGGCGAATCAAACGCGGCCTGTTTAAGTGTCCCCGCATGGGGAAAGTCATGAACGCAGACCTAAATGGGGCAGTAAACATCCTACATATCCCCGAGTCCCTGGGAGCCAGGAGCAGAGGGCAACTCCTGGGGAGGGATAGGGGTAACGGGCTGAAGACCAGCTTAGTCTACCGCTGGACGAGCAGAACGGGGTGGGTGAAAAACATCTAGCTATGAAGTGATGAAAATGAAGGCGGTAAACCACAAACCAATGATCCGCCCTAAGGGAGCCCTCGCCCTTTAGGGCGGGGAGGAGGTCAGATAGTGCGCATCAAGTAATTTCACTCTCTCACTGAATTCTGCATTGTATTTAGAACAAAGATTGCATAGTTTCTCTATTGAATTGCCGAGAACTATTTCTTCCCCTTTTGCATATAGAAATGCTTTTAGAGCTTTTTCACCAACCTGCTGCGCTAAAAAACATGCTATATGATATCCACCTCTTTCCGCGAGATCTCTGGCCCATTTGAGATCTTCAAGAGCTTGTTCCAGCCATCTTCTGCCCTCATCAATCGGATTTTCCATAGAGCACGATCTCCTTTTCAAGTGCCCTTTTCATGAAAAGGGGATTCCTTTATTTTCTCGAACCCTTCTGGAGTATAGCAGACGATATCTGCATATACAGAAGCAATAGTGTCGAGTAAATTTCTTTTGTTCTTTCAACAAAGTCTTTGTCGCTTTTCAACAATTAAAATATCTAGATCGCTAAAAAGGTCCGCTCTTTGCGGAAAAGAATCGAAAAGGCTTATCCTGTATACTTTGTTGCCAAGTTTATAATCTCTATAGATTCCCAGAGCAGTTTTTTGTATTTCTCTCTCCTCCTCGAGTTTTCTCTGCATAATTTCTCTTGAATTTTTGGATTTTTAAAATTTTCATGAAATCTGCCCGTCCTCGCCATAATGGCCTAGTGCAAACCTAGGCTTTTACAATTCTAAGAAAATTTTCAAGAATCTTTAATCCAGTTCTTTCGCTTTTTTCAGGATGGAACTGGACACCGTAGTTGTTTCCAGCCTCAACGGCTGAGGGGAAATTTATACCGTAATCGGTTTCTGCAACGATGTAGCTCTCGGCTGTCTGGAGATAGTATGAGTGCACGAAGTAAAACATGCTACAGTTCTCGATCCCATCAAAGAGCTCGCTCTCTTTTTTGATCCTTACCTCGTTCCAGCCCATGTGTGGAACTTTACCCACGTAGTTGGGAAGTCTGACAACTTCCCCAGGTATCACGTTCATGCCTTCGTGGACACCATCTTCATAACTTCTCGTTGCAAACAGTTGCATTCCGAGGCATATTCCGAGTTTTGGAATATCGGCAATTTGATGCCAGATCGTTCTGAGCCTGCCTATTGCTGTTTTGAAGGCACCTACCCCAGGCAAAATAACTCCATTCGCCCTTTTGATTTCTTCAGCATCGAAGGTAACCTTTGCATTTCCACCGACTGCTTCCACGGCTTTTAGAATGCTTTTAAGATTTCCGACCCCGTAGTTTATTATCGCTATCATCTGAAAGGACTTATTTCAGCTCTATTAGACTCTTTCGCTTCACAATTAAAAAAGCTTAAAAAATTTTGAAGGTACAAACTCTATGGGTGCCGATATAGGAGAATTGCTCGAGAAGGAGGAAGTAGAACTTTCAAGCTTTTCAGGTAAGAAAATCGCAATAGATGCGTTCAACACCCTTTATCAGTTTCTTTCAACGATTAGACAGCCCGATGGAACTCCTTTAAAGGATTCGCAGGGCAGAATAACTTCTCATCTCTCCGGTATACTTTACAGGGTAACGAACATGTTTGAGCTCGGAATAAGGCCGATTTTTGTGTTTGACGGAGAACCGCCGGAATTCAAAAAGGCGGAAATAGAGGAGAGAAAGAAGAAAAGAGCTGAAGCTGAAGAAAAGTGGGCAGTGGCCGTCCAGCTTGGAGAGGAATATGCAAAGAAATATGCCCAGGCTTCCGCGAGGGTTGACGAATATGTTATCGAGAGCTCTAAAAAACTCCTCGAGTACATGGGCATTCCCTTTGTTCAAGCTCCAAGTGAGGGTGAAGCGCAGGCAGCTTTTATGGTTGCAAACGGAGATGCGGATTATGTTGGAAGCCAGGATTATGACTCACTGCTTTTTGGAGGTCCGAGGCTTGCGAGAAATCTCGCAATAACTGGAAAAAGGAAACTTCCGGGGAAGAATGTGTACGTAGACATTAATCCGGAAATTATAATCCTCTCTGAAAATCTTAAAAAGCTTGGAATTACTAGGGAGCAACTTGTAGATATCGCGATACTCGTAGGAACGGATTACAACGAAGGAATCAAGGGGGTTGGTGCTAAGAAGGCATATCAGTATATAAAGACGTACGGCGATATCTTCAGAACTTTGAAGGTTCTGAAAGCCGAAATAGAAAACCTCGAGGAAATCAGAAACTTTTTCCTGAATCCAAAAATCACAAGAGACTACAAAATCGAGTTCAGAGAAGCAAACAGGGAAAAAGTTATTGAAATGCTGTGTGAGGAGCACGATTTTAGCAGAGAAAGGGTTGAAAAGGCACTTGAAAAACTGAAGTTTAAGCCATCTCAGTTCACGCTCGAGAGGTGGTTCTGAATGCATGAGAAGGAATTCGATTTTGGAGTGGCAATAATAACAGTTTCAACCTCCAGATTCAGGAAATACGGAAGCCTGAGGGGCGTTGAGAGCATCCCGTTGGATGATGAATCTGGAAGACTGATACTGGAGGAATTTAGGGAAAAAGCCGTTGATTACTGTCTGGTTTCCGATGATGTTTTCCAGATAAGATCCGCGGTTTTTGAAATGCTGAAAAAGGCTGATGTATGCATTATAACCGGGGGAACGGGTTTAAATCCAAGGGATCTAACAATTGAAGCTCTTGAAGACATTTTTGACAAAAGAATAGATGGTTTTGGAGAGATTTTCAGGATAAAGAGCTTCGAGGAAATTGGTTATTCCGCCATTCTCTCAAGGGCTACTGCGGGAATAGTAGATGGGAAAGTAATATTCTGTCTCCCTGGATCGAAGAAAGCGGTAAAACTTGGTTTGGAAATAATAAAGGGATCTGTTAGGCACATACTCTCGCATGCAAAGGGTCTCTCTTAGTCATTTTAGAACCATTCCGGTCTTCATGCTCCAGATTAGGAGATCTAGCTCTGCAACACTCTTGCCAATTCTTTTTGCTATTTCTTTCATCTTCTGCTCGGCTTCGATGTATTTCTTCCTGCTGAGAGATCTTTGCTTTATCTCGAGCCAGTCCAGAATGTGCCTATCTAGGATCGCGAAATCGCCTTTCCCTGTATTCCTCAGGAAATGACTCGCCTCCTTGTATCCCAGTCCATTTATTTCCTTAACAAGCAGATCTCTGGCGGACTCATCTTCTGGAATTGAGAGTGTTTGGAATTTTCTAACTGCATTCCGTATATACAGTGCCTTTTTCCTGTAAAATCTAACTCCAGATTTTTTCAAAAGATCTTCGAAATCCTCTAAACTCATTGCAAACAAATCCTTCCCCTCTAACATTTTCTGAAACTTTAGTCCGGCCCTTGCAGACGAGTTTGCCGTGGATATGCAAAATGCAAGCTCCGTTTCAATTGTTGCATCAATTTCCAATTCAAGAAAAGGCTCAAATTTGAACCTCACGTATCCATCCTTTCCAAGCTTTTCGAATTCCCTGATTCTCTGTTTTATCGCATCTAAAACGAATTCAGGCGGTTCGTATCTGCAGACTCGGCACTTAATCGATTCTGAGGTCTTTGACGAACACTCCTTCTCCTTCCTCAACATATCCCACTCTTTTTGCTCCAAATTTCTCCACTTTTTCAACCTCGCTTTCGGGAACGATTACTAGGAAACCCATGCCCATGTTGAAAGTCCTGTACATTTCTACTTCATCCACGTTTCCGAGTCTCTGTATGAACCTGAAAATTTCCTGCGGCTTCAATGGGGAATCTATGACATATCTGACATCATTTCTGAGCCTTTTTAGCTTCCTGAACGCCCCGCCAGTTATATGTGCAAGTCCGTGTACTTCGCATTCCCTTATTATATCAAGCACTTCCATGTATATTCTTGCGGGAGTTAATAGCTCTTCCCCTATTGTTTTATCCCCAAATTTGTCAAAATAGCTGAGACCGTTTGCTTCTATAACCTTTCTAGCTAGCGTTAAACCGTTGCAGTGGATTCCAGAGCTTGGTAGGGCCATTATAATGTCCCCAGGAACGACTTTTTTTCCGGTTATTATTCTGTCTTTCCTAACGTATCCAACCGCTGTTCCGGCCAAATCAAATCCGTTTATCATTTCGGTAAGAGTTGCAGTTTCTCCTCCAACGAGCGTTATATTTGCAATTCTGCAGCCCTCCTCAAGTCCTTTGGAGATTTCTGCTATTATCTCTTCATCTATCTTCTGCATCGCTATGTAGTCAACCATTGCCAGAGGTTCTGCACCTATGGAAAGAAGGTCGTTCACGTTAACCGCCACACAGTCGATTCCAAGCGTCATGTACTTCTTCATCGCAATTCCCACAAGGATTTTTGTTCCAACCCCATCGGTTGTTATCGCAATACCAAAATCTCCGCAGTCTATTACTCCAGCATAATGGGAAAGCAGAATGGGTTCACCAAAACCCTTTCTTTTATACTTTACTATGCTGGTAAGCGTGCTTATCGCTCTTTCCGCTTTTTTTATATCAACTCCGGCTTTTGCATAGTCAAACTTCATATAAAAAGTCATACAAGTTTTTAAAAAACTTGTTGGAATTCATCTATGCTAAAGGAAATCTTGGACAGGATGGAGGAAGAAGCGAAAAAAAGAAAGGCTCCCATTTTTCTTCACAACGCGAGGCTTGAGCCATACCAGATTCTTATAGCCACAATTTTAAGCGCTAGAACTAGAGATGGGCAGACAGCTAAAGCCGTGGAGAGACTTTTTTCAAAAGCTAAAAGCCTCGAAGAGCTTGCGGAGATGAGCGTGGAGGAAATAGAGGATTTGATAAAGAGCGTTGGATTTTATAGGATAAAGGCCAGAAGAATAAAGGAGCTTGCAAGGATTCTGAAGGAAAAGGGAATTCCTGACAATTTTGAGGATCTAATAAAGCTTCCGGGAGTAGGCAGGAAGACTGCCAACATATTTCTTTCCTATATTGGAAAGCCAGCTATAGCAGTTGATACGCACGTCCACAGAATTTCAAACAGGCTTGGAATCGTTAATACAAGAAATCCAAGGGAAACAGAAGAAGCTCTGAAAAATATTTTTCCTGTAGATCTCTGGCAAAGGATAAACTATGTTTTTGTGGGTTTTGGGCAAACGGTCTGTCTACCTAGGAAACCGCTGTGCGATGAATGTCCGGTAAGCGATTATTGCAAGAAGGTTGGTGTTAAAAAGGAAATTTCCGAATCTGAAGGTAAATAAAATAAGAACTCAGGAGAAAAACCAAGATTGTTATAAGAGCGAGGAATCTGTGGCCAAATGTGAGAGAGAACGTTTCTTCTATGAGATGTAGAATGAACTCTCCGGCAACTATAACAATAAGATTTATACTTGTAAGCATTATGAAAAAGAAGGTTGTAGTTGACAGAATTTTCTTTAATACTGGATTTAAGCCTCTTTTTTCAACCAGCAAACAGCACAGATTTTCGGCATGCGCCTTTGTTCTTGTTGCCATGAGGAAGGTTATTGCAACAATTGTGGCTAGGGTTATCATGGAAAGCAGGTATTTAAGCTGTGGAAGAATAGATTCAAAGAAGTAAATCGAAGCTGAACCAAGAATTGAGACGACCACCACAATTACGACATTTCGGAATATTATGGATGTTATTTGTCTTACAAACTTGCTCTCTTTTCCTTCAATTACCCTTAAAACGTTGACGGATAAATTGTCTACGAATAGCTTAACCTTAATTGGTACAATTGATGAGAGCTTTGCTGCATATTCAGATTTGAAGCTGAGCTTCGATGAAACGATCGTGCCGAAAATCACACATGCAGCGGAAATGAAGAGGAAATCTTTCCCCACTATACCCAGATTTGTAGCCTCGTGGAGAATTACTAGGCTAAATTCCCCAACAGAGGTGCCTATGAAACCTATCTGAATGGAATCCTGAAGGCTTCTCTTGCTGAAAATCCAAGTTGAAAACGTAATGGACAGAAATCTAGTGATTACAACCAGAAATGGCATAATTATTGCTATGGGTGAGAAACCCAAGTACAATCCCGCTTCTAGGCCCAGAGATGTGAAGAAGAGAATCAAAAAGAACTCTCTTATTGGTTTAATCTTTTCACCTATTTCTTTGTTGTTTGGATGGGAAGAAAATGCCAGACCAGCTACGAAGGCCCCAAGAGCTGGTGAAAACGTAAAACTCCTTGAAAGAGCAGAAAAAAGAAATGCGACGCTGATTGCAATGGCAATTCCCAGCTCGTCCGGTTTAAGGTTCCTGAAAGTCCTGATGAGGAAAAATCCTAGAAAAAGGAGTATAATTGCAAAAGAAGCAGAAAGAAAGAGAAATTGAATTATATTTGGAAAGCTGAAACTGCCAAGCTTGAGATTTGGAATCAAGACCAGTATTAGAGATGCAAAAATGTCTTCCAAGATTACTAATGTAAATATGAGCTTTTTAACGTCCTCTTCAGCTCCGAGTTTTTCAAGAACTTTGTATACCACTGGAGTGCTGCTGAAGGAACCTATGATTGCCAAAGCAAAAATTTCATAGATTTTTAGTTTGAGGATAGTTCCAATGAAGACGGCGATTGCAAAGGATGCGACCAATTCTGAAAATAGAATCGCCACGGGAAGAAAGCTCAGTCTTCTTATATTTCCAATTCCTATCTCTCTTCCAACTTCAAAAATTAGAAGCGTTATGGCGATTTCGGTGAAGAAGCTTAGAAGGGCTTTGTTTTCGACGAACTTCTCACTGAGAGTAAAGCTCAGCATTATGCCAATGGCGAGATAACCAGCTATTTCAGAAAAGCCCATTCTTCTAAACAGAAGAGCCGAGGTAGCCGAAAGTCCTAAAGTGATTGCTATTAGGATGTATATGTCCATTTATCTCAACCTAGCTTGGCGAATTTTAATCCTTTCGAGAAGCTTAAATACTAGCACATCATAGGTTTAACGATGGAAGAATATGGAAAGCTCCTTGAAAGGGCTCTGGAAGTTCTGTCACAGCGGAAGATAGTTAGGAAGGAGAGGTTCGAAATACCGAGAGTTAGCGTTGCGAAGGAAGGAGTGAGGACAATTCTCAGGAATTTTTCCCAGATCGCGAAAACTCTCAACAGAAGCGAGGAGCATCTTTACAAGTACCTAGTGAAGTCTCTAGGTACAGCCGGAATGATAGACAATGGAAGGCTCATCTTGCAAGGAAAATTCACTGAGGAAGAACTTCAGAAGGAAATAAACGAATACGTCAAGGCTTATGTGATCTGCAGAGAATGCAACGCCCCGGATACGGAATTGATAAAGGAAGACAGGGTTCAGTTCGTGCGCTGTATGGCCTGTGGGGCAAAACAGCCGGTGAAAAATGTTTAGAATGAAGATATACAACGTTCGGGGAGAAACTCTGGTTGCAGTTTGCGATTCGGAGCTAGTTGGTAAAATTTTCAGGGACGGAGAACTTAAACTTGAGGTTAAGGAGAGTTTTTACGGTGAGGAGGAATTCGGAGAAAAAGAAGTAGCAGAGGCTTTAAAAAGGGCAACTATTGCGAATATAACAGGAGAGAAGGCCGTAAATCTTGCGATAAAACTGGGGTTGGTTGACAAAGATAGGGTGCTCGTTATTTCCGGCTGTCCGCATGCACAGATGGTTTTGATATGATTTTTGCAGGCATAGATGTTGGTAAGAAGTGCAAGATGGCCATAATTGACGAAAAAAAACTCATTTACGCAGGGGATTACGAAATTGAAAATCTATCAAATGCCTTTGCTGCCGGAATTGATGCTCCCCTCACCCTACCGCAAAACGGAATGTTTAGGGAATGTGAAAGAAAGCTGTTGAAGCTCGGGATAAGGCTTTTTCCATCTGGTGCGCCTTTCTTCAGAAAAACTGCAATTTTGGGAATGGAAATTGCAGAAAATTTGCGCAAAATGGGTCTAAAAGTCTACGAAGTTTATCCGTATGCTTCTAGGGTTCTCCTCAACATAGCTCCGAAAGCAAAGAAGAGAAAAAGGGAGGGATTGCAGGAGATTATATTGTCGCTTTCGAGGTACATAGAAACACCGGAGCTCTCCCATGACGAAGTAGATGCAGTCATTTCGGCTTTAACTGTTAGAGAGTTCGTTCTCGGAAGGGGTTCTTCTGTTGAAGGCGAAGGGGAAATAATACTGCCCAGGGTGGTGGAATGAACGAAAGGGGATTAATAGACCTTTTCTCTGCAATGAACAACCTTTCTGGTCCGGCAGAAGAATGCCCGTATTATCCCTGCCATTTCGAGGGGCAGGACTGCTCGATCTGCTACTGCATTTTTTACCCCTGCTTTATTTATAAATTCGGAGATCTCGTGGTTTCATCTAAGGGCAATTATGTCTGGAGCTGTAAGCGTTGCGACTGGGTTCACAGGAAGGAAAACGTTGAGGAAATAGTATCCTATTTCTCCTCTTTTCCCAAGCAAGTTATCGTTGAATCGGGGTGGGAATTCTTTTCGAAGGCCCTTCAGGAAATACTCTTTGGATTTGAGGTGGGATATAGAATAGGGAAAAGCTACAACGTGATGCCGGCTAATTTTAGATTTGCAAAATGCAGAAAGGTTGAGAAAGGATCTTTTCTAATGGTAAAGCTTTCAAATACCGAGATACGGGAAGTTAGAGTTACGAGTGAGTTTAGCGTGGAAGGATATATTTTCATCCCATTGAAATCTGGAAAAAATCTGATCGGACATAACGGAGACAGCTTTGTGGAATGTGAGCTATGATTGTTACGACATCCAGAAAACCCAGCAGAAGAACCAGATCCTTTGCAAAGGCCCTCTCTAGATTCCTGAACTGGAAATATGTTCAAAGGGGAAAAATGAGTCTAAAGGATTTCAAAATGGATCAACTATGTGTAATCTCGGAAATAAAGGGAAATCCCGCAGTAATGAATTTTTTTTCGAATGGTGTTAAGAAGACCGAGCTTCTCTTTACTGTTAGCAATATCAAGAAGGTCGAAATTAGCTGCGATCCGGTTCTTTATATTGGAGAAAGATACAATTTCTTTTCCGCAGTTCCAAAAAATCTGATAGAAAAATTTGACAAAAAGCCTTATTTCGAGAAGGTTATAGTTGAAAAAGGCAGTGAACTCTATTTCTATTTCAGAAAACAGCTCGTCTTCAAGATGAGAATTTTAAAAATCAAGCAAATTCGCTGAAATCTCTGAAGTTCGGGGGAATTTCATCCCTCCCCGCTTCGTCGAGTATTCTTGGGTCTACGTAAATCGGGCATAAAACGCGCAGGGCGATAGCAATGCTATCGCTCGGTCTCGCATCGATTTCTATTTCTTTGTCGTTCTTCCTAACAATTATCCTAGCATAGAAAGTATTGTCGATAAGGTCATCTATTATGACCTTCTCTACCTTCGCATCTAGCTTTGAGATTATGTCCACTAGGAGATCATGCGTCATCGGCCTTGGAGGAGTGAGGCGATTCAAGGCTGAATAGATGGATGCTGCTTCCGCATAGCCTATATAAATGGGAAGAATTCTACCGTCTTCAGTTCTAAGAACAACTACCGGTGATGCGGAAAATTCGGTTCTGGCTATAAAAACACCATACACTTCCGCCACTAACACAAGATAGTTCCACAAGGAAGTATTAAAGCTTTGTGATTTCCAGTTTTTTAAGTCCAAAAAAACCTGTTGTGGCAGAAATGGCGAAAAGTTTAAAACTAATGAGACTTTCAAGGAATTTCGTTGAGTATGAAGCTGGTGATTGGAAGCAGGGAAGATAAAGCTTCTGTGAACATACTAAACAATCTTTTAAGCTTCGATAAGTTCGAAAAGAGAACTTTTGGCGATTACGTTCTCTACATAGGGGATAAATTTGCCATTGCCGAAATAAAAGAAAGGCTAATTTACTCAGACTTCATAGACGAAAAGCTTTCGAATTTTTTGGAATTCGATGAAATCTTATTTGCTTCTAGGCATAGCAGTAAAGACGAAAGGAAAATCTTTACCTGCCATGTTTCCGGTAATCCTGGAAATAACGATTACGGGGGAAAGCCAAGGAGCTTGGCTAAGCCGTCTCCGATAACCATGAAGAACTTCATTTTGGCGATGAAAAAGAGAATGGAGAGAAAACCGGAGTTCGAGTTAACGCTTGAAGCGACACACCATGGACCATCTGAAATAAAAAAGCCTAGCGCCTTTTATGAGATAGGTTCCACGGAAAAAGAATGGATTGATAGAGAAGCCGGGGAATTAGTTGCTGAAGCCATTTTTGAGGCAATTGTTAGCAAAAAAGCGGACTGGAAAATTGCCGTTGGTATAGGGGGGACTCACTATGTTCCAAGGCAGACGGAGATAATTCTCGAAACGGAGTTCACTTTTGGTCACAACTTTGCAAAGTACACTTTTGAGCAGCTAGATCTGGAAATTCTGAGGAGAGCAGTAGAGATTAGCTCGGCGAATTTTCTGATATACGATGAAAAATCCGTTGTGTCGGATGTGAAGAAGCTTATAAGCTCAGTAAGCGGTGTAGAAATCCTGAAATCAAAAGAAGCGAAAAAATTCAGGTTAAAAGAGCCATAACTTTCTCAACATTTGCTTCAACCATTTTTGGTTCTCCGCAAACTTTTATAACCGTTTCCGGATCCTTTAGGAGATTTCCAGTAGCAATGCAAACGACAGTTGCATCTCTGTCAATCTCTCCAATTCTCGAAAGCTTTATAAGACCCGCTAAGCTCGCTGCAGATGCCGGCTCCACGCCAATACCATTTTTTGCCAGGATTTTCTGTGCAGATATGATCTCCTGGTCGCTTACAACTTCAACTAGCCCCTCTGATCTGTAAACAGCCCTCAGCGCTTTTTTCGCATTCACAGGATTTCCTATCCTTATCGCTGTAGCAATCGTTTCCGGATTCTCGAAGGGAATTATATCCTCTCTCCCCTCTCTAAAGGCTCTGAATACAGGTGACGCCCCCTCTGCTTGTATTCCGATCATTCTGGGTATTTTGTCAATCAGTCCAATTTCCCTAAATTCCTCAAATCCCTTGAAGATTGCAGAGATATTTCCGGCATTTCCAATGGGGAGAATCACGGCATCAGGAGTTCCGATCTCGTCTACTATCTCGTAAGCAATCGTTTTCTGTCCTTCAAGTCTGAAAGGGTTTACGGAGTTTAGAAGATAGATCCCGGCCCTTTCGCAGACTTCCCTGACTATTCTCAATGCATCGTCAAAGTTGCCCCTTATCCCAATAACATCTGCCCCGTGCATCAAAGCTTGGGCAACTTTCCCCAAAGCAACCTTTCCGGCTGGTAGGAGAACGTATGCCTTGAGTCCAGCCTTTGCGGCATACATTGCCATCGATGCTGAAGTATTTCCGGTTGAAGCACAGGCTACGGCCCTCTTTCTTAATTCCAATGCTTTGGTAACCCCAACAGTCATACCCCTATCTTTAAAGGAACCTGAGGGATTTAGACCTTCATGCTTTACGTAAATTCTCCTTATTCCGAGTTCCTTTTCGAGCCTCTCAAGTCTATAAAGAGGCGTTCCACCCTCTTTTAGCGTAACTGGTTCTGACTTAATCGGTAGCAGCGATCTGTATTTCCATACCCTCATTTCCCTTCCGTCGAGTTTGAAGTCGATTTCGACTTCATTGAGGTTGAATCTGACCTCGAGGAGACCGCCGCATTCGCAAGTGTAGCGGCTTTCATCGTTTTCCTTTCCGCATTCGATGCATACGAGTGAATACATAGAAAATTTTTTAACCTGCAGTTTAAAAGCTCTTGTGAATTTGGGCAGAATCCAGCCAGATGAATGTGGAGGCTTCGTCCGTTCACCCCGAAAGCCCTCCCATGTTTGAGGGCCAGAAGCTTCTTTAGAGACGGGGTGGCTCACCTTCCGTATTTGCAAAGCTCGGAAAAATCGCGATTGGTCTTCCTTCTATTAATGCTAGTACAACTTTTCTTCTACCACTTTTTAGCAGTCTCCAAACAGTACCTCTAGAGACTCCCATTCTCTT
>Ga0272449_1003806_pt1 | contig 12690 bp, 11 predicted proteins | sample YNPCB0241_FD_198679 | JGI IMG/M metagenome (GOLD analysis project Ga0272449, IMG submission 198679) | Hot spring sediment microbial communities from Yellowstone National Park, WY, United States - YNP-CB-024-1 | ecosystem: Environmental > Aquatic > Thermal springs > Hot (42-90C) > Sediment...
TATCGGGTATATGAGTGGTTTCAGGGGGGAGTCTAGAGCCCATGAGTAGGGCTTCTCCTCATAACCGACAGTTATGCTTGCAGGGCTGTTCATGACGATTGAGAACTGCCTCGGCTCCGTTATCCACCCACTCTCCGTCTCATCTACAAGAACTCTTACGTCCACCTTCAAACCTTCCTGTATCCACTTCTCGATGTAGCTTCCAAGGCTGACCGTCTCACCGTTCACCATCACGGGTATCGTCTCCGGTGCTAGGCTCCTGATTGTTAGAAGGTACTCCTTCTGGTACTTTACCTCAACCCTGTCCGAGAACTCTCTAGGTATGCTTGAGCCTACTGGAAGCGTTATGTTCATTGGCTTGAGTGTTAGGTGTACCGGTCTAAGCCTCTCCCCAGGCCTAGTCTCTACTATCGGTGCATAGAATACTATGAAGTCTGAGTAGTGGTACCACAGCTCCATGAACCTCACGTACAGCGTGTATAGAGCCTTGACGGTTGTATCCTCCCTTACGAGCACCCTCAGGTACGGCTCCCTCGACTCGTAGCCATCCCACCCGACGAATACGTATCTAGCCGTGTCGTTCAAGTATATGTCTCTTGGGACTGAGACTGTTACCTCCTCGCCTATAGGCACTAGCCTAACCTCTTCCTGGAACTTTGAGACGTTTGCGGTAACCCTCAGGAATGCATGTGTCTTAGGCTGTGTTACCTCTCCGCCAGGCTTAGGCGCTCCTACCCTGACGAACACAGCCTTGAAGTATGCGTCCGAGAACAGGGTTACTGTTACCGGGTTGTTCAGGGAGCCGTTCAAGCCTGCCAGGTCTGAGACCCAGTATGCGAACTTGCAGCCCTCAGCCTGCTCAGCATATATCTGCACCATCGTCCCAGGCCTGTAGGTGTAGTTTTCCCCAGGAGGCTCAGCATACACTCTACCGCAATCCTTCGGCTCAAGGTCTAGCGTGAGCCTGACTTCGCCTGCCTGGGCTGAAGTAAGCGGAGTCAGTAGCCCTATACATGCGGTAAGTATGATCAATAATGTAACTAGTATGGTTTTCTTCTCCATCTTATCCGCCTCCAGTTATCGGGCTTGTAGCCTGCGGGGATATCCCGAACAATGCGGAGGTCATGTTCTGCATGTATGGTAGTGTTACCACGGCTAGTATGAAAGATACTGCTGCCAGGCTTATCCTCCATGTACCGTATGGGTGGTGGTCTACAGCCCTTCCCGCTATGAATGCTGTTACGACGGCTCCCTCTAGAGCTAGTATCATCGCCATGTCCAAGCCCGTAGCTATGTCTTCCGGCTTGGCTAGTGCTAGGGGCATGCCCATAGCGCTCATCTGCCCTATAGGTGCTATGAGGAACGCTATGTTCATCAGCAGGGCTGCTGAGAAGGATACTATGAAGGGTATGCCCATGGCCATGTACATGTACAGCTTAACGGTCCCCCTAGCCCTGCTCTTAGCTCCGAGGTGAGTCCTCAGCAAGTCTTCTATCTTCTCGAATAGCTCCGGGTTCCCGCCACCGCTCTCCTCAGCTTCCTCCAGTAGTGTGAAGATTGTTCTTACGAGCCAGCTTCTATGGTCTCTAGCAGCCTCTCCGAGGCTTGCAGCCATCTTAACCCTTCCGTAAACCTTCTGTAGGAAGTCTCTGAAGCTCCCTGGGTAAGGGTTCCCCAAGCATTTCTCGAGGCTCTGCCCTATCGTGTATCCAAGCTTCCTATACTCCGTCACGTCTCTCACGAATCTCGGCAGGGCTTGCTCAGCCTCTTCCACCTCACGTATCTGACTCCTCATAGAGTAGTATATCGCTAGGCCTGCCAGTAGAACGCCTACGGAAGCCGTTATGCTGTTTATGTATGGTATGTTCTGGAGGGTGGCCGTCGCCTGCGGGAGCATCCTGACCACCTGCACAATGATGGGGGGCATGCCTGCCAAGACTATCGCTAACGGTACTGTGCCCGGCATACTGTACCTGTCCGGTATGACGGGGTCTGAGCTCCTAACGACTGCGTAGACCATTACCGTCATCGCTGGTACTACGGCTACTATGGAGAATAGCATGAGCTGGCTGCTGAACTGACTGAAAGCTATGCTTACAACACCTATCCCGAGGGGCAGTACCATGAATATTATGGCTAATGCTTCTCCTAGGAGGCCTATCATCCTGCTGTACCTGTCCCAGGAGTCTTCCAGGCTCTTGAGGAATGATTTAGCGTATCCCTCGAGCGTTACGGCTACGTCTCCCCCGCTCCTCCAGACGCTTACAGCTCCCAGGACCATCATCTTAAGGTCTCTGAGCGGGTGCTTCTCTGCAAGCCTCATCAAGGCATCGGTGACGCCTATGCCCAACGCCACATCCCTCTTAACCCTCCCCGCCTCCCTAGCCATCTGAGGCATGACATCCTGAGCCCTAGAAACCCTGAGGAAAGCCGTGTACAGCGTTAGGCCTGCACGTGACAGTATGCTCGCAAGGGTTGCGAAGAATGGGAGCTCCCTGGAAGTCTTCTGAATCCTCTCCCTAGCCTTATCATACACTCCGACATATATCCCGATTGATGGTGGTAGAGCTACTGGTGCAGCGAATAGCGCCGCTAACGGTCCAGGGCTCCAACCAGAGATGAGGTGTGTGGCCGCTACTCCTAGACCGTACAGTATACATGTTAGTACTAGTATCTGGAGGTGGTATGCAACCCTGTATGATATCTTTAATGGGTCTATGTAGAGCCCTGCTTCCTCAGCCTTGGCTGAAACCTTCTCCTCAAGCTTTCTGATGAAGCTTCTCGGTGCTTCAGGGTCCATTGCGAGGCATACCATCAACGCTATCGTCAGGAGCCCGGCGGGTATCAAGTGTATTATCTGGCCTGGACCCAGCAATTCGGTATAGAGTATGTATGTTGCCGTTGAAGCAATTATGGATGATAGCCATAGGAGTCTATCGTTCACTTCCTCTCAACTCCAATCTTCTTCTCCTGGACTGGTCTGGCGGCCTCAACCCTGTAGAACGTTGCTGCAGCCCTCTCTGCTAGGCTGTGGAAGTCCACCCTGTTCTCCTCTATGAACCTAGCCCTCCTGCCTATGTCGTTCAATATGGTATCCCTGCTCAGGCCGAGGGTCGAGGATAGCATCTGAAGCCTCGGGCTGGCGTCCCAAAGCTCCTCGAGGCTTGAAGGTGTGAAGGTGTCGGTCTCAGGGCTCCACTTGAAGACCTCAGCTACCTCGACGCCCTCCTCCCCAGGCGTGAACTCAGCTATCTTGACGACCCTCCTCTCTATCCCCAGCCCTCTGGGAAGCTTTACAGGCTGGGTTATGGCGCATCCCCAGAGCAGGTCTATCGCAGACCTCTCAATCTTCATCGTCAGCAACCTAACGAGAAGTGCGTCTGGGTCTTGAGCATGTATGCTGGTCATAGCCCCATGCCCAGTGGTACTGCTGAATAGAAGCCCTATAAGCTGCTCAGGAGTCCTAACCTCACCTACAATCAGATAATCAGGCCTCATCCTCATAGCCATTGCCACCAGGTCCTCTATCTTTATCTCGTACCTCGACTCTATTATCGTAAATGATCTTCTGGTGGTCATGGCAGTCCACCTCCACGTCGGTAGCTGAAGCTCGTAGACGTCTTCTATAGTTATGTATGATAGTCTGGGGTCTAGAACCCCTAGTATCGCATTGAGAAGCGTTGTCTTCCCGCTTCCAGTCGGCCCAGCTGCGAAGAATATCCTCTTCTGCTCAGCAACGTACCAGAGGTATGCTGCCATCAGGGATGATAGAGTGTTCTTTGATACCAGGTCTGAGAGTCCGAGAGGCTTCCTCGGGAACTTCCTGATCACGAAGCTTGAGCCTCCCTTGCTTATCTCCCTCCCAATCGTGGCTGCGAACCTCATTCCAGACTTGTGGTCCGGGGTTGGAGGCGGAAGCTGAGCGTCTACGTAGGGCACCGCAGTAGATATCCCCCTCCCACCCTTGTAAGCTACCCTCCTAACGAAGTCTGCCAGGGCGTCCTCGTCCTCGAACTTTATGTTCGTCGTAAGCCATCCAAGCCTACCATACTTCCTGTGGGCCACTATAACGGCCTGCCCAACACCGACGCATTTTATGTCTTCTATGTCGTCGTCAAGTACTAGGACGTCTATAGGCCCGTATCCCGCGACCTCCCTGTTCAGGTAGTACCTGACCTTCTCCAGGTTGACCCTTCCAGCCAAGCCTAGGTCTCTTGCTGCTCTCTCAAGCCTATCAGCGATGGCTGAGAGTATGTTTGAGGCCTCCTCAGGCTTCATCTCGTATAGTAGCTTCCTCAAGACGTATGCATATAGTAGCTCCTCCTCACCTGTCATGGGCGGCTCGCTTACAATGTACAGCCCCTCGCCTGTCTGCTCATCTATCGCTATCCTAACCCTGGCCACGCCTATGCTTGACGTTGCGAGGGTTCTACCCCTGCCATCATCCGTTAGGACGACTGGAGTCGCAGCCCTCCCAGCCAGGACGTCCTTAAGGGTCTGGTATATCTCCTGAGCGGTTATCTTACCCTCAAGCTTTACAGGCTTAGCCTTCACCTTAGCCTTCTTCTCAGCCTTCGCCTCTCTAACCTCTCTCACTTCCTCTACTTCTTCAGACAATCAGCCTCGCCTCCATAAACGCTCCAACCATCAGGAATAGGACTGAGTAGAAGGAGACCTTCCATAAGCTACTGTATGACGATTCAACTGATTCTGGTGTCTTCCAGTTTAGCGCTGCCTTCATGCCTACAGCTGCCAAGCACGTTATGCCAGCTATCTCAGGGGCCATGAAGTCTATGAATCCCGCTATGCTTGCTACGAGGCTCACGACGAACCCGTTGAAGCCGAGTATCAAGACTGGCGGGAGAGGTACAGCAAACCTATAGTAGCTTCTCCAGCTCACATCCGGGTCATACCTCTTCCCTGTGAGCCTCATAAACCATGGGGTAATCTTCCTCTGCCAGAGGACAGGCAGTAGGGGCGTTACGGCTGCTCCAAATGCCGTAACAATGTTTGTGGAGAGTATGCCCAGGGATGTAGAGACGTACTTGACTGTGTCCCAGAAGAGTATGTGCTTGTACTTCTTCGGCTGGGTTGGCTGCGGGGCTACGGCCTCTACTATAGTCTGGACAGCCTGCGAGACAGCTTCTGCCCTGGTAACCGTCGCCTGAGCTGGAGCAGTCTCCATTACCATTCCAAGCAGGACTTTCGGGTTGACTTTGAATGCATAGACGTATATGTATCCTGATGATAAGCCTGCCAGGAAGACCCCGACCGATAGTATCAATGCTAACGTGTAGCTTCTCATATCCATGGCACCTCCCCCAACCCGAGGTTCAGCATGAAGTCTAGGAACCACTCAGGCTTAACGGGGAACCACATTATGAACCAGAGTACCTGCAATGCAAGTATAATCTTCAGTATCAGTCTCAGACCATTCTTCTCAAGTAATGCTGGGAGGACCACAGCCATCAGGGTCGATACTTGTAGGAAGTAGAAGCTGTAGACCCATCTATGGTATATGTACGCTAATGCCATGAATGAGCCGTACGTTACTACCGTCCAAGCCATGAATACTGCTTCCAGTGATGGGTTCGGTATGGGCCTGTTGTCTCTAATGAATATGTATGCTAGCGGTATCAGTAGCCATATGCTCCACCATAGCGGTGTCGAGACCCCCCAGAATGCTACTGGATGCCATCCAGGAGGATGAGCTGTAACAACGTAATATGGCGAGGGCTGCCTAGCTATAGGCGGCATAATCCACGAAAGGGGCATCTCCACAGGCCTCGGGTCTTGGAAGACTAGGCCTGAGTGGTATCTCAGTATGAAGTCTAGGTGGTGCAGGGGTGTCGGGAAAGCTCCGCTCCACGCATTGTATACCCCTAATCCAAAAAGGAATATAACCAGTGCAGGTATAACGATCACTCTTATCACCTTCCTAGCCTTGTCTATCAAGTCGCTTATCCTACCGCCGTTTATCACGGGGTAGGCCATCTCTATGCCAAGTATGGCTGGTATGACCAGTATGGATGATGATTTTGATAGCATGGCCAAGCCTAGGGGTATGCTTGATAGTAGCCACCTACCGGAGACGTACAGGTATAATGTAAGCGTTATGAAGAATAATGCTGGAGGATCCAGTATGGCGAACCCGGATATGTTGAAGAATGTTATATCGGTTGTAAGGAACGCTTGGGCTATAACGGATGTCCTAAGGCTCTTAGTAAACCTGTATGCTAGGAGTCCTGCGATGAATACTGTTAATGCTGAGAACAACACGTTAAGAATCCTCCAGCCCCATGGGTTGTCTCCGAGCAATGCTATGCCAAACCATATTATCGCTTTCGATAATGGTGGATGCTCGAGATTCACAGCCCTGTCCCCGATCATCATACGTCTGATAGCGGGTATGTAGTGCGCCTCGTCGAATATGAAGCCGCATCCCTCGAACCCACCCTCGGGGTTTATGCATTCCGTCGGAAGCTTGCTGGGCCAGGCTACCGGTACAAGAGACAGCCTCACGGCCAGGAATATTAGTGGTGTAGCCATCATGACTATTATAGGGCTTCTCCAGAACATGTTAAACGGATTTGTCTTAAGCATGCATAGCCCACCTCTACGAACATTGTACGCTGTAGGTTCCGAGGTAATACCACATAGTCTCAGTCGATAAACGTACCGTTGTCGCATAGACCGTGTATAGGCCGGGGAAGGTACACTTCGTATATAAGGTGTAGGTAGAAACCGCTACAGTCCATAATGTGAGGGTTACCGTACCTTTTGTCAACATGCATCTATACTCTGTAGCGGCAATCGAACTTAATGTCGTCGTAGTAGTTAACGTGGGGGCTGTCGCTGTAACTGTTACCGTAGTGGAGGGCGTGGTTTGCGTTCTCGTAGTTCTTATCGTGGTGGGGGTTGTTGAGGTTGTAGTGGTGAGCGTAGTTGTAGAGGTGTAGGTCTGCGTTATGGTTGTTGTAGGCGCTGTCACAGTTACAGGCGACTCCGTTACGGTTACCGTTATCGTTACAGACGATGTTTTGGAGAAGCCCATCGCTACGCCCACCATCATCAAGATTATGAGCGACAGTGTTAGCCTCCTCTTTTTGAGTAGCCCCTCATGCATTGAGGATAGGAGAAGCGTTATGAGGAAGCCCCCAACGTATGGGGCGTAGAAGAGACTGTTGGGCTCGGTGTAGGTGTATACGGCAGCTCCATAAGTGGCTGCGGGGCATGCTGCACATCTACATGTTGTCCTGTCGATACGGGTATACGTGGTGGTCGGAACCGTAATCGTCCCATAGGCTGTGTCGGCTCCCGTTGTGAATGTGCAACTATGGGTCGTGGAGGTGTATGATGTCAAAGTCACCACTATCGTCCTCGCCGTAATGGTGACCGTGCCGGCTATATCGTAGCCTGTGACAAGAGTTTCTTCGATACATCTGGTCAATGATTTCGTGGTTGTAGTGGTTGTTACTGGTGTAGTGGTAGTCCAAGTTATGCTTGACCCCCAGGTTATTGTTGTAGTAGATGTTAACGTGGCCGTTATGCTGGTGGTCTCTGTAACGGTCTGAGTAGCCGTTATGGAAGTAGTCCTCGTAACTACCGGGGTGGTTGTTGTGGTTGGCGTTGAGGTTATGTATGTTATTGTTATGTCTTCACCTCCACCATCCCCGCTTCCAACCGGGCTACCTTCGTAGATAGATGTAAACCTATTCCCGAGACGAGTATGGAGAATTAAAAGCCCGACCTCCTGCCTCATCCTATACCAGTCCTCATCATATTGTGAGAGCTCCGGCATTAACTCCGACGGCTTCATAAACCTTGTCTCAGTAGCGTAGAGTGTTAGCGGCGGGTCGAGGCCCCTTTCATATAGGACGCCTCCCTCCCTGTCCAACACCACGATATAAGTTATCTCTGAAGTCCCCGACCATGCATTCTTGAGCTGCATTTTTACAGGATATCTTACTGAGCCGCCTTCCTCTACAGCTTCTTTCATTATCACCAGCTTTATAACCTCCCTACTCTTCTGCACCATACGGTCGACATCTACATTCTCGAACATTATGGATGTTGAGTATAGAGATAGGACCAAGAAAGCAACCGATGCAGTAATGATTATGAGTACAGCGATTAATACGGCTAGGCTCGAAGACGCCCCTCCACACCTCCCGGCTGGTGTAGTCCCACTACCCATTCTCCCACCAGCCCTCTACCAGACGGCTTGAATGGTCAAGCCGCCTCGGCGGGCTTGTTCCAAGCCGACGATCACTGGACGGTGCTCTGGCATGTTAAACTATGAAGTGATGCTGTATACGTTGTTAGTGTTCTTCCGAGAGAAACCTGGGTTACCGTGTTATATATCGTCATTAACCATCGGCATGACGTAAAAATCTGTCTCGTAGTTGTGAATATCTGTATAGGCCTATCTATTACGGTTATAGTGGTCTGCACCCCTCTACATCTCGTCTCAGTCGATATGATGGTGGAGGTTGCCGTCGAGGTTGCTGGAGGAGCTGTTAACGTGACAGTAGAAGTGATAGTTACGGTTACCGTAGACGTTGTAGCCGTGAAGGTGGAGGATGCAGCTCCCACCGTTAGGGATATCCTTTCAACCAGTAGTGAGACCAGAAGGGCTGTCAATATGAGACCCAACCTCCCCCTGGCCGACAACCTCCCGTAGCTTGGAAGTAGAGTGAGGGCTAAAACCATGGCTGTAAGATAAGGGATGCTGTGGCCGGATTGGCTGTATCCTGGGGCTTGATAAGTGCCTGCGGGGCATACCCCGCATACCGCACACGTCACATCTCCTATCTTCGCCGTTACGATCGTGGTTGACGTTGATGTTAGGTAGAGGGTGGTGGTTGTTGGCCATATGATACACCAACCACTTGTAACAAAAGAAGATTGTGTAACGGTTACTGTTGTTGGAGCCTGTAGCCGTGTCGTGATATAGCCTGTCTGATATTCACGTTGGATACATGTTTTATATGTGCAGGTGGTTGTAACGGTCCTTGTCGGGGTAGTAAAGTATGTGGATGTACTAGTGATGGTTGTCGTTACAGTCACCGTCGAAGTGTATGAACCGCTCTGGGTGGTAGATGTCGGCGCCGCTCCATATTGATTTATAAAAGCTCTGTAGCCAGGGTATGCCTTGAAAGCTACTCCCTGCCTCCCCACGTCTGCATGTATCTCGATGCTCCCCACTTCTCTCTTAAACCTCCAGAAGTCGTTATCATACGCTAGAAGGCTCGGGTCTATGTCTGATGGTCTCATCTGGATTGATTCTCCAGGCTTAAGCTTCATGTTTAGATTCTTCTCAGCTATTATGCTTCCAGACTTAGATGCTACGACCACGTGGTCTACCGTTACCTCATCAGGCCAGAGGTTCTCGAGTATGAGGTAGGTCTTGTTGAGTAGTATGTCTCCGGACTTCTCCATCTCCAGTATAGCGTATACTTTCACCACGGCCTTCGACTCCCCGGCGTAGGTTCCAGCAGCTTCATTTGCTGACTGGGCGGCTCTCGCAAGATAGACTGCTATGGCTGTGAATGCAACCATACCTATAAGCAGCGCCATAACCCCGAGTAACGTTACAACCGTTGAAGATATGCCTCTACGGCTCATAGCATTCACCAGCCTCTCCAACCTCTACATACGTCAGGGGCGGGGGCTGGAAGACCGTTACATTGAACGTCTCTCTACCGCCGAATAAGATTATCATATCCAAAACCTCCCTCAACGTGTCATAGTCGTCTGGCAGGTTAAGGTCTCTCGGAGCATACACGACCCACCCTCCAGGGGGGAGCCTCACGTTAAGCTCGGCCTCATAGACTATTGAGCCCAACGCTTCTACAGTAATATGCTCTAGATTCACTGCTTCTCCACCTTCATTTACTACGAGTACCTTCACAGGCCCTTTTACATCTAGCTCCTGCCTCGATACAGGTTGCCCCCTCAACCCCTTAACAACAAGATTCAGCGTCCCACATAGGCTAACATTGTATATGTAGGTCTTCACCCACTGCTTCATCTTGAGCTGATGCTCTTCCGCCTCCCTCTTAGACGCCTCTATCCCCGATAAGAAGCCTCTAGCGATCATCGCCATACTAAGCATGGAGAACAGCAACATGAATAATATTGCTATCACTACTGGTAGGATCGTCACCCCTCTCCGGCCTACTGAAGCGCTACCCATACCGCATCGCTCACCTCTTGGCCTCCCTCTGTCAGGAAACCGTGAACCCTGACATAGTACTGTGTACCATACTCTGATATCGGCAGTACTGTTGTGTCTTGGACTTCCTCGCCTGGGTTTAGGAGCCAGTTCTTCGGAGCAACATAGGTCTTACCGTTCTCTCCAACTATGCTTAAGCTTATACTGTATATCACCTGGTCGCTCGTGTTCTTCACATTAGTCTTTATCTGAGCGTTAGTTCCAACCCTCGTTGCCTGGGCTTCTGTTATCTCTAAGCCTCCAGAGACTCCCCCTCCAGCTTGCGGCTGAGGGTTCTTGAGCTTTATTATGGATCCCCCGGACGTCTGCAATACTAGTAGGTCTGACTGTGGGACTGTCAGTATCTTCTTCTCTCCAGGCTGTATCGTTACCGTCTGCTCTATGATTCCTGAGTCCGTGAATATCCTCTGCAATGTTACAGGCTTCTCTCCGTCATTCTTCAGCATGAGCCTGCTACCTATCCAGTACACTATGCTTACCTCCTCGCTCATCCTCTCAACCTGCGATGCCGCCTCAGCCCTCGCAGCATTGCTTGCGCTCTGAGCGTAGCTCTGGAAGAAAACTATGGCTATGCCTGCAAGGGCCATGGTTACTATCAATGCTAGGGCGAGCGTCGCCGACTCGCTTATACCAAGCCTCGAGACCTTCACATTCATCACCTCCTCAATACATGTATGCTTCCAGTATCTGTCTCAACAGCCAGGACATTCCCCCTGTATGGAAGGTCTATCTTGACTGTCTGGCCAGGCTGTATCGTTAGAGGCTGCTTACCGGAGCTTGCCCACACTTCCTGGTCATCCACGTATATCTTCACTATAGTTACTGGAATCTCCCCTATGTTCTGTATCCACGCTCTTCCAGAGAAGTCCCAGTAGACTAGGCTTAGCTTCTCCATTATAGCTGTCTTAACGTTTTCTCCATGGCTGTATGCTACGGCTTGCTGGATGTTAAGGTACTGCTGCCCAATCACGTATGCCATGAAGGATAATGCTAGGGTTACGACTAGGGCTACTGCCGCTGTAACTGAATGTGTTACTCCTGGACTGTGGCCCACACCGCATCACCTACACTCTTACCCGAGGGTGTTGTGGCCACAGCTCTGACAACAACTTTTGCTCCCAACGCTAGGTTCACGTTGCAGAGGAAAGTGTCCGAGAATTTCTGCCCAGGAGGTATGTTCTTCGAGTACGTCTTTGAGCAGGGTGTCCCGTCCAGGCTTATCAACGTGAGTGTTACCTGCTCCGTCCCAGTGTTCCCTACACTGAACCTTACTATAACCGATGATGAGAGCTTAACTAGTGTTGCATCGAGTATGGATATCTTCTCCTGCCTGGATTGGGACTGGAGGAGTACGTTCCCGAAAGCGAAAACTATTCCTATGAGTGAGAGTGAGATGAGAAGGATTAATGCGACGGATACTGCCTGGCTTACGCCAGACATAAAAAATAGGGGAGGTTTAGGCCGGCCGGGGTTCATCTACATCACCACTACTTGTCCTACTGCTCTCACGGGCTCATTGGTTATGCTGACTCCTTGAACGATTATCGTTATCTTCGTGCCTGGGCTTAGCGCCTGGCATCCAGTCGACGTGAATGCTGCCGTCTCTCCAGGATTTAGACTTTGAGGTAGTGTTCTGAAACCACTACAACCTCCAAGCACTTCTACATTTTCTATCGTTACGGCTACGCTTCCAGTATTCTTTACTGTTACTAGGGCGGTCGGGCTAGTCCCTAGAAGGTATTTCGCGTCAATTATGTCTATCTTTGCGCTTCTAGCAAGTGATTGTGTTTGAGTGCTGGCGAAGAGCCAGACGATGCTAGCGAGAGCTATCGCTATTATCACTAGCAGTACCGCCAATACTGCCGTCTGGAGCCCTGCTCTGGACCTGTTGATTCGGCGGCCGGCCATATGTTTCGCCTCTATGGTCTTACTATCGATGATGCTGATGCTGCTACCTTCGCATTGTTTGCAGCGGTTGCCTCGATTGTTAGCCTACACGTCTCTCCAGGGACTAATGTTGTAGGCCAGGTTGCTGTTATGGTTTTCCCAGGGTCTATTGGTCCATTGAATGTGGGTTGAGCAGGCGTGTCTGACTGGTCGCATACTAGATTCACAACATCTATGCTTGTTATCCTCACGTTCCCGGTGTTTCTGAGGACTGCTACGCTGTATCCATTTGCTAGTAGGTCTAGCTTCTCGACCATGATATCGGTTTTTACACTGCCTGTTCCGATGAATCCGCTTAGTACTGCTACGGCTATGCCGACGAATGCTATCGCTACGACTACTAGGAGTATGGTGACGAGGGCTCCGGAGATACCCATCCTCCTTAGTCTCTTTATGTTCTCTACCCGCCTCATTTTTTCGAGCTTCACCTTCATATATGAAAATGCGGCCCACGGAAATAGGAGTATCGATTTTTTGGAGTGCGGGTATATAGATTTGGGGGCGGA
>Ga0272449_1003807_pt1 | contig 12688 bp, 9 predicted proteins | sample YNPCB0241_FD_198679 | JGI IMG/M metagenome (GOLD analysis project Ga0272449, IMG submission 198679) | Hot spring sediment microbial communities from Yellowstone National Park, WY, United States - YNP-CB-024-1 | ecosystem: Environmental > Aquatic > Thermal springs > Hot (42-90C) > Sediment...
TTGAGCTGCAGTTAAATTTATATTTTTTTCTTTAGTTCCTGAAACACCTAAAGCACCAATATTGTCATCTCCACCATGGCCTGCTTCTATACCAATTTTTATTCCTTTTAAAACATTTTCTTTATTTATCTTTGGTGGATGGTTTACATATATAACAAGGTTTGACTTTGTAGCTTCAGCCCAAAATCCCCAAAGATATCTCTGTTTTATAGGAAAAACAATTCTTAAATGACCGTCTTCTATCTGTGAAATTTTAGGGTAATCTAAAACTTTTGTATTAAGGTGATTAATCACCCATGTAGTAGCAAAATGTGTGTTAAAAAAATCTACAACAAGAAACAACTTGTTGTCTTCAATAGAAGATGAGACAGAAAATGGAGTTCTTTCAACCCATGGGATTATGATTTTATCTTTTTCTGTTTCTGTAGTAATAACGATTGAGGTAAAATAATTTTGAGGAATTTTTGTTTCGTTAAGTTTTAACACAACATCTTTTTGGTCAACCCAACCAGAGAGTGAATTTGTTAGTTTTACTTTATATTTATCTTGTTGTTTACCAACAACTTGTAGTTTTATTCCTTTTGGTAACTCTGTAATATAAGGTCCACCAAGACGAACATAGTGTAAACCATATGTCATTGGAGTTTTTTCAGAAACAGTTTCAGCAATTAAAGGATATGCAGAGTTCCATACTTCAACATAATAATCTGTTGGGAAAGAAACAGTTTTAATTTTTTGTCTTTGTAAAAAAAACTTTTTTGGAATCTTTTCTTCATAAAAAAATACAAGATTTGTTTTTTTTGAAGAAAAATTTTCAGGTATCAAAAATCTTTTGTAATATACTCCATCTTCAATCTCATCAAGGAAAATTTTTTGGTTGTTGTCAAAACATAGAGCATAAAATTTTTTATTTTTTTGTGCTTTAATTTTTAATTCTAAAACATCTCCTGTGAATAGCAATAAATCTTCTTTTGGAGCAATAATTTCAAAATCTTTTTCTTCTTTTAAAGTTTCTATCTGTGGTTTTGGAGAATAGAGGATTGTAAAAGAGTAGGTTGAGATCTCTTTATCATAAGAAATTATGAATCTGAGATTATTTTCTCCCTGTTTTAGTTTTATATCATCTAAGGCAAAAATTCCTGTAGAGAAAACTTTTGTAAGGATTGGATTATTTTCTCTAAATGGAAATACATTATATTTTGGATATGTTCTTCCTAAAATATGAATTGTGTTATAACTTGGCATTAAGAAGTTTTCTGGTTTGAAGATATAAAAAAATAATTTTTTTCTTTCATAAGAAGCATTTGGTATGACAATTGGTTCTAAAAATTTTATTTCATTATTTGAAACACTTATACTTGAGATAACTACTTTTTCACACCAAGGATAAAAAACTTCCAAGTTTAATGTCTCTGTTGAAACATTAATAAAAGAAAAAAGTCCGTCATTAGAAGATAAGGTTGTGATTTTTTTGTTTTTAGTATATAAGTAGACCCATGCATCAGATAAAGGTTGTCCAATTTCGTCAAAAACTTTCCCTATAATAATGTTATTTTCAAAATTAGATTCTGGGAAACTATAAGTTTTTGAATAAGAAGATTTTACTATTATAAAATCACACCATTTGTTATTTACCCAAAGATTTATGTCTTGAAAATTGTTATAATATACTCCTTCAAGTGTTTTCGGATTTTTGTATACACTTTCTGTTATAACTCCAACAGCAATATTTTTGTTTAAATTTTTTATTTCAGAATAAATATCACAGATTAACTTATTTAGTTGTTGTCTTTGAAAATCTTCATACTCTGAAAGTTGTGGATTTCCACGAGTATAAAATCTATATTTTGATATCTCATCAAAACTTGTTTCTTTTGATGGATAAATCAAATCGTCTAATATTATACCATCAACTTCTGGATATAATTGTATAAGTTCTTTTATGATTTCTCTTAGATATTGTTGTACCTGTGGTATTCCTGCAGAATAATAATAAGGTTTAAAGATCTCATTGTTTTCTTTTCTACATAACCATTCAACTTTCCCATTAGAGTTTGTTTTCAACATCTCCATAAGAACAAAAAATTTTAATTTATACTTTTTTGCTTCAGATATTGCTATTGATAAATAATCTAAATCTAAGGATTTTTTTTGAAACAACGGAGATAGTGTTTCAATTGAACTTTTGTAAAAAACATAGCCGTTTTCTCTCACTTTAAATATCACAGAATGAAAATTTTTGTTATAAGCATCTTCTATGAACTTAACAATATTATTTACTGAAGTTTGAGAGCTTTTAGAAACCCAATCTTCAGGTGAGATAAAAAAAGCAGATGTGTAAGATGAAGAAGAAACTTGTGGCTGTTTATTTTCTTGTGAAAAACAAAAAACTGGGAGTAAAAATAATATAAACAAAAATCTTTTCATATTTTTGTTTTTTTCTACAAAATTAAAATTTTTTATTCAACCTAAGGTTGATTTTTTATAAAAAAAATGTTAAAATTTGTTATTAACTATGATAGATATAAATTTGATTAGAGCAAACAAAGATTGGGTTGAAGAAAAACTTTCCACAAGAGGACAGAAATTTGACCTATCTAAGATTTTATCTCTTGATGAAGAAAAAAGGCAACTGCAACAACAGGTTGATAGTTTAAGAAATCGTAGAAAATTATTGTCTGAAGAAATTGGTAAACTTAAAAAAGAAAAAAAGTCTGTTGATGAAAAACTTAAAGAGATAGAACATATAAAGGCACAACTTGCAGAATTAGAAGAAAAACTTACACAAAAATCTTGTCAACTTGAATATGAGCTTTTGTTTATTCCAAACATTCCTGATAAATCGGTTCCTAAGGGTACTTCAGAGAAAGATAATAAAATAGTTTATCAATCAAACGAGATACCAAAATATGACTTTGAAGTTTTACCACACTGGGAAATAGGCAAAAATTTAGACATATTAGATTTTGAAGTTCCTTCAAAGATTTCCGGTTCAAGGTTTGCTATGCTTAAAGGTTTGGGTTCAAAACTTGAACGCGCATTGATAAACTTTATGTTAGATGAGCATATAAAGAATGGTTATTCTGAAGTATGGCTTCCATATCTTGTTTCAAAACAAAGTATCACAGGGACAGGACAACTGCCAAAGTTTGAAGAAGAACTTTATAAGTGTCCTGAAGATGAACTATATTTAATACCCACCGCAGAGGTAACTTTAGTGAATATTCATAAAGATGAGTTTATACCCGAAGATGAACTTCCTAAAAAATATGTTTCCTATTCTGCATGTTTTAGAAGAGAGGCTGGTTCTTATGGCAAAGATGTTAAAGGTTTGATAAGGAACCATCAATTTAACAAAGTTGAACTTGTAAAGTTTACAAAACCAGAAGATTCTGACAAAGAATTAGAACTTCTACTACAAGATGCAGCAAGGATTTTGCAAAAATTAGGTTTAACTTATAGAGTTGTTTTACTTTGTAGTGCTGACTTAGGTTTTGCTTCATCAAAGACATATGACTTAGAAGTATGGATGCCAGCAGAAAAAAGGTGGAGAGAAATCTCTTCTTGTTCAAATTGTAAAGATTTTCAAGCAAGGAGATTAAATATAAAAGTTAAATACAAAGATGGAAGAAAAGAATTTGTTCACACACTAAATGGTTCAGGTTTAGCAGTAGGAAGGACATTCGCTTGCATACTTGAGACCTATCAGCAAAAAGACGGTACTATAAAAATTCCTTCAGTTTTAGTCCCATATATTAATTGTGAAACAATACCATAATTTAAAAAATAAATTTAGGAGGTCTTATCTAATGAAAAAATATAAAATTTTTTATTTAATAGCATCTTTGTTTTTATTAACTCCTATTTTTGCGGGCCAAAAGCCGATAACAGGGCATAGGTATTATCAACCATTAATCACTGATGGAGAAGGAAGAATATATTTTTTAAAACACGAGACAAACGGATATTGGGATATTTGGAGAATAGATGAGGATGGAAAAAATCTTTTACGTCTCACAAAGGACCCTATGATAGAAACAAGAGTTGATTTATTTCCAGATAAAACAAAACTTGCGGTAATAAAAATTTCAAAAGATTTTAAAAATTTTTATATTTACACCATGAACTCTGATGGAAGCGATGCCAAACAGATCTATTCTACTTCAGAATATATTGATGATATAAAGGTTTCTCCTGATGGTAAAAAAATTGCATTTATTGAAAAAGTTAAAGATGATGATTATGGTAGCATTTTTGTTATGAATATTGATGGTTCTAATGTGAGAACACTTGCACCGCATATCGCTGGACAATCAATAAAAAAATTGTTTTATGGTGTCCAAGGTTCAACAAATACAAAAAATCTTGTTAGTTTTGATGGAAATATATGTTTTTCTTCTGATTCTACAAGGATATCATTTATCACATCTGAAAGAGAACTTGCAATAATAAATATTGATGGTTCTAATCTTACAAAATCTGGTGGTGTGTATCTTCCTAAACATTATTGGTCAAAATCAGGAGAAATTATAGGGATAGATAGTGAGGATAATTTAAGATTGTTTGATGTTGAGAATAATAGTTGGAGTGTTTTATATTCTACATCGTCGGGAATTACTCTTAATTCTTTTTCAGTTTCACCTGATGAAAAAAGGGTAGTTTTAGAACTTTTTGATTATAATCAAGGTGGTGTTATGAAGTTGGTGATTCTTTCTTCTACGACACCTCAAATAGTTAAAGAATTTAAAGATGTTATTCCATTTGATTCTTTATGTTTTTGGTCATCAAATAAAAAAATTTGTTTCACAGATTATAGGGATATATATGTGACGGATGATGGTGAGAATGCTAATAAAACAAATCTTACAAATAATGATGATCTACCATCAAGTAATACTTTGATTGATGCTAAAGAAAACAAAGTTGTATATTATTGTTATATTGGAAGAAATATTAATATTTATTCTATGGATACTGATGGCAGTAATAAGATTTTATTGTTATCTTACCCTTTTGAAATGAGCGAAGCAATTTCTCGATTAAAACTTTCACCTGATGGCAAATGGTTTATATATATAAGTACTGATGTAAAACAACTTTATATAAAATCTACTTCTGGCGGTTCTGAGATACTTGTTGATCAAACTACCGCATCTGATGAGTGGTATTCTGGGGATCCTGTTTGGAGCCCTGATTCTAAAAAATTTTTCTTTGTAAAAAATCAATCTCCCAAATATTATATTTATATTTATGATGTTGAAAAAAGTTCAAAGATAGTAATTCCACATAATATTTCAGTGTATTCAGTGTATAATGGTATTTTATTCTCACCAAATAGTAAGGAAATAATTTTTGTTATATCTTCTTCCGGTTCAGATTACATTTGTAAATCAGCACTTACAGATATTTCTACCTATACAGTTGTATTTTCTACTGACAATGGAAATAGAATTTCCTTACTTGATTGGAAAAAAGATAAAATTCTGCTTTCAAAAAGATTTGGTGATCTTTCTTTTTATTATAACCTATATTTAATCAACCAAGATGGTAGTGGTTTGAAAGAAATAGTAACTAATTTAGGTAATGTTCCGTATGCAAAATTGTCGCCTAATGGTGATAAAGTAGTTTATCAAATTAATGAGGTAGATGAGAAAGGGCTTTTGGTTTTTAATATTGAAAATAATGAAAAAATAAAACTTAAAAATTCTTATGAGTATAGTTTATTTGATTTTTCAAAAGATAATAAAAAAATTGCTTATTTAGGTTATATTTATGAAGGAAGTGAACAGCTTGGAGTTTATATTTCTAATCTTGATGATTTGACAAATACATATCAAATTGCTCCGTGGGCATATTTGAGCGGAGATCCTAAATTTGTTGCAAATAATAAAATTGTATATATGTGTGATTTGGATATTTGGTGTGGAGATTATACACCTGAGTTAGATATCCCTCTGCCAAAAGATATAGTTGTACCTGAAGAAAAAGGTGAGATAAAGGTAGTTGTTACAGAAGGTGCAGGTGAGAAAGGAACTATAAATCCTAAAAAAGGAAAACCTGTTGTTATAGGTTTTAAAGGTAAAGAAGCAGGTAGTTTTAGTTTAAAAATATTCACTCAATTTGGAGAATTGGTCTATCAAACAACACAAAACTTTAGTTCTTCCGAGGGGTGGTTTGAGTGGATACCTAAGGAAAATTTAGCGACAGGTGTTTATGTTGTTTATATAGAAGGTCCTGGAGTGAAGATGTATAAAAAAATTGCAATTTTGAAATAAGCTTATAAGGAGGTTTATAAAGATGAAAAGGGTTTTATTTCTTATAATCACAATTTTTATTTTAAAACTTAATCTTTTCTGTAATATAGGAGAAGTAGGATGGTGGATATTTAGAAGGCCACAACCTGTTAAACCAAAACCGTTAGCAATATATGGTGATTTATCCGGTGTTTTTAACAATCCTGCAGTTTGTTCTACAATTGATAAAAAAGAAGTTTTGTTTATAAGTGATTTATCTGGTTTTGTTGGAGATAGTTTTTATAGTGTTTTGTATAATCATCCAGTTAGTTTTGGAGATATTTCTTTTGGTATAGTTTACTATGATTCAGGTAAGGAAACATTATATTATATGGAGGATGATGAGGAAAAAGAAAGAACAGTTTCTTTGCAGAAAGATATTATGGGTTTTGTCTGTTATGGGAAAAAAATTAAAGACGATATGTTTTTAGGTGCTAATTTGAAGTTTGCTAATAGCGATATTGCTGAGCTTAGATCTGCAAATGCAGTTGCTTTAGATTTTGGTTTAATATATTTGTTAAAAGAAAAAATTAAAATTTCTTTTGCTTTAAATAACATTGGAACATCTACAAAATTTTTGGAAGAAAAAGAAGATCTCCCTTTAAGTTTATATTTGGCAGGTGGGTATAGTTTTGTGTTTCCAAAAAATCAAAATTTGAATTTAGCGGTTGAGTTCCCTTATATTTTAGAAGAAAATAGATTTATTTTTGCATTGGGTTTAGAGTATGTAATAAAGATGTTTTCAATAAATTTTGGTTATAAATTCTCTGATGTTGAAACTGAAGGTTCAGCACAATTTGGTTTTTGTATTTCTTTTATAAAAAATTTAAATTTAAGTTATACTTTCGTTCCTGCAAAATACCTTTCTTCTAACCACAAATTATCTTTTAGTTGGAAGTTCAATTAGACAATTTTTACAACTTCAATTTTATCTGTTTTTGACCAGAAAGAGATTGTCTTTTCTTTAATTATACATACAAACAAAGTTTGATTGAAAAATTTTGCAAAATTAACTGCGTTTTCTATATCTTTTTGTGTCTTTACTAAATTTCCTGTAGCTGTTGCTAACGCATCTGAGAAAGATGCTGAGTTTGAAATTATTAATGTAGCATCTGAAGAACCAAAACTCAAAGAGTGTCCTAAACTTCCTGAGGAAGTACAAATTCCTAATGGCTGGTTTAATAGAGAAATCTTTATTCCAATTTTCCCACTAAAAGGAGATTTTTCGCCTGCATAAACTCCAACTGTTATTGGTTGGTCAATATATGCAAAGATGTCTCCGCCATTTTCTATTATTAAAAATTTTCTTAGATTATTTTTTTCTATCAACTTTAAAATTTTCTCGCCCAAACACTCAGCAATAATCCCTGCAATTGAAGCCATAGGTCCTACACTGCCAATAAATTTTGTTGTCTCTGCCATTTTTTTTATTATCTCTGGTGCTGATTTTTCAATATCAATTGGTTTTAATGAATATAAAAACTCTGGATGTTTTAAGATGTAGTTTTCTATCGGTTTTCTGATGTTTATTAAGTTTCTTAATATCTGTGTAGAAAAATTTTTTGGTGATTTTATAAAAAGGGATGTTTCTTTGTAAATTACTTCATAGGATACGACATTTTCTTCATTAGATGAAACAATTATTCGGTATTTGTACATTTGTGACCGCATAAGGTTTTGTAGCAGTTTGATTTGTTAATCGCAGATTACGCAGATTATCCCGCAAATTGCGGGACAGATTACGCGGAAAAAACACGGATTACGCAGGATAAATCCTGCGGCTACCATAACCTATATTTGCACTGCCCTACAAATATAAAATGAACAAAATGTATAAAACAATGTAGGGTAAACCTTTATCCCGCAACCTGCGGGATTTAGGTTTGCAAAAATTAAGCACGGCTGAAGCCGTGCCCTACAACAATAATAATCATTATTTACACAAGGCTACATGCCTGAGGCAGTCCGCCTCTGGTGGAAATCCGACCGCTACAAATACTCAAATAAATGATAAAACTTACACAACCAACTTAATGGCTTTTGGTGGGCAAACTTTTATACAAAGTTCACAAGCAATACATTTGCTTTTATCAAATGAGACAAGATGTGTTTCTTTATCCATTTTTAATGCACCAACAGGGCATATTGGTATACACACGCCACAATGATAACAAATTTTCTCATCAAATTTTATATCTTTACTTAGTGGTTGGACATCAATACCAAGTTTTTTTAAAAATTTTAATCCTTCATCAAAATTTTCTTTGTTTCCAGAAATTTCTAAAACTAAGATTCCTTCAGCATCTGGTTGGATACTTGCTTTCAATATATTTGTCATTAAGTTGTAATCTTTTACAAGATGGTAAACTACAGGTCTATCAATTAAATGTTTTGGAAATTTTAAGACAAGTTTCCTTACTATCTCTTTTTTAGTTGTTTCTTTTGAGTTCATATTTTTAAAATATGAATTTTAATTTTAAATTTCAATTTTTATCATTCTGTGATGAAATAATCTTTCCTGAAAAAGCTTTACAAAATTTTTCTATCTCAGGAGTAATTTTTGGTTTTTTAGGTTGTATTATTATTGGTTTTACTCCTTCAGGGATGTTTGGTGGTGATTGGTCTTCACCTAATACAATGTTTTCTTTTGGCAGAACATCATATATCACTTTTACTTTTTTGTTTAGTTTATTTTCTAAAATTTTTTCAAGGTTTAAATTGTGCTGTTCTATCATTGTTTTTACATATTTGTTAGGTAAGAAAAGTCTTAATGTGTCATCATAAAAACAAAGTTTTGACTGCATTAAAATTGGATAACTTAAAGGTTTTTCTAATCTTATTTTTTCTAAAATTTCCTCCCAAACAGATTCTATTGATTTTTCTTCCGTAGTTTGTGTTTGTTGTGTTTTTTCAGTTAAAACCTGCTCTTTTTTAAGCTTTTCTTCAGAAATAGTTTTTATATTATCTGTTTCTTTTTCTATTTTTTGTGTTTCATATGAGCCCAAATTTTTTATTATTTCATTGATTTCTAAATACTGTTTTGTAAGTTTTACACTATAAATTTCAAATACAAGTTTTGGAAATTCTGTATATTTTATTTCGTTTACTAACTGTAGAAGTTGTTGGATATAAGCAATGATATGTGTTGTTGAAAATTTATCTTTGAACTTTTCTAAATTATAAGTTGTCTCTACTTTATTTGTTGATTTCAAATACAAAAGTTTGTGAAAAAATTCTAACAAATCTTTTGAAAGTTGTATAAAATCTATACCTGAGGTGTATATCTCTTCCACAAAATCTAATATTTGTTTTATTTCGCTATTTAAGATCAACTCAACATATTTTTCTAAAACTTCATTAGGTGTAAAACCCCATATTTGACGAAGAAGTTTTGAGTCAACCTTAGGATGAATTTCTGTTAAGGCAAGTATTTGGTCTAACAAACTCAAAGCATCTCTTACAGAACCGGATGCTGTCTCTGCAATAAGTTGTAATGCATCATCAGTAATTTTGTCAGTTTTTTTCTCTTGTGAAACTACAAATTTTAATCTGTCAAAAATTATGTTTTTTGTGATAGGTCTAAACTGAAACACCTGACATCTAGAAACAATTGTTGTAGGTAAAGCATTAAACTCTGTTGTTGCAAGTATAAATATTACATAACTCGGCGGTTCTTCAAGTGTTTTAAGGAAAGCGTTAAAAGCTGCTTCTGTGATTTGGTGTGCTTCATCTATTATGTAAACTTTGTATTTACAACTTACAGGTACATATTTTACAGATTCTCTTAAAGAACGAATTTCATCAATTCCACGGTTTGATGCTGCATCTATTTCTATAACATCTAAGGAATCTCCTTGGGTTATTTCTATACAGTTCTTACATTTATTACAGGGTTCAAAGTCAGCAGTTGGTGATAGACAATTTACAGCTTTTGCAAAAATCCTTGCAGTAGATGTCTTTCCTGTACCCCTGGTTCCTGAAAATATATAAGCATGCCAGATTTTGCCAGATTTCAAAGCATTTTTTAATGTTGTAACAATATGCTCTTGCCCAATTATTTCCTGAAACCTTTGTGGTCTGTATTTTCTTGCTAAAACTAAGTAACTCATAATGTTAGTTGATGAGTTAATGAGTTAGTGAGTTTAGAGTTTTATAACTCATAACTAATAACCAATAACTCATTAACTAATCGCTAATTAAATTATACAAATATTGTAAAGTATATTCAATATTTTCTGATTCGTAAATACTCCTGCCAACAACTATAAAATCTGCCTCTGAAGAGACAATTTCTTTTATAGAAGATGTTCTTTGTTGGTCAGTTGCTTTATTTAAATTGCTTAAAGAAATGCCTGGAACTAATGTCAAAAAGTTTTTACCACAGGTTTGTTTTATAAATTTTACTTCTTTTGGTGAACATACAACTCCATCAACACCACAACTTTTTGCTAATTTTGCAAGATTTATAACATTTGATTTTAGATTATTTTTGAATCCTAATCTTTTTAAATCTTTATCTTCTAAACTTGTTAAAATGGTTACAGCAAAGATTATAGGTTTTTCAGAAAACCCTGTTGTGGCTTTTTTAACCTCTTTTAAAAATTTTTCTCCGCCCAAGGTATGTACAGTGAATGCAAAGATTTTATATTTTTCTAAGAGTTTAGAAATTGCTTTTGAAATCACAGAAGGGATATCGTGAAATTTTAAATCCAGAATTACTTTTAAATTTTGTGATGTTATATAATCTATAATCTCTGGATTAGTATCAAACAATAGATATCCAATTTTAAAAAATTCAAACCCAAAATTTTTTGCAATATTTACAATCTTTTTTGCTTTTTTTATATCTGTATCAAGAGCAATCACTAATTTAGGTTTCATTTTAGATAGATAGTTTTTTTGTTAGAAGACAATAATTTTTTTTCCAAAGAGATAATTTTTATAATATTTTGCCAGGCGAGTTCTACAAGTTGGTTAAGCATTTTTAACTTATAAAGTCCTTTTTCTGCAGTATATTGTAGTTCTATTAATTCTTTGTCTTCTGTCATAACAACCGTTGCATCTACTTCAGCATTGTTATCTTCTTCCTGGCATAAATCAACGACTTGTTTACGATGTACTATCCCAACAGATATACTTCCTAAGAATTTTTTTATAGGATTTTCTTTCAATTGGCCTTGTTTAATTAATAAATTAAATAAATCATACATCGCAATAAATCCGCCGTTTATTGAAGCGGTTCTTGTTCCACCATCTGCTTGTAAAACATCGCAATCAATTATTATAGTATTTGGACCTATTGATTCTAAATCTACAACAGCTCTAAGTGCCCTTCCTACAATACGAGAAATTTCCTTAGTTCTACCGGAAGTAAGTTGTTGCTGAGGAGCATTTCTTTGTTTATTAGAAGCTTGTGGTAACATAAAATATTCTGCTGTGATCCAGCCGGAATTAGTCCCTTTTAGATGTGGAGGTTGTCCTTGTTGTATTGTTGCTGTACATAAAACATGAGTATTGCCCATACAAAATAGACAAGAACCAAGTGCAAACTTGTTGTATCCTCTTATAATCTTTATTGGTCTCATAAAATTTTTAATATAATATCTTTTAATTTTTCTATATATTTAACATTTTCAATTTCTGTTTTTTTAAATGAAGCAGATATTTTTGGTTTTTTGTTACACAAAGTTTCAAGTTTTAAAAAAACTCTCTTATCTCCAAACCCGTTTAATGTACAAAAAAATGAGACAGATTTAAATTTTTCATAAAAATTTTTTACAAAAGTTCTTGTAGCTGGTGGTAAATTCATTGCCCAAACAGGACTACAGATTATTATATGTTCATATTTTTCAATATTTGTTTTTAAAGGTTTTATTTCAGTAAGTTTTTCTTTTGCTGCTTCAAAACCAGATTTTAAAAAACCTAATAAACCTTTTCTTTCTTTTAACTCTATAATTTCTTCTATATCACAACTTAAAATTTCAGCAATTTTTTCTGCTAAAATTTTTGTTGTCCCAGTGTGTGAATAATAAACAACTAAAAAATTTTTGTTGTTTTGTCCCATATTTTTATTCTATATCTGTTAAAACTTTTTTTAATTTGTTAAGTTTTTCTATATTAAGTTGGTACAACTCTTTTGTTCTTTCAACTTCTGATTTTGGCGCTTTAGTTAAAAATTGTTGGTTGTTGAGTTTTTGTTTTAATGTAGAGATAAATTTTTCAAGTTCAGAAATTTCTTTTTTTAGACGTTCTTTTTCTTTATCAAAATCTATCATTCCTTCAAGAAGTACATAAAGTTCTGCTGTTCCATATTCTTTTGTTACTTCAAAAACAGCTGTTGATGAATGTTTTGGTTTTTGAAACTCTTGTTCTTTTTTGTTTATAAGATTTATTTC
>Ga0272449_1003810_pt1 | contig 12685 bp, 10 predicted proteins | sample YNPCB0241_FD_198679 | JGI IMG/M metagenome (GOLD analysis project Ga0272449, IMG submission 198679) | Hot spring sediment microbial communities from Yellowstone National Park, WY, United States - YNP-CB-024-1 | ecosystem: Environmental > Aquatic > Thermal springs > Hot (42-90C) > Sediment...
AGTTGACCGCGATGTGGCTGACGTCAGCCCCTGGGACTACAAGGAAAGGGCTGCCGATAGGTACGAACGCAGTTTCCTTCTCTGGCGGTGGCTTGGGAGTCTCGACTATGAAGGTGACCGATGCCGGGCTGGGGTCAACATTACCCGAAAGGTCGCGGGCCTTCACGTAGAAGGTATATTTACCATCGGGAAGCCCCTCGTATGTTCTGGAAGTGCCTGCGGCGAAGGGGGAGTAACCAGCGTCGTAGCCCTCGAGGAAGCAGGAAAAGGTAAGTTCGGCTGATGTTGTGGTGTCATCATAACCTGACCACTCAAAGGTTACTTTATTTATGCCGATTTTTTCTGCCGGGACTTGTACCAAAGTGGTTTCTGGGGGGCTGGTATCCTCCGGATGTGGTTGAAGTGGTGGGGCAGGTGGCGGTGTTTCTGGCCGATAGCACGATGGGGCTGACAGTGAGAACAGGTTGGCAGCGATTACGAAGGCAACCCCGAGCATGGTTACAACATTAGGCCTAGTTCTCATAAGAAGAATTGTAACAGGATTGTCACCACAGTTCCATGTGCGTAGTCGCAGGTAGACCCCCCTTATTAACGGTGTCTTAGTATCTTTTGACACTATTACATAAAGTTGATAAGCTTTGGTAAGCATGTGCAGGAGGTCAAAGTGCCGGAGCAATGCAAAGTAGATATGGAGAAAATAGTCTCACTGTGCAAGCGGCGAGGCTTTGTTTTTCAGAGTAGCGAGATCTATGGTGGTTTGGGGAGCTGTTGGGACTACGGGCCTCTTGGGGTGGAGCTAAAGAGGAACATAAAAGAGGCGTGGTGGCGGGCGGTGGTGCAGGAACGGGACGATATAGTGGGACTGGATAGCAGCATAATTATGCATCCTCAGGTATGGGTCGCCAGCGGGCACGTAGCCGGCTTTTCTGACCCGCTTGTGGAATGTAAGGTGTGCCATCTAAGATGGCGGGCTACTGATCTGGATGGCAGCAGATGTCCTGATTGCGGTGGTGAGCTCACAGAGCCTAGGATGTTTAATCTGATGTTTAAGACGTTTATGGGACCGGTGGAGGACGATGCGCATATTGTTTATTTGCGACCTGAGACAGCTCAGGGCATCTTCGTCAACTTTGAGAATGTTATGATGACGTCGCGAAAAAAATTGCCCTTCGGCATTGCGCAAATAGGCAAGTCGTTCCGCAATGAAATTACCACAGGCAATTTTATCTTTCGAACCAGAGAGTTTGAGCAGATGGAAATCGAATATTTTGTCAAACCGGGGACGGACGAAAAATGGTTCGAATACTGGGTGAACGAGCGGTTTAACTGGTATCTGAACTTAGGTATCAGGCGAGAGAACTTGAGGCTGCGACGCCACGAGAAAGAGGAGCTAGCCCACTACGCTAAGGAGTGCTGTGACATCGAGTATCTTTTCCCTATGGGCTGGGCGGAGCTAGAAGGCATTGCCAATAGAGGTGATTTTGATTTGAGGCAGCATGCGCAGCAGAGTGGCAAGGACTTGAGCTATTTTGACGATGAGACCGGAGAGCGGTACATACCCTATGTGATCGAGCCCTCGGCGGGAGTTGATCGTTCGGCGCTGGCTTTTTTGGTTGATGCTTACGATGAGGAGGTGGTTGAGGGGGAAAAGAGGGTGGTGTTGCGTTTACACAAGCAGCTGGCCCCGATAAAGGTGGCGGTACTACCATTGAGCCGCAACGAGAAGCTGGTGCCACCGGCAAAGGAAATTTACGCGGAGCTACGGCGGCATTTTATGACGCAGTATGATGATGCACAGAGTATCGGGCGGCGGTACCGGAGGCAGGATGAAATCGGGACGCCCTTTTGTGTAACTATTGACTTTCAATCATTGGAAGACCAGCAGGTTACGATCCGTGAGCGTGACAGCATGGTGCAGATAAGGGTGCCGATTAAGGACTTGGTTGACATTTTGCGGGCGAAGCTAGCGGGTGAGCCATTTGCCACCCAGCCGCTCTGGACGGCAAGGGGTAGCGATGCCATCGGTCAGTAGTAATGCCATTCCTACCGGTTTTCTGCTGATACCCGGTGAGGTAGCGGGCGGGCCATGGTGACCCAGTTCTTCGACATAAGTGGGCGCAAAATAGATATCAGGTTTGGTATCAGGTCCAAGATACTTATCCCATTCTTGGCACTGACTTTCATTTCCTTGGGTGTCACCAGTTCGCTGGCGTTTCGCGCTATCTACGAGGTCAGCAATCTCGTCAAGGAGCAGAGTATAGCTATGGGGGAGGAGATGACCCGGCGCAGCATATTTGCGCTGGAGGACTTGGGCAGGAGGCTGATACAGAAGCGGGCATGGTACACTGCTAACCAGATAAGCCTGTTTCTGCAAGAGCACCCTTCGTTGGAAGTCTCAATGCTACGGAATAGTCCCGAGTTAAAGAATATTGCAGTGCAGCAGGTCGGGCTTACCGGCTACACTTTTGTGTATGACAAGCAGGGGGTGGTCTATTTTCATCCCGACCCTAGGATGGTCGGGGTCAATTTACTCAAGGTTGGCGGTGAGCCTGTGTATTTCTCGTCCATAGTGGAGAGAAGTTTTCTCGGAGAGGCTTCGGGCTATTATGATTGGACGGATGAAGCTGGAGAAAAAAGGCAAAAATATATGCACTGTGCTCCTGTTGTCGGCGCTGGTCTCATCGTGGCAGCGGTCACCTATATTGACGAGTATTCGTCGCCGGCAGAGCAGTTTAAGGAGGAAATAGCTCGTGCTGCAGTGGAAACCTCCCAATATGTTGATAAGCAGGTGGAGAAGGCACAATTGGTATTCATCATTGTGTTCTCGGTGATGATGCTGGCTGCAGTGGTGGTGATAGTCTTGCTGGCGCGAGCTATAACGAGACCGATTCTAGTGTTGACAAAGGGTGTAGAGGTGGTTGGTAGGGGCGACCTCGATTACAAGATAAAGTTGGAAACCGGGGACGAAATTCAGCAACTTGCAGAGCAGTTTAATGCTATGACCGCAGCTCTAAAAGAGTCCTATGCTGACCTGGAGCGAAAAGTTGAGGAGAGGACAAAGCAGGAGCGATTGCGGGCGGAGCAGCTACGCACCATAAATGAGGTTAGCCGCAAAATAAGTTCCGTGGTCAAGCTTGATGAACTGCTGCCCTATGTAGGAAACCTGCTTCGCGAGACTTTTAAATACCACAATGTTAATATTTTTCTGCTCGACCCCGAGGCGGAGGAAATGAGGCTGAAAGCGGTTTGTCTGGGTGGACAGAAGGCGATGATACCGGTTGAAGTACCGCTGGAAGTAGGGGCGTCGAGCATAGTGGGCTGGGTGGCCCAAACGGGAGAGCCAATTTTGGCAAATGATATCAGTGAGGAGCCCCGGTACAGAGCTGTGGAGGCACTGAAAGACATCAAGTCGGAGCTGGCGGTGCCGGTGAAACTTGGGGACAAGGTTCTGGGCGTTCTGGACATCGAGAGTACGGAGGTCGATGCTTTTGATGAAGGTGACCTGTTTACTGCGCAGACGCTGGCAGACCAGCTTGCCATAGCTATCGAGAATGCGCGGCTCTATGAGGAGACGCGGCAGATAGCTGTGATGGAGGAACGAAACCGGATGGCAAGGGAGATCCACGATACGCTGGCGCAGGGGTTCAGTGGCATTATTATGCAGCTTGAGGCAGCGGAGCAGGCGCTGGGAGAAGATATGGCGGCTGTGGAACGCCACATAAGTCAGGCTAAGAGTCTGGCACGCAAGAGCTTGGCTGAAGCCAGACGTTCTGTATGGGATTTGCGCCCCCAGGCGCTGGAGCAGTTTCCTCTTCCTGAGGCATTGAAGCAGGAAGTGGAGAAGTTTGCTCATAGCACCGGTATCGACGCAGAGTTTGGAGTGATAGGGAGCAAACGCAATTTGCCTGCCGAGGTGGAGGCGACGCTCCTGAGAATATGCCAGGAAGCGCTGACTAATGTCAGAAAGCATGCTAAAGCCACAAAAGTGGACGTAAGACTGGTATTTGACGAGGGTGAGGTGGAACTCGTAGTATCTGATAATGGAAGGGGCTTTGAAGCTGAGGTACCTTCTGAGGATGAGGTCAGAAAGCGCGGCACCTTTGGTCTTATAAGCATGAGGGAGAGGGCGCGAAGCGTCGGGGGGCATTTCGAGGTCTTGAGTGAGACTGGCAAGGGGACAGTTGTGAGAGTTACAGTACCGCTTCAGGAGATGGCCAGTGGAGCAGATTAAGATTATAATTGCCGATGACCATCCAGTGGTGCGGGAGGGCCTGATTGCCATGCTTGGTCGCCAGCCCGATTTCAAAGTGGTGGGGGAGGCAAAGGATGGCGCTGAGGCGGTGGAGATGGCCAGGCGGCTTGAGCCCGATGTGGTGCTCATGGACCTGAGGATGCCGGGGATGGACGGCGTTGAGGCGATGCGCCAGATACGGTCGACTAACCCTGGCATTAAGTTCATAATCCTAACTACGTACAGCGACGATGAGTACATTTTCAGTGGCATAGAGGCGGGGGCGCGCGCTTACCTGCTCAAGGATGCCCCGAGAGAAGAGCTGTTTAAGGCCATCAGAGCGGTGCACAGAGGTGAGTCGCTAATCCAGCCTGTGGTGGCATCGAAGCTGATTGACCGATTCGCTGAATTGTCTCGCAGGGCGCCATTGGGAGAGCAACTTACTGAGCGTGAACTGGAAATATTGCAGCTCATGGCGAAAGGCGCAGCCAATAAAGAGATAAGCAGAGAGCTTTCTATTTCGGAAAGCACGGTCAAAACCCATATAAGTAACATTTTTCAGAAGCTCGGAGTTAATGACCGTACAGAGGCGGTAACACAGGCGCTCAAAAAAGGCATCATTCGCTTGTAGTTCATACTTTAGTGTGAGCCAGCAATAGTAATAAAGGCTGACTGCCGGTCGGCCATTTTCACTATAGCCAAACTGGCTTGTGTGATGATTATTAGTTTCCCGTTGAGGCGATAAACTGAAGCCGACATTGTTAGGAAGCATCACATCGGAGGTAGAAGAATGGAGAAGATAAAAGTGCTGATAGTGGACGATAATGAGGTGGTACGGGAGGGATTAAAGAGCATACTCGACCCGCAGGCTGACATAACCGTGGTCGGAGAAGCTGTGGATGGGCTGGATGCTGTAGCAAAAGCCGCCACACTACTTCCGGATGTGATATTGATGGACGCGCATATGCCGGGTATAGATGGGACTGAAGCCACACGCCGCATCAAAAAAGACCTGCCGAACGTAAAGGTCTTATTCTTGACAGTGTACGGCGACTACGTTGGCTCAGCACTGGAAGCCGGGGCGAGCTGGTATCTAACCAAGGACTGCCGGCGTCAGGACCTGCTTGAGGCTATCAGGGTTTTGGCACGGAGTGGCCGAACCGGGCTGCAGAAGTCCGCATAAGCGTTGCTCGGACCAGGCCTTGGAGAAGTCCGGCGTTTTTTTCTCCGGGTGTTTGAATCATATCCCTGACCTGTTAGAATTAAAGGAGGAGCTTCAGGGGCAGGAATCGGGAGCAGTCAAGAAATCTAACGGGAGGTGGAAAAGATGCCGGTTTACGTGATGCTGACAACCCTTACTGACGAGGGTAGGAGGACCATCAAAGAAAACCCCGACCGCATAAAAGAAGTCAACAGAGAGGTGGAAGCTATGGGCGTGCGTGTGCTTGCCCAGTATGCGGTACTGGGGCCATACGATTTTGTTAATATCCTGGAGGCTCCAAGTAATGAGGTAGTGAGTCGGGTGGCTGTAGAGCTCGGGTCGAGGGGCACTTTGCAAACGATGACCCTGGCGGCAGTCAGCGTTGATGAATTAATAGCTAGTTTGAAAAAGACCAGATAGTTCAGGCTGGTTTTGGTTTTTCCTGTCCCTGAAGCCAAGCTTGCTCAGTTAAAAGAGGAGCGTCTTCCCTCTTCAGAAGTCAGTGGCGGTAGTGAAGAATTTTGAATTCGGTTACGTCTATCAACCCCTTATCAGTAAGCCTGAGCTCAGGGATGACAGGCAGTGCCAGAAATGACAACACTGTGAATGGAGCTGGAGGTAGATTCCCTAAGCTGGCGGCAGCCCTCTCCAAGTTATCGAATTTGTTTACCACTTGAGCCAGTGGTTCTGGCGATAGCAGTCCCGCAATTGGAAGCGGCAGGGCAGCAAGGATCTTGCCCTGGCTACAGACAACCAACCCGCCGTGCAACCTCTCAATCTCCTTTATGGCGGCGAAAATATCATGGTCATTTGTGCCCACAGCCACGATATTGTGTGAGTCGTGCGCTATGGAAGAAGCTAGGGCGCCTTGCTTTAAGCCGAAACCCTTGACCAACCCCAGGCCGATACTTCCTGTAGCTCTATGTCTTTCAACAACCACCAGCTTGAGGATATCTCTTTCTATATCGGGCACAACGGAACCTTTCTGTTTTTTGACCCTTTCCATCCTTTTCCTGGTGATTATCTGCTCCGGTACTATTTCGATTACAGGAAGGCTCTCCTCACTGGTGATCAGCTGAAGGGCATCCACGTCAAACGGCTCGATGTGGACGGTGTCTGTTAAATCCTCGCCTATGGTTGTCGGAAGTTCTGACAGGAGCTCACCATGTTTGGCCACAAGTTGTCCTTTATAGAACACTGCATCTATTTCCAATCGCGATAGGTCGGTTATCACTATCAAATTTGCAGTGTAGCCCGGTGCGATGCCGCCGCGGTCATACAGCCTGAAATATTCCGCTGTGTTTATGGTGGCTAGTTGTATGGCGCGGATGGGTTCCAGCCCCAGCTTTATTGCTTTTCTGACTACGGCGTCAATGTCACCTTCGTAGAGCAGGTCAGTGCAGGTACGGTCATCGGCGACAAAAAAGCACCTTTTGTAGGTCTTGTCTGTGACCAAGGGAAGCAGCTCAGCGAGGTTCTTTGCCGAGGAGCCCTCCCGAATCATCAGGTACATTCCCCGCCCCAGCTTTTCTCTAGCTTCCTCGGCGGAAGTGCATTCGTGATCCGAGCGTATACTGGCGGCGAGATAAGCGTTGAGCTGCTTGCCGGTAACACCAGGGGCGTGTCCATCAATGATGCGGTCTTTTGCAGCCACTATTTTGCCAATAACCTCTCTGTCAGCAGCTATGACGCCGGGGAAATTCATCATTTCACCGAGACCAAGCACATTAGCAAGTTTCAAGGCTTTTCTGACATCGCTGGTGGTGATGATGGCGCCACTGGTTTCCATATGGGTAGCCGGCACACATGAAGGTACCATAAAGAACATGTCCAGGGGTAGCTGTTGTGCCCACTTGGTCATGAACCGCATACCGTTCAGTCCGGTTACATTGGCTATTTCATGGAGATCGGTGATAATGCTGGTGACACCTCTGGGCACTACTGCCTGGGCATAGGAGACGGGATGGAGCATAGAGCTTTCAATGTGAGTGTGGCCATTTATCAGTCCTGGTGCCACATAGCTTCCTTTGAGGTCGATTACTTTTTCCGCTTTGCGGTAGTCTCCAATGCCGGCGATTTTGTCGCCGACGACGGCTATGTTGCCCTCTTCTATTATGCCCACGAAGGTATTGACTATTCTGGCGTTCTTTAGAATGAGGTCTGCGGGGGTATCACCCCGCGCCACGGAGATAAGTTTTTTCAGGTCTGAATACCTTTCCCTCATTTAATGTAACAGATGTCTTTTAAATAGCGGAATTTTTCGTCCCAGTCGATCCCGTAACCGACGATGAACCTGTCGGGTACTGTGAAGCCGAGGTAGTCGATATGTACAGGTACACGGTGCCGTGCCGGCTTGTCAGCTAAGGCACACAGTTTAAGCGATGCCGGTCCTTTTCTTTTAACGTAGTTTACAACAAACGAAATGGTTATGCCGGTGTCTATGATGTCCTCCACGATGAGCAGGTGTCTACCCTTCACCTTTGTCTTCAGGCCGAGCTCTAGCGTCACTTTGCCCGAAGTCTCCGTACCTGAGTAGTAGCTGGAAAGCTTTATGAAGTCAACTTCTACTGGCAGCGCCAGTTCGCGGATGAGGTCGGCGAGGAAAACGAACGAGCCTTTCAATATGCCGATGAGAAGTAGATCCTTGTCCTTATAATCCTGCCTTATTTGAGCAGCTAGTCTGGATACTGTTTGTTTAATTTCAGCTTCGGTGAATAGCACCTTTGGCGTTACTTGCATCTTGTCTAGCTTCCCGCCGTTCTAGCCAACTACTTTGAATTGTCCTTGAAGAGATATTTGGGCCGAAGAATGTCCTAGCATTACCTCAAAAATGCCGGGCTCGACAAGACACTCCATGTGCTCATTGTGGAATGCAAGGCTGGCGATAGGAAGTTCAAAGTGCACTGTTCTAGTTTCTGACGGCTGTAAAGCAACTCGTTTAAAGCCCTTCAGCTCCTTTACTGGTCTGGTGATGCTGGCGGCTACATCTCTGACATAGAGCTGTACTATCTCAACTCCCGCTCTGGTACCGATATTGGTAACATCGGCGGTTATTTCGACTACGTCCTCTTTTGCCACTTTGCTTGGCCGTATGCGAAGGTTGCTGAGTTGGAAAGAGGTGTAGCTTAAACCGTAGCCGAATTCGAAATCTGGAGTGATGCTCAAGTCGCTATAGTCTCCCCAGAGCTGTGATTTGGCAGCTGAGGGCTTGTGTGAGTAGTAGAGCGGTATCTGCCCTGGTGCTCTGGGAAAGGTAACAGGCAACTTGCCGCTAGGGTTGTGGTCACCAAAGAGCACGTCAGCGATGGCGTTACCTCCCTCCTCTCCAGGTAGCCATGCCATGATGATAGCAGGTATCTTTTCTTTTATCCAGCCCAAGGCAAGTGGTCTTCCATTTACCAGTATGAGGATGACAGGCGTGCCCGACTGGTACACTGCGGATACCAGTTCCTCCTGTATGCCCGGCAGGCGGAGCAGGGCACTGTCTCTCATCTCACCGCAGTTGCAGTCAGGCGACAGCCCCGATTTTCCTCCCACTACTAATATGGCCACATCAGCAGCCCGAGCTGCAGCTACGGCTTCCTCGAAGCCTTCTTTTGTGGTGTCATTGGTCTCGCAGCCCTTCGCATAGATGACCTTGGTTGTGGAACCGACCTTAGCTTGTATACCTTGCAAGACCGTCACGATACGGGGCGCAACGTCTTGCGTCAGGCTCTCGTCATCTTGATGGCTGTTGCCTTGAGGTACAAACATTTTGATAAGCGGCATGTGTGCCGGGTATGTATAATCCCCAAGCAAGTTCCGCATACTGTGTGCGCTTGGTCCTATGACAGCGATGCTGGCTATGTTCTTGTTCAATGGCAGGAGATTACCATCGTTTTTCAAAAGGACAATGCTATTGCGTGCGGCTTCGAGGGCTAGCCGGCGATGCTCTGGCAAATCAAATACTGAAGGGGCACTGTCTGCGGCAACGTAAGGGTTATCGAAAAGACCGAGTGCGAATTTCAGTTTTAGAATCCTGAGCACAGCCAAGTCGAGCAAGACCTGCGGAATCTCTCCTCTTCTTACGTGATTCACAAGTGTGCCATAGCAATCTAGTTTAGGTAGTTCCACGTCGATGCCGGCCTGGAGCGCTAATCGGGCTGCGTGGGCTTTATCGACGGCAACATGGTGATAGGTGTACAAGTTTTCTATGGCATAGTAATCTGATACTACTATGCCTTGAAAATTCCATTCCTGGCGCAGAATCTGTTTAAGCAAGAAGTCGGAAGCAGCGCATGGCACGCCGTCTATTTCGTTATAGGCATTCATTACTGAGAGGGCTCCGGCCTCATTGATAACTGTTTTGAACGGCTGAAGGTAGGCATCTCTAAGCATGCGCTGGGGTACATTAGCTGGTGCCCAGTTCAGTCCACCTTCCGAAGCCCCGTAGGCGGCAAAATGTTTAAGCGTAGCGATGACGCCTTCCTGCGGGTTGTCGCCTTGCAGTCCTTTCACGTATGCCGCACCCATTGCAGCTGTCAAATATGGGTCTTCACCGAAAGTCTCTTCGATTCGCCCCCACCTTGGGTCTCGGGCAATATCCAGCACCGGACCCAGGCCCTGGTGCACCCCCGTTGCTCTCATCTGACTTCTGATCACAGCGGCAATTCTTTCCAGCATATCAGGGTCCCACGAGCTGGCAAGGCCGATCATCTGCGGGAAAATGCTGGCTTTTCTTGCCATGAAGCCGCTGAGGCATTCCTCATGGACAATGGCGGGGATACCAAGCCTGGTATTTTCGACAAGAAACCTTTGTACTTCGTTGTTGAATTTGGCAAGCTCTGCCGGGTCGAGCCCGGTGCCAAATCCTGGCCTAGATATCTGCCCGATGCCGTTCTTGATGAGAGCCTCTGCTTTGTCTGGGGAGAACCTGCCTGACTCCAGTAGCTCGAAGCTCCACACCGAACCGATTTGAGCGACCTTCTCTTCCACGGTCATTTTGGCGAGCAGATTTTTCGCCTTGACCTCGATTTCAGGTTCGTTGTGTACCATCGGAGCTGGCTCGGTGTCAGCATTGTAGCCCATATCCCGGGCGATGGCAAGGTAAGGGGTTGCCACAATAAATGATTGACTTTCGAATTTCAAAGTGGTATAGAAACAGCATGATACATTGCTGTAAACTTGACATAAGGTGCAGCGAAGAATATCCCTTTCTGGAGGTGCGGTCATGAAAAGTGGTATGGAGTACCGCGAGAGCCTGAGGAGGCTTAAGCCTGAGGTTTACTACCTGGGCGAGAAGATTGAGAGCGTGGTTGATCATCCGGCTTTTATACCGCATGTAAATGCGGCTGCGCTCACTTATGATATGGCGCTCGCACCCGAGTTTGAGGAACTGCTGACCGCCACTTCGCATCTTACTGGTGAGAAGATAAACCGATTCACTCATATCCATCACAGCCACGATGATTTGGTGAAGAAAGTCAAAATGCTACGTGCCATAGGGCAGCAAACGGGGAGCTGTTTCCAACGGTGTGTGGGGCATGATGGGCTAAATGCTGTCTATTCAGTTACTTATGAGATAGACCGAAAGAAGGGGACACAGTACCATAAGAGGTTCATTGAATTTCTGAAGAAGGTGCAGCGGGAAGACCTCATGATTTCCGGGGCGATGACCGACCCCAAAGGCGACAGGCGTCTTTCGCCAAGCCAGCAAAGTGACCCTGATGTCTATGTGCATGTCGTGCAGAGAAAAAGCGATGGCATCGTAGTCAGTGGGGCCAAGATGCATATCACAGGCGCAGTTAATTCCCATGGTCACCTGGTCATGCCCACGGCTGCAATGAAGCAGGAAGACGCCGATTACGCGGTCTGTTTTTATGTCCCTGTGGATGCCCCGGGCGTGGTGCATATCTTTGGGCGCCAGACCAACGACACGCGTAAATGCCAGTGCTTTCTCGACCAGGGAAATGTAGATTATGGAATGGTCGGCGGTGAGGCGCTGATTGTCTTTGACAATGTCTTTGTCCCTTGGGAGCACGTGTTCATGTGCGGGGAATATGAGTTTGCCTATGAGCTTGTGGAAAGATTTGCCACTGCTCACAGGCAGAACTATGGTGGCTGCAAAACGGGGCTTGCCGATGCTCTCATCGGTGCTACATATGCGCTGGCGCAGGTCCAGGGGATAGACAGGGCTTCACATGTGAGGGACAAGATAGTGGAGATGGTGCATCTCACCGAGACGCTCTACTGTTGTTCTATCGCCTGTTCCTGCCAGGGCTATGCCTTGCCGGCTGGCTCGTATATGGCAGACCCGCTCCTGGCGAATGTAACCAAGTTAAATGTCACTCGCCATGTGTACGAGATTGCCAGGCTGGCACATGACATCGCCGGCGGAATTCTGGCTACTGCCCCCTCCGAAAATGACTGGAAGGATCCTAGAGTGGGCAAGTACGTGGACAAGTACATGAGAGCCGCGGCTGATGTACCAGCAGAGACCAGAATAAGACTTATCCGCTTGCTCGAATCCATGACCTGTGGTACGGCGCTGGTGGAGTCGATGCACGGCGCTGGCTCGCCACAGGCGCAGCGGATTATGATAGAAAGGCGTGCCAATTTAGAACACAAGAAGCGTCTAGCTCAGAAGCTGGCGAAGATTGGTGAACACCCCTTGTTCGTTTTCTAGCAGTGGCACAGCAAAGTCATAAGCCTGGAGTAGCTCTGAAGTTTTGCGGCTGCTGCAATCCCTATGTGGACTTGGGCAGAATAGTTCGCCATCTTCGGGCTGTGGCCGAAGAGAGTGGAAATTTCGCAATAGTGCCACTGTCTGAGGCGGCTATTGACGCAGTGGTCCTCCTTTGCGGCTGTCCCCGGGCTTGTGCCCACCAGAAAAAAGAAGAACTGAGTAGGTCGGGCTTAGCTATTATAGTGGTGGTGGGGGACTCGGTGGATGGCGAGGTAGTAGCGGAGTCCAGTCTGGCAACTGCAGTGGAACGAAAGTTGGCAGCTATATTAAAGCGTTGAACTAATTTGTGTTATCGAACTCTCGAGCGGTTATTCTTAAACGATTAAACCGTGTTTTAACTGAAGCGTTTCTCCAGTGGGCTTGTAAGCGGACACGGACAAGGGAGCAGAACCGACGATGGTGTTTACCGGGATGGGAGGCCTCTGGTTTTGCAAGCTGAAATGTGGTCAGAATTTGTAGTTCAACAGACGGTGTCGAACAAGGCGGTCTGGGCGATGATCACCTTGTGTGAGAAGAAAGACCCCTATAC
>Ga0272449_1003814_pt1 | contig 12680 bp, 6 predicted proteins | sample YNPCB0241_FD_198679 | JGI IMG/M metagenome (GOLD analysis project Ga0272449, IMG submission 198679) | Hot spring sediment microbial communities from Yellowstone National Park, WY, United States - YNP-CB-024-1 | ecosystem: Environmental > Aquatic > Thermal springs > Hot (42-90C) > Sediment...
GAATCTATCAACAAAGAACTTGGTGAGATATCCATCATTACGATTTCCTTTTTCATCTGAAAATTGAATCAAAACTTTGTGTTCCCCTTCTGAAATATTTCTTGGTAAATCAATTTTCAATGTTTGAGTTTTCTCATCAAATGTAAACTTAACTGGCTTTCCATCTAAAAAAGCTTTTATTGAGTTTGCAAGAATTTTCCCCTCTCGACTTAACAGCTTGCAAGTGAAAGGTTTAATTTGTGTAATTCTTTTCCCATAAGGTGGATTAACATCAATCACATACGGTGAATTAAAATCAACGGGAATTAAAATTCCATTTCGCCATTCATCTTCCGTCACATCAGGTGCATTTGGATCAGTTATCCAGATAGAGTCATTAATCACAAATTTGTAATGATACTCAATTCCCGATTTCAACTTAATATCAACAAACCATATTCCTTTCGTCGAATCATAATTCATTAAATATTCATTTTTACGCCATTGATTAAATGAACCAGCAACAGAGATTGAATTGATCTTAAGGTCAACTAAATTTTTTAATGATGGATTGTTTGAATTTTTTAATTGAGATTGTGAGAAAGAAAATCTTGTCCCATTTTCAACTGGATGCGGTGATAAAATTATTTCTTGTGCAAGTGTTGTATTTATAAAACAAAATATGATGAGTGTAATTAATCTTGCTGTCATTGCATCAAAAGTTTTTGTAAATATAACAATCAAGTATTTAAGTTTTGATAAATGTTGAAGGTTGAAGAATTTAATCGCAAAGGTCGCAAAGAATTTATTGAGAACGCAAAGATCAAAACTCTGCGTTATCTCCGCGAACTTTGCGTCTTTGCGTTTGTCTTAAAAAAAATCTGTGTAAATCTGTATGCAATTCAAATTTGTTTTATATAATAAAGGAGGAAACAGATTAAGACGAGATTTTAAAATATTTATTTGAACTCATCCTGTAATCCTTCTCTTGAGAAGAGAAGGATTTGTAAGCAGCAAAACATTTAATTGATAAATCTTGACAAAAAACTTATTAAAATTCAATGTGAGTTTTATTTTACAAACTATACAATAAAAAATATTTAACAGCTCTACTAATGCTCTAAATTTTTATCATCAAATAAATCTCTACCCATCTTTTCTATATCTAATTTTATCCCTAATTGCGAGAATGTTTCTTTTACTTTCGTTTCATAATCATTTTCTAATATAGAGCCTTTATCACATTCAATCATAAGTTTGACTTTATCAAACCTACTCTGTAATAAATTAACCATCTTAAAAATTTCTGATGATTTACCTTTAGGTATCTCAAAACTCAACTTTAAATAATCAAGCGATTTTTCATGTTTGGGTTGTGATGGTGGTGGAGGAGGTTGTTGTGTTCTATCATCTGGACCTTGAGGTTTTAAACCAACTGGTGGCTGCCATCCTTCTTTTATACCCTCCTGAGATTCTTCTATCAATTTTTTTGCCAACTCTTCCTTAATTATTACTTCATTATCATCAAGTGTAGGATTAACTAAATCGTCTTTAAATCCTAAACATTTAATATTTCCATTTTCTTTAATTCCAAGACCAAATAATCCTCTCTTTACACCTTCTTTAATCGCTTCCCCTAATACCCATTTTGATTCAAATCTTGTTTCACCAGGTGTTTTTAAACTTGATTCATAAATCTGTTTTGTTGAAACATAACCAGTATCATTAGAAAGTTCATTTAAATATTTTTCTTTAATAATAATAGGATCAATTTTACTTAAAAGTTCTCCTTCGCCCTTTAAATTTTCAATTATTTCCTTCTCATAATTTATCTTTTCATTAGCAGTTGGAACTCCTAAGTCTATTTCCTTTAGTCCATCAGCCTTTGGAACGATTAATAGTCTGTAATACCTTCTTAAGCTTTCTTCTTTATGGATTTTATTTTCCTTTTCTTTCTCATCTAATTGTTTACTTTGATCATTACTCAATTTAATACTTTTGTCTTTTCTGATATCGTTAATTGCCAATTCCAATTTTATAGAATGATCTAAACTATGGATTTCATCTTCTTTTGGAACCAAAAATAAAAGGGTATTTCGATAAACTCTCTTTGTTACACCTTTATTAGTAATTATATCGGTAATAAAATTTTTATCATATGATTTTAAGATTATTAGTTTAAGTTGTTCGTTATCAATGATATCCGATGCATTTGATGGGAAATGGTAGACTTTAAAATTACTTGAAGATATTTTATTCTTAACTAACTCTTCTCTTTCTTTATCAATCTCTTTTGACGAAATGTTATCCATTAAATTAATTAATAAGCCCCATAAGTTCACTTGTGATGTAAAATAATATTTATCATTCGTTGTTTGTAAGTATGAAAGTTTTGTCTTCATTTGTTCTAATGCATCACTGACAACTTCAGAAGGTAAATCAATATAAGAAGCATTTCTTTTTATATCTTTCAGGGTTATACCTTTTTCTACACCAGTGGAAAATGATGATAAAAAGATACAAGTTGCTGCTCTTGTTGCAATATTATAACCACTATAAGCATCACCTAAAAGTTTATCTACTCTTTTCGACCCTGAATTATTACCTGTTATATCACTATCTATTACGCTGTTAAAAACTGAATCTAAATGTTTTATGAATTCCTGTCTTAAGTATTGGTTACTTAAATCAAAATCAGATAAAGATATATAAGGAATATTTCTATCCTTTAGTGAATTCACAACTAATGCAAGAAGTCTTAAAACTCCTCTGGTCCTTTGAAAGGTTGAAAATGAACCCCATTTATGATATAAGGTATCTATAACATCAGGCAAAAAAGGATATGAATCTTTAAAAAGCTTTTTATATTCATTTTTGGACATTCCATTGGGTAGAATTTTTTGTTCTTCAAAATAATCTGCAACTTTATTAATGATCTCATCCCTATACTTTTTATCAATTTTAGAAAATAATCTTTTACTAATTACTAACGCGATTTCAGAATCTTTAACTGGAGTCTCAATCAATTCTCTTCTTGAAAAAATTGCTTCTAAATCTTTAACTAATCTCTCACCACTTACGCCTTTATCATATGGATTTGAGGGCGTAGTTGTTGCAACAAGAACTGTATTTGGTAAAGAGCTAATTACATTTGTTAATATATGTAAGAATGATAAGGTCTGAGATGCTAAAGTCGTTTCAGAGTTAATTTTAACTCCTGAAATATTATTTAAGTAAGGTATAAGTTCATCGATCAGTATTAATAATGGCTTATGTTTTTCTAATAAAGATCTTATTTGTTCCCCACCAGGTGAAATAACCATTGAAGAAAATTCACCTTTTTTGCCTGTTAATTGTTCTTCTATTACTCCCCATAGTGTTTCGCATTTTAATGGATCTGGTGATGTATTTAGTTTCTCCCCTACAATAACTACAAGATTTATATTTTGTTTTCGAGCATAATGATATAAGGCAATTAAAGTATGAGTCTTACCACCTCCAAATGGAGTTTGAAGTTGAATAACTGGCACACCAGTATTACTTGTCAATTGAGCTTCTATTTTTTTAATCAATGAATCTAAACCTTCAGTCATATAAGTTTTATTAAAAAACTCGCCTTCATCTTGATACTCAGGTATGCTGCGGCCTTTAAATACTTCCCATAAATCTGCCGCGTATACATCTAAATTTAATCTGCCTTTTAATATGTCTTTGTGTGGGACTGCTACAGTATAAAATGGTTTCATATTTCACCTATTCTTTGAATTCAAATCCTAATTGATCATCTTGCTTTGTTATTTCAGATTTTATTTTTTCTATTAATGTAGTTCTATTTACCAAAAAACCATCAAGAAGTTGTTTTTCTTTGCTTTCAGTGCCAAAGGTTTCTGCAATTGCCTGAGCAACACGGTAAAAAATATCTTTCAATCCATAACCGGTATTTTTTAATACTCTTATCATATCTTCCTTTTTTCCTTCTTTCCAGAGAAGTAAAACATAATGCAAAACATCAATCAATTCATTTAACCTATTTTCTTTAAAATCTTCTAAATTTCTTGCTTGTGGTCCTAAAACTCTAATAAACTCTTTTTCTTTTTTAATAAAACCATTTTTATTCCATTCTTCAGCTAAATCAATTTCACAGGATAGAGCTAATTTTCTTGCCTCATCAAAGTGAACTTTCATATCTCCATATTCCCAGCGATAAAGAATATAAAATCTTGTTAATGGAGTTATATCACTGCCAAATCCATTGTGTAAGATTTGATGAACGGCAAAATCTGTTGCAAATTTTCTTACATCCATTAAAAGTCTATCTGCACGAATAATATTCCCTTCATAATCCATAACTTTTTCATATTTGCCAAAAACTTCTATTGCAGAGCCAATAGCTGCAATAAAAAAGTCAGGTCCACTTATACCTTCCAACCATAACTCTTCAAGTCTTTTGTCTAAATAACTTTTAATCTCCTCTCTTACTTTATGATAAAATGCTAAAGGTTCTCTTTTAATTTTTCTTGCGACAATGTAAATGGATGAAGTTAGGGCTGCAGATTCATTTGCTCTTAAACGAGCCTGCATTTCTGTATTTATTGGCCAAGCAGAAGTAATAATTAATCCTGAATCTAATAAAGCATTTATAACAGTTTCCCAACCTTCTGTTGATTTATGTGCATATACAATTGTTGCAATCCCATTTGGTTTTAGAACACGGTAAATTTCTTTAAATGATTTTTTCAGCATTTCTTCAAAGAATCTTTTGTCTTTATAGTGGTATCTTTGAGGATCCCATGATTTCATTTCACAAATTTCTTTTGATTTTGGGGTTAGCGGAGTTGAAAACAAATCAGGATATAAATCACTGACGCTTCTTTTAAGCCATACATAGAAAAAGTCCGATAAATCAGCATATGGAACATTATTATAATAAGGTGGGTCTGTGAAGACCGCATCAAAGTAGTCCTCAGGATAAGGTAGTTCAGTTGCAGAAGACTGTGAAACCTCTGAAATGTATAATTTCCCTTTATTCTCCACTGGTGGGATTTGGGTGAGATGGGAAAGAACATTCAAAATATTGTTTTCCAAAATGTTTAAGTAAGAATATCCTTTATCTGAAAATACATTTGTTTCAATGTAGTCCCAATTCATGGGTAAGGCTTGTCTGGCAAAAGTTGTAGAAATCTTTTCCCAAGTTCCATCCCAATGGCAAAGCGTAGAGTTCGTATCCGCCATCCTGCTTGGTATAAATCCCAAATAACTCACTACTGCCTTTGCAAATTCTTGATCATAATTTTCTTCAAGCATTTTTTTATAAGCGAGGTGGACTTTTTCTGTGAATGTAATTAATGCAAGTTTCTGGCGGGAGTTGAAAAGGTCGCTCCATTTTGTAATACCGTAGAGTGGAACATTGAAAGTCCCGCTCATCAGTGGTATCTCTTCATTCGGTACGGGGTCAATTCCCCAATCATCCATTAGTTTTTTTCTTTTTTCTTCAAGGTATTTTTCAGCTTCTTCAAAGATTTCTAAATCTTTTTCTGTAGCAAGTCTGTATCTTTTACCCCTATTGGCTATTCCCAATTGGCTATTTCCACCGTGCAAAACAACAGCAATCATTCGTTCGCCAGATTTACCTTCTTGAAAAAGCTTCCTGGTAGTTTTATCATCAATTACAGATTTACAAACAGGACACACAACTACAGCACGGGAGACAGTCCCATCTTCGGGATTAAAGTTTTCTGGCATTTTATCATAACCATCACCTACAATCTTAAATTCTACTCTTTTATTTTCTACAAAAGGATAAATAGAAACTTTCTTATTACTTTTCTTTGCCAACCAGTATTGTCGCATTAAAGGAATTTCAGCACCACAAACTGGATTCTGACAAGGGAGTGTTCTTGCCCATATGTAACCAACTGGAACAGATCCATCTTTATCTAATGGATAAAACTTTCCAATTTCTTTTTTTGCTTCTTCAAGAACGCAGTTGCCCCAGTACTTGACTGCAGCCAATAGGGGATTGGAGATTGGGGATTGGGAATTTATAATTTCTTCTCTAAAGAGCGAGTCAGTCCTAAAATCATCTTCCCTATCGTCTCCGTTTGTTTCAATATCTCGTTCATCGAGATTATTTCTATGTAATTCAGATTTTGAGCTATCATTAATTGAGTTTCCAATTCGTAAATCGAGCCTCTGGCTATTCTCAGGAATTGAATGTATTCCTTTGTTGAATTGCGTCTCCATCCCTCTGCGATGTTCGATGGAAACGAAATTGCCGCTCTCTGAATTTGTGATATTAGATTGTAAGTTTCCGTCTTCGGAAATTGTGTTGTTATTTTGTATATCATTGTTACTAAATTCATAGCTTTCTGCCATACTTCCAGATCTCGATAACTTTGAATTTCCATTTTTGATCTCCATTTTATTTTTAATACCCAATTTCCCATCCCCCATCTCCAATTTCCTTTCTCCCATTCCCAATCTCCAATCTCCCATTCCCCATCTCCCAAACTTCTGCGGATATTCAAGCGTACATTTTAAGATTAACACTGCAACCGGATTCAAGTCATTAGCATAAACTTCGCAGCCAAGTCGTAAAGCTTCAAGCGGAATAGCTCCACCGCCCGCGAATGGGTCTAATACTTTTGGTGGAACACCGCCATTGGCTTCAAGGATTTCTTTGCGTGCTTTTTCAATCAAATCTTCTCGTAAAGAATTTTCCCATTTGCATAACTCCACAATAAATTTCTTTTTGTCTTCTGCTTCTTTTTTGTTTTTTGGTGCTGGAATTAGGGCAGCATAATTTGTTGCGCGAGAAGAAGCAAGTGGTCGCCTTGCCCACCAAATGTGCAGTGTTGAAATATGTCCGTGACGAATATTTTTTTCTTTTGCAGATTCAAAACTTACTTCTTTTAATGGGAAAAGCTCTTCAATAAATCTTTTTGTGTAATCCATATTGTTTTAGTTTTAGTTTTAGTTTATTTACACTTAATTTCAATTCAATTAATTTTACCTAAAAAAAATTACTACTACTCCCTATTTTTGTCTAATTACTTCTTTGTGCTTAGAAATTATTTCTTTAATATCTTCAAAAGTATTCATATTAAATCAATCCTATTGGAAACTCCAGAGGGATGAGAGATTTCATTCAACATAGAGAAATGTAAAGTTGAGGAATGTTCTTGGCTAATAATTTTTCCATTTATCGATTCACAACTGAATTCATTTATTTGTAAAAGTTCTTCATAAAGTATTTTTTCTGACATATTCTTGCTTTGATTTTTTTCAATTATAATAAAAAGGTTGAAATGCTTATCATCATTTTCAATAACATTCTAAATTTTATCAGAAATAGATTTAATTTTATCTAAATCAATTATGTATCGAACAGTTTCGATTTTTTCCTCAGGATTTAAATTTTTTGCTGGATTTTGAAAAATGTAAAGTTCAGGTGAGCTTACAGCATTTAGCACTACATAAAGGTAATAATCATCTTGAAATCTTTTTGCTTTAAACCATTCATTTTGGGTTAATGCGACCGCTCCTTCACCACTTCTGGTTTTTACTTCTATGTATCTTACTGCACCACTCTTATCAATTGATCGAATATCAAATCCTAAGTTTTCACTACTTACATCTTGCGGATCCCTTCCATTTTCTTTTTCATATTTCATTACATATTCCATTCCGATTTTTTCAACTTCTTCATCTGAAACCATAATATCTGATTTTCCTTTTAATACTTTAATCATTCCTAAAAATTCAGGATTACCTATCACTAGTTGTTTTTCTAGTCTTAAATTTTCTTCTAATTTCTTAAGAGCATCTTCTAACTTAGATTTATCTTTTTCCTTAGCTTTAATTTCTGAGTCAACATTCTCACCTTTCCTTTTTCTTTCATAAAGCTCAATTAGTTCAGCATCCAAAGTTAAAATTTGATGATTAAGGAATTTTACACCGTATTTCTCTTTAATTTGAATTTGCCTCTCGCGTTCTAACAGTAATTCTTTTTGATAATTTTTCAATGCATCGATGCACTTTTCTTCTGCTAAATTTTTTAAAGCTTGAATTTTTTCATCAGATACTAAAGGTTTATGAGGTTCACTTAGAGTTGCATATTCAATTGATTCCGTTTCAGATAAATCCCAAAGAATTGATGGAGGAACTTGTTTTACATTTTGATTTTCATCTATATAAAAAGCAAATAATCTTTTACCAACTGTTTCATTGTAGCCCATTTGCACTTCGCCTTCATAAAAAAGGATATAACCATTCATCTTTCCATCTGGGTCGTAAAAAACGGCACCGTTATAGATCGTATTTCTAAAATTTTCTTCCACATACTCAATTACAGTCTCAAATAGTGGATGTCCAAATGTGACAAATTCAGCATCTTGATTTCTACGAGCTATTTCCTTATCAAATGTAATCTTAGAATAAGATTTTAATATCTCACCATATTTTCTTTTAATTTTTTCTTGACTGGCAATTCTTTTTAATACAGGAGGGATAGAATCAATTGCAATAAAACCATCTTTTGTCTCTCTGAACTTTCCACCTGCTTTTGTAAATGCCTTTTTGAAAAAGCTTTCTGTGTATTCTGGAATCAATCTATACTCTTTGGCTTTTTCAGCCATTTCTTTTATTCGAGTATAATCAATAAATCTCGTTGCTAAGCTTTCACCTAAAGCCTCTTTAACTTGATTAATATAATTTTCATCTATTTTAATTTCTATCTGGCTCAAAATATCATTTGCATCTCTAACACCTGCCGCAACTTCAACTAATAATTTTGATAATTCAATATTCGGGAATACATCACCAATCACATCAAAAACTTTGTCAGTACCTAAAATATTTCTTATTTCATCTAATTTTTCTAATAGTCTTAGTAAAACCTTCCCTTCTCTTGTATCTTCAGCGACTAAATTAAATATTAAAACTTCTTTATCCTGACCATATCTATGTATTCTACCCATTCTTTGTTCTAATCTGTTGGGGTTCCAAGGTATATCATAATTAATCATTAAGTTGCAGAATTGAAGGTTTATTCCTTCTCCAGCTGCTTCAGTTGCAACTAAAACATTTGTTTCTTGCTTAAATATTTTTTCTGCTTTTATTCTTTCTTCTAACTTCATTCCACCATGAATGCAATTGACTTTATATCCCCATTTAGAAATTTTATTATGCAAATAATCGAGAGTATCTTTTGATTCAGTAAAGATTAAGATTTTTTTCTTTGACTTTTCTTCTGGCATTTTTGATAGGTCTTCAAGAGCCTTTTTTAACTCTTTAATTTTAATTTCTTCTTCATTATCTAAAATTTGCTTTGCCTTGCTCATCAAATCATTTAATGTATTAATCTCTTCGATCAAAGCTTCTTTATTTTCTGCAAGACTAATTTTTTCCCATTCTTCTTCTATTTTCCATCTATTTTGCTCTTCTTCATCTTCAAAAGCATCAAAATCGAACTCAGTATTTAATTTATTTTCAAGGTTATCATTAAGCAATTCTTCAAGTCTTTTTTTCCTTCTCTCAAGAGATTTAAATAGAGCATAAACACTCGACGCAAATCTTCTCTGAAGTATAACAAGAGCAAAAGCGATGTTTTGATTTGACTTAGATTTATCTTTTGACGCTTTTTCGTATTGGTTTATAACATATTTTGAAAGATCATTATAAAGTGTTTTCTCATTAGGTGAACTTCTTCCTAAGTTAAATTTCAATGTAGTAACTCTTCTTGGTAGAAATAAAGGTTTCCCATCGAAGTCCCTTAAATCTTCTTTAATTCTTCTTATAAAAAGAGGATTTTCTTTATTTCTAATTGATTCTTCAATCATCTCTTTATTTGCAAAGAATCCCTTGTCAAGTAAATCTAAAAATAATCTAAAATTCTCTGGATCTCCTTTATGCGGTGTTGCAGTTAAGAAAAGTAAATGATTAGAATTTTCTGATAAGGTTTCACCTAATTTATATCTACCAGTTTTATGAGTTTTTATACCGTATTTATATGCACTCATTTTATGGGCTTCATCTACAATAACTAAATCAAAGAAAATTGGATCAATCATCGCAAGAATGTCATCCTGTTTCACAAAATCCATTGAAGTAATAATTTGATCTTCTTTATCCCAAACATTTATACCATAATTTGCATCAATTAAATTTCTATCGACAATAGTAAAATACTCTTCAAATTTTTCGGCTAATTCTCTTCTCCATTGATCTTTTAAGTGACCTGGACAGACAATCAAAATTTTTTTAATAAGATTTCGAAGTTTTAGTTCTTTGATTATAAGACCAGCCATTATAGTTTTACCAGCACCAGGATCATCAGCAATGAGAAAACGAATTTTCGGTAGTCTTAAAACATAACCATATACAGCTTCAATCTGATGTGGAAGGGGATCTATTTTAGAAGTATTCATAGCAAGGAGTGGGTCATATAAAGAAGCATAGCGATAACGAATTGCTTCTAATGCTAAAAAAACTTTCCAAGGTTCTTCTGTAAAATAAAATTCTGGTTTTAATATTGAAATTTGATCTGCGGGAATAAGTTGATCTATAAACTTTTTGGTCTTAATTGTTTTGCCAATGATGTTAATTAATTCTCCTTTGGTTTCATAACGAATAACTTCTACAGGCTCTTGCCAGTAACTGCTCTGAATTATAGAACCTACTTTTAATTCTTCCATACGACCTGCCCTTTTTAATATTTATTTCATTTCATTTTCTTTGAAGCAGAGAATTAAAGTAATTTTGTTAATTTTTATAGTTCATTATAAAAATTAACTACATCAATTTCAACTGGTACAAAGGAAATCGAAAAAGAAATAAACTTTAAAGAAGTAATTCTGGACTTTAATAATTTTTTCCAAATACTCGATATTCTCTCTCATTTCTCGATGTAATCTCGGTGCATTCTCGATGGATTCTCTCTAAATTCTCGTACAAACCAGTCACAAGATTTTAATGTTGAACCTTTGAGGTGCATCGTTGACCATTTTTTGGTCATCGTTGAACCTTTTAGGTGCATCGTTGAACCTTTTAGGTCCTCCGTTGAACCTTTTAGGTCCATCGTTGAACCTTTGAGGTCCATCGTTGAACCTTTTAGGTGCATCGTTGAACCTTTTAGGTCCTCCGTTGAACCTTTGAGGTCCATCGTTGAACCTTTTAGGTCCATCGTTGAACCTTTGAGGTCCATCGTTGAACCTTTTAGGTGCATCGTTGAACCTTTTAGGTCCATCGTTGAACCTTTGAGGTCCTCCGTTGAACCTTTGAGGTCCTCCGTTGAACCTTTGAGGTCCATCGTTGAACCTTTGACATTCCAAATTTTAAAAAAAAAATACAGGTTTTAAAATATAAAAGGTGCAACCCTCAAAATTTTTAAATTTTTCAAGGATTGCACCTTTTTATCATTTTGTCAATTATGACAAAATTTTGTCAAATTGACAATCTATTATTGGTTGGCTGGAGGCTGTGTTTTAGCATTTGTTTTCTTTACAAATCTCTTGCCGAGTTCATCAACTATAAAGTCAGTGCCTGGCACATTTGATTTTGCAGCTGCTTTTGCTGAATTGTAAAATGAAAGTGCTGCTACATAAGCTTCACTTCCAACTGCCAGATATGTATCAGATACCTTCTCAACAAGAGAAGAAAGATAATTAAGAAGGTCTCTTAAATCCTTAGCTAAATTTAAATCCCTTTTAAGTTCCTCTACATTTAAGAAAGGTGGAACTAAATTAGGATTTTGTTGAGCCAGTTCAAGAGCCTTCTCAACAAATGCAATTGTTTTGTCTCCCATTTTTGGAATTTGCATTCTTTCCTCTTCTGTCAGGTTGATCAAAAATGGGAGTTTATTTGTGATTTGTTGAGTAAAACCGATGATCTCATTTTTATCATCAGGTTTTATCTCTGCAGAAATGTTTTGATAGGGCATAGGGCACCTCATTAATTAGTTTATTGTTTAGTTAATTAAAAAGGAAGAGAAAAATATTTTCCCTTCCCCAAAATATTTTCCTCTTAAAAAATTCACTAATCATTTTCCCGACTTGCTAATGCATATATACAAAATGTGAGAATTTTTCTCAATCCTAAGATTTAGAGTATTTTGAGAAAGGAATTGATTAGAGAGGTTAACAAAATGATTAATTATAAAAGGAAAGATCACAAAGAATAATTAGAACGAAAAGAAAAAAGTTGTGAGAATCCGTGACAATCCGTGTAAATGTGGGTGAAATTAAAAAACATAGATGAACTCATCCTGTAATCTTTCTCTTGAGAAGAGAAGGATTTGTTATCAGCAAAACCTTTGATATGTAAATGTTAACGAAACATATATTTAGATGCTTTTGTTTTTTTATCATTAAACCTCTACGAGGTTTTTATTTTATAGGTCGATTAATTTTCTACAATCATTTGACCTCTACGAGGTCAGTTTTTTGAATTAAAATTATGATCAAAAACATAATCGTCTTAGATCATTAATAATAAAAAATTTTGGGGACAGGTTTGACCGTCCATGAGTTTTTTATTTTTTTGGCCTATTATGTTCTACAATCATTTGACCTCTACGAGGTCAGTTTATTTTGATTTAAGAATTATCAAAAAATCGTCGTAGACGATTAATGATAAAAAATTGTAGGGGATGGGCTTGCCCGTCAAGAAAATCATTTTCAAAATGAATATTTTCAAATAAAAAT
>Ga0272449_1003815_pt1 | contig 12679 bp, 7 predicted proteins | sample YNPCB0241_FD_198679 | JGI IMG/M metagenome (GOLD analysis project Ga0272449, IMG submission 198679) | Hot spring sediment microbial communities from Yellowstone National Park, WY, United States - YNP-CB-024-1 | ecosystem: Environmental > Aquatic > Thermal springs > Hot (42-90C) > Sediment...
TGAAATATCTTTCCATCGCCCTAAATGATTAAAATTTAGCAAGAATTAAAATTCGTGTAGCTTTGTAGGCAAAATTTTTTAAAATTTCTAGAGATAAAAACCTGATTTTCGACAGGAATTGGCCCGGATTCAATCCGCTTTAAATATCTCAAAATCAATCATTTTTGGCGACAAAAAAGTCTAAAGTACTTTAAAAATAAATTAAGATTTTTTAATATCAAGGCAAAAATCATAGAGGCTTAAAGGTAGATTGAGTCCTCCGCCTTCTTTCTTAATGATGCCTCATTTCAATGCCCCATTTGTAAAATAATGGGTTATTTTTTCTAAGAAATGTTGTGCCATAACCAGATTAAAGTCGAATTCAGACGCAGTTCAATCTGCAAGTTGTATTCTATAAATAGCCTCACTCACCTTATTGCCGGTCCTGTTATTTCTCAGGGTCAAGGAAACGAGAATGGTTCGGCCATCGACGCTCCAGGCGCTTCGAGTTACCAGAGGGTGGGCATTATCCCAGTCTTCATCGGCGAAATAGGTCAATCGGCTCAAAACTCTGCCCCGACGGTCCATGAGATAGAGATCAGTCACTAATTCCTGAACAATGAAGGAATTAATTTCAGAACCCGAGTTTCTCCAGGCTTCATTCATCCGGGCCTCATAGCTGGCGTCAAAAAGATTGGCCATAAAAGCAATTAAATTTCCATCTGGTGCCAGGGAAGCCTGCTCCTCATAGAAAAATTTCGTTCTTGTCAGATTCCTGAGATTTTGCAGTCGGCCGCTCCGGCCGAGTTCTGCCTCCCAGAGGTCAAGCCGGTAAGCTGGATAATGGAGGCGATGATAACCAATATCCGCCGCGAAAATAATTTTTTTATCGGCGGTCCAGAACTGGGGCTCGAAAATGGCTCCATTGCGGATGGGATGAGTCCGAATATCAATAAGCTGTGGTTCATCTAAGCTCCATTCAAGGCGAGCTGTTTTCAGAACCCACTGGGCAAAGGGATAACGGTCAAAAGGCTGGGCAGGCCCAATTTTCTCTGCCCAGCAGAGCATGCTCCCGTCGGGCGAAAATTTGGGATAAAGAACACCGCTTTCCGTATCATCCGCGGTAAAATCAGTTAATTTTATCCAGAGGGAACCATCAGCTTTGACCAGAAAAAGATTATTCCACCAGCCGGCTCCAGGCTCAGCCAGAGCTCTGGCTTCAGGCACAGTACGCACGTATTTCCAGGAAATGTTATTGGGTATTTCCACCTGAGTGACAAACCACTGACCGGAGGGATGCCAGTCTGATGAGCCTTTGTGAAGTCGCGGAATAAGAGAAGCCTCAATGCCTATCGCTCGCAGTGGCCGAGTACTTAAGGCGACAGCCTCAGCCTCAGGGTTATCGGCCATTTCATCAACCGTATAAAGTTGCCAGATACCCTGTGCATCGCGGCGCATGAAGATGACTTCGTTGGTGCGGGGGTGCCAGGCATCAAGAGCCGCATTGTCCAGGAATTTTTCCAGACTGACCACATTAATATCGTGGAAAAGAGGAGAGGATGACTTGGAAAAAGACGGTTTAAAAAAGTAAGGGTTAAAGAAATTCAAATAAGAGCAAACTAAGCTAAGAGCGAGAAGTAGTTTTGGCTTCATCCTGTCGTTTTCATCCTGATAAAATCATTTGGTTTTCTATATCATGCCAGAGAGTCGAAGTCAATGTTTGCTGGCCCTATCTTTTATTTTGATAATTTTATGGGAAAACTTGAAAAGAATATTTTGGCTGAATTAGAATGAAATAAAATTTGACTCAGGAAAAATTAAAATTGCAGTCAGAGACTAAGAGGCAGGAGAAAGAAGTTGTTTAATCAGTTGATTGATAGCTCGGCCGAGGTCAAATTAAAAACAATTTCAAGTGCGAAGAATGTTAGATCGGGAAAAAATTGAATTTTTGGTCGAAATACCGCTATAGCATTCTGACATCAGAATGTCGTGAGGAAAGTTCTTAGTTAAATATTCGAAATATTTTGTAATAAAGAATGATTGCCCAATGGAAACAACGAGCTGAGCAAATCAAGAATGAAACCCTGGCTTTAGCCCTGGCCTTAAAAGACCGGCGAACCCCCCTTGGAGCGAAAATAATGGCTGGCATTACTGTCAGTTATGCCTTGAGTCCAATTGATATAATTCCTGATTTTATTCCAGTATTGGGGTATCTGGATGATTTAATTATTATTCCTGTTTTAATCATAATTTCGTTAAAGCTGATTCCCAGAGATGTGCTAGAAGATTGTCGGTCCCGGGTAAAGAAGGGAGAAACATTCAGCAAAAAAATCGGCTGGTTCGCGGCCATAACCATATTGCTGTTCTGGGTAGCTATTATCGTTGCGATTGTAATTAAATTATTATAAAAAATGGTTCTGCCGGCATTTTAATGGGTAACTAGATGAGATAAAATGGCTCCGAAAGGAGCCAAGTTATGGAAGTTTAAGAACTTTATTGTCAGATTCTGGGTATTGAAGAGCCCTGGAGAGTGAGCGAGGTGGAACTTGCCATCAAGAGAGAACGGATAGATGTTAAGGTGGTCCATAATGAAGAGGTTCGCTGGCCTTGTCCCGAGTGCGGGGAGCTTCTTTCGGTTTATGAGCATGAGCCGGAGCGGGTCTGGCGTCATCTGGACACCTGTCAGTTTAAGACCTATCTTCACGCTCGTATCCCTCGGGTTAATTGTCCGGTTCATGGGGTCAGGCAGGTTAAGGTGAGCTGGGCGGAGGCTCATTCGCGGTTTACGATACTTTTTGAGAGGTTGGCGATAGAGGTAATGAAGGAGGCGAACATAGAGGGGGCGGCCAGGCTGCTGCGGGTTAGTTGGGATGAGGCCTGGAACTTGATGGAGCGAGCGGTCAGGCGTGGACAGAAGAGGAAGAGGAATCGGGGAGTGAAAAAGATGGGGGTAGATGAGAAGAGTCTGGGCAAAGCGCACAACTATTTGACGTTGGTTTATGACCTGGGAGAGGCCAATGTAGAGTATATAGCCGAGGAGCGGCGGAAAGAGAGTCTGGATGGGTATTTTAGCCTGTTGAGTTTGGCTCAGAGAGAGGAGATTGAAGCTATCGTTTCTGATATTTGGGATCCGTATCTGGCGTCGATGTGGGAGCATGTGCCTGGGGCGGAAGATAAACTGGTATTTGACCGTTATCATTTGATGAGACATCTGGTTCAAGCTGGGGATAAGGTGCGCAAGCAAGAGCATCGGGAGCTGAAAAAAGAAGGTCTGGAGTTGTTGGCCGGAACCAAGTATCTTTGGCTTTATTCTCAAGAAAATCTTCCGGCTGAAAAGAGAATTTTCCTTTCCTGGTTGAAGAAGAAGCGGCTGAAGACGGCTCGAGCCTGGGCTATCAAAGAGAGTTTCAGAGAGCTTGGGAATTATCAGTCTCTGGCTTTGGCCATTAAACACTTTGAGTTCTGGTATGCCTGGGCTATTCGTTCCAGGTTGAACCCGATCAAGCAGGTGGCTCGCATGTTTCGAAAATACCTGCGGAATATACTGACTTACCTGAAGCCTCGAATCACCAATGCGGTAAGTGAAGGAATTAATTCTACCATCCAGACCATCAAGAAAATGGCCTGCGGCCTTCGTAACAAAGAACATTTTAAAATCGCTATCTACTTCCATTGTGGCGGCTTAGACCTTTACCCCATTACCCATTAAAATGTCTGATGAGCCAAAAAAGAAAAAAAATTCGAGGAGGAAAAATTTATGCAGATTAAAAGAAATAAAATCGAGCAGAAAAAAACCAGATCGTCAAGGAGGGCTGACGGAAAGGAATTTTTAAGAAAATTTAATAGTTTAGAGGACAGAGAAAAATTAGGCGATGAAATAAGGAAGAATGTAGCCAAATATGATAAATGTGTTATATGTGAGTTTATATCGCTGGCACGGATCTCCATTTTCAGACGGCGCTTAAATAATTATTGGCCACTGTTTTTTTCTCTGGCCTTGCTCGTCTTCTGGGGGCTGAGTAGCTTTGGATGTGCCAGGGAGGGCAGTCGCCAGAAACAAGAAAAAGCAAAAGGCTTGGCGGTTCCGGTTAAGGTTAAGGAGAGGGTAAAACCGGGAATAGAAGTTCTACTTGAAAAGCATCGGAATCTTTTAAAAGCGAGAAAGATTGGTCTTATTACTAACCCTACTGGAGTTGATGCCTATCTCGTTTCGACCATTGAAAGGCTGCGTTCTTTACCCGGAGTGAAACTTGTGGCTCTTTATGGACCGGAGCATGGAGTCAGAGGCAATGCTCAGGCTGGTGAATATGTGCCGTTTTACGTTGATGAAAAATATGGACTGCCTGTTTTTTCCCTTTATGGCCAGTCCCTAAAGCCACCTCAAGATATGCTCCTTCGTCTGGATGAATTCATGCGAAGTTTTGATACGACCGAAGCGGGCAAAATCCCTGAACATGCAATGGTCAAGGAAATTGAAGTTATGCTTTTTGACCTTCAGGATGTAGGCACAAGGGTCTATACCTATATTGCTACCATGGCCTATGCCATGGAGGCCTGTGCTGAAGCTGGCATTCCTTTTATGGTGCTTGACCGTCCAAATCCGATTAATGGAGTGATGATGGAAGGGCCGATTCTAAAATATCCTGAATTCAGTTCTTTTGTCGGCCTCTATCCCATTCCTTTGCGCCATGGGATGACCGCAGGTGAGCTCGCTTTACTGTTCAACGAAAAATATTTAAAGAAAAAAGCCAGGTTAACTGTTATTCCCATGGAAAACTGGAAGCGCCAGATGTGGTTTGATGAAACCGGTTTGCCCTGGGTTATTCCTTCGCCGAATATGCCTACTCTGGATACAGCCACGGTCTACCCAGGTCAGGTACTTTTTGAGGGAACCAACGTTTCTGAGGGCCGAGGAACGACCAGACCCTTTGAGCTTTGCGGCGCCCCCTGGATTGATGGCTATGAGCTGGCTAAGGAAATGAACAGGATAGGTCTGCCTGGAGTTCGTTTTCGTGAGGCCTGGTTTACCCCAACTTTTTCTAAATATCGGGGAGAACTTTGTGGGGGAGTCCAGATCCATGTTCTTGACCGGAACGTTTACGAGCCCGTAAGGACGAGCCTCATTCTTATTCAGACAATCAAAAAAATGTATCCAGATAAATTCAAATTTCATGAGACTTACTTCGATAAAATTATGGGCACTGATGAAGTTAGAAAGTGGATTGAAGCTGGCTGGAATATAGAAGAGCTCATCACTCGCTGGGCTGAGGAGCTCAGAGCCTTTGCTTCAGAGCGCAAGCCCTTTCTGTTATACAAGTAATTTGGCCTGATATGGTTTGTCAAATATGGTTATTTTCGCGACGTAATTACTTTATGGTTCAAACAACCTGGAGATAAAATTCAGATCCGGGAAAATTTATTGACAAGCCTGTCACCACTCTTCCCTGCCAGAAGGCCCGGCTTGGGATGCCGGTGAAAAAGAATTTAGACCTAGCATTTTTTTAAAATATGTTTATGTCTGTTTTTTTATTTTTATGTCTGCTTTTTTATATGGGGATACCGAAGAAAAAGAACTTAGACCTACCTTTTTTCAAAATATGTTTATGTCTACTTTTTAGTGTTTTGGCCCGTGAAATATTCTAAAAAATGTTTATGTCCCCTTATCAGCGGGCCCGGCTCAAACTGGTGAAATAATTAAAAAACATTTATATCAAAATTCTTATGACCGGTGAGATATCCCTGAAAGTGATTGTATCACCAATTTTATCCATTTTATTAGTGCCAGTAAGATTCGCTCTGGCCGCTAAAATCAGGAAAATGTTTGTGTCCCGATTTTTAGAGGTGGTTCCAGTTAAAGAGGGCATTGAAGACCAGGAAGAAGGAGCCATGGGTAATATGGCGCCACATGGGGTTAATGGCAAAGAGAATAACATGACCTTTTTCATAGGGAGCATCAACTACAGCCGGAGTGCCGGCCAGTTCTTCGCCATGATCCAGACCACCGCTAATCAGAAGTTCATTAACATTACGCGCGAAGTTGATGATGGCCTTAGCTCTGACCCTGGGCATGCCCGGGCCAAAAGGAAATTCTTCGCCTCTGGCTTCAGCTGGTTGCTGCTGCTGTCTCTTGCGCCACTCTTCAATTGTTTTCTGGCCTAAGTCACGGGGCCTTCCCTGGGGAATATCAGGGTCATTAATTCCGCCCCGGCCTGAAGGCCTGCCTGTTACCTGCTGGCCAAAGGGAGCGCCTGCCATGCCAAAACCGCGGCCGCCAAAACCACCGATAGAGAGAACCGGGCTCTGATTGAAATAAACACCGAGCGTATCGTCATAGCCATAAACAATGGGGCTCGTTTTATCCACCACCTCAGCTTTATAGATGCTGCCCCGAGCCCAGAGATTCTGAGTTTGCCGGATATTCACCCCTTGAGCCAGACCGAAATGAATGGGCAGGGAGCAGGAGCTCGTAAGCGTAATGAAGACGCCACCATCCTTGAGGAATTCGCGAAGGTGGAGGATACCCTCAAGTTCAAGGCCACCCCGAATATCATCTGTAGAATCCTGAACACCGATATTGGGCGTAAGATCAGACTTTTTCCAGGGAATGGGCCTATCGCCAGTAACTCCCTGAACTATACTCAGAGCATCAGCTGAGGATGGCCCAAAGATGATGACATCCCATTTGTCCTTAAGTCTGGCTGTATCCCTGACTGTATGGACTGAAATGTAATCATAGGGGATTTTCAATTCATCCAGGGCTATTCTGACCCAGCCTTCGGTCTGAGTTGATTGCCAGGTATGCATGAGGGCGACCCGAGGCAGAAGCGATTCATGAGTGGGTATATTGGGCAGGTTAGCTGCGGCAAAGATATTAATTCCATATTCTTTCGAAGCTGCCTCGAGCTTCGAAGCGAGGTCAGCAGGATTTTCTGTTACCTTGATGATAAAAGAACCGGCATTGAATTTCCGGCCAGCTAAATCAAAGGCCTTTTCTGCAATGTGCATCTTGATCTCTTTCAGGGCGAAGCGGAAGGTAGCCAGTTGATTATCGGCATTGTGGTTGACGATATAAGCTTGAGCCTGACCAGGTCCGAGCTTAATTATCCCGCCAGGAGATTTTACTTCTCCCTGGACCAGATTCATGGGCACAGAAAGGATGGAAGTATCTTCGATTCTTTCTGTTTTTACATTGAACAAAGGGCCAAGCGTCCAGCCCACATCATCATAGGGTCGGGGATCATTGACATTAAAATACTGCCGATCCAGAAGCATATCGGCCATACGCGAATAGGGCTGATCCATCCGGACAATGTAGCTTCCAGCTGGATACTCTTTATCCTTGATCTTAAAGGGTTTGGTGGCCTGATGAATTTCGACTCCCTGTTGCTGGAGCAGACGCAACAAACGAGCCTGCTGTCCTGGCCGGGGATCATCGGCGGGAAAAACATAAGCGGCCGGTCCTTCGTTATAAGCTTTGGCTATGGAGCGCTTGCTCTTGAGATAAAAATTCTCCATGAATTTTTCTTTGTGCGTGGCCACATAATTCATGGCTACCAGAAGAGCACTTTGCTGGAGATTGACATTGTTCCGGATTGACCAGAGAGTCTGGCGCAGCGGCGGATTGGGGCGATACCAGTCTCTGGCGTCGCTGGCAGTTATCACCCGGGTGGAGCCATCGCCTGCTCCCTGAGTTTCATAGAAGCGGCCGATGGCATTGTGACCATTAGCGGCATAAAAGAGGTAATTGGGCGCCCAGCCATCATAGAAACCGTGGGTCCAGACCCCGGGGACACCTTCCTTGGTCAGCTCGTTTATTTCCTGATAGGCCAGAATGTGCCACTCGTCGATAACTATCGGATCAAGCCAGGCGTTATAAGGTCCTGTTCCAGTGGAGACATAAAGATGCGAAATGGATTCATGGAGGTCATGAAAAACCTGAGGATGAAAATCGAAGAAGACTTTGGTGGTATAGCGGGTCAGAGCCAGCGCCTGGGCAATATAATCGCGGTTGTTATCATGGGCAACGTACTTACCCCAATATATGAGTCTGGTCGGGTAATTGGCCTTAGGATCTTTCCTTCTGGCCATAGCGACATCAACATATTTGTCGCGGCCGTCCGGTTCAAGGACAGGCGTGATTAAAACAATGCAATTTTCCCGAATCGCCTTGATGAAGGGAGATTCGTCTACTGCCAGCCGATAGGCCAGCTCCATCAACATCTCCGGTGCGCCTGTTTCACCGGAGTGCAGTCCTCCCGTGGCCCAGTAGATGGGCTTGGCCTGTTTGATCAGCTCTTTAGCTTCCTCCTCTTTTATCTTCCTTGGGTCAGCCAATTTGGCATTGATTTGTTTGTATTTGTCCAGATTTTTAATTGTCTGTTCATCGGCAATAACCACGACTATCCAGTCCCGGCCCTCTTCTGTTTTCCCGACCGTCAGGACTTCGACACAGGGCGAGGTCTTGGCCAGTTCGCGCATGTATTTATAGATTTCATGGGTGTAACTGAGAACATCGGGTGTACCCACAATACGACCCAGAACTTCCAACGGGGTAGGAATGCCGGGAGCATAGGGGAGATAATTAACATACCTGGTGGAGAAATGGGGGTCGGTCGTAAATTCCCGGATCTTTTTGGTGTATTCTTCATGAATTTTCTGCTGGGCAAGAGCTGGAGAGGCCAGGGATAGAGAAATAGCCGCCAGAAATAAAAGAAGGACAAAGGAAGACCCAGCTCGCCAGGAGATGGGCTGGGCTGTCTGAAGGAACCTGAAGGCCTTTTTCATGATTTCCCTCCTTATCTTGATAAAATAGAATTAATCATTCCTTTCAGTCGGTTAAACCATTTTCTCTTTAAAATCATCTTAAAAAAGATAATTTTTCCTAAAAGAAAGGTCAATAGGAATTTGCCTCGTTTTTAAAAGTTGTAGTGCTTTCCGTCACTTTTTAAATTTTCTGGCTTTCTTTCGCCCTCAAAAGTCCTCTTATCGGGAGAAGGCTAAATTTTTTAAAGTCTTTCCAGTTTTTTAAAAAAATAGCCTGAGCAAAAATTTTCATGCCATTTTAGAATCGATTTATCGCTCGTTTAATTTAAAAGTTACAGCTTATTGATATTAAATGAAATACAACTATTGCAGGCCCAAAATTGAATATACTTTTTAAGGAAAATAGACCTCAATCTGGCTCTTTCGTGAAACTTGTGGCGATTTATTGCCCCTATAGTGGCTGTATTTCTTTTGAAATCAGTAACATATAAAATTTTAAGCCAGTCAAAAATGCCTTTTAAAATTGAGGGATGATTTATTATCATTCTAAGAACTAGAAAGGGGTGAAAGAAGGTCTTTAAAAATTGCTCGTTTACACTGACATGAGCGCTTATTTAAGCAAGAAAAAGGCCAAATATTCATGACAAAAAAGTGCCGAACCTCCACACTTTTTGAGGATGAGTGTCTTAATCTTTGACATCTTATTAGGCATTATTTATCATCTGGGAGAAATGAGAGGAGGAAAAATAGCGGATGACGTTGTCTTTCTGGCAGAAAAAAGATTACTCGGTAACTTAAAAATTATTAGATGAGGCAAGAAGGGGGGGAAGGAGCTTATCTTTCATGATATTTCCAAGAAAGGAGGCCAGGTTAAGGCAATGAAAAGAATATTTTTCTTTTATTTAGTTTGCTCTGGCTGGCATCTTTTCTGGCCACATGCTCGAAGCCATCAGGCCCGGATAGGGCAAGGGGTGGAGAAAAACCCGAAATCAGCCAGCAGGCCAAAAGCGATGTTTCTATTTTATCTGAGAAAGAAAAAACAAATATTGCCTCCAGGGGGAAAGAAACGAAGGGCGAAAAAGAATATGTCTCCGAAAAATATGGTTTTTCCTTTCGTTATAACCTGCTGATGCTCAATGATAAACCCGGTGGAAATGATATTTTAGAATTAAAGCATCTGAGTGGTGATAAAGCTGTCCTGACAATAAGAAAACCGGAAGCCTGGGAAAAAAATCCTGAGGATTATTTTAAAACTGCTTATAGAGACACGGGGGAAAAGATATATACCAGAAAGGAATTCAAACTGGGGAAATATCCTGCTCTTCTGGTTGAATTGAGCCGGACAGTCATGAAGATTAAAATGAGGATAATTGAGCTGACAGCGTTTAAGGATGGCTATTTTTATTCTCTGGTAGTTACCATGGATGAAAATTATGTCGATGATGTCCGCAGGGAATTTGACCTGATGGTTAATTCTTTTCGGCTGCTTGAGACCAGAGTTAACCTGGAAAAGCGCTGGATGGACCAGCTTCCAGCTGATTTTCCGCATGATGTCCTGCCCCTTTACGGAGTCGATGAAATTTATTATGTCTCTGGAAATTCATTAACTAAAGAAGGGCGATTGACGGTTGTCTATGATTCAAAAGAGAGTCGAGAAAATCTGCTGGCCTACTACGCTGATGTTATGAAAGATGCTGCCGGCCTGGTTAAGAGCACCTATTACTTGGCCGGCACTAAATCTGGCTATCCCATTGAAATAATCCTTGAATGGTCAGACATCCTGAAAAAGTGTCAGGTAACAATAAGAATATCTGCCAGAAAATAGCTCTTGATTCAATGGATGGCGATTAAAGCCTTTTTGCCTGTGAAAACAAGAAAATATAAACCTTTAAGCAGGCCAAAAATTCATAAGGAAAACTGAAAGGACATAAAAATATCTGGTGGCAGGATAAGCGTCAAGAGAGGAAAAGAGAGAAAGAAAAGAGACAATAATAAAGCTTCCCCCAAAGATATTTTTTCATATAAATTCATGCGGTGGGTTACAACAAAGAAAAGCCAGAGGAAAAAAAGGTCGAACAGGGCTAATTATTGAGGTTAAAATTGACGAGATTTCTGTTGACTTTCAGGAAGGGTTCAAAGAAAATTCCAGAGGAAATGATTAAAATTAGCTAGTTTTGGCATTTTATATATCGTAATTTATCATGGGTGAAAAAATTTCAAAAAAGTCTAAAAGTTAAAGGGAAAAAGGAAGTGGAAGGCCTTAAAATGAGCTTTAGAACGGCAATTAAAATAATTGGTCAAAAGACAGGGAAAATGACAATTCTTTGCACTTTATTTATTTTATTTTATCCAGGATTATCTGGAATTACGCCGAGCGTCGATCGCATCGACCGGGATGATGAATTGCCACTGCTTTTAGAAAAAATAACTGAGCGCATCAGGTCCTATCCACAACTCGTGAACTGGAAAGCTTCAGTCATCACTGTTCAGACGGAGGTGGATAAAAATTGGAAACCAAAAAAGATACTTCGGATTCACAAGACAGTCAGTTTTAATGAAGAGAAACGCCAGGAGACAATTTTACTGGTTGAGGAGAGCGAAAAAGGGGAGACCAGAGATATCACTCAGAAATATCTTCGGGAATTAGAAGAGAACCGCCGTCGAGCAGAGAAGCAAGAAGATCAGAGAAGGCAACAGGAACAGAGAAGGCAGGGTGAAAGCCAGCGCCGGCGGCCATTTAACCTGGAAGATTTCCTTCCATTCAGTGAAAAAAATCGGCCCAATTACACCTTTTCCCGCCTTAATGACGAAATCCTTGAGGGAAAACCGGTTATTGTCCTTGAATCACGGGCTAAGACCAAAAGCGACCAGTTATGGGAAGGGAAATACTTTATCAGTCAGGAGAGCCACGATTTAATTAAAGTGGTGCTGAAACCAGCCAAAAATCCAAAAATTGTCAGGGAATTATTGATCGAAGCCACTTTCGATGTTCTTCCCTCCGGGCATTTCGTCGTGAGAAAAACTAAAATGAAAGTCGATGCCGGTATGTTCCTCAAAAATGTCCGCATGATTATTGAGGAAGATTACACAGATTACTCTGTTGATGCGTAATGCCATGACATTGGCTTTGAAATAAGTCGGCCATTTGTCGTTTTTTATTCCACATGAATAAACAGAGGGCGGTAATTTTTTGGCGGTTAGTTAAGTTAGTGGCCATCTTTTGACATTGATACCAGCTATTTCAAAGCAGCTTCTGAATTTGTTTTGGTTGATAATATAAATTTTATTGATAGTAACATATAAATAATTTTGAAGATTTTTGATGCTTCTTAAGTTCATTTGCTTTTGCTGAACAATTGTTATAATTTTATCGTCTTAAAAATTTCGCCCATTAGTCATGAACCAAAAGCTAAAATAATTACATTTATTAAAGGCTGAGAAAGGAGATGGTGATGTTCGATAAATTAGCCTTAAATCGTTCTTTTAAAGCCTTAATTTTTGTTTCCAGTCCTATCTTTCTTGTTTTCCTTTTTGGCTACCTATTTTCTGGCTGTCGTCAGGAACCTGCCGTTTTCGCCGATCTTATTCTCTATAACGGCTATGTTTATACCCTGGAGGAAGCTCAACCGGAAGCCTCTGCGGTGGTCATCAAAGGTAACAAAATAATTGACGTTTGTTCTTCTGATAAGAAAGCCCTTAGATATAGAGGGCCAGCCACGCGGGTTATAGACCTTAAGGGAGCTTTTGTTACCCCGGGGATAATTGATGCCCATGTTCATTTTAATCGGGCTGGCGCTTTAATCAATGATGCTAATCTGATGACCGTTTCTGATGAGGCCGGTCTGCGTCGCGAAATTGCTCGCGTTGTTAGCTTGCTGGATAAAGATGAATGGATAACTGAGGGTCTCTGGGGAGCCTATGAGCAATGGGCTCTGGG
>Ga0272449_1003816_pt1 | contig 12675 bp, 14 predicted proteins | sample YNPCB0241_FD_198679 | JGI IMG/M metagenome (GOLD analysis project Ga0272449, IMG submission 198679) | Hot spring sediment microbial communities from Yellowstone National Park, WY, United States - YNP-CB-024-1 | ecosystem: Environmental > Aquatic > Thermal springs > Hot (42-90C) > Sediment...
GGTATGAGGTTTGAGAGGTCGCTTCTAATACAGATAATATTCTACATCATCTCTACAATAGTCTTCTCCTTTCTCCAGACACTAAATCTTGTGACAGAAATTTAAAAAAAGGAAGGGTTTAGTGGAGCGTCTTCAATATCTTTGGCTCCACAATCATTTTACGAGCGGCAATTAAGATTACACCAACAATCGCTAGCACAACAACCGTTGTAGTAAGCAGATAGAATCCTGAGAAGATTGGGACAGTGGGAGTGGCTGAAGTGGGAAGCTGGTATGCGGGTATTTCCTCAATACTTCCAGCAAGAACGCCTATAATTGGATCGTGCACTATTTCCGTACCATGGGGATAGTTAAGCTCCACAAAATGAACTCTACCCTGCTCTCGCCCAAGAACTTTAACTTCAACTTCTTCACCATCTACCTTTACACTAGGAGCCCATGTGAAGTAGGCGTAAGCGTTTCGTTCAACAATAACCTCTGTTGTATCACTATAGTGCATTACTGAAGCAGTTCCAGAAACTCCTTCAAATGATGTTATTAAAGCCAGCCTACTTTCATCGGAAGTCCATGGAAAGTTTTTGAAACCGAAATCTATTTTTGCCTCGTAGGGTGTAACTGGAGTACCGTCTTGTAGGCGGACGCCAGTATTATACACTTGTGTTGTAATATTATATATTGCATCACCGTCGTTAGCAATCATCTCAACCTTCCAGCCTTGAATGTTATCAGCTGCTGTTACCCTTGTAACTGTAAGCTTCCAGTCAAGTCTTGCGAAGTTAACGTATTGCAGCCTCGTGTCATTATCCTTCTGCTGGTATAAGCCATCATTGTTTACATCAATGTATTCTATTAGGCCAAAGACCTTAAGCATGCCGTTAACCCAATATAGTGTTTTATTACCGTCCTCTTTCGTGTAGTTGGCTAGAGCAGCGTAAATGCTTGGAGTCCCTTCACTATGTATTCTAAGCATAAATGATTGTACATCGCCGCCTTCAGTTTTTGTTGAAATAAAGTTGACATAGTTGGGCCCCTTATTTAGAAATATTATACGTCTTTCGTTGAACCACTTCTTGACCCTCTCGAATCTCATCTCTTGCATTTCCCTCAATCTTTCCTGAAGCTCCTTAGCCTTCTTTATCTCCGATGCCTTGTCGCTTTTCGCGTAAGCTACGTTTGCACCAATAATGGCTAGGGATGAAGCTAGAAGCACTGCTACAAGTGCTATTGAAACAGTTTTTGCAACATTTTTTTGGAACATAGCCATCGGACTATATTTTTTGATAAGGGTATTTAATAGGAGATGCTCTAGAAAAGTTCTAGAATTGTTCGAATACGTTTTTTGATGGTGTTTAATAAATTGAACAGCCTATTATGTTTCCCTGTTTTCAAGCGCTATAGTTTTGGAACTCTAATTTTTAGGACGCCTTTTTTAAAGGTTGATGTAGCCCTTTTCGGATCTATCTTGTGAGGCAATTTTAGGATCTTTCTAAAATACTTGTATTCTGTCCTCTTTTGGGCGAAACCCCATCTATCAAACTTTATAGCTCTTGAGCATTTTGCCATAACTAGGACAGCGTCTTCAGAAAATCTTACTTCGATACTTTCTCCTTGAACATATGGTAGGTCAACGTATATTTCGAAGGCATCGTATGTTTCCCTGATCTCAACTAGAGGTTCCATGCAGCCTTCAACATGATCCCATAGTGAGTCAAAGTCTTCTGGGAAGCCCATTGCCATCACCTGTACATTAGGGGGAGCTCACCCTCCACATTCCTATATGCTCCTGGGGCAACCCTTTCAGTCTGTCTAAGAAGGTCCCTTGCTTTTAAACGTATCTCTTCAGCGTTCTCTAGCAAGGGTTTAACGTCAACGTTCAGTGAGAGGATGGAGTTTAGTGATGTTAAAAGTTCTGCTGCCGCACCAGGGTCAGGATATTTTAGGAAAGATTGTGCAACCAAAGCTATAGCCGGTAGGCCTGCTTTCAAACATTCTTTAAGGAAGAGCGCGTATATTCCTGAGATAAAGCCTTCCTGTAAAACTTCAATCTTATGCTTTGAAAGCATTTCAGCATAGTCTTTCTTTGAAACTACAGCGTAAACTTCAGGCTTTTCTATTTCAAGCCTATTTTCTACTGGAATACCTGTCAAGGCGATAAGAAGTTTAGCGTTCAAGCTCTTGAGCCATTCAACAACCTTTTTCACAAGAGGGTTTAAGACTGTGAGAGGTAATGCTATTTCTGAAGTGAATACAATCAACCTTTCATTGCCATAAACTCTTATTGGATGTAGTAGTTCACCGTTGTGGACAACCATTATTGGAGGCAGAAGTGGAGTCTCAATGTAAGCTATCTCTTCTAGGCCCAAAGATTCTATAAGGTGCATTGACGCTATAGCACCAGCTAAGCCCACGTCAGGGAAGCCTTCGATTGCGACAGGCTCATTAAACTTAACATCCTTCTTCATAACAATTTCTAAAACTTCTTCAGACATACATTGTACACTCACGTTAGACATTTTATGTGGCTGTTATTAAATTTTAATGGAGAGAAATTTTTAAAATGTGTAAGAAGTTTCTGAATTTAATACTACTTGTATTTTTTTAGAATTTAGTTCATTATTTTATCTTAACCCTTAAACTAACTAAATCTGTAGAGTGAGAATAATGCTTAAATAAACTATTCTACAGTTGAATTTGAAGTGATTAACCCAAACTTTAGCATAATATTGCCAAAATAGAAGAGTACAGTGAATTCTAGGTTAAAGTTATTTCAGAACAGAAGATAAACTTGAACGCGACATTGACTATCAAAAATCAGGAAAATGATAAAAATGTTCTGAGCAGAAAAATTACCGTTTACAACGGTGAAGGATCGGATACAATAAAGGATATTCCAATGGGAAAATACACCCTAACATTGTCTTATCAAAACTTTTCTTTAGCGACAACAACTTTCACAGTAATTAGAACTCTAAGAAACATAAACCTCATACTTTCTACTACAAGAGTGGAAGCGGGTGGAGAAATCATGGTAGAAGTTCGTCTAGCGCCGCCTCCATCAACTACCACAATTGCTGTGATAGAAATTTACAGTGGAGGGGCATGGATTCCCTTGAAGTCAATACCTATCGGAAGTTCAGGCATAGCTAAGGAACAAATCCAAGCTCCAAAGGATGCTGGAGCCTACAAGTTGAGGGCGAAAGTTGGAGAGGCTGTTGATGAAAAAGAGGTTGAGGTTATTGGACAAGCCATGCTAGTTGGTTTTCAGCCTGTAGCTATAATAGGGGCTGTAGCCGGAATTTCGGCCATACTCTATCTGGTTGGGCGTAGAAAATGATCGAAATACCATTAGTTTCAAGCATTCTAATATTTTCTGGTGTACTATTATATGTTTTACTTTTGCTTAAAGCATTCCTTAAAAGGAGGGGGGTGAGAAGGGTTCAAAACTTCCAAGAAAGCTATGCGCAACCATTATCTTTCAAGGGCGTTCCTGACACAAATTTTTTCTCCATCAGGTTTATTCGATACACCGTCCACAGGATATAGGGACACAGCTCACTCTACATCGCAATCGATTCTAAACATACTTTCAACTTTGGAGGCTGTAAGCATAGAAGATTTAATGGCAAAATTAAGTGATAGATCCAAAGACTTTATCGTTGAAGCCTTGAAAAGGTTAGAAAGGGAGGGCTTAATAGAGGTAAATGCTGGAATGATCCAACTGACAGATAAAGCTGCAAAAAACCTCCTTTCATTAAGCGAAAAAAGGATGGAGAAGGGCATGTGATATGAAAATGGAATGGTTAAAAATATGGTATTTAGTAGAACTAAAATTCTAACTAAAATAAATTATTGAAAAGAAAAGAAATAAATACTGAACCTCTGGGATAATATATTTTATGAAGGCTGCTATATTATATGGACATGGTTTAGAAAATCTTCACATACAAGATTTTGTTTTACCGGAAGTTGGTGACGATGAGGTCCTCGTTAGAGTCACCTTAGCTGGCGTTAACCCTATAGACTCTTTTATTGCTAGAGGCTTGCGCAAAGTGCAGTCCTTCCCTCGCATTATTGGATCAGAGTTCGTCGGCCTTGTTGAAAAGGTTGGAGATAAAGTTTCAAATGTTAGGGAAGGTGATAAGGTTATTGTCTACCCTAGGATTTTTGATGGATCCTGTGACCTTTGCATTCAGGGAAGAGAAATGCTTTGTAGGAGTGGAGGACTTATTGGGCTGGTTTCAAACGGAGGTTTTTCAGAATATGCTTTGGTTCCATCAAAGAATGTCTTCAAGTTTGCTGACGAAATAGGTTGGGAGGTTGCTGCAAGTGTGCCGATAGCTGCACTCACAGCATATCATGCTCTAAAGGAGGCGGGTGCCGGATTCAATCGCTTAGTGGTTGTAGTCGGCGCCTCAGGGAATACTGGAATGTTTGCTGTGCAGTTTGCTAAAATGATGGGGTCTAAGGTTATCGCTGTTTCTAGGAAGGGGTGGGTTAGGGATTTTGGTGCTGATTATGTAACTAGCTTAGAGCAGGCTTATGATGTTGTTAAGAGTGAGAGTGGTGGTAGGATGGCTGATATTGTAGTTGACCCTCTGGGGAAGGAGACTTTTGAAAGGAGTATAGGCCTATTGGGTGTTGGCGGGAGGATTGTAAGTTTTGGCGTGTTAACCGGCGAAGAGGTTAAGGTTTCCCTATCCCAATTATATAATAGGCATGTTAGCGTCATCGGCACTACCGGAGGTACAAGGAGAGAGATGATGGAGGTTATAGAAAACCTTGGCAGGTTAAAGGTTAGAGCTTGGAAAAAGTTTAAGCTAGAGAATGTGAGAGAAGCGCTTGATGAAATATTTTCGCCAGAAAGAGACGGAAGGATATTCCTGGAGCCTTATTAAACAATATCGATCCTTAAAATAAAAGCTTTAACATTCAGCTATGGGGGAAAGTTTAATTAATCTTAGAGAAGGTTAGGTGTCATGGTTTATGTGCTTTTGGATTGCTCCTCGGGCAAGAAGCCTTCCTTCAATATGATTATGCTTCTGCCTTCTATAATAGCTTTAGCAAGTTTTTCCCTAGCTCCTTCGACAAGCCTCCAAACCGTGTTCCTTGACACGTTCATTCTCTTTCCAGCCTCTTCGCAGGAAAACTTTTCTAACTCGATAAGCTTTAATGCTTCAACTTCAGCAAGGTCAAGGTAGACAGGCTCGACCTCTAAAGCTGGAGATGGTTTAAAGCTTTCGATTACTGGAAGGGTTGAGGCTATTATGGGCTTAGGTATCCTTCCAGCTAAACCTCTTCTTCTCCTCTTACACCAGCACGGGCACATGGTTTACGGGATATGTCACAAAACTTATATACTTTTACCTCAGCACCATATGTGATGTATCACAAAATATTCGCCCAAATATTTAGAATACTGGGAAACACTCTTTCTGCAAAAATTATCATTTCAGGAGGTGTTAGAGTTGAGTGCTGACGGTTTCTTGAAAAAGTATCTTCCAACAATTGTGCTATTGTCTGCTATCGTAATATTCATGGTTGTAACATTTTTGTCCGGTAACTGGGTGCAGAAGGGAGCGCCTCAGATCACATTATTTGATGGAATTCTGCTGATTTTTGTTGGACTGGCTGCTGGATTGCTTGGAGGGCTTATTGGCACTGGAGGATGTAGTGTCATGCTTCCTATTCTACACTTTTGGCTTGGGTATCCGGCTCCACTTGCTATAGGGACAACGTTGTTTGCTGTAATTTTTACAACACTTTCTGGAGCCTATGGACATCTTGTTAGAAAGAATCTTGACAGGAGTGCAGCCTTATGGATTGGTGGGGTTGGAACTTTAGGCGTCCTTGTTGGCTCATGGCTTTTCACGATACTTGTTGAACATGTAAGTGTATTGAATCTTATACTTGGTGTAGTATTTCTTTGGCCATCTTATAGGATGATAGTTGAGGGTGCAGGTATTGCTAAACCTAAGGCTGTTAAGCAGGAGGAGAAAAATATTCCAGGGTCAAGGATGTGGATGGGTGTTTTCGGGTTTATAATTGGTATGTTGACTGGTATCGTTGGTTTAGGTGGTGGATATGCTCTTGTTCCTGGACTGATATACTTGTTTGGTGCACCAGTTTATGTTACAATGGGAACTTCTTTGGCTTCAATGATCCCGTTAGCTGTTGTAGGTGGAGGGATTAAAGTGGTTCAAGGGTACGTTGCCTTGGGTGCTGGGCTTATACTTGCAGCTGGAACTGTTGTAGGCGCACAGGTTGGTGCTGCAATAATAAAGAAGTTTAAGCCCAATATTCTGAAACTGATATTTGGAATATACTTCCTTTACGTTGCACTCAAATTTATAACAGGGTATTTTGGCATCATGATATGGTGAAATTTTATGACAGACTTGGAGATGATAAAGCGTTTTCAAGAGACTCAGAGGCGTGTCAGGGAAAATATGGGTAAGGTTAAGCATAAGATTGCAGTCATAAGTGGTAAGGGAGGAGTTGGAAAAAGCACTTTTACAGTGAACCTTGCAATAGCCTTTGCAGCAAAGGGGCACATGGACAGGGTTGGCATATTGGATGCTGACTTCCATGGGCCAAGTGTTCCAAAAATGCTTGGAGTTAGAGGGCAGATGATTCAATCAGATGATGGTGAAATACTTCCAGTAGTCGGCCCACTTGGGATAAGAATTGTTTCGACGGAATTCATATTACCTGATGAAAACACTCCAGTAATATGGCGTGGGCCTTTGAAGATGAATGCGATAAGAGACTTTCTTTCGGAAATAGCTTGGGGTGAACTGGACTTCCTGTTCATCGATTTGCCTCCTGGAACAGGCGATGAGCCATTAAGTATAGCACAGCTTTTACCAGACTTGGATGGTGTAGTAGTTCTAACAATACCTTCCCAAGTTTCTCAGTTGGTTGTGAAAAAGTCTGTGAACTTTGCTAGAAGACTCAACCTACCAGTGATCGGGATCGTGGAAAACATGAGCGGCTTCATATGCCCAAACTGTGGTGCAAAAGTTGACATCTTCCAGACAGGAGGGGGAAAGAAGATTGCTAAAGAATTGAATATACCGTTTCTTGGAAGCATACCAATAGACCAGAGTATATGCGAGGATGCGGACAACGGTAAACCATTTATTTTAGAACATAAAGATTCACCGGCTACAAAAGCGTTCATGGAAATCGTTGACAAAATAGAAAAGTATCTTGAGACTCGAGAAATGTTAGGAGGCGATTAAGATGGCGAAAATTGTTGTTCCAATAGTAGAAGATAGGGGATTAGATTCAAGGATAGCTGAACATTTTGGCAGAGCACCATATTTTGCGGTTGTAGAGTTAAATGATGAAGGCGAAGTTACAGACTTTAGAGTAGTATCTAATGTTGGCGAACATTTTGGAGGACCAGGATACACTCACGACTATATTCTTGAGTTGAAGCCTGACGCTATACTCGTTTATGGCATGGGACCAAGAGGGTTAAGCACATTCCAAAGCAAGGGGATAGCGGTCTTTAAGGCTGAAAAAGATACTGTGAAAGACGTTATTGCAGCATATGTTAGGGGGGAACTGAGGGAACTGACTGAAGGATGTGCTCGAGCACATCATCACTAAAAACATTTTTGTGATATATCATAAAATTTAAATATGGATTCTGTGATATCTCCTAAAATGGGTGGTAATGGATGTGGAGATATTGGTATAGGGGATGGTGTCCAAGACATCCGTGGCCTCCAGCATGGGCTAGACCACACCCACAATATTATAGGGAAGATGTTGAATGGGAGATAAAATATCTAGAGTACATGAAGAGGGAGCTTGAGATGGAGATAGATGAGATTTCAAAAAGGATAGATGAGCTCAAAAAAATGTTAGAGGAAAAGAAGAGTGAGTGAAAAATAGATTAAAAATCATGCAACCATAATCTTTTATTATTTTTTTCTAGAGGCCAATGAATAGTCTAATCATGTAGGCTACAAGCAGGGCTATAACACTTGCGAAAGCACTCTTTGTCCAAGATATTCCTGTAAGAACACGGTTGGCTATTGTACATAGTAGTGTAGCCCAAGCCAGTATGATGATCTGCACATAGTTTGCTACCATCGAGAAGAGTTGCGCCTGCTCGTTCAATTTAGCCGCTGCAGCAGCCTTCTCTGACACTGATCCACCCAAGTATTCTAGGGTGTAGTACAGGTTGTCTAATGTTTGGGATGCGAGGACAGAGTTTATCATGTTCTGGACAAAGAATGTGACCAGTATTAGGCCTACGCATACAGCTAATGGTTTCCAAGAAATTTTTCCTCCGAAAGCGTTGAGGAAGACGAATACTATTCCAGCTATTATGAACAGTTGTATGAGGTACTGGAAGATTCCGAAGACGGATATTATTGAAATGTATCCTGTCGGGTCCTTGCTTATCTGGTTTTCGAAAAGGCCTCTGAAGTATATTCCATCCACCAAAACTTTTATGTTAGCTTTTTCAGGCCAATTGAAGGCGAAAGCTAATCCTGTTATAGTGTGCCAGTCACCGCCATGGTTTTCCCATAGGCTGTCTGAAAGAGGTATCGTGAAATTGTTCCATAGTCCAGTACTAGATTTTAGAATCTTTTCTGTCAGGTTATAGTATAGGTATTTTGATGTGTCTCCAGAGTAAAGGTATATTGATGCAGTTGTAGGCAAAGTTTCTGGGTTAACAAATTTTATTTTAAAGGAGAGTGAGTTGAATGCTTGCTTACTGCAGTTTACTGGGCCGAAGTCAGAAAGTTTTACAAAAATGCTTGAGCTTTCGTTTGCATAAAATTTTATACTCCTATCACCATAGTAGCTTCCATTAACATGGTCACTGTAGTCTAATGAGATGTTCACGTTAGGTGAAGAGGACCAAAATGTAATGTTTTCTGTCCAAACATCAAACTGTCCAGCCAGAAGGTCAACTTTAGGAAACGTTTCTTCCACATAGCTTTTTGATAGCACAATGTATCCGAAAAGTGTACTCGATACTACAAAAAGTGCGAGGACTATTATGGCCGCAATATACCGTGGTTCTTCAGCAACCTCCCTAAAAACCTTGTAAGGAGAATACAGTACTTTAATGAACTGGAGATAAAATGGTGTAAGTTTCACCTCTTCAGCTGAAACACTATTTTGCTCATTTTTTTGCTCATTTTCCAAGAAGAATCATGTCCCCCAAAAGGTTTAGGATCAAATCGAACATCATCGCCAACTTTTATAGCACAATATTTAAACTTATTGTATAAGATTATGCGAAAGCTATTTATAAAATTCGTTCTTACAAAATTCTCTTAAAAGGGTTGTGGCATAGCATCCCTTTTCAAGCCAAAAATAGAATCTTATCGCATTAGAGCCTACATTAGAAAAGTTTAGGTCCCTATAGTTGAGGTTAACCTTTCTAAGAGAACCCTTAATTTTTAAACCTAAACCTCTATCCTTAAACATTCCAAGTTCAAGGTTCTCGAATTCGATAACATCCTTAACAATTTTTCCAGCCTCCCCTCCAGGAAGCTTTGACTTAAATCCTAGAATTGGAAATGCTGGAGAACCTCCTTTAACAAAGTCTCCTTCAACAAGCCTATTTAGTGGGAGACCTCGAGCAATCCTCTCTGAAACCATTAGGTTGAATAGGTAGCTTTGGTATGCGTTGACATAAAATTTTAGAAGACTCCTTCCAAGAGATCTAATAATCTTTTGAGGGGGGAAATTTTTTAACATCATGTTTAGAGCCCTTTTCTCAATCCAAAGTTTTCTGGGCATCATATTGTAAGCTTCTTTGATAAGACCTTCTCTTGCAAGAGTTCTACACTCCTTAGCCTTATCTGATTCGTCAGGATACACTTTGTACACGAGCTCTTCAAAGAACATTTCGTATTCTTTGTTTATAAGATGTTTTCCTAGTAAATGAGTGTTAAATCTGCGTGTTCCAAACCTCTGATATCCAAAATAGTTTGGACAGCCTAAAATATTTAGTTCGCTTAAAGTTGATTCAATAAGCTTTATGCTTGAGTTTTTGCAGTCTCTTAAAATGATTTCAAAATGGTTTCCCTTCAGCATACCCAACCTAATCTTCCTTGAAGCCGTGTATGCTTCTATAACCCTAATCTTTCCTTCAACATCAAATTTTCTAACATCAATATCGTCTTTAAAGGGTATGGAAAACTTTTGTACAGCTACAGCCCTAGAATCCTTTATTCCGGCGAAGCCTATAAACTTCCTGTCTAAGCCCAAAATTTTTGAAATATGTCTTATAACGTAGTCGGTTGTAACACCCCTCTTTTCGATAACGAGAACAAGATGTTCGCCTCTAGAATCTAATGGGATTTCAGAGTCCTCGACAACCCTAAAATCTTCGACATCACCTCTTATTTTGCCGCCAACACCTTCAGTTGAAGTAATATAGTATAGTATGCCTAAACGTTTTTCAAGCTCAATGTTTGTAGGAAGCATGTATCCAACATTTCGTAAGCGGATAAAATGGTTATTAAAAGTTGTTCTGGGAAAAAATATTTTAGGGCTAAAAAATTTTGTGAATTAATAAATTTTCTGCTATGTTACAAGATAGTTTTCTAGCACATCCTTTTTCAGGTTAACACCAAGACCTGGACCAGATGGTACAATAATCTTTCCATCTTCAACCTTTATAGGCCTATCTAGAATTTTATCACGCCATTCAACATCGCCAAGCTGATATTCTAGAAGGAGAAGGTTTGGAATGCTTGCACAAACTTGTACACTTGCAATTGTAGCTATTGGGCCAACCATATTATGTGGGGCGACTGGAATATAGTAGGTTTCAGCCATAGAGGCTATCTTTTTGAGCTCGAGAATTCCTCCAGTCCTCGCTACATCGGGCATAATTATCCTTGCAGCCCTCAGCTCGAAAAGTTCACGAAATTCCCATCTTGTGTTCAAAAGTTCGCCAGTGCATATTGGAACACTCGTGTTTTTGCTTACAAACGACATTGCCTCCAAATTGTTTTGTGGAACAGGGTCCTCGATCCACATAAGGTTATAGGGTTCAAGTCTTTTTGCAAGATGTATTGCAGTGTTTGTGTCGAATGCGCCGTGACAGTCTATTGCAAGCTGAACCTCGTCTCCAACAGCATTTCTTACTGCTTCAACCATTCTAACTGTATGCTTTAAATCCTCTGATGATAAGGTTCTATTAACACTTTTACCAGATGGTATTGGCTCGTCAACGTCCATCTTAAGAGCCTTAAAGCCGCTCCTGACAGCCGCCAAAGCCTTTTCAGCATATTCTTCTTCAACATACTTTGCACCTCTAAAGAAGCCGTCAACATAAACCTGCACTTCACTCCTACACTTTCCACCCAAAAGATTGTATATTGGAGTGTTAAGATATTTTCCAAAAATGTCCATTAGAGCGATTTCTATACCGCTTACTGCTGGCAGGGAGAAGCCTTCTCTAAAAAGGTCTTGCCAAATAAGTTCAACTTCAAGCGGGTCTCTTCCAATAATCTTTTTTCCGACAACTTCTAGACTTTCCCTAACACCGGTAGACCTTTGACACTCTCCACGGCTGAAGCCGGGAGATTTTCGCTTCTAGGGTGGTCATTGGTTGGTTGTTCATCGCCCTTTTAGGCTCCCACCTCATTCCATTCCACCTTAGAAGCTTGGGGTGTGCCACCACCCCGTTAACGCCGCCTCCGTGGAGGTGGCCTATGTTTAGAGCTCCTACGGCATCCCTGTTCGCTTCTAATCCACAAGAGAGGCATTTGAAGAGCCTTCCTCTTGTCATTATTTCCTCAGCACGGCAGAGTGGGCATCTGCTTGACGTCCTATATTCGCTTACTTCAGCGACTTCTATGCCGTACTCTTCGGCTTTTTCCTTAAACCTTCTGACTATGTAGTTGAAGTTCCAGAAGTTGTTTACCATCGCGTTTGCTTTACAGTTGTGGCTGTTGTCTCTTATGCCCTTCAATCTTCCGAGAACTATTTTTGAAATTTTAAGGTGATTGGCGTCTTCAATTATAGTCTTTATCATGGCGTTCGCTGCATGCTTGAACCTTCTCTGCCTCATCCTGTATAGCATTCTAAGCCTCTTGGACGTTTTAACCTTGTTGATTTTGGCCAGCCTGCTCTGCTCTTTTGCTATCTTTCTTGTCCAGTACCACCAGTCCGATAGGATGCTTTTGCCTGAGAATGCTATAGGTTGTTTTAGTCCTTCAAACCATATTGTTGCCAGGTTTACTACGCCTAGGTCTATGTATAGGGGCTTATAGTCTCCTCTTATGGGAGGTTTCTCGACTTTAACTGTCATGAAGCCCCTCCACATTTTATCGACTTCATCGTATACTATTTCAAGCCTTCCAGGTTTGCCTTTCCATTTTAGTATGCCCTTATACTTTAGCTTGAGCCCCTTTGGAAGGTATATGTGTTTATCGTCGATTCTATAGCAGTCGTGTCTTACAATTATCCTCAGCTCTTTCCTGCCGTTCTTCTTCCAGTATCTTGGCATTGAGACTCTTGTTATGTGCTTTGGAAGTTTTCCTTTTGCCTCTAGCCTTTTTAGGGCTAGGAAGCTTTTCCATGCTTCGTTGTTCTTGTTTATGATCTGCTGTGCTGTCGCCGAGCCTATTATTGATGCGTATTTTTCATATAGTTGTTTAGGGTACCATTTAATAGGCTTGTAGTGTATGT
>Ga0272449_1003818_pt1 | contig 12674 bp, 12 predicted proteins | sample YNPCB0241_FD_198679 | JGI IMG/M metagenome (GOLD analysis project Ga0272449, IMG submission 198679) | Hot spring sediment microbial communities from Yellowstone National Park, WY, United States - YNP-CB-024-1 | ecosystem: Environmental > Aquatic > Thermal springs > Hot (42-90C) > Sediment...
ACGTACGGGCAACCCTTCGGGACGTCGAGGTGCTCGAGCTGAACGGCTTGCGGCTTGCCATCGTTCACGGGTGGGGCCCACCCTTCGATCTGCGCGATCGACTGAAAGCTTTCCTTGCCGGGAAAGGAATTCATCCAGACGTCGTCATTTTCGGTCACACCCACGAAGCCTGCGACATCGTCGAAGATGGCATACGGTGGCTGAATCCGGGTAGCCCGGTCGATCGCCGATTTGCGGCCAGGCGCAGCCTCGGCGTTCTCGAGATCTCAGATGCTGGGGTCACTTTCGAGATCATCAATGCTGACCATACGATTCCGTAAGATCCGTTCGTGCTCTGTTATGACTCGAGAAAGGTCCCCTCTCGAGATCCATTGGTTGTGCGATTTCGCGGAAGGCTTTCCGGCTCGTCGAACGCTTTCATCGATGACGCGCTCCGCATCAAGTGCAAACCACCGGTATCAAGCGTTTCTATCAGCGCTCCACGGGGTCCAGCGCATGTAGTACTGAAACGCGATAATATGTAAGGTGAGCGCCACAGGTGCAGCCGGCGGAATCGTACTCGTCTCCGATGTGTTGATCGGCGCGGGAGCGAATAGGTTTCGATACCCAGACCGAGTCGCTGTCGGTTCCGTGGCGTCATTCGAGCAGTGCGTGGGATGCGCATGAGAATTGGAATCGCTTCTGCCACGGCGTTCATCACCGAGGAGCCCATGCTGGCTATGCTGTGAAGAGGCACAAGGGATATGGCGCTCACTTTCTTCGAAACATCGGGCATCGAGCGGTGTGAGATCCTGACAGCGAGGAGTGCAGGGAGCGTGTGGAGCCGTCGCTGCCGCGTATCTGCATGGCTCGAAAACCACTGCGGATCGAAGGAGGCAGGCCGTTACATCTTCTCACTACGCGACCGCTCGCCCGGCAAGGCGAACGACGGTGCGGCGCCAGAGAATCTCTTGACAGCACTTTCGGCGAGGAGTAAAAACCAGCGTTATTCGGGGAGGTAGGGCTTCCTGAAACTCGCCTCCATACGAAAAGAGTGATCATAAGGAATGTATGTAGTCATAGCGGGTTGCGGACGCGTGGGGTCGCAGTTTGCGCGGCTCCTCGACCAGGAAGGCCATGAGGTCGTTGTCATCGACAGCGATCGAACGTCCGAGCGGCGTCTCGGGAGCGGCTTCGGCGGCGAGTTCATTGTCGGAAACGCGTTCGATACTGACGATCTCATGCGCGCCGGCATCGAACAGGCCGATGTCTTCTGTGCGCTGACCAATCTCGACAATACGAACATCATGGCCTGCCAGGTCGCGAAGCGGATTTTTAACGTCCCGGAAGTTATCGGTCGCCTCTATAATCCCGAACGCCTTTCCACGTATCAGAAGCTCGGCCTCAATATGGTATGCGGAACGTCTCTCATTGCGACCGAGCTCAAGAACCGCGTCGTCACACCAGGCTACGATACGGTCGAAGTACTGCCGAGTGGAGACACGGAAGTGATCGTCGTGAAGGCAACGCCGAAGATGGTGGGAAAGCGCCTCGCAGATTTCACGCTTCCTAAAGAATATCTACCGATCGCTCTCATCCACGAAGGGGAAGGCGAGGTCGCGTCGCCCGATGATGTGATTCAGGAAAACGATTACGTGTACTTCTCGATCCGCAGCGTAAAGATTCCCGAGTTCCTGCGCCGGGTTGGAGCCGGAAGCGGGAGGGAAAAGCCGTGAAGATCATCATTGCCGGTGGCGGCAAAGTCGGTTTCTACCTCACCAGGGAGCTTTCAGAAAAGGGACACCAGGTATTCCTGATCGAGCGGCGCCCTGAGCGAGCAGCCCGCATTGCCGAGTCGGTCCCGGAAGCGATCGTTATCCACGGCGACGCCTGCGACCACGAATACCTGGAGCAGGCCCGCATCGACGAAGCCGACATCGTGATTGCTGTGACCGGCGATGACGATGACAACCTCGTAATCTCGCAGCTTGCCAAAGAGGTCTACGGGGTCGGGCGCGTCATCGCGCGGGTCAACAACCCGAAGAACGAAAAAATTTTCAGATTGCTCAACGTCGACGTTCCGGTTGCCGCGACCAGCATGATCGTCAAGATCGTCGAGGAAGAAGCGGCGCTGGACGGGCTCGTTACCCTCCTGCCGCTCGGTGATTCTGGAGAAGAAGAGTTTCGCATTGTCGAAACAACAATAAAGCCCGAGAGCCCCGTGGTCGGGCGCAAAATCGAGGAACTTGGCTTGCCGCGCGACTGCGTTCTTGTGGCGATTATCCGTGAGGGCAAGGTTGTCGTTCCGCGTGGCTCAACGACGATCGAGGCGCAGGATAAGATATACGCTCTCGTCTCGAAAAGGCATGAATCCACGCTGGTCGATGCGATGAAAGGAGTCCTTTCCAAGGAGGCCTGCGATCTGTAATGCGGTTCTCGTCACCTCGTGACAGGATCCTCGGCATTACGCTTGAGATCGCTTACTGTGTAGTCATGTACCTTGCGCTCTTTGCGATCGCCATCTTGTTCAACATTCTGGGCGGGTAACGTGCTGCTACGTCCATCAAAGAAAGATTACGCAGCGATCCTCCATTACTCGGGCCAGATCGTGGCCGGCTTCGGAATCACTATGCTCCTTCCTCTTGCCACGGCGTTCGCCTATCGTGAATGGAACATGGCCAGCGCGTTTGCTCTTGCCATGTCGACGTGCTTCCTGTTCTGGCTGGTGACGGATAGGTTCTTCTACACGAAGCGCGAGCTCACATGGTTCACGGGCATGCTAGTCGTGACGCTCAGCTGGGCGCTCGCCGTCACGTTCGGGGCTATTCCGTTTCGCCTGAGTGGCTTCTACGCTTCGTTCGTCGATGCGACGTTCGACGTCATGAGTGGGTTCACGACCACCGGTCTGACGCTCATCCAGGACCTCGACCACGCGCCGTACTCGCTCCATATGTGGCGGCAGGGGCTCCAGTTTCTCGGTGGGCAGGGAATCATCGTTCTTGCGCTCACCTTCCTCGTGCGAAGCCTCCGGGGGGCCGTCAAAGTCTACGTCGGCGAGGCTCGGGAGGAAAAGCTCGTACCGAGCGTGCGAAGCACTGCCGTGGCAATCTGGGTCGTTTCGCTGACCTATCTGGCGCTTGGGACCATTGTGCTGATGATCATCAACCTCTGGTCGCGGATGGCACTCGACCGGGCATTCCTCCATGCTCTCTGGATCAGCATGACCGCCTGGGGGACAGGTGGCTACGCTCCCTCGTCTCTCAGCACTGCGTATTACCACAACGTGGCGGCTGAGTTTGTCATCGTCTGCCTCATGATTCTAGGCGCTATCAACTTCGTCATACATCAGGCTGTGTGGTACGGGCAGCGGCGAGAGCTCATCCAGAACTTCGAGCTCAGAACGTTCTCTGCGGTCGTTCTCTTTACGTTTACCCTTACATATCTCGGCCTGGGGAGATCCGATGCGTTTGGCTCTCTCGCAAGCCGGTTTCGGATGGCCCTCTTTCACCTCATTTCAGCACAAACTGACACCGGCTTCATGTCCATTCCCTCGTTCGCTCTCAAGCACTACTGGGGCGATTTCGCCACCATGGCGCTCATCATCGCTATGTCAATCGGGGGACTTGCGTGCTCCACGGCTGGTGGCATTAAAGCAATGCGTGTTGGTCTCGCTATCAAGGGTATTGTGCTCGAGGTCAGGAAGATCATGAGCCCTGAGCGGGGTGTCGTGTACGAATACTACCATCACGTTCGACAGCATATTCTCAAGGACAACCAGGTGAAGATGGTCGGGCTGATCGCCCTCGCGTATGTTTCGACATACCTCTCGGGTGCTCTCGTCGGGCTTGTGTACGGATTTCCGCTCGTCGATTCTCTCTTCGAGTCGGTCTCGGCAACGGCGAACGTCGGCCTTACCATCGGGATCACGAGCCCAGCGCTGCCGGTGTTCATGAAAATGTTCTACATCCTCCAGATGTGGGTGGGACGTCTCGAGTTCACAGCAGTGTTCGTGCTCGCGGGATTCCTTGTTGCCCTCGCGAGGGGGAGGTAGGGTGAGGCGAGTTCGGATCCTTGTCGTCCTTCTCGTGACAGCTCTTGTTCTCGTGGACGCCGCCGCAACGGTGGCGCATGCCGGGGGCTCGGAGTCCAGCCTCACATCGCTTGCCGATGTCTTCGCTGACCCAAAGGCCTACGATGGGCGCACCCTCACCATTCGCGGCGAAGCGATAGGTGAGATTGTGCGGGCGCAGGGCGAACTGTGGGTGCAGCTCAATGACGATCCCTACACCCGTAAGAGTATCGCCGAGGGTGGAGCAGCACAGGGACAGAATGTCTCGATCTCTGTCGTTTTGCCTCGTCAGGATGCGAACCTCATCGAGTATTTCGGCGATTTCCACACGAAAGGCGACATCATCGAAGTGACCGGCAGGTTCAACGCCATCTGCGAGGAGCATGGCGGCGAAACCGACTTCCACGCGTCCTCCGTGCGCGTGGTGTCCCGCGGATACCGCATTTCCCATCCACTCGACGTCCCCATGGCAGTCGCGTCGATCCTCGCGCTGCTTCTTGCAGGTACTCTCGCTGCCGTGCGCCGCCACGTCATATCCCGCCCCGGCTTCAAACGCAAAGGCTGGTAAGCATCGCCCGAGCGAAGAGACCTTCCTCGAGAGCTCTGGCAGCGGCGAATGCTGAACGCGACCTGCTCGCTGTGCCAGCGCACAGTCTGGTAGCCGCGCGGGGGCTCGGGCTATAATTCCTCCGTGCAGAGCGGGCGGATGTAGTTTAGTGGTAAAACGTCGGCTTCCCAAGCCGAAGACCGCGGGTTCGACTCCCGTCATCCGCTCCATTTTCTTTTCTCAGGAGCTTTCGTGAACGTCAAGCGCGGAGACAGGGGCCCTGTCGTCAAGGATATTCAGGAGAAACTACTCAAAGTAGGATTCAATCTCGGCACGACGGCCGCGGACGGCTACTTCGGCGCGAAAACAGAGGCCGCTGTTCGGGATTTCCAGGCGCGGATGGGGCTCGCCGCAACCGGGCTCGTTGACGACGAAACCTACCGCAGATTGACCGAGCAAAGCTTTTCGCTCGGGGAACGCCTGCTCTACCTCCATTCCCCGCACCTCCGTGGCCGCGATGTTCTGCAGCTGCAAAAGGCACTCAAAGGTCTGGGCTTCAATCCCGGGCCGCTCGACGGGATTTTCGGCCCGGCAACGGAGCGGGCGCTCAGAGAATTTCAGGCCTCCGTTGGCATTCAACAGGACGGCATTCTCGGACCCGCGACGCTCAAACGGCTCACCGACATGGCTGTAAGCTTGAAATCCTCGTCGGTCGTCGATTATCCGGCGCGCACCCCCGAGAAACACGTGCTTGCCGGCAGGCGCATCGCGATCGACGCCGGACACGGGGGAACAGATCCTGGCGCGGTCGGCCCGGGCGGACAGAAGGAAAGTGAGCTCGTTCGCGACATCGCGGCGCGCATCGAAAAGGCGCTCGAGGCAGTCGACGCGGTCGTCATCAAGACCTACGATCGAGACAGAAAGACCGCCCTTTCGGAGCGCGCGGCGCGCGCGAACAGGGCGGCCGCCGATATCTTCGTGAGCATCCACCTCAACGGCGCGCGAAGCCCGAAGGCGACCGGGACCGAAACTCTCTACTTCCAGGCTGGAAAGAACGTCTCCGAAAGCGGGAGGGTGCTCGCTTCCATCATGCAGGAGCAGCTGGTGCGAATTCTCAGGCGTCCCGATCGTGGCATTCACGGTCGCAATCTCGCCGTGTTGCGCCGCACGCTCATGCCGGCCGTGATCGTGGAGCCGCTGTTCATCACCAATCCTGACGAGGTGACACTCCTTGCCGACGAAGAGTGGCGGCAGCGGATCGCAATGGCGGTCGTGCGCGGGCTCGAAAGTTACTTCGCCCGCGTCGCGCCAGCAAAGAAGCCGTGACGAGCGGCAATTCGCTGACGATTTGCAGCTTGCAGAACTTTCTGGTAAACTCGCCTCACATGAGTTATCCAGCTCGGATAATACCGAAAGCAATGCTGCAGATAGCGGCTATTGTGCTGCTGTCTGCATTCCTATGCGTGCAGGCAGCCACGGTTGCTGGCGCTGAGCCGCGCGCGTCGCTCGAACAGCAAAAGCGGCAGGTTCAGGCAGAACTGAACGACCTCAACGACCGCCTCGACCAGGCCGTTGAAGCGTATAACGACGCCAGCTACCGGCTTTCGCTGACCAAAGCGCGCGCACGGACCCTCACGCGCGACATAGCGCGCACGGAAGCGCAGCTTAAGACCCTCGAAGGGCGCCTCAGCGCTCGCGCTCGCTCGGTGTACATGAGCGGCAACGAGAGCTTCCTTCTCGTGCTCGTTGGTTCGCGCAGCCTGTCCGATTTCATCGCCAACTGGCGCGCGGTGAACGCGATTTTCAACACGGAATCGAAACTCGCATCCGACTACCGTGCAAAGAAAGCGCAGCTCGAGAAGTTCAAAGCCGAGCTTGCCCGCACGCTTGCGACTCAGGAGCGCGAGGTTGCGCGCCTGAAAGCAAACAGGAAGAAAGTCGAAGCCCTCATTGCCGAGCGCGAGAAGAAGCTGCGCTCGATCAATGCTGAGATTCTCGAGCTGATTCGCCGCGAAGAACTGGCACGCCGCGAAGCGCTCGCGCGTGCGGCGCGGAGCACGGCGCGGAGATACGTTTCCCCTCCAGCATCCCCGCGCGTGTATGTGTCGCGTGGCTCGACGCGTTCGTCGCATTCGAGCGTCGTTTCGATTGCGCTCTCGCTGCTCGGGCGCCCATACCGGTGGGGAGCGTCCGGTCCGTACGCGTTCGACTGTTCCGGCTTTACCATGTATGTGTATGCCAGGATCGGCATTTCGTTGCCGCACTCGTCTTCCGCTCAGTACGGGTGTGGAGATCGCGTTTCCTACGACGAACTCCAGCCTGGCGACCTCGTCTTCTTCGCGCGCCGCGGCGGCCGCATCTCGCACGTCGGCATCTACATCGGCAACGGCATGTTCGTGCACGCGCCGCAGACGGGCGACGTGGTCAAAGTGTCCTCGCTTGCTGACCACGGCGGCTTCGTCGGCGGCTGTCGCCCGTAACGCAGCGGCTTGCGGCTTCTTGATCCCCGCGCGGCCGCTCTGACCCCTTTTCTTCAGGAGCGTTTCTTCAAGTTTTCGCAGGATTTGCCGAATGTATTCCCGTGAAGTAGCCATGGGCATAAACGACTGCCTGCAGAAAATGATCGAAGACAATGCATCCGACCTGCACATCAAAGCGGGTGAGATTCCGCGCTACCGGGTCGGGAAGCGCCTCATTCCCTTTGGCCCGCCTCTTCCCAAAGAACACGTTCTCAAGTGGCTTACCGAACGCATCGACCAGTCGCGCGCGGAGCGCTTGAAGGAGAAAGGCGAGATAGACTTTGCCTTCACTTTCAACAACTGGCGGTTCCGCGCTAACGCGTATTTCGAGCGGCAGCGGCTCTGTATGGCTATCAGGAAGATTCCGAGCGGCAACATTACGATTGCCGAGCTCAACCTGCCGCCAGTGGTCGAGAAGCTCGCGAACGAACGGCGCGGCCTCATCCTCGTCACAGGAACAGCGGGAAGCGGGAAGTCGACCACGCTTGCGGCCATCATCAACAAGATCAACGAAACGCGCGAGTGCCACATCGTCACGATCGAGGACCCGATCGAGATCGTTCACGAGGACAAGAAAGCTTTCGTCACTCAGCGCGAGATCAGCGTCGACACCGAATCGTTTGCCGAGGCGCTGCGACACGTTGTCAGGCAGGACCCCGACGTCATCATGGTTGGCGAAATGCGAGATCGAGAGACCGTCGAGGCGGCAATCAGCGCGGCTGAAATGGGCAATCTCGTTCTCTCCACTCTCCACACCGTTGACGCGGCGGAAACCGTCAACCGCATCATCGACTTCTTCCAGCCTCACGAACAAAAACAGGTGCGCATTTCTCTCGCGGCGGTTCTCAAAGGCGTCATCTCGCAGCGGCTCCTTCCCTCGACGAAGGGCGGGCTCGTGCCCGCTGTCGAAATTCTCATCTGCACGAAGACCGTGCAGGACTACATCGTGAACCCCGACGAAACACACAAGATCAAAGAAGTCATCGAAACGGGCGAATACTATGGAATGCAGAGCTTCGAGCAGTCCCTCATGAAGCTCTACATGGCCGGCCTCATCGACCTCGAGGAAGCCGCGGCCGCATCGAAAAACGCCGAGGACTTCAAGATTCGACTGCGCCAGCAGGGAATCGCGGTGTAGGTTCCGGCGACTCCGGCGCGAGAATCGGTCGATTCGAGAAGCGCAGTCTGGTGAGCAAGGGGTTGCGGCCTCGGTGGTATCGAGCTGGGTTCTTGGTTCTTGCCGCTGAACGACACGGGACGCGACCTTTCCCGCGCGTTTGTGGCCTGGGTGGTATCGAGCGGGGTTGGTTCTTCGTGGGGTGGCGTGACTCGAGCAGCTGCTAGCGTAGGACGTGCGTACACCACCGTTGACGGGCGCGTGGTTCTTTGTGGGGTGGCGTGGCTCGAGCAGCCGCAGGCTCTGGAGGGGTTGGCGCGTCTTCTCCCCCTCAGTCAGGTAATGGTTGCGAAGTCGGCTGGAGATCCTGGTAAGCGCGAACTTTAGAGAGGTGCTGTTTTGTAAGCATGAGGTTGCAGTCCGGCTGGCGTCGGGCTCTTTTCGTTCCTCCCGGTGAGACGCTGTAAGGATCGCGTGCAAATGTTGTGATGGTGCTGGCGGAGGGATGTGTGCCAGCCCCGTGATGCGCGTGGGTTGCGTGCCGTGCAGGCCGGACTCGCACGCTGTATGCCAGATTGCACTTCTGCATTTCAAGTGCGTTGCGTAATCCGTTGGCTGAAGCAGATCGAAGCAACTTCTCGGAGCGCTCTTCCTGCGTGTACCTATTCGCTTTGCCGTGCTCTCGAGCTTGGTTCTATGCAGGGCGCTCGGTGCCCGTGTTTGCGCGAACGAGCGTTTTCTGGTATGTTGTGTGCGGTCCGGGCCCCGCGCCCGCGCTACGCGCGGGCGCGGGGCCCCCGAGACACCCTCTACCGGAGGTCATCCGTGAAGAAGAAAGTCATCAGCGCACTCATAATCCTTGCTCTTCTCGTCGTTCCGGCCTTCACCGCGGGATGCGACACGGTCACGTCATTTTTCAAGAAAAATCAGACGCAGAACACACAAGCAGCGAAGCGCGCGAACTTCCTGAAAGCGTACGACGCCATGAAGAAGGAAGTCGCGCAAAAGGCTGACGACGCACTGCTCGTCGGCGTGCTTCTCCTCAAGAAGCCCGAAGAGCCCTGGGACGGCAGCTCATCGACCTGGCGCGCCGCCTTCTACAGCCAGAAGAACCAGAAAGTATATACCGTGATGTGGGAAAACGGCTCGGCAAGAATCGACAAAGAGGACAAGCCTGAGAAAGGCATCGAGAACAAGGTGATCGCGGGCCCGGTCTCCGTCGACTCCGTCGACGCGCTCGAGATCGCGAAGGCCACGATGCTCACTCAGATCGATCCGAACGCCCAGACGAACTTTACCGAACTCATCCTCGCCTACTCGAACAGCAAGAAGAAGCACGTTTGGAAGATCTCGTTCGCGAACAACCACTACGTCTACGTTGACGCGGTATCCGGCGAGGTCCTCGAGGCGAAGTAGAAGTAGCCGGCGCGCCTGCGCTCCGCGCAGGCGCGCCGGGCACCCACTCATGACCCCCAGCGCATCTTCGTGCAGTAACCCTTTCGAAACGCGCGAAGAGGCTGTAAACTATGGCTCTGCTTCAAGGGCACAGCCCTCGCGACGCGATACGCACCGGGATGTAGCTCAGCTTGGTCAGAGCGCACGGTTCGGGACCGTGAGGTCGCCGGTTCAAATCCGGCCATCCCGACCAGCCAGGGAGCCAACCAGGCCAAGCGCCAGACACCACACGTAATGCGCCCATTTATCCAAGAGCCGCCCCTCACCCCGTGCGCTCCACCAGCAAGCCACGCTAGCTACCGCGAGGCAAGCCGCCCACCATCGTCTACCGCCTGACGCTTCAGAGAGGCAGCACCGCGTGCCGCGCTCCCAGGAAGACGCCACGCTGTCCCGAACCTTCGGCGCACAACCGCTCAGCTCAGCATATTCCCTGGGCCAACTCACACCGCGCACGAAACCGGAGCGATAGAATGGTCGCAGTTGCCAGGATCTACCCGAAGAGACCTGACAGGACGAAACGAGGACGAGCCTTTGAAAAGCGATCGGAGCGCGAATCCGAGGCGGTGATTTGCATGAGCACAAGCAACTGGTATTCACAACTTATCAAACCAGGATGGGCTCCTCCAGAGTGGCTTTTCGGACCCGTGTGGGCAGTCCTGTATACGATCATAGCAGTCACGTTCGGCACCGTTTTCTACCGGGCTTTCACCGGCAAAGTCGACTGGCACGTCGCGCTTCCATTTGCCCTCAACCTTGTATTTAACTTCGCGTTTACGCCGCTTCAGTTTGGCCTCAAGAACAATATGCTCGCATCTATCGACGTTCTGCTCGTCGTCGGCACGCTTGTCTGGGCGTTATACGCAGCCTGGAACGCTTCTGCCGACCTCCACTGGATCGTCTACGCCAACATCCCGTATCTCCTCTGGGGGCTCTTCGCGACCGCCCTCCAACTGACAATCACATACCTGAACAGGTAACCAAAACATGCTTCAGCACCCTTGCGCCCCCTCCTTCCCCCGCCTCATCGTTCCCGAAAGTGCCCATTAGCATATGAAATGGTTCAATCTATCTCCGGTATCCTTCGCCCACACGGGTTGCGTGCTCATTTCCTGTCGCGCGGACGCCTATAATGAAACGAAAGCACTTTGACGGGGGATTATATGAATTCGGAATTTCGCAGCTGGCTTGTCATCGGGCGTGTCGAAAACTGGGAAACTGCCCTTTCCCAGCCAATACCCGTCTGGGGGCTCAAAGACTCCTTCCGCAAGCAATTCAGCGCACTCGCGGCAGGGGATGTTATCTGGATCTACGCGACAAAGCCAGTCTCTGGGATTATCGGGATCGGGCTCGTTCGCGAGAAGTACATTGACAACCTGAAGCCCCTGTGGCCTGACGAACTGGCGAGCGGAACGGTTGTCTGGCCGCTCAGGTTCCGCTTCCAGGTGCTGAAGCTCCTCCCACGGGATCAGTGGGCGACTCGCGCAGTCTCCCTGGAGGGGACAGGCGCTCCGTGTCGGAAGGGCTTCCAGGTGATTTCGGAGAAGCAGCTGAAAGCCATTCTCGCGAAGACACAAGAAGTGTTCGGGGGAAGCACAATAGAGGATTTCGTCGAGGGACCCACAATCACGCCGTTACCTGAATCAGCCAGACCGCAGCAGCCACTTTCTGCAGGAACCACCCTTCATCGAAACCTTCAGGCTTATGTTGCTGAGATAGGCAAGCTCCAGGCCTTCTATACTCAGACCGAGTACCCTGTTCCGCTCACCGACGGAACGATGAACATCGACGTTGTATGGAAACGGGAAGCTGGCGGAGTCCCGACGTACGCGTTCGAAGTCGAGCTTTCAGGGCAGTTCGAACGAGCAGTCTTCCGGCTCAAGAAAGCGCACGATCTCTGGAACTCCCGCCCCCGCCTCGTGGTTCCCGAAAGCGCGCAGCCCCGCATCGAGGAGATCGCGTCGCGCAACGGCACCGATTTTTCCGCCCAGATCGGCATCGTGTCCCCGGAGAAAGTCGAGCAGCTCTTGAGTGTCAAGCGCGAACTCAGGTCTCTCGAGCGCGAGCTTGGTCTATACTGATTGCACGTTCGGGCATCCGGCGTCCAAGCTCGGGACGTCGGTTTCTCTACCCACGAAAGGAGGGGGTCGCGATGGTGCAGTGGGGGACGGGGAAAATCGCCGGGCTTGCGATTGCGGGTCGCCCTCGTGTCTCTCGCCATTGGAGGGCTCGCTGCCTGGGCAATGAGGGCAAACGAGGTGGCGCGCCTTCAGCGCGACGTCAACTCTCTTCAGGAGCGCGCTGCGACGCTCGAGACATCCCTGAGCGCGGCACTCGAGGCCGCAAAGCAGGCCGAAGAAGCTCTCGCGCGCGCACAGGCTGCGACGACCACCGCCGGAGGCACTTCCGCAGGCGGGTCTCAAACCTCGACGGGCACCGCGTCCGAAGGGGGAGCGGGAGGCACGGGCATCGTGTCTTCGACGCTCAATCTCTCCCGTCAGTTTGCCTTCATCGTCGGTGTTCAGAAGTTCGGCACGCGGTATTACGTCGTTGCTGATTTTGCGCAGTTTCTGACAGGCGACGCGGCGGCGCGGGCAGCGGCTGAAGCTGGCGAGGAATCGCCACCGCCGAACGACTATTTCATCAAGAACGAAAACCCACTTCTCCGCGTCATTCCGGTTCAGGGGCCGACAGTGCGGGTCAAGATGTACAGCGAGCATGAAGGTGTCGATACGGATGGGTACTACCTGAGCTTTGACCGGTGGTACCGGATCTATTCAGGCGACCGAACGGTAGGGCCCATAACTCGCGACGATATGAGCACGGATGGCTACTGGTTGACAATCAGGAGCGGTAAGATTACCGCTATGGAAGAGCAGTGGGTTCCGTAAAAGCTCGCCTGACCAGCGATTGCGAAAGAGAGAGCGATGGGAAGCGCAAAGAAGCTGGAGGTCAGTCCGCAACAACAGCGTTCGCTTCGGATGTACAACG
>Ga0272449_1003819_pt1 | contig 12669 bp, 10 predicted proteins | sample YNPCB0241_FD_198679 | JGI IMG/M metagenome (GOLD analysis project Ga0272449, IMG submission 198679) | Hot spring sediment microbial communities from Yellowstone National Park, WY, United States - YNP-CB-024-1 | ecosystem: Environmental > Aquatic > Thermal springs > Hot (42-90C) > Sediment...
ATCTCTTCTATCTCCTTCTGAATTTTTTCTAATCTCCTGTCTTGCATTTTAACCTCCTTTGTTTTATGGGAGATTGATTGAAAGTGCCAAAATGCGAAAAGAATATACCCGTTGTTAAGAAATTACATCAGGAGTCAGGATTAAACTCTAAACCTGATTATTTCTTTGGTCATTCCTGTCAGGTAATCGCAGTACTTTTAGGGAGGATGAAGAGTATATTCGCCGTCCCCCTGATAAGTTTTGAAGAGGTGAACTTAAAGAAATTCCTGATGGATAGGATTGACTATGAGGGATTAGAGGAGACGAGATTAGTTAGTTAGATGCTATTAATAAAAAAATTCGGGACTCTAAAAAAATTTAAATAACAACAAACAAAAAAAATTATTGTAATTTCCCTTATAGTGAATTAATATAAGTAGTCTATGAAGCAGGGTTATACAAAGACACTATCGGAACTCTTCAAGTTTCTCATTGAGAGAAGAAGGTGGTGGCTTATCCCCATTATAGTCATCCTGCTTCTCTCTGCGATAATTATTATACTTGGGCAGACAGCCGCCGCCCCATTTATTTACACAATCTTTTGAGGGAGAGAATTATGAAGGTCACTTTCGACAGCAAACTTTACACAGAGGGTGCCATCAGAAAGGCATATAGCGAATTATTAAACAAAGAGCCGCCTCAACTCAAGAAGGGTACAGGTGAACTGATCATCGAACTCCCCTCCAGCCTTAAAGAGGAGGATGTGTTCGAGTTTGAGAATATGGCTCTACTTTTTACGATAGAGGAAAAGAGAAGATGAAGTACAGGATACCCGATAATTCCATCCTTAAGAAATATAAAGTCAGAGAAGGATTCCCCTACTTTTTTGACACAGGGGAGATAATAGTCCTGACCAATGACGCCGGGGATTTTCACACCATAACCCCGCAGGAGCTTCACAGACTCTTGAGCGGCGAGGTATCCCCCGATTCATCCCTCGGCAAGTCGCTCCTTGAGAAGAACCTCTTCCCTGGCAAAATTGACAAAGAGAAGCAGATCGAAAGATTAAAAAAGAAACTCCAGTTTTTAAACTACGGTCCAAACCTGCACATCGTCATTCCCACCCTGAGGTGCAATCAACAGTGTCTCTACTGCCACGCCTCCCGCGTCCCCGAGCAAAAGAAGGGGTATGATATGACCGAGGAGACTGCAAAAAAGGTAGTAGACACGATATTCGATTCCACCTCCCCTCAGATTACAATAGAATTTCAAGGCGGTGAACCTCTAACAAATTTCGATATCGTAAAGACAATCATCGAGTACGCCCTCGAGAAGAACAGCACAATCAATAAAGAACTATACTTCTCCATAGTCACCAATCTGAGCAAACTTGATGAGAAGAAGATGAAATACCTTCTGGATAAAGGAGTACTATTCTGTACTTCTCTGGATGGCCCGCAGAAACTTCACGACGCCAATAGACCCTTCTCGGGTAACAGTTCTTACAGGGAGACAATAAAATGGATGGAGCGGATCAACAAAGAGTATAAGAAACGAGGATATGACACCAATCTCTACCATGTAGACGCCCTGATGACAACCACCAGAGAGAGCTTAAAATATGCAAAAGAGATAGTGGATGAATATGTAAAGCACGGTATCAAGGTAATTCACATAAGACCCTTAAATCCGCTTGGATTTGCCCAGAAGACCTGGGAAAAGATAGGTTATACCACAGAAGAATTTTTGAAGTTTTACTTTGAGGTTCTGGACTATGTAATAGAATTGAACTTGAAGGGAGTTGAGATTCAGGAGAGGACAGCTGCCCTATTTATAATTAAGATGATAACAGACAGGGACCCAAACTTTCTGGATCTGAGATCCCCCTGCGGTGCCGGTATTGGTCAGATGGCGTACAATTACAATGGGAAGGTATTCACCTGCGACGAGGCAAGGATGCTCTACGAAATGGGGGAGGACCTCTTCTTGCTCGGGGAGGCAGGTAAAGATCTCTATGTTGACCTCGTAGGCTCTCCCATCACACGTTCCATCCTGCTGGCATCCCTTCTGGATGCATATCCATATTGCGAGGGATGCGCCCTGAAGCCCTATTGTGGTATATGCCCAATAATCAACTATATGGAGCAGGGGGATATATTCGGGTCTATGGAACATAGCAGCAAATGCAGGATAAACAAGGCTATACTTGGCTACCTCTTTAACAAAATGCACAATATATCAAATGAATTGTTGCAAATTTTCCAAAAATGGTCTATATTTAGGGTTAGAGAGTAGGAAGAGAGGACAACGATGAAAAACAACAGAAAGTCAAGAGTCAAAAAGAACGCAATGCTCTTCTTAAACAGTGAAGAAGGTAAGATTACAAGAGGGAAATCCCTCGCCATCTCCACATCTCTTATGCTTCTTGGTGGCGCGGTTGATGCATCACACCACAGGGATACCCTCCCAGATCATATGAATCCGCTTGATGCATCCACACTGATCGCATCATCTTCAACCGGCAACGAGGTGGCTCACTGCTCTCACGCATCTCACGGCTCTCACGGCTCTCATGGCTCTCACGGCTCCCACGCATCCCACGGCTCCCATGCATCTCACGGCTCCCATGGTTCACACGGTTCTCACGGTTCTCACGGCTCTCACGGCTCTCATGGCTCTCATGGCTCGTGGTAGACAGACTCGCAACTCGTGTAGATAAAATTAAAAAGGCAATAATAAAAGTGGGATATCTGTGTAACAATGATTGTATATTCTGCCACAGTTATAACCTCAGGAAGGAAAAGACCCTTTCAAAGGAAGAGATAATAGAAAAGATAAGAAAGGCACACAGGCTTGGGGTTAAGATAATACTCCTTTCAGGGGGAGAGCCCCTCCTGATAAAAGACATAGCACAGATATTCAGGTCTGCCCTCTCTCTGAATATGTATTCTGGAGTCATAACCAATGGTAGATTACTATCCAGTAGAGAATTTTTGCATACCCTTTATACCAGTGGTCTCAGATATGTATATATGTCATTTGTAAGTACAAGCTCCGATATAAATCGAATGATTACAGGGAGAGATTCACTCAGTGAGCAGCTAAAGGCGATACTTCACATCAAAAGATACAGGGATATATTCTTCACTATAAACATACCAGTTGTGAGACAAAACATACAGGAGTTGGTAGATACTGCCTGTAAACTTGCTATGATGGGGGTAGATAGAATCAAACTATCTGTTGTGGAACCTAAGGGTATGGCTCTTATGCAATATGATAGGGTGGTTCCCCCAATAAGCCTCTCTGCCTCCACGATAAACACTGCTATAAAAGAGGTAGAAAAACTCGGGATGGGGACATTAATCTACCACGATGGATTACCATACTGCCTCTCCATTGATTACAGGAAATATAACCGGGATATGTACTCGGAGAATATCCTTTATATGTCCGAGTCCTTTGAGGAGAGATTCTATAAAGTCGACTATGGGAATATGGACTATGTACCTGATATCTGTAATCAGTGCCTGAAAAAGAGATTTTGCAGGGGGGTATATCTGGGATATATCGAGCACAATGATACACCTGTTGTACCCATAAGAAGACAGAAGAAGAACTCTACAAAACCACCTGTCACACTCAATGAAGATAGGAACTACGAAGTAAATATAGGGAAGTTGTGCAATAACGCCTGTATGTTCTGTGCAAATGGGAAGATCTCGAAGGAGGAGTTCAGTTTTGTAGAGTATGAAAAGATAGAGAATGAAATAAGAAAGGCACACAGAGAGGGATTCAGATCACTCGGCTTTCTGGGCGGAGAGATTACTATTCACCCGGATGTATTGAAGATTGTTAGTACTGCAAAGAGGCTCGGATTTGAGAGGATAGCCATATGCACCAACGGGAGGAGGCTCTCTGACAGAGAGTTCACAGAGAGGCTAATTGAATCGGGTGTGACCAGATTTATGGTCTCGATCCACTCACACATAGAGGAGGTTGAGAATTATTTGAATGGGAGGAAAAATGCCTATAAAGAAAAGATAGCGGGATTGAAAAATCTTATTGAGCTCAACAGAAAGCACAGGATAGTTCACGGCATATCCCTCAATACCTGCATTCACAAATTGAACTACAAACAACTAATAGACTTCTGTGTATTCTTCAGACAGATAGGCATCACTGATTTTAGATTCAACTTTATAAGACCTGAGAACAGGGCTGAGTACGATAAGAATATAATACCAACACTAACGGAGATAAAGGAATATATCTACAGGCTTATCGAGTGGAACGAGAAGGAGGGGAATTTAAGTATTGCCTTTGGAGATATACCCTTCTGCCTCTTACCAGAAGAACTCCTCTCGGATATTAAGCTCCTGAAAAGATATATCGGGGAGTTCAGAGATTTCGACACATTTGTAACCACATTCAAGAGCAGGACAGACGAGGATTTCATAGACAGGTTCAGCTGGAGGGAGAGAAAGTCAAACTACCTGAAACAGAAATCTCCTGTATGCAACAGATGTATACTCGATCCTGTCTGCGAAGGTCTGTTCAAGAGTTATATAAATCTATACGGTATTGGTGAAATAAAGAGGCCTATCAAAAGTCTGCCGCAAGCTTAAAGGAGTGGGAGTTTACCACATCTGGCACAAGGGCAAACTCATAATATGCTGTTATAATATGCCCTTTGAGTTTCAGTCCAAATATAAACCTGTTGTTCTGCTGCCAGTTATTACTATGTGATGCATCCTTTTCACCGAGGGTAAACTGGTCGATAGGATATTCTGATGTACCGCCGTTGTCTCTTGTATCCCACGGAGTAGCATTTATAGTCTTTCGACTCGTAATTACCTCAAGATATGTATAGGCAAAATACGGGGTTATTTGCATAAAACCGCCTACACCGAATGTCTTCGAGAGTATTACATCGAGCCCGCCGTCAGTCAGGTCGAGGTCTTTGGCGTTGAATAATCTATTCACGGAAAATCTTGCAGCGATGTCCGGCAGATAGTAGAATCCTTCAACGGCAGCCCACTTCGCCTCCACACCACCTATGAACATCTGACTCAGGAATATATAGGACACGGTACTTCCCACCTCGAAACTCTGAGGAAAACCCTTTCTGAGGCGAAAGGAACCCACTGTGATGGAATCCGATGGATTACCACCCTCCACTGCCTTCTTCCAGTAGTCTGCATTCGAGTTGATCGGGGTTATCGAGGTCTCGATCCCAATCTCGAATCCGGCCTGTCCGAGGGATGATGCGGGGGATAAGAGTTTGGGGGCTATAGCCACTCCGAGCTCATTTGCAAGTTTATTGAACGCCTCCCTATCCCCTACATAAGTTCTCTTAGAATAGTCATAGTATGATAATCCCGACAGATTGATATCATTCTGCATCGCATATGCATTCAGACAGATGGAAGAAACCAGATAAAAAAGTAGATATTTCTTCATAAGTACTACTCCTGTAATGGGCTATAATCTATTCAATCGTGAATAAAAAGTCAAATCAAAATGCAATGAATTAATTCCCCTCCCGTAGGGGTGGCAGCCAGAGTAAATGGGTAAATAAGAAGTGGGAAATGGATAAGTAAAAATTCCATTCTCGTAGAAGGGTGGCAGATGAACTTTGACATGGTGTTTTGTCTATCTGGCACTATTTAATTTTTTTTCAAACACTCATATACACTCTCTTCCTTTAAGCCTGCTTGATCAAAGTAAATAATAGGGTTATTATTGGAGTATAAATAGACTTCTATGCTGAGAATCTGGCCCAAACATTCTGTGAAATATTCCCTAACTCTTTTATCTACCTCCATATATTTCCCTATATCTGGATTATATCATCTGTGGTAGTTGTAATATGGTCCCTTCTTGCCAGAGATTATTACTGAACGATAGTTGTAGTCATTATACTGCCCTGGAAATCTCAGTGGATTCTCCACTGTATAACTCCAGCTCTCTACCCCTCCGTAGTCCGATAGATTCACAGTCTTCCCCTTTACCTCAAACTCACCAAACGGATGTTTATCCACCACCTCCCACACTACATTCCCCTTCTCATCTGTCATCTTGAGAGGTGTATTCAGATGGTCATTGTGATAATAAAACACAACTCCTCTACTAAACGCCTTCGCCTTATACGGTGCTATCATTATCAGATCTCTTGTGGCATACATATAATTTTTCAAATTGCCTATTTCTCCATACTATTAGCCTTTTTGCTCTTAAAATAGGAATACCCAATTTCAAAAAATAAGAGAAGAGACAGAATTAACAAAATAAGATGATATATCGTTTCATATACCGGTTTTTTTCCCAAAAGCTTGTCTAATGTTTCATAGTAGATTAAATCCGAAGATAGCCATATTAAGATTAATAGGACAGAGACGGGCATTTCTTCTCTTATCTTAGATAAGAATACTTCTATGCCATTATAAGATGGTTTTATTCTATAATAGAATAAAATGATGAATATATATAGGAGGAATAGATCGCTAAAATGAATACTCTCTCTTGTATTATCTGAACTGTATAAGTATTTGAGTCCGAATGGGTCAGTTAGATTCAAAATTGTCGCAATAAGAATTATGATGTTAATTAAGATGAGTGACAAATCAATTCTCTTTTTCATCTTGGGCAACTCAATGACTGGCAACCACAGTTGAAAGTTACTCTAAGAGAATAACCGAAACCTAAAACCATAACCACTGAATTTCTATCTGTATTTGGCACTATTTAATTTCCAAATCAAATTGTCAGAAATTATACACATTAAATTCAAAACCATTTTTTCAATCAACATACACACTCAGTGACAACTCCGCATTTGATATGTTTATATTATTTATAAAATATTCATAAAGGTCATTGAATCCCATCCTGTTCTTTGTCAATATCTTTTCCAAGTAATTCTCATATCCTTCCTCGCAGATCAGATTATTAACTGAATAGAATGGGATAGAATAATACATAAGAATATGCAGGCTAACTCCCTCTCTATTCATTAACTCTACAAATCTCATCAAATCATATTTTTCGCTACCAATGTAAGACTTCCATCCTTCGTCTTTGACTTTTATAAACCCGAATCTTTTAAAGTAATCTTCATAGAATAAAAATATCTCACTTGAAGGAAAGGCATTCTTAATTTCGTATCTAAGGGATTTGAACTCTCTTCTTTCATATCTATATACATCAAAAGATTCTGCAAACGGATAAACCGAAAGAGTAATCTCTTTTATTCTTGATAATGGCTTTCTTCTCTCTAAATATGATAAAATACCTGAGATAATCACCAGCGACATTAAGAAGAAGTATATAATTATGAACCACTTATTCACATAAACGCTATTGCTCATTAACCGGCATCCTTGTAAAATACTCTCTCTGGAATTGAATCAGCAACAAAAAGAAGAGGTAGTATATGTTATCTATTTCGTAATAAAAACTTATACTTGTATGGTAAGATGAGACGAGAAGTAGAAAGACCATTCCATAAAATTCAAATTCTGACATTAATTTTTTCTTGGCCACTGCAAGTATAGTTTTAATGAATATGAGAATTGTGAATACCATTTGAATTGATAGGAAGATTAAAAAATATTGAATCTTTGTTTTGGCTAATAAGTATGTCCATTCGTATAGCACTGAATAGTCTCCAAAATCCCATCTTATCTTTAGGAAGAAAATTATATATAATTCGTTTGAAAATAAATGTAAAAATATGAGAGTTAGATAAAAATACATTAATATCTTTTTTCCTTTATCAGATTTATTATATGTTATAAAAATATAAATTATTGGAATTATCGCTCTTAAGAGGAAATATTCAATATAAGAGTAAGTCATAATTAGTTATCGGGTCATTTAAAATGAGGAAATGAAGGTGCAACCCCAATTAATCCACATTTAGCTATACACTGATCACAATATCTTTTTATTTCAATACTTATATAAGATTTCTCACAATATGGTCTACACTCTTTATCACAGAAGTTATAAGTTTCCAAAAACTTACATAGAGCTTCGGACCCATAGTATACAATAGGTATTAAAAATGCACCAATACCAATTATTACTACTGCATTCTTTCCATCTCTATCTAATACAATTACTGGGTTATTAAATACATACGAATATACATTATATCGAAACCAGTCCCATTTATAATACATAATTGTTTCAAAATTTATATATCTTGTTTTATCGTAGCACCCAACTATTTCACTAATATTTGGATCTACCTCCATATATCTCCCTATATCTGGGTTATACCATCTGTGGTAGTTGTAATATGGTCCCTTCTTGCCAGAGATTACTACCGAACGATAGTTGTAGTCATTGTACTGTCCAGGAAATCTCAGTGGATTCTCCACTGTATAACTCCAACTATCTACTCCTCCGTAGTCCGATAGATTCACGGTTTTCCCCTTTACCTCAAACTCACCAAACGGATGTTTATCCACAACCTCCCAAACCACATTCCCCTTCTCATCTGTCATCTTTACAGGTGTATTCAGATGGTCGTTTTGATAGTAAAACACAACTCCTCTACTGAACGCCTTCGCCTTATACGGTGCTATCATTATCAACGCCATCATCATTATTACCGCTATTATACTATACCTCCTCCCTCTACCTGTCAATACACCTATTATCCCTATCCCTCCAAGGGTTATTATCAATACCACCCTTATCCTGTCTATCCTTTCTTTTTCATTTTCAATTATCGAACACCCTCCTCCTCCTCCGCTACAACCACCCTCTGTATATAACTCCGTATCCCCATATACCACCTGTGCAACTGGCATATCATAGAGCCACACATACTCCCTCAATACCTTATACTCCATCTTACTTGTATCATCATAATCCGCACCATAGAATATCTCACTTATCAGATTGTCATTTGCATCATAGATAAAATATTTATTTGGCTTTGGAACAAGAATCGTCACATCCTTCTCATATACCCTCCTGCCTTTATAGTCATAACCATTTTTCACAAGTACTCCCTTCCTGCTCTCTTCTACATTCTTACATATAGTTGAGTTCTCAATCTCATTCCACCTGCTTCTTATTTCGTCCCAGCTCCAGCTCTCTGTGTATATCTCAATCAACTGCCCCATATTGTTATGCCTATAGCATATCACCCCATAACTCTTACTGCTATCATCGGATATTATAACCTCACCATATACATTCCCCATCCCATCATAAAGATACTTCGTATTATATCCCGTATTAGAAGCCAGTCCATACTTCACTATCTCATTCTCCTTAGTCTCGTTCTCTATGTCTATCCCCTTTAGTGAGTCTATATATCTATCAAAATTTGCCTCATCAAGTAATGACCTCATCTTCCCATCATAATAACTCAGTTTGGATTGCAGCACCTTTACTGCAAGTCCATTTACCTCTGGTGAATTTATTACTATCTTCTTGAATATATCATCATCCACTCTATATTTCTTGATAAACTCCCTGAATTTATCAGACACCTTATCCTCACACTGCATTATGGATGGTATTATGCTTGTAGGCCTCTCCTTCCCAGCCTTTCTACACTCTTCAAGTAGAGATATAAACTCCCCGTTCATACCCCCTCTCATATTCCACACACTCTTATCAAATACACTGCTATCCTCATTTACAGGGTCTGCTATATGTCTGAGTCTGTTCGTCCCATCATAATAAGAATATGTCTCCTTCTTTGAATTAAAGTAGTGTTCAACCCTGTTCCCAGAGGGTAAATAACTGAACCTATGCCCCCATTCTACTCCAAATCCACTATCTGTATATGACCTCTTCTGAGCCAAACTCAATCTATCCTCACCATCATATTCATAATACATCCCGACATTCTTTGCCTGTGTTGAACCATTATCTAAAATTACTGACTCTGTACCTTTTATCTCCTTTATATTCCCATCATCGTATAAGCCGTATTCCTTATTAAGGATATAATCACTCCCCTTCTTTACCTCTATCTTACTTACTGCACCTCCCAAATATCTATATATCCCAGTCTCTACACCATTACCATATTTATACCCTCTAATCTCCCCCCATGGCTCATAATTTAACTCATCTACCAGACTCTTCCCATTCCAATCCTTTATTGACATTATGAAATTCGGCAAACTCCCATATTCCATAATGTATTTATGCTCGCCTGAAGGTGAAGGATATGTTATAGATACCAGATTATCTCTGTTATCATACTCATATGTCGTATTGATCGCATAATCCTTATTATCGCTGAATTTTCTACTCTCAACTCTTAACCTGCCAAAACCATCATAAGAGAAATTAGTACTACCCGAACTATCATCCACCATCCGTAGAAACAGGCCATCGTAATTGTAATATACTTTCTCCTCCCCTGCCTTCACCTCGTAAATCCTCCCAAGTAAGTCATAATTATACTCTTCCATAACATTGTTGTTTATTCTCTTTCTTATTACCCTTCCAGATGCATCATAGTCATACTCTATTACCCCACCATCAGGAGAATTTACTCTAAGAAGATTCCCAGCTCCGTTATAAGTATAGGTTGTAATTACTCCACCCGCATCTGTAAACTTACTCATCATACCCGGCATATAATATTCATAACTTGCTATCGATAATATTGTGCCATTGGAGTCTTTCTTTACAAACCTTATAAGATCATTGTGTACACTATAACAGCTTACATCCTCAGTGCCGTCCTCATTTCTTACACTCACAACCTTTCCTGCCTTAATAGGAGTGATCTCTCCATAACCAGGACAGTTATTCTCCTCGAAATAAGAATAACTGTATATCTTCGACTTCCCTGTATTATGATTTACAATCTTCTCAATCTCCCCACCAGCATTATATTCATAACTCTCAACCTTTCTAACATCACTACCATCCAGTACATATTCCTTCCTTATCATCCTACCAGAGTCATCATAATAGTATCTCTCTTTACTCGTAGTAAACCACCAACCCAGTACCTTTATATCTCTCCTCTTTTCCAATACTCTCCCGTAATTATCATAGACATAAGATGTGGAACTCTTACCACCATAATCTATCTCTCTCTCAATTAGCCCCGTCATCGAGTAGATATAACTCTTCTCTCTAATCTCCTTATTATCGGATGATGTCTCCCTCTGCCATATAACCCTACCCCACAAATCGTATTTATACTCAACCTGTCTCCCATCCTCCTCTATTACCTTAGTTGGATTACCAAACATATCATATTCTTTGTATGTAGTTGTGAAATATGATGTACAACTCGAATCAAGACATCTCTTGATTTTGCTCAATAGACCATTATTATACTCATAGATTGTCTTTTCACCTGAAAAACCTATCTCCATACTCTTAAGCCCATTATCATTGTAATTTATCTCCCTTACCCTTGTCCTGTATTTTTGAGTTATTGGATTGTAATCCTGTAAAATAACTCTCTTCAGTAAGCTTCCACTTACGCCATAGCCATTACAACTACCAACTCTATCTTCTAAGGATACACTTACATCTTTCAAACTCTGTGTATCGCCCAAGCAGGGATAATTTCCATTTACATCGCCTATATAATCTCTTATCTCCATTCTCACCATTAAATAATTTTCACCTACTTTTTTAAGTATTTTCTCAACAAAATAGATATTCTTATTAGATTTAAGATATTCATATTCCTTTCTTATAAAAGATGAGGATAATTTGCCCATACCTTTTTCATATTCCTCTATCGCCCATGGTTTCGAATAATTAAAGTCATTCTCTAAATAGTAAAATTCTCTTACTAACCCATTCTTATATTCTCGTTTTGTTACTTTTAATCCACTCCAGCCGGCACTATTTAATCTATTCCCTCCACAAGAGGGACATCCAATATTCATCCCTATTGTCACACCATTCCCATTAGAACCAACACTACCTCCTGCCACCAGCCCTAATCCAAAATGAAGATTATAACTTGTTGTCTTATTCTTCGTATTCTCATCTTCCAAATATGTTATTTCATTAAGATACTCATTTGCACTCCTTAGACCCTTTACCCTACCACTCAACTTACAATCATTTTCATTGCTCTGACTGTCACAACTGTAATACCATATCTCCTCCTGTGTTACATTATCTCCTAATATTATTCTACTCAGTCTCTCCTCTCCAAATACAACACCGCCGTATTTTACATTTACTGTCACATACTCAAATTTTTTCTTATAAATGACATTATTATTCTCCCCATAATAGAGAACCTCATCTATTATGCTCCCATTCTCACTTCCCCACTCAGTATAACTATCTGACCACCAGTGATTCTTAAGTGTTGAACTGGATTTATACTCAATCAGTTTCTTACTCAATCTCTTAGAATTATCCGAGCATACATCCTCGTTATATACCCCGTAAATAGTTATACTTCCATTATCACTCCCACTAATCTCATTCCTGCTTATACACAGATGTTTCACATTCCCTACATATTCATCGCCAATACTTATGTGATACCATACAATGCCAGTCTGGTACCCTATATACTCCTGCTTCAGAACCCTTCTTCCATTCTTATCCCTTATCTCCGTTAGTTGAGGATAATAACGCCCTTCACCACAATCCCCACTTATACCTCTCTCATAATCATTGGTTAACTTAAAATTATATTCATAGCCAGTCTCTTTGTTTTCAACA
>Ga0272449_1003820_pt1 | contig 12668 bp, 8 predicted proteins | sample YNPCB0241_FD_198679 | JGI IMG/M metagenome (GOLD analysis project Ga0272449, IMG submission 198679) | Hot spring sediment microbial communities from Yellowstone National Park, WY, United States - YNP-CB-024-1 | ecosystem: Environmental > Aquatic > Thermal springs > Hot (42-90C) > Sediment...
TTCGGATGAAGGTATTAAAATTGGTGATGAAATTTATCTCTTTTCAAACTTAAAAAGCTTCTGGATTGACAAAAAAGAAGGATATCTTTATCTTGAAAAAATGAGGGGTCTTCCACCCTATCTCTCGCTCCCCTTTCCCAAAGAAATGGGAAGTAAAATAGAGAATTTTTTAAAAAACTTTCTTGAAAAGGTCCCAAGAGAGGAAAGCTGGCTTGAAAAGTTTGAAAGAAAAATAGGAATTTGAATGCCCTCGTAGTTTAACGGATAAAACGTGGGCCTGCGGAGCCCAAGATGGCTGTTCGATTCAGCCCGAGGGCAAAACAAATTTAAAATTTTTATTTTAAGCTTTGGGGGAAATTTTTGGCAAATATAAAAGGAATTTTTGAGGAATATTGGATCTCCCAAAAGAGAAAAGAATTTTGTCTGCTAATCTCTCTTCCTCAGTTTTGCTAAAAGAAATTTTGGTTTTGAAATAATTTAAAAGATAGGGCAATTTTTCATTTGGAAACTCTTCCTCCCATTTTTTTTGAGCAAGAAAAAAGGCGCTGTGAATTTCTTTTTTTGTCCCAAGACACTCAAATGGTTTTGGTAGCCTTGGATCTAAAAATGATCTGGCAAGCTCCAAAAGCTCTTTTTTTTCAAAAAGATTTTCCCCAAAAATTTTAAAAACTTTTTTTCCCAAAAATGGGTACAAAGTCAAAAAAGTAAAGAGGCATTTGGGACAACTCTTGCACCAAGTTTGGACTTTTGGGTTTATTTTAAAGGGCTTGTTGCAACTTAAAAAAATCTGATGATACTTTGGCAAAAGCGAAAAAAGTTTTCCAATTTGGAGCTCAAAAAGAGGGCGCAAAAAGCTAAACGGATAAACATCTTTTAAAAGAAAACTCCTTGAAAAATTAAAAAAGAGTTTTTCAAATTCAAAACTCTTTGACCATTGATGATTGATAAAAACTCCTTGATATTTCAAATTTGGATCATCGGCACTTCTTTCAAATCCAAAAACAATATATTTTGCTTCAAAAATGTAAGCTAAAATTAAAGATAAAAACGACAAAAGAGCGGAAAAGGGAACATGTCCATTTAAAAACCCCATTTGATTTAACTTAAAAAGCCCTGGATCAATTTCTCTTTTAACAATTATCCTTTTTTTTAAATGAAGAGCGCTTAAAACTAAAAGTTGGTTTCTTTGAGGATTTAAAGTAAACCCAAAAAGATTTAACTTTTTATCTTTGAAAAGTTCTCCCACAAGAATGCTATCTTTCCCTCCCCCGATTGGCAAAATAGCATTTTTTGAAAAAAGTTTTACCTTTTTTGCCTTTTTTTGGGTTTTTTTATATTTAATTTTTATTTTTTTTACCAAAGATGGTGGAATTTTATTTTGATACAAATACTCCCCCATTCCCTTACAAATTAAAGTTTTAAAAAATTGAATTTCTTTTTGATCAAGCTTTCCAGCCTCAATTTCAATTTCCTTTGAAAAAAATGCCTTCCAATAATTAAGCATCTCAACAAGTCCTAAGTGGAAAACTAAATCTTCTAAAATTTCTTCATCAAAACTCTTTCTTGGCAAGTCCTCAATTTCAAACTTTGAAACAAAATTAAAACTTTCTGGAACTGAATAAAAAAACTCAAAATGGAGTTTTGGGGATTTGAAATCCAAAGAATAACTTTTATAAAGAAATTTAGGGTATTTCTTTTGCAAAAAAAGAAATTTTCTCACAGAGGCTTTATCTTAGAGTTAAAAAGATAACTCCAACGCTTTGAAGCTGGGGGCTAAGACTACAATCTTGAGTATTTAGCTCTGCCCTATAATAAAAATTGGGTCCTGACCAGTTAAGGCCAGTTAGATCAATTTGATTTTCTCCATTTAAAAGCGTTTCCCAAGCCCCCTCTTGGTTTTGAGAGTTAACCCATCTTGTTTTATCTTGGCTAAATTGAACTTTAATTGAGGTTCCTTGAGGAAGGGAGGTTTTGTAAGTGAATTTTTTAATTTGATAAACAATTTGACCAGCTAAAAGATTTTTTGAAGTAAAACCTCCCGAAAGTTTAAAATTGCACCCTTCAATTCTATAAGTTTCAAGACCATTGCCTTTTCTTTCAAAAGAAATTGTTCCGTTCTCTGAAGCTTCGACTGTCTGAAAAATATTTCCATTAACTAAAATTTTATAAAGTGCACCGGAACTAAATCCTCCAAGTAAATGAAAAACATTTGAGGTAGTATTTTCCTGCCACTCTTTAAGATATCCATCAAGATTTTGCTCCAAAATTCCCAGGCTTACCCCTCCCTCTTTTGGTTCAAGCTTTAAAAGAGTAAAATTATCAGTTTTAAGTTCAAAAAAGTTTGGAGATAAAATACTATTTACTGTAAGCGAGTTATCTCCTACAATAACTTCATTTGCTTTGGAATCTTGTGAAATATAGAGAGTTTTTGAACCAATTTTAACCACAGTATCTTGAGAAAACAAAACAAAATAAATTTGAGCTAGAGCAACGCCACAAAGGAAAGATATCAAAAAAATGAGTAAGTGTTTTTTTTGCATATCTTTATTTTAGCAAAAATTAAAAGAAGGTAGCAAGGTTTATTTTGGAATTGTTTCTTGCCATTGGGGCAAGGGATAGGCCACAGAAATTGTTTTTGTGCTTTGGCAACATCCTGGACCGCAACCGAGCCCACTTTGAGTATCCTCAATTCCTAAATTTTTAAGCCCAAGATGGGTTGCTTCAAGCTTTATTGATTTTACTCCAGTTTTTAGAAATTGAAGTTTTATTGCCTCGCATTTTAAATTTTGACAATCGCAACTTTCATAAGCAATACATTTTGCTTCTTGATTGTCCAAGGCGGGTATTTTCCATTGAAATTCAACTCCCTCGCCTTCTGAATATCCGGTGTTTCTAAAAGTCAGATTATAAAACTCAACCGTTTCTTTAGCTGATGGACTTTGAGGTCTCCACTCAAAAGTAGTCTTTGGAAATTTAAATGGGGGAAGTCGAAAAACTCCACTAGTTTCCCAAGAGCTCCAAATTTTATTTTCATCAGCTACTCTGATTTTAAAGTAATACTCTTTCCCATACTCTAAGTTTGGATTTTCCATCTCCCAGTAAATTACTCTTTTTGGAAAATAAGGATAGGGCCACTCTTTTTCCCCGCTATCGTAAACTAAAAAATTGTCTTCATTTCTTAAAATCTGAATTTGAATATATCTTTGATTGCCATAAACCTGCCACAAAAGAAGCGGAGCCTTATCATAATCACAATAATGCCATTCAAAAGAAAGGTCATGGAGAGTAGGCGCAAATGCTACACTTGTTTGAAGTTTATAATCTGAAGTTTCGCACTCATTTTCATTTTTACAATTACTTGAAATAAAACCAAGATAAACATCTCCCCACCCCATTCCTTCAATTTCTTGGGAAAATCTATTCAAAATCCACCCATAAATAGATTGGCCAAAAGTTTTCCAACTAAAACACACTAAACCAAAAAAGAACAAAAAGAAAAGAAGTTTTTTGAAGCTTAAAGTAGATTTTTTGGGTTTTAAGTTTTGTTGTTTTGGAATCATTTTTTATTTTACCAAAAATTATTTAATCACCTTCAGTGCTTTTAATTCTTCTAAAGTAACTGTTGGTGGAATAATATTCCTTCTTATCTTTGAAACAACAAGCTTGGCCACTTTCTCTGCATCTTCCTTACTTTTGAATCCCTCATTACCACTAATACCTGGAATATGAGGCTGATGAACAAAACGGTGGCCAGAAAGATAAATATCGTATCCCCACCCAGAAAAGTTGCTTGATTTGTCATTTTGAAATACTTTAATTTCTATTTTAGCAGAGAAGATAAAACTACCTAAAAAGGAGTTTTTGAAAATAATTTTTTAATATCTTCTCGAAAAGTCAACCCTCCGTTGTCAACTCAAGGAAATGGTCATCTCTATTTAAAACTTCGCAGAATTTTTAGGCTGCGGGGCACTGATTGAAATTATAGTCTTTGCAAATCATTGTCCAACAATTTGAGCATTTGCATCGTCTTTCACAGATCTGGCATTTCTCTAGGATAATTCCAAGTGATGAAGCATTTCGAATAAAAGAGCACCATTCTTCCATTGAACCCACAGGAATCATAACCGCCTGAGCGGTTGGATTAATCGCATTGCGACAAATACCAAATCGATCAATTTGCAATGTGGTACTATCTATTCTCAAAATTGCTTTACTTTCTTTTTTTAAAAGAAAGCATAATTCAAGCATTACCAAAGCGATAAGAAAACTCATAACCATTATTTTGGCAAATTTTCTCATAAATTTTTATCTCCAATCACTTACCCACATATCTGAAGATAAATAACCTTTAAGATCGAAAGTGAAAAGTTTTGTAAAACTACAGGTTTCAAAAATTGAAAGTCTTGGATTTGTCATTCCCTCGGGAGTAACTTCATCTGCTTCCTGCAAAGCCAAATATTTCCCATCAGGAGAAAAGGCGCTCCAAGCAGCTACAATATTCATTTGGGCAAGGAGCTTATATTTAAAAGGCTCCCAGCTTTCTATCTCAAAAACATAAAAAGCGGGCTTACTAAAATCGGAAACAGCCAGTTTCTTTCCATCGGGAGACAAAGAGACTTTAATAAAAAATTTATTCAAAAGAAGATTTCCCTCTTTGTCTCGAAACTCAATTACTCTCTCGCTCTCGTTAGTATCAAGGTTAATTTTATAAATACCGGGATTTCTTACCAAAAGAATTGACTTTCCATCAGGACTGAAAAATGGCATACTACCCGGAAGGGTCTTTAAAATATTACCCTGAAGATCTATTACATAGCTTGTCCAAGATTCTGCCAAAATATCAGAAACAAACCTCTGAAGCAAAAAGGCAATCTTTTGTCCATCTGGTGAAAAAACTGGCCGTGTAATCATTGCATTCTTTCTTTCATCGTCTGATAAAGGAACGTTTATTTTTTTCAGGTCTGTCTTGTCGCTTTTTCCCCAAGTAATTACCTCTTTTTCTCCAGGGCATTGGGAAACAAAAACTATCTTATCATTATCTTTTGACAATGATAAAACAAAGCTATCACATTTGGGATCCTTCAGAAACTCTGTCAATTTTTTTTCTTGAGGATCGAACTCGAAAATTGAGGTAACTTCTCCATCCTTTTTTAAAGAAAGAAAGATTCGACCTTTAGGATTTCGATAATCATTTAAGTTGCATTCAACCCTTTGGGGCAAGATTTTTTCTCCTTTCTCCAGGGTTTCTACTTTAACTATCGCCTCGGGAGATGGCTCTTTAGTAGTCCCTGCAGGAAGAGAAATTTTCTCCCTTTCTTGCTCAGGCAATGGCAATTTTTCTTTGGGTTTTTCTTGAGTTTCTGGTGGTAACACTTCTGGTTTTTCTTTTTGTTGCAAAAAATATACTACTCCTCCAAGCACCATCGCAAAGATCATCCCAAAAATTATCCAAGGCAATATTTTTTTCATAAAAATTTTTTATCTTTTTTATCGACCTTTAGTTAAAATTTCAATTTTTTCTTCTAAATTTTTAATTTTTTCATTTTGCTTCTTAATTGCTTCAAGCAAAATCGTAACAAGCCCTTTTAAGTCAATTGATTTCTCTCCATTTCTCTCAACTACAATTTCTGGAAAAACTTTTTCAACTTCTTGGGCAGAAATACCTATTTGTTTTTGGCCATCTAAAGTATACTTTATTGCCTCAATTTGTGAAATTTTTTCAAGAACATTATCGATGTTTGCCTTTTCCACATTCTCTTTAAGTCGGATATCTGAACGATAATAATAAGCATTCGCTCCAACAGAACCAACTACTTCTAATTTATATGCGGGATTCGTTGTCCCAATACCAACGTTGCCTGAAGGCATTAGAGCAATATGGTCATTCCAATCATTCCACATCCCAATCACTAATGTACTTGCTTCACCACCGTCCCGATCTTGGACACCGATAAACCATTCGTCTCCGCAACCTCCGCTATAATCAGGTGCCCAAATTCCATTATGAATACGCGTCACCCTTGTTGTTCCGCAACTATCTACAAAGTTTAAATTTTGTCTCACATTTCTACTACCGGTTTCTATTAAACCACTCGCTACGTGTAATTTCGCCCCCGGGCTCGTCGTCCCGATGCCGACATTGCCACCCAATATTGAAAAAGCCCCGTTCCCGCTATTCTGAAGTCGGATATTGTAATCTTGAGCGCTTCCAACTCCATAATGAAAATCGATATAAGGCACATTGCCTGAACCCAAGGAATTTCCTAACTCAATTGCACCTCCTTGATCACCTGACAACAATGAAACTCCATTATTCCAATAAATATCGCCGCTCGTTTTAATATTACCTACAACATCTAATTTTGCTCCTGGTGTAGCCGTCCCGATGCCGACGTTGCCGGAGGAATCAATAATCATCCTTGGAGTCGGAAATACTCGTGCATCTTGAGTGGTAGCACCGCTTGCTGTGTAAAATTTTAACGCTCCCCATGCGGCTTCCACTCCTGAGTAACCGTAAGAGTCATGAGTACCAAAAGTTCGAAGAGTATAATCTGAAGCAACATAAAGATTTGAACCAAAAACAGCCCTTCCTCCATCGTCACCAGAAATTTGAGCACCAAATCTTGTATTTGTATCCCCTGTGTAGATTATTCCACCCACAACACCTAATTTAGAAAGTGGTGCTGTAGTGCCAATACCAACATTTCCAGTTTGATTTTGAATGTAAAACGCGGTTTGTGGTCGTAGTTGAGGAACTTCTTCTTCTCCAACACTTGTTGTTGGTTCTGGTGATACAAATTTGCGTGATATCCAAACAAGAGAACTTCCAAGTTGTATGGTTTCTACTCGTAAAGTGGCAGTGTTACTTTGAATCACGACATACCAACGATTTGTGTTATTTAAAGAATGGGCAGTATACCAAGCTCCGCCAATATAGTAAGGAATTATTGCAAGGCCATAATTACTGCCAAATAAACCGTAGGTTGTATTTTGTGCCCAAGGAGTAATGTTAATTGCAAACCATGAAGGAGTAGTACTACTTCCTCCAGGTATATTAACAGCTGGAGAGGTATAAATAGTGCTTCCTATACTGGGTTGGCTATACCAGGTAACAGTAGTGGGGTTCCAAGAGGAGGTAATGTATCTTATGTCAAATCTTTGGGTCTGAGAACTCCAATTATTATTAAAATACCAACTATAAGCGTACAAGATGGCAGAGATGATATTGTTTTGATTAATATATCCAGGAATTACCGAGCGTGGAATTTTCAAAAGTGTATAGTAATAGTCTCCCCATCCTCCCACTAGCCATTGAGGGTCGCTAACATAATTTTGGTTTGGATAATAAACAGATTTTATATTAGCATCAGTATCTCCCGCTGATGGATCGTAACCCTCAAATGTGGCATTTGGATTACTCGCTGAATTAGCGCTTGGATTTCCATAATAAAAATAAATTGTTTTCGTTGAGTTTGTCGGGATACTTGGCACTTTTATCCAAACTTTAGTGTTGTTGGTATTGCACCCGCTTTCGATCCAATAATTTAATAAAGTTGAACCATCGCTATCAGTAAACCTTACATCTCCACAGTCTGAGCGCATCTTGCCAGCTGAAATTAACGATGCGGTATTTAAAGTGATTAAAACTTGGTAATTTGTTAATTCTGATCCGGGGTTAGAAACTGTTATTGATTTTCGGTAATTCCAGCCCCCCAAGGGAAAACCAATTCCCATAATTTCGACTCTAAAAGAAGGCGTTAAAGTATCATTAACTTTTATATGAAATTTCGCCTGAGGATTTGTTGTTCCAATTCCAACATTTCCTCCTTCGCTGGCAAGAAAAGTAGAATAGTTAACTTTAAGTCCTCCAAGTCCTAAAACTCCTGGTTTTATTTGAGGAGAAGTATCTGTATAAACTGGTGGAGCTAAGTTTGAACCTGGAGGATTGCCTGTTGGTCCTTGCCAGGCAAGAGTGGCAAGAAAGAGAGAAATGGAAAAAAGAGAGAAAGAAAAAAGGAGTAAAATAACATTTTTTGACATAGATTTTTAAATTTTACAAATTTTTAAGCTGTTTTTCAATCTCTTCTGGTGAAAGTTTGTTTTCTTGATTGTCTTTACCTTGAGGTAATTTTATGTTCTCTAATTTTTTTAAATCTTCTTCAATTTTTTCTGGCGAAATTTCATTTGGAAGTGGTGGAAGTTCTCTCAGCTTTTCTTCAATTTCTTTTGCGGGGGTTACTTTTGCTTTTGGTAAAGTTTGCTTTGCTTCTTTTTTTACAAAATAAAACTTCCCTAAAAAAATTAAAAGTAAAAGGAGGAGAACCAAAGAAATAAAAAGTACTTGCTTTTTTGAATTTTTAAACATTTTAAAAATCTTAGCAAAAAAAGAAAATTTAAGCCAAATTACTTTTTAAAATCTTGGTAAAACCTCTCTCCACAAAGGCAAAGGAAAGGTAAAGGAAATTTCCTTTGTTTTGGAACAAGAAAGTCCATCGGAATCGGTCACTTTTAAAGTAATTTTATTTGCTATGGGCGCTGATTCAAAGAGAATTTCTGGATTTTGGGCAAGATGACAATTTGAAGAGGGATTTAGGCATTTGTATCCTGAAGGAAAAGTCCATTCAAAGGAAGATTTTGTTGCTCCTCCAAAAACTTCTGATTTGTCTAAAAAGCTAATTTTTTCTTTAAGGCTTGGAACTTGAGGTGACCATTCAAAATCAACTTGGGGAGCTTGGTGTTTTCTTGTTTCAAATTCTTTAATCTTTGACCAATCTGACCAATTTCCTTGATCATCTTCAACCCTTACTTGCCAGGAGTATTTTTTACCAAAAAGTAAATTATTTTTTACCCAATCTGATGGAGGAGAATATTTTGGAGATGATCCTGAAAAAGTTACATCCAAAGTAGTTTCTCCAAAGATTTTTATTTCAAATCTATTTTGGGGTCTTCCTTCTGGATGGGAATATGTCCAATAAAATGTTGGTAAAGAAATTCCTGGTACTTTGCAATCATCCCAGGTTTCATAAAGAGAGCTTGGAGGATTTGGTGGTTTGACTTTAAGCTTAAATTCACATGGCTCTCCAGGGCCAGTTCCAATTTGACACTCGCAATTTTGATCACAGTTTCCATATTCTGGAGCTTCATATCCTGGAGGAGGAGTTGGGCAAGGACAGAAACTGCAGTTTTGAGTTTCTTTTGGGCATTCATCTCTTGGACAAGGTGGCCAATATCCACTTGAGGGACAAGTTAAAGTGTGCTGGCAACCTTGCTCTGAAATGCAAGTTTTTGTTTGGCCTGGAGTGCAGCTTCCCAAAGTAGTAAATGTTCTTTCTTCTCCAAAAGAAACTCCAGCAACATTTGAAGCAACCGCTCTAAAATAATAGGTTGTATAAGGAGAAAGACCGGTAAGGAGGTATTCAAAGCTCCCCGGAGAAGTTAATGTCTGCTTTGGAGTTGAAAATCGATAGTCATTTGGATTTGATCGGGAAACTGTATCCCAAACAAACCAAACTTGAGCTTCGCTTGCTCCTCCAAGATCAGTAAGCTTTCCTTTAATCTTTGCTCTATTTGTTCCAATATCTCCTGGCTCAGTTAAGACACTTAAAACTGATGGTTTTTGAGCAATTTTCCAGAAATCAAATTCATAAAGATGATAATAAAAGTAGTGATTTGAATACCTTGCGTGAAATCGAATTCTTGCTTGATCAACTCTTCCAGCGGAAAATGGAATTTCTTTCCATTGATAATCTGGAAAGGTCCCAGAATAAATGGTAACCCAAGTTCCATTCCTTCTTACTCCAACTTCGACCATGTCAACCTCTACTGATTCCCTGGCTAAAAATCTTACTTTATCAGAAAAAATTTCTCTGCGAGTTAAATAAAGATAGGGGCTCCAAACTCCATCTCCTAAAGCTCTTTGGGCTCGGGCATATGTATGATCTTCATCATCAAAAGCATAACTTTCATACTCCCATCGATTTTCAGGATCATAAAACCCTTGAGCAGAAACCCAACCAGCTGGAGCTTTTTGAGTGAAAAAAGTTTTATCAGCTCCCGAAGCAATCCCAGCACTATTTTTAATTTGAGCCCTAAAATGATAGGTAACACCTTCTTCTAATCCTGAAATGAATTTGCCAAATTTTACTCCACTGGCAAAGCCAGTAAGCCAATATTCCCAGGGAGTTTCCATTTCATAATTTTGAGTTTTTCCATATTGAAATCTCACTTGGCATGGCTCCCTCCCATCATTAGTTACTTGTCCATGTAAAACTGCTGAATCCTCCTCAATTGAGGTTGCATCTAAAGTTAATCCGGCAGGAGGAGTAATTGGTTCATCAGGTAACTTATAAAATTGAAATTCATAAAGCCAAAAATCCCATCCCGATACTTTATAATAAAATCGAAATCTTGCCTGGCTAACCATTCCTTCAGGAAAAGAGATTTCTGTCCATTCACAATCTTTAAGTTGCCCCCTTGAAAGTAGAGTCTCCCAACGGCCATTTCTTAAAATATCAATATCAACATCAACATGACTATACCAATAGTCCGCATTAACTCTTATTTTATTTGATCTTATTTCTCTTGGTAAAGTTAAATAGAGCCAACCCCGGTATCCCATTCCCCAACTTCCTTCATTATTTCGGGCATAGGTGTGCAAATAGTTTGGGTTATAAGGAGCATCATAGGCTAAATTTTCCTGTGACCATCTATTCTCTGGATCAAGATGACCTGTTGGAGAAACCCACCCCCCAGCAGCTGAATACAAAGTGACAAAAAAGTTTTGACTTCCATAGCCTGTCCCTCCATTGCTTTTTGCTACCGCTCTAAAATAGTATTTTGTCCCTGGATTTAGATTTCCAAGAGTAATTGAAAATCCGCCAGGCGTTTTTAAAAATAAACTTTCAGTCTTTTTCCCATAATTTTCAGTTTCTCCCCATTCAAAATATACTTCAACAACGCTTGCATTTCCCAGATCTAAAAGCTCACCATTTAAAATAGCTTTATTTGTTTCAATTCCAGTAGCTTGAAGAGTTTTAACCTTTGGAGGAATTCCCGGGAAAAAGTAAATTGAAACTTGATCAATGAATGCCCAAGATCTTCTAAACTTATCTGACCTGTTTTCAACGCTAAAATAAATTTTAACTTTTTTTCCAGCAAATTTTGTAATTTCATCCTCGACTTTATTCCACCCATAGGTATTTAAGCCAGAACAATTTGGGCAGCAATACTCAAGATAGGTTTTTAAAATATCATCTTTTTCATCCAAAAGATAGATTTTTAAAAAATCATAGTCACATTTATCTAAGGTAAAAAACTTATACCAAAAAGAAATGATAATTTTGTTTGCATTTGAGGGCAAAACTACTTCCTGGTAAATTCCGCTTTCCTTGTCTTTTTCTATCTTTCCTTCTTTAAAACCAATTAGGGCTGAATATTTTCCATTTTTTACTTCCTCATCACTTGCCTTTCTTTGACCAAAATCTTTTTCAAAGTCTTTCCAGGAAGTTAAGCTTTGAGTTTCAAAGTCTCCATTTTCCAAAAGTTCAGTTGTTAAAAGGTCTTCTCCAAAAGAAATTCCCACATCGTTTTTGGCAACTGCCCTAAAATGATAAATTTTCTCAGGCAAAAGATCATAAATTTGAATTGAGAAAACTCCTTCCTTTTTAACTTTTAAGTGGTTGCTTTCCTTTCCATAATTTTTATCCTCTCCATACTCAAAATAGACCTCAACTTCATCCGCTCCACCAAGAGAAATTAAATATCCTTTAAGGACTGCTTTATCTCCTTGATAAATTGCTGAAAAAGTAGCTACTTTTGGATTATCTTCAATCAAAACAGTAACTGATTCTGGATCAGTAAAGCTTACGTTTTGGGCAATATCTTTTAAAAATCCAAAATAGGTATATTTTTTAAGGCTAAGTTCCTTTCTTTCAAAAGTAGCCTGGCATTCCTTTTCAAAACATTTGCTGCATGTCCAGTCAATATCATTTTCCTCTTTAAAGCACAAAAGATCAATTTGATTATTATCTTTTCCTGAAATTTCAATTGAAAAATTTTCTCCAATTTTTGAAGCTTTTGGAGCTAAAATTTCTCCTTCTGGAAATTCAAGATCAATTTTAAATTCAAAAGGATCTGAAAATCCAATATTTCCCTCCTTGTCTTTGGCTGCAGCGCAGATCCAAAGATGGGAAGAAACTAAAAGAGGATTTTCCTTGGTGCATGGTTTTTGATCACAAAAAAGATATTCCTCATAGTTTTTGGGGCACTGGGTAATCTCTTTATCAAAAGTTTTAAGTTTAAAAGAATCTTTCTCACATCCACTTTCGTCGTCTTTGCATAAAACAAAGGCCGAAGCTTGTGTATTTTGCCAACTTTCAAGGACCTCTTTTGGATCAGCTTCAACTTTAACTTCTGGAGGGGTTGTATCTTGGGCAAAAAGGAAATGAGGGAAAAAGGAAAAAAGGAGGAAAAAAATTAAAATTTTATTTTTTTTATAAAACCTCAATATATTCAACATGAGAAATGACTTCTCCTTTTTGACTTGTTTTTACAAAAATAGTATCTCCCTTTTTAATTTCATCTGGAGAAATTTGAACTCTTTTTGTGGTGAATTTTTGGCCAGCATCCTTTGGATAGATGATTTTGAAAACTTGAGTTTTAGAGCTTAA
>Ga0272449_1003822_pt1 | contig 12664 bp, 11 predicted proteins | sample YNPCB0241_FD_198679 | JGI IMG/M metagenome (GOLD analysis project Ga0272449, IMG submission 198679) | Hot spring sediment microbial communities from Yellowstone National Park, WY, United States - YNP-CB-024-1 | ecosystem: Environmental > Aquatic > Thermal springs > Hot (42-90C) > Sediment...
GATGAGCCTGGTAAAAGGGGTAATCCTACTTTCTTGGCTAATTCCCTTGATGCAATTTTATTCCCAAGTAACGCTATATTATCACTTGATGGACCAATAAAAACAATCCCTTTCTCTTCACAATATTTTGGGAAATCTGGGTTTTCCGATAAAAAACCATATCCAGGATGAATTGCATCAACCCCGATTTCCTTAGCTAAATCTACAATTCTATGATAATTCAAATATCCTTCTAATGGACCTGGACCAACTAAATATGATTTGTCCGCTTTCCTAACATGATGGGCATTTCTATCAACCTCTGAATAGATAGCAACAGAAATAATCCCAAGTTCTTTACAAGTTCTTATAATTCTACTTGCAATTTCACCTCTATTTGCAATAAGGATTTTCTTGAACTCTCTCTCTTGAACCATGGTTTGAAATTATAAGTAAAATATTTCGATTTGTCAAAAAAAATGGTAATAATTAAAAAATTTCTTTAAATTTCCAATAATACATTGTTATAAAAACATACTAACGACCTGGATAAGTCTTTGGTGGCTGAAATGGCTCAATTATTTTAGGATTTGTTTCTGATGGAGGTATATTTGGTGGAATCGATGGCAATGGAGGGTTATCGTCTTTTTTCTCTATATCAATCACAGGGCTATCTAAAAAATGTATTTTATCTATATTTATTTGTGAATTTACATTAAATAACTGCATTATTTGATTCATTTGTTCTATCGAAGTTAAAATAGGTGGCAATGGAGGTTGATTTAACCTAACTATTGTATGATAACCTTTTTCAAGCTCAATTTCTCCTAAATCATTTTTTACATTAACTAAACCAGAAAAAACATAGATACTCATTTCATCACCTAAAAAAAGTACCACAAAATCAGTACCTCTAACACCTGCAACGGCAGTTGTAGTTTTAATTTTAAAAGTCTCATCTTTTTCAAGAGCTTTATCGATTATACTTCTTACACCACCTCTTGATGTTGTAATTTCTTTATTCTTAGAATATTTATCTACTTGAAGTTTAGTTTTTTCTGTCATAACAATAATCTTCCCATCAAAAAACTTAATTCTCATAAGACTATTCGATCTTGTTCTTAATGTATCCCCTTCAAAGATAGGATCGTTAACATTTAGTTTTACAAACCCTTCCATCCTTAATGCTTCACCAACGCCTTTTATTTCTTCAACTATACCTACTTTCTCAACTGCATAAGTTATACTTACAAATATCAAATTGATAAGAAAGATTAATAAAATTGTCTTTTTCATATTTAAAACCTCACCTGTAAACCTAAAGTTGTTATTCTTCTTTGATAATCATAAAGCATTATATTACTATTAGAGTTTACATATACATACCTTCCAAAGACAGAAACAATCTTATTTATTAAATATTCCACAGTAAAAACAACATTTGAGATTTTATCTTTTCTTTCAGTTAAAAAGATTTTGTGTTTATCAAGGTAATCATCTATTTTATATTCAAAGTAAAAATCTGTTATAAATTTATTTACTGGTTTTAAATACGCCCGAAAATGGAATTTATGTTGGTTTGTCTTCCAGTTGTCACCTTCTGTATCATCCCTTGATATTTCATATCCTAAACCAAAAAAATGCCTTCTATAAAACTTTGATAGCTCAACTTTACCACCATACCTATATCCATCTCGATCCTCATGCTCGCTTGCAGGTCTTAACATGAATTCCCTTTTTTCAATAAAAGGTTTAATACTTATTGAAAGTCTATGTGTATCAATAGATATACCAGGAGTTAGAATATTTGCAAGCAAATAACTTTTTTCATCTAATAATGAATAAAAAATGCCATAAGTTATATCAAGATTTAAATCTTGGTTAATCTTATAAACCCCATTTATACTAAAATCATTACTGAAATAATTATATTGGCTTAAATGATTATAGGCACTATAACTTCCATCATAGTTTAACCTGAAAATAGTATTTTCAAAGTTATTAAAATATTTAAAACTAACACTAAACAAATGAAAATTATCATCTTTACCACTTATGAGAGCAGCATAATAGTTATCTGATGGTTTTGAAACTACATTATTATCATAACCATATGCATAAGAAAATTCAAAATTAATCTTCTGTTTGGCTATTGATATAGTTTTTAAAGTTTGCAATGCGTAATTTTTCAAATTATCTGAATATGTACCAATAATTATTCTATTTAAGGTTTTTAAAGCTTCCTGATTACTATTGCTTAATATTAAAACATCTACTTTTTCTTTAAGGACTTCTTCTTCAATAGTCTTATCATCAGCTATTTTATTTAAAATCAATAAAGCTGTTTTATATTCCTTCATTCTTCTATAATACTTTGCTCTTAAAAGCTCTATTCTGTTATCTTTAATGCCTCTTTTATGCCACTCTTCAAGCTTCTTTACCAATAAATCGATCTCATTCATTTTAAGGAGCAAATCTCCATAATTAACACATAAATTTATATCTGCATCGTTAATCGAGAGGGCTTTTTCAAAATATTTTTTTGCTTCATTAAAATTTAACAACTCTTTATTGACTACACCATAATAATAAAAATAACTAAAACTCTCACTTCGTTCCTTATTTAATATTTCAATTGCTTCCTCATAAGCACCATCTTCAATAAGAAAGCGAACTTGTTTTTCATCAAAGGCATAAGAAAAATTTAAAAGAAATGTAAAAAATATTAGAAGTAGCAAAGTTTTTTTAACCATTTTTCCCTCCCCACCCCTTACTAATTACTAACCACAGTTTTAACTTATTGTCAAGTGTATTATAAAGTATTTACCCATTTAGTTAATGCATTGGTATTATTACAAGTCTTTTCAATAGTTGTCATTCTAGTAACTCTTATTTCTTTATAATTTTTACCATATGATCATTTTTATCATAAAAATACCTATTACCCCAGGGATCTAAAGGATAACCTTCTTTGTCTGTCTTTATGCCTTCGAGATATTTTTTTTCAAAGAAAGTTTCCCTATACATGATTTTTTGTCTATCTCTAGTTATTTCTCGAATATCTTCAGGAAAACGCCCATGTAAAACATAGTAAACGACAATACTTGAATTAATATGATAAACTTCTTCCGCAGCCGCATGTTCTTTTAACACATCTTCATACTTACGGTAATAATTCATTGCTATTAAAAACAGTATAATTAGAAAAAAAAGGACCAAAATATTTTCAAAAGCTATTATACCTCTATTGAAACTTTTCATCCTTTTACAAACTTTACCATATCCCACATAGGTAAGAATACACTTAAAGCCAAAAATAATACCATGCCAAAAATAACTACTAACATAGCAGGTTCTAACAAGGTCGTAAGCCGTTTTATAGTAAAATCTAAGTCATTTTCATAAAAATCTGCGACTTTTTTCAACATTTCATCTAAACTACCAGTCTCTTCTCCAACCGCTATCATCTCTTGTACTAAAGGTGTGAAAAAACCTGTTTTTTCAACAGATTGTAAAAGGCTTGCGCCAGTAACGATATTCTCTTTTATAATACTTAGTTTTTCAACAAAAACTACGTTATCAATAGTATTTTTTAATAAATCGAGTATTGTTGTTATAACAATACCACTTGAGAATAAAAGAGAAAAAAATCTTGAAAACCTCACCATTACCATCTTCCTTATTAACATTCCAAACACTGGTAATTTTAGTAATAATGGATGAAGTAATCTCTTACCTGACTGGGTTTTTGTCAAATAAAAATATAAAAAGAACATAAACAGACCAAATATAATAATCACATACCAGTTATTGATAAAAAAATCAGATATAGCGATTAGCATTTTTGTAGGTAATGGTAGTTCTGTTCTAAAGCTTTTATATAGTTGAGCAAACTTAGGTATTACAAAAGTTATTAAAATTAAAATAGCTGTTATAATAGCACCAACAACAATCTTTGGATAAAGTGTTGCATTTTTTATTTTTTGTCGCACTTCTTCATCTTTCTCTATATGCTCAGATAACTTGAATAAAATTTCAGGAAGATTACCACTTACCTCTCCAATTCTCACTATAGCAATGTACACTTCATCAAAAAATTGAGGATACATAGATAAAGAATTATAAAATGTCCTTCCCTTTTCAACAGAGCTTCTTATATCTTCTAAAGCTAAAGCAAATTTTTTATTTTCCTGTTGTGCTGCAATTGCTCTTAAAGCTCTTGTTATAGGTAATCCTGCTTTTAACATTGTAGCTAACTGAGTCGTAAATAATATTAAATCTGTTTTTGAAAAACGAAAAAAAATTGTATTCAAGAAATCAAAACCTATTTCTTTCTTAGTTTTAATATATATAGGAATTAACCCTTGAATATTAGATATTTGAACAACCTCATCAATTGATTCTGCCTCTAAAGTTTTTGTAACAATCTCGCCTTTTTTATCTGTTGCTTTCAGTATGAATTTAGGCATTATATAACCTCTTCATGTGTTGCTGCCATTAATTCATCAAGTGTAGTAAGCCCTTCCTTTACAAGCTTAATCCCAGCTTCTTTCATAGGTAAAAATCCTTCTTTTACTGCATGGGCTAATATAACATTTTGCTCCGATTTTCTCATAATTAAATTTTTTGTTATTTCAGAAAATACTAGTAATTCATATAATCCAATTCTATCCATATATCCTGTATTTCTACAATGTATACAACCAGTTCCTCTGTAAAATTTGGTATCTTGTGGTAACTTAAACTCAGAAAGAATACTCATAGAAGGAACATATTCTTTTTTACAGTAAGGGCATATCTTTCTAAGTAATCTTTGTGAAATAATACCCGTAATAGATGAAGCTATCAAATAAGGTTCAATCCCCATATCCATTAATCTTGCAATTGTTGAAATTGCATCATTTGTATGAAGAGTAGATATTACCAAATGACCAGTTAGTGCAGCATGTATTGCAATCTCAGCAGTCTCTTTATCCCTTATTTCTCCTACTAATATTATATCTGGATCTTGCCTTAAAATGTTTCTCAAAGCAGTTGCAAAAGTTAATCCAATTTTCGCATTAGTTTGGATTTGATTTACTCCAATTATCTGATACTCTACAGGATCTTCAATTGTTATAATATTTTTTTCCTTTTTATGAACATATCTCAATGCTGCATAAGCAGTTGTCGTTTTTCCACTGCCTGTTGGTCCAGTAATTAAAAGCATACCATTGGGTCTATGAAGTAGTTTACGTAATTTCTCAAATAATTCTTTATTATCTATAATCCTCTCTAAATTTAGCAATTCCTCCCTTTTTTTCAAAAGTCTAAGTACTATTTTTTCACCTTGAATTGTGGGCATAGTAGAAACACGAATATCAACAACTTCCTGTTCTGCTAGTCTTAAAACACTTCTTCCAACAAAGGTGCGTAAAAGTTGGTATTTACCATCTCTGAATTGAACCTCTACTTGGAAATGTCCATCCTGAGGTAGCCTCTTTTCAGAAATATCCATATCAGAGATTATTTTAATTCTAGAAATTATAGGATTTAAAAGTGACCTTGGTAAATCTTTTATATCATGGATTATACCATCTATTCTAAACCTTATTTTCAGCTTTCCAGCAGATGGTTCTATATGAATGTCACTCGACCTACTATTTATAGCCTGTATTATAATAGCATTGACAATTTGTATTATTGGTGCTTCCTCAGCCAATCTAAGCAATCTTTCTGTAGACTCTTCAGCCCCTTTAAATTCATACAATCTTAAATCAATACTTTTTAGAACCTCATCTAAATCCCCTCCTTGTGACGCATAATATTTCATTAAAGCCTCTTTCATTAATTTTTCAGTTGTAACTACTAACTTAACAGGCTTTTTAATGATCTTTTTTATCTCATCTAACGCGATAATATCTAATGGATCAACTATTGCAATTGTAACTTCTTTATCTGTTGAATAAATTGGAATAATGTTATATTTATACGCAATTTCAGATGGCAAGATTTCGGTGTATTTTTTGTCAATTTCTAAAATGCTTTCACCAATATAAGGAAGCTTATATTGCTCTCCCAATGCTTTTGCAATTGTATCTTCTTTAACATATCCATTTTCAACTAATACCTCTCCTAACCTTTTACCTGTTGCTTTTGATATTTTTAATGATTCTTCGAGAATCTTCTCATCAATTACTCCATATTCCAAAAGTAACTCACCAAGTTTTTTCTTAACAATGATAGGCATAACCGATCCTTAAAAAAAATTCTTGAAAAACTTCCTAATAAGTCTTATACATATTTATAATGAAAATTGCAATAATTTCTGATATTCACTCAAATTTTGTTGCTCTTGAATCGGTTTTGAATGATATAAGAAAAGAAAATATATCCCAGATATACTGTCTTGGGGACATAGTGGGCATATATCCACAGTTTAAAGAAGTAGTCAAATGCTTCATTAACAACAATATAATTTCAATCATTGGTAATTACGACAAAGCTTGCATTAGCGAAGATGCTGAAAAAGGTGTTTTTTATTTAAGGCAAGGTATCTCAGAAGAAAATAAAAAAATCTTTTATTGGTCTCACAAAAATCTCGATGACTACTCAAAGAACTACTTAAAAAGCTTACCTTTAAAAATTAAACTCGAATTTGAAAAACATAAAATACTTCTTGTACATGGAAGCCCAAATAGTATTTCAAAATACATCTATCCCGATACACCAACTTTATATTTAGAAAATCTCTTAAAAGAAAATATGTGTAACGTGATAGTATGCGGACATACTCATATACCCATGATTATAAAGACAAAGGAAGGATATTTTTTAAATCCTGGTAGTGTTGGGATGCCAAAAGATGGTTCCCCTGAGGCAACTTATCTCATTGCTGATGTTAACTCAGAGGAACCAGATTTTAAGATTAAAAAAGTACCTTTCGATTATAATTATATAGAATACCTTTTCAAAGAAAAAGTACTCTCATTCATCTAAAACTTTCGAAAACTTTTCATGAAACACTAATTCTTTTAAGTCTTTTCTTGGTGGGCATTTTGGTTCTTCATCAGGGTATCCAAAGGGAACAATAGCAACTACTTCATAATTTTCTGGTATGCCCAATATTTCCTTCACTTTTTTAGAATCAAAAAGTCCTAAGTAAACAGAACCTACCCCTTTATCCCAGGCAGTAAGTACCATGTTTTGTAAAGATAGAGCAACATCAAACATGTACCAGTATTCTCCCTTATCTGTTGATGCCTCACCTTTGTAATAACCTGATTTAAATCTTTCTGCAATAGCTACAATAACAAGTGGAGCCATTAAAAGGCTTGGTAGTCCAGGATTTCTTGGAGGAAACGCTTCAGATAACTTATTTTTCATCTCATCTTCCTTAACAATAATAAACCGCCAGCATTGTGTGTTTGCCCATGAAGGAGCAAATCTCGCAGATTGTAACATAGCTTCAAGAACATCATCAGGAATTGGATCTTTTTTAAATTTTCTTACACTTCTTCTTGTCATAATAGTTTGAATTGTTTCCATAATCTTCCTCCCCATTTATTTAACTTCTATTTTATAGACAATTATCTCTTCCTTTTTACCTTTTACATGCTGAGACTCGCATTGTATTATGTTAATATAATCTAAAGATTTTAAAAAGCTTTTTGTTTTTTCATAAGTAATTTTTGAAATCAAAATATCTGCATTAAGAGGTCTTGTTAATGCTTCTATGCGAGCTCCTAAATTTACTGAATCTCCAATTGCAGTATAATCCATCTTTTTGCCCTCAGCCCCCATATTACCTACAACTGCTTCACCAGTATTAATTCCTATCCCTAAGTATAATGGCTCTTTACCTTCTTTTAACCATCTATTTGCTAATTCTCTATTACGTTTAACCATTTCAATCGCACAAAGAACAGCTTTTATTGCATGATCTTCCTGTTCTACTGGGACATTCCACATTGCCATAATCTCATCTCCTACAAATTTGTCCAGTGTCCCATCATATTTCATAATTATATCCGTCATTTCTCCCAATAACTCGTTTAGATATGCAACAACTTCTTCTGGAGTATGTTTTTCAGTAAAAGAAGTAAAACCTCTTACGTCAGCAAACAATACAGTAACTTCTTTTCTAGCTCCTCCTAACTTTGCCATATCAGGATTTTTGATAAGTTCATTAACAATCTTATCACTTACATAACTAGAAAACATTTTTTTAATCTGTCTACTCTGAGATTCTTCAACAGCATACTTATATATTATGACCACTAAAAAGAGACTTAAATTTGTTAATACAGGAAATACAACATTTATCCAGATTTTAAAATATTTAAACAAAATAAAACTTACCAATATATAAGCAATTGTAATAGAAAAACCAACAATTGTTATTCCACGAACCTTTAAAGATTTTGTAAATAACACATGTACACAAAAAATTAGAAAAACTACTATATACAAATTAACATTGCTAACTTTTTTTATAAACTCATTATCAATAAGATTTTCAATAACATGTGCATGTTTTTCAATACCAGGCATATTTCTAGATAATGGTGTAACTCTTAAATCATACAAGCCTACAGCAGTAGCACCTACAAGCACAATTTTTTCTTTAACGTCTTCTAGCTTAATCCTACCAAAATAGATATCAGAAAGTGAGTATCTTGGAAATATTCCTTCCCTTCCTTTATAGTTTATTAAAAATGTAGAATCATAATCTAAATCAATCTTTTGCTCACGTAAAAATAATGCCTTACCTGGTATTAAAAGAACATCCTCAATATCAATATCTTTATAAAGCATATAAGTACGTATTGCAAAAGAAGGATAAATCTCATCAATGAGTTTAATACCAACCAATTCTCTTCTTAAGACGCCGTCTGAATCCTGTAACATATTAATATGTCCCAAACCAATAAATGAAGAAATTAAATCTTTAATTGGAAGAATAGCACTGTTACTTGAATATATAACACTTCCCCTAGATGACAAAACGTTTGCATAAGAATGATTTTTAACATCTTCTGGGATTTTTATTTTATCATTTGTTTCTTCAAAATTAACAGCAAAAGAACCGATTGTTATGTTATTATTGAAATACTTAATTAAATTTTTATCTTCCTTTGATGGTTCACTAAAAAGCACATCAATAGCTATTACTTTAGCTCCATAATCTTTAATTTTGCCAATTATTTCTGGAAATTTATTTCTGCTCCAACTATCCCATCTTCCCAATTCTTTTAAAGACTTTTCATCTATTGCAGCAATAACGACTTTTCCAGACACCTTATTAGGGCTAGTATACATCATTCTCCAATCATATGTTTTGAATTCTAGATGCATCAAAAAATCAGGAGATATAAAAATAAGAACAAGATTAAAAAGAAAAACTAAAAAAACAACATGATAATAACCGATTTTTTTATAAACATTTTTGATATTCACAATAGTAAATTACCAGAAAAAAAGAACAAAAAAAATAACATTTTTAAAGCCGTCGAGGGGATTCGAACCCCTGACCTGCTGATTACGAATCAGCTGCTCTGCCAACTGAGCTACGACGGCAATTGATATATTTAGATAATAACAAAAACACTCTTTTTTTTAAACAGGAAATAAACATAATTGTGTCATAAAAATTTGACTTTTCTTTCCTTAGATTTAGGAAAAAACATCTAGAAGTCGATTTAAAAAACTATTTTACTATTATTGATAAAGTAACAAATGAAGGGAGAAAGGTGTATTTAAAAGTACATTAAATATGTATATTGCAAGGGAAATGTTTTTTGGTACCTTAAATGAAGTTGTCATTAGTTGGCTCTTTTTTAAAATAAAATGGAATATATAATATGTTCGTAAATGCTTTCAAATAAAAATAATTTTTTATTCATTTTGACACATAATTAGTATATAATAAAACACCGTTTTTTTTGGAGAATTATTATGTATCTATTACACGAAAATTTTATAAAAATTGCAAAAGAACTAAGCAGTAAAACTGCTATTAAAGACAAAGCTACGGGTAAAGATATAACATATGGTAAAGCATTAATTGCTACTCTAATCCTTTCTAAAAAATTTAAAAACTATAAAGATAACTTTTTAGGAATAATGTTACCTACGTCCAGTGGTTGCATACTAACAATTTTATCTGCTTTAATGGCAGGTAAAATTCCTGTCATGATTAATTATTCAACTGGCGCATCAAATAATATAAAATTTGCTCAAAAAAAATGTAATTTTAAAACTGTTATTACATCAAAAGCACTTTTGCAAAAAATAGAATGCCCTTTTGTTGAGGGAATGGTTTTTATTGAAGATATTGTTAATTCAATATCTGTTTCTGAAAGAATTATGGCAGCTCTTACATCAAAAATGCCCCTTGCATTGCTTCTAAGTAAAATTTACAAATGGAATCTCGACGATACAGCGGTTATACTTTTTACAAGTGGTAGTGAAAATGATCCCAAAGCGGTTCAATTATCACATAAAAACATATGTTCAAACATAGAGAGCTTTATACAAGTTTTTTCTCTTTCAGAAAAAGATATTATGCTTGCTAATTTACCGTTATTTCATGTTTTCGGTTTAACTGTTAATATGTGGACACCATTACATTTCGGGATGACAATAATAACATATTCCAACCCTTTAGAATATAAAACAATTGTTAATATAATTAAAAATGACAAACCTACTATTATGGTTGGAACACCTTCATTCTTATCGGGTTATTTACGAGCTTCAACAGAAGGCGATTTCAAATCTTTAAAGTTTGTAATTAGTGGAGCTGACAAATGTCCTGACTCACTAAGGGAAGGATATTTAAAAAAGCATAAAATAACAATATATGAAGGATATGGTACCACTGAAACATCCCCTGTTATTTCTGTAAATACACCTGCATTTAATAAACCTGGTAGCATAGGCAAACCAATACCAAATGTTGATGTAAAAATTGAAAACTACTTAACTGGAGAAATATGTAAACCAAATGAAATAGGTAAAATAGTTGTTAAAGGCGACCTTGTAATGAAAGGTTATTTTGATGATTTTGAACAAACATCACTTAAAATTAGAGGTGGTTGGTATGACACAGGTGACATGGGATATATTGATGAAGATGGATTCTTATGGTATGCGGGAAGATTAATGAGATTTGTGAAAATTGGTGGAGAAATGATATCCCTTGTAAAAGTTGAAAATACATTAGAAAAATACTTACCTAAAGATGTAGAATGTTGCATCGTTGAAATCCCAGATGCAATTAAAGGAGCTAAAATTATAGCAGTTGTAACTAAACCCGTAGATGAACAAAAAATAATTAAACAAATGTCTAATGAGCTACCGAATATAGCTTTACCAAAAAAATTTATTGTTATAAATGAACTCCCCAAAATGGGAAGTGGCAAGATAGACTTAAGAAAAACAACAGAACTGGTAAAAGAAATACTTTCAAAATGAAAACTTTATATGTTTAATTTAAACAATAAATTTTGAAAAGTTATTTACAAAGTTTGTTTTAGTTTATTAATGTTTTCAAGCATATCTCTTATAAAAAATAATTCTTAAGCCTTTATATATGGTGAATAGAAATCATTTACAACATTACCAAGCTCTGCCTTTAATACAGAACAAATATTTTCTTTTAAAATTTTATTTCTAATATTTTTGGACGCTTGTTAAATTTGCTCAATTGAAAAAATATTACTTTTTCAATGTTCAATATTTCATTTTTATGCACTAGTAAAAAACTTTATCCTCAAGCGCCTTTATTTTTTCGATAGTTTCAAACATTGCTGAAAAATTAAAGAGTTAATCTCTTTAATATTATCTTCTACGCAATATAAACCAATTAACGGTGATAATCCTTTTCTAAAATATTTAATTAAACTTTTTATCACTTCTATAGTTTGGAAATCAAAGTCTTCATTATATAGTATTTTTGATGTTTCTAAAATCTCATTGTCAAAGTTTTTTATTCTTTCATAATCATACTTAGTAAAGAAAATTTTAGCATTACTGTTTTGTTTTATTTATTAAAGATCACCATAATGATCAACATGTGCATGAGTTATAAACACTAAGTCTATATCAGCAAGATTGATATTTTTTTTATAGTATTCTAATACTAATGATGACTTTGGACCAGCATCAAACATTATATTTAAACCATCATAATAAAAAACAAAAAAAATTCACTGGTTCAAATAAATTTAGTTTTAACTGTTTTTTCCGTTTGTCCTACTTGATTGTCATAGCCTCCCTGAATCAACAGCTGCTCTTTAAAGCACCTACTGCATCATTAAGAATTGATGCCAATTCTTCAAGCATGTTGAAGTTTTCAAGACATCCAATGCCTCTTCCACCAGAAAATATAAAATCAGCATCTTGTAAATTTATTTTGCCTGTTTCTTTAACAACTTCAAGAACTTTTGTATTTACATTTTCTTCGCTCAATTCGTTACTTTCTTCAATATAATCTCCCTCTAATGAATTTGTAGTTCCAGACAACAAAAATGCTTTGGGTCTTATTGTAAGAATCTTAACACCCTCTGTTTTGGTAAATTTATTGTAACTTATGTGATTACCAACAAATAATGGTCTTATATATACACTGTGTTATCCCCGCTCTTCTCTTGTTATTACTGGAATTTCTACTTTAGATGCCTTTCTAATTGCAATCAAAGAA
>Ga0272449_1003823_pt1 | contig 12662 bp, 11 predicted proteins | sample YNPCB0241_FD_198679 | JGI IMG/M metagenome (GOLD analysis project Ga0272449, IMG submission 198679) | Hot spring sediment microbial communities from Yellowstone National Park, WY, United States - YNP-CB-024-1 | ecosystem: Environmental > Aquatic > Thermal springs > Hot (42-90C) > Sediment...
TCGATGGTTTCCTCTCTCGCTAGCCCGCACATTGTGTTTTAGAGAGGTTAAAGAACATTTATCGACATACCCCTGTTTTGGTTTCTAAACACTAGTCCGGGCTTTTCCCAGCTCTTAGCCCTCAGCACGCGTAATCACTGGTAAGTTATGCCGCTCACCTTTTCCCTGTAAGGGATAATCCTTACGCAAAGGATGATCTTCGAACGACTCGGGGAGAAGGATCCGACGGAGGTCCGGATGCCCTTCAAAGCGAATCCCGAACATGTCCCACACCTCGCGTTCCAGCCAATTGGCAGCCTGCCAAAGGGGGACCACCGAACGGACCACTGCCGTGTCCAAATCGCAAAAAGTGCGGATGATGAGCCGCTCTCCCGTATTTGTATTTAGAACTTGATATACTAGGCCAAACCTTCCCCATTTAGGGGGCCGTGGATAAGTTAGATAATCCACACAGGTGATATCAACCAACATGTCAAACCCACACTCATCCTTGAGGAATTGGAGGACCTCAAAAAGCTTTTCCCGCGGGACGACAATCCGTCGCATTCCGCGGAATTCGCTTTGCTCCAATATCTCAAAAGTCTCTTGGATTCGCTTTATTACCAGTGACATTATGCTCCCCGAATCGCTCGCTGACGCAAATACCGCTATGAAGCCAAGGAAGAACCCTCAGTTTTCGATTCCACACAAGTTCTGCAAGGCACCGTCAGAATCAGAAGCTTTTGCCAGACTGTTTATCCTTCGGAAGGCGTTCGCATGCCTACCGCCAGAATATAAAGCCCTTTGGCAGCTAAAAAGTGTATACCCTATTGCCCTCTTTGGGCCGATTTGCGCGCTTTTTCCGGGCCTACCAAGGCTCCCTCGGAGCCGGCCGCGGCCCGGGGTCCTCTTGTAAAGCCCGTGGGGGCAGGTTTCGCATTGGATCGTCAAATTCCCGCCCCAAAAGGGTACCCTCTCTCTGGATTTTTTCCTGCAGATCGATGATCGCTTGCAATAGTTGCTCGGGACGAGGAGGACAACCGGGAATGTATATATCGACAGGTATAAATCTGTCGATTCCCTGGACCACGCTATAGGTGTCGAAGACTCCCCCTGTGGAAGCACAAGCTCCCATCGAGATGCACCACTTTGGCTCGTGCATTTGTTGCCAGATTCGTTGAAGGACCGGCATCATCTTCATCACAACTCTGCCGGCCACAATCATCAAATCGCACTGCCGAGGGCTAAAGCGAAACACCTCCGCACCGAACCTTGCAATGTCATATCGACTAGCCCCAGTAGCCATCAGTTCAATGCCGCAACATGCTGTGGCAAAGGGCATAGGCCAAAGGCTGTTTTTCCGGCACCAATTGACCAAAGCCTCCAGCCTGGTGATCCACACATTGCTTGGCAGCGGAGTCATCGCCATGAGAAAACCCCTTTCCGCCAGTCGTAGATAAACCCAACGATTAAGAGTAAAAAGAAAAGCAAGCCCCCGCCAAATGCAAATGGAGAGAATTGATCCTGCACACTGGTCCGCCGAACCGGCACTTTATGCCCGCCTTCGGCCGAGTCTATGGTTGGGGCGATGATTTCATTCTCTTGAGGAAAAGCCCCGCCTGAAAGAAAGACCTCTGCTTGAGGAAGCTGTGACCCGGTTGGACCCGCTGGGGCCAAAACGTGGGAGCGGGAATGAGCCCACAATACCGCCCAGGGGTATAGGAAAAGAAGTTCCACATCGAAGACCAAAAAGGCAATGGCCACCAAATGAAAGCGGACGTCAAATCGCCGTCTGGCCCCGTGGATTGGGTCCATGCCGCTTTCATACGGCATGTTCTTGACAGGATTCGGCCGGGTAGGATTAACCACACGACCGAGGAGAATTAAAAACACCCCGAGTGCTGCCGCAAGAACTCCAAAAATAAAAACGCTAACAAGAGTTGCAAATCCCGGCTCACCCATCCCCAAGGGTCTCCTTTAGGCTTTCCGGCATTTTAAACTTGGTAGATTGACCGGTCAACAAGCCCAACTTTTTAAACCATAGCTCATCCGGAATTTCGGTTTCGTATGAAAGTTACGGGCTACATCAGAAAGCTAGGTCGTAGACCTCCCGTTGCGGCAAACGTGGCTCAGTCTGCCCGAGAAACCTCCCAGGTCGAAAGCGGTTGATGGGGGGTGCTGTACCCCAGCATACTCGCTTTCGCCCAGGGGATGGTGGAGAAAGTGCAAACAAAAGGCAGAAAGGGGCTTCCACCGGGCTATCGAACGGAGGTCCGTTGGGTGGATATGGTCTTGGGCTCTCTAAACCCAAGGAATTTACCGGCCTAGAGGGAATTAGATTATCCGCACTCCGTTCTGGGTGGGCTGCTTTGGGTAGGTCCGGTTCTAACGCATATGGTAGACGCACGGCTAGGTTGGCAGGACTGAGATGAAAAATCCAAGGCCGCGGAAGGGACGAGCTTGCCCGAGGCAATAGCCGATTAGGAACCCGCACAGGCGGAAGGTACAGGCGGAACTTGCCAATATCCGGGGCTGACGGGGTCAGTCACAAAAGGGCTAATGGGGGCAAGAGGGGACGGAAAGCCCGGAAACGCACACGTCGACGGGTGGGCCTTGTTGGGGTCACAAGATAGACTTGATTTCGGTAAAGGAAGAAGTTCCCTGGCCCGATTTGGCCTTGGTAAAAGGTTGCAATTTCGGATGACCTTTAGACCGTTGACGGTTATGGATTAGAAGTTTTCAGCGGGCTCCGGGCCTCGAAAACAAGCCCGGAAAGATTGAATCCGTTCTTTGCCAAGCTAACCCCGCCATTAATGTCGATCCTTCGACAGCCCTTTCCTTTATCTCCTCCCTGCCCCAAACGATCGAAACTAAGGGGTAGAGAGCCTAACCCTCGTTTCCCGATCGTTTCACCTGAACTCTTGACCCATATTCAACGGTTCCTTCATTAGTTGCCCGCCCATGGAGGCGAACATCACTATCAATACTGCTTATTCCAGTATTTAGATCGAGAACCCGTGCTTGGATATGACTGGCAAAAGCATTCGATAGAGATGTCCCAAGTCTGCAGACTCGTTTGGCGGGAGAAATCTCATTGTGACCCGATGGCCCAGGTAACCGGGTTTAACCTCCATCCCTCCGACACCGGCCCTTTTAAAGATTGCTTTTCTGGACAAATCACGATCTCTCGCTCATTTCCCGGAGTTTTCGCCCGCTGTCCGGGAGGCCTGTGCCTTGGAGAAAGCACCAATCCACGGAAGGAGAAGTGACCCGGACTAAACCGAATGCCTCCCGCAGGGCATCCCACCGCCATTGGAAATCCCACCGCAGAGTGTGAACCTCATCGATCGGCCTTTTCGCTAAGGTGCTCCTAGGGGAACTTTATTCCTCCTGAAGCTCGCACGGCCAATCTACGGCGGGGACTTTCGTTCAACGGGGATTTCATCCATGGTTCCCTTCCGAAAATCCGTGAGGTTTTACCCTCCCCGTCTCAAGCAATGGGCCCCGGGATGGCAGTGACCACAAACGCCGTCCCGAGGCCCGCCAGATGTCCCTTCGAATCTCTTCGCCTCGTGAAAGACAGGCTATCCCGACGGATCAAGCTTCAGCGACCCTTAACCCGAAGCGGGGAAAGTGGAAAGAGGATGGGCGGGACGATCACACCGTTCAGGTTTCGGTTTTCTGAGCTTCCTCGGGAGCTTCACTGCGAGGTCCGCGGGGCTGAGGCCGCCCAGGGACTCGAGGCGAAGGCATCCCTTTACGAAGCTCTTCAATGCTCTGGCGAAGTTCTTCCATCCTCCGCTGAATCTCCTTCATTTCCCGCTCGATTCGCTCCCGAAGCTTTCGCTCTTCCTCGGGGCTCCACCACGGAGGTCCGGGCCAATATCTGCGATCATCCGGCCGCTCAACCTGAGCTCCAGGAGGAGGCCCGGGTTGAGAAGCCGTAGGTCCGCGGAGAAGTTGCTCCACGTGAGGCCGGATATCCGCTGGGAGTTTCTCTAGCTCATTCTCGGTGATTTCCCAAGACTCACCATCCCTTTTCACTACAATATGGGCAGGCTCATCTCCCTTTTTCGTGATGGTAATTGTTAAGTTTCCGGGCAAAGGCGGGGTCTTTTCCGCTCGAGGCGGAAGCACACGTCCAGGATACAGGAAGCGGAAGCGGAAGGGCCCGCCCGGGCCACCAAAGAATTCCCATTCTGGCCATTCGAACCAACGCCAGTCCCACCAGGGCTGGCCTGGCGGAGCAGCCAGGGCCGGGCGTTTTTCCGGAGTAACCGTCGTCTCGGCCTTTTGGCCTTTCCGAATGTACTCCAGCTTCACTTCACCCCCGTTGGCCGCATTGATGACGTCTACAAGCTCCTCTACTGTCCGCAGGGGCTTGTCGTTGGCCCGCACGAGCACATCAAACCGTCGCAGGCCTGCCTTCGAGGCGGGGCTGTCTTTCAGTACCTCCTCGACCAACAGACCAACGTTCTCTTCCAATCCCAACTGTTCCCGAAGTGCCGGATCAGCAGTTCGACACTGAACGCCTATCCACCACGGTCCAGGCTTCGTAACTTGGGCGGCAGGGACTGCCCAGCCCATAGGAGGACTGGGTTCCTCCTGGGATGCAAGTCCGGGACTTACTACGGCTGAAGGGGCCATGGCAAGCATCGTGAAAAGGCAGGCCCACATTGCACCCACTTTCAATGCTCTCTTTCTGTTTAGCCTCATGGTTTCACCTCCTTCACCTTGTGCTAAAGCCTTCCGCAACACCACCACCTTCGTCCTCCCGGGGTCTACACCCCCGGAAAGGTTTTCCAGTAGGCCCGCAACAACCCCAGTTTCCAGCCGAATGGAAGCTGGAATATCCCACCGTAATCGAACTTCCCTTGGCAGCTGGGAAGATCTGGAGAAACCCTAAATGGCCCATCACTGATAGGAAGCAAGATCCTGAGGCATAATCGATACCTCCTCAACTGGTACTACCAGACGGAGACCATCAAGGGTTAGCCATTCGACCAGTTCGCGGTGGTAACGTAGCCCATGTCCCTCACGAAAGATTCGCTCCCTAGGCAACCAAGAGGCCGAGCTAACCGCCGGAGACGGCCAGTCGACCGAGCCTTCCCCGGGTTGATAAAGGGAATTTTCACAATCCACCGACACTACCGGGATGGCCACGGGATACGAACCGGCATCCGAAGGCACCATCAAGGGAACCCATCCCCACAAAGGAACAGCGGATGACTGCCCCCCTTGCCCCATCACTGGAGCCGACGGGGTACTCTCTGAAACATTTGCCGGGCCTTCCGGGGCTTGTACTCCGGCAAGCTGAGGGGATTTGCTTGCCATCTCAGAAAAGTCGGCTCCTACCCACAGGCCGAAAAAGAATGACGCCGCTAACCCACATGCCATAACGATTTTCCCAATCCACCTGCTGCGTGGCCTGCGTTGAAGGAGAATTTTCCCGCCACATTCGGATACTCGATCCACGGATACTCGACCCAAAGGTTGGTCGTGTTGGTCTTCCGGCTGGGGCACGGCAATCCCTTTCCCGGAGAAGCTCGGCTTCTCAGTCTCTGAGGTGTTGGCCTCTGAAATCACTAAGGGTCGCTCCCATCCCGAGGTTGCATCCAACTGAGCTTGGGAAACACCCCCTATCCCCTCGAAACTACATTGGAGATCTACGTCCCATGTCGCGGAATTACTGGGCTCCTCCGCCTGGAAGCTCGAGCACGCCTCTGACAGATCGCTGCCTAACGGCTCTGCTGCTTGGGGATGGGGATCATTCAGGGGGAACAAGTTATTTGCCGGGGTAAGCCCGACTGAATGAGGGTGATTAGCGGAGGCCCAGCCACGCAAGGCCTTTTGGAGTGCCCGCACCTCAAGCAAAGCCATTGCACAAAGCCGCCATCCCCCCGGAACAGTATCGAGTTTCCGAAGCAGCTCTGCTTCTTCCTCCGGAGTGAGAGCATCATCGGCCAAAAGTTCGAGGCGGTCTTCGATCGCCGCCAGTTGCTCACTCTCCAGGCCGGCCCACTCTGGAGAAGTCGAAGGTACGGGTGTGACTTCATTCGGCTCACCACGCATTGCTAGATGCTTCTCCCAGCTAGATGATGCTCCCATTCGGTGATGTTCTGAAAGGTGCTAATACACCCAGAAAAAGTACTTCGATTGTGCTTTGCTCAAGATGGAGTCCGACTTACGGCGGAGGCTTTCGTTCGCTCCCCTCCTTTAAAAGAGATGCCAGTTTTTGGCGGAGGTGGGCCCTTGCCCTGTGCAGCCGAGACTGCACCGCCGCAGACGTGGTCCCCAGATGTTGAGCGATTTGTTCGTAAGACCAACCCTCGCCGTACTTCAACATCAACAACTCAGCCTCCACCGGAGGCAGCTCGCCGATGGCAGCCCGAATCATTTCTGCCCGTTCCCGAGCTACGAGCCACTCCAATGGGTCGGGGGACTGAAGTCGCCCATTGCCGCTTTCTTGCCGGTGGATTTCTGCCGCAGTCTCTTCCCGACGGCGGAGTCGGCCGTTTCGCCTTCGATACAGGAGGGCCTGCCGGATCGCTACTTGCCGCAACCAGGGCCGGCAATCCTCCCCTGGGGGAACGCCAAGGCGGGTCAAAGCTAACCCCAGCTCTTGCAACACCTCTTCCACCGCGTGCCAGTTCCGAACCCTAGCGAAAATCACGGTGCGAAGCCAGCTGCTGTGCACCCGCACTAACTCCCCGAGGGCAGCCGCCCCATGCTCGTGTAAATCTTCGTTATGGCCCTCAGGTAACTCGGGCATGGAAGGGCAAATCCTTTCGATCCTCAGGGTCTCCACAGACTTATATTGCCGCCCACGGGGAAATGTTTCGCCAGAAAAGGGTGGCCACGGCGATCTGCGAACCCCGGCGGGACCGGCCTGGCCTACTTACCCGGCAAATAGAAGTCGACGTTGAAGAGATTCCGTATGGGTTGTTACCCCACCTCCCCATCCAAAAATTGCGGGCCCGATTTCAATGAAGGCTACATTAACCTTGTTGATAAGGATAGTAACGATAAATTTCGGATAGGTTTACCTGGCTATCAGCTGGTGACGGGGGGAATGCCCAAATTCCCTTCAATGAACCGATATTGCCCGAACGGAGGGATTCGGTTTCACCTCCCTGTGGGAGCATGCAGAAAGCTTACCGTCGGGCCCTTCCAGTGCCCCCTTATCGGGGCGAGAGCAAATTGACTCGTGATCTCCGGACTAGCGAAAAGCGAGCGTAAAATGCTCGGAGCATTCACAGAACCTACCCCCACAGGGGCACCAGTCCTTCAATGGCTCCCGTTTGGAGGAAACCAACCGGGCGTTTTAGGGAACTCTCCGGGCCTTCGGGTCGGCGGCAATTCTTTTTTACTCCGATTGTAACTCCCTCCCCGAAAGCAGTCCCTTGGCTTAAGTGACATTTTGCATATCAAGATTCACCGGGGCTTTGAATTTTTGGCCGGACTTTGCGGGCTCCCCACTGGAAGTGTTCGCACCGGTCCCCCGCGGCTCAATTCTGAGAATTATTGCTCCGAAGCAATTACCCCTTTTCTTGGTGCTTGCAACGGGCCCATTGAACGTGTATGGTATTGGAAGTTGTGTTGCCTCGGACCCCTGCTGGGATCCCATGCGGAAACATTTTAGGCTGGGTGTTTCTCGGGAAGTGTAGATTTGCACACGTAAAACCAACGCAAGGAGTAAGCAGCATGAAGGTCACGTCGGATCGGCGAAGCTTTTTGCGGGCTGCAGCTTGGGCTGGAATTAGCGTCTACGTGGTCCGAAAGGTCGGAGCCCAACAGGCCAAATCCCCGAACGAGCGAATCCAGTTTGCATGCATTGGCATCGGTGGGAAGGGATCTAGTGATTCGGCCGATGCGGCCCGATTCGGAGATGTTGTTGCCATTTCCGACATTGACGAAAACCGACTCAATGCGGCGGCAAAGCGATTCGAAGGTGCACGTCGGTATACCGACTTCCGAAAACTTCTAGAGGAAATGGAGGGCAAGGTCGACGCCGTCACCATCAGCACTACCGATCATACCCATGGTCTGGCCGGGGTGATGGCCATGCGGATGGGTATGCACTGCTTCTGCCAGAAGCCTCTTACCCGAACCATTTACGAAGCCCGACTGATGGGTCAAGTAGCTCGGGAAAAGAAGGTGGCAACGCAGATGGGAAATCAAGGTACAGCCACCGATGGCCTGCGGCGGGCGGCGGCTATCATTCGGGCAGGAGCCTTGGGGAAGGTCACAGAGGTGCACGTTTGGACGAATCGTCCCATTTGGCCCCAGGGTGGGCAGCGGCCTGAGCCGAAGCCTTGTCCGCCCCACGTGAAATGGGACTTGTGGTTAGGACCGGCTCCCATTCGGCCTTACGCCGACGGTTACCACCCCTTCGCCTGGCGGGGTTATTGGGACTTCGGAACGGGTGCCCTCGGCGATATGGCCTGCCACACCTTGAACATGCCGTTTGCAGCCTTAGATCTGCGGGATCCGATAGCGGTGCAGGCAGAAACCTCCGGACATAACGGCGATACGTTCCCGAAGTGGTCCGTGATCACTTATGAGTTCCCGGCTCGAGGGAACCGCGGTCCGTTGAAGCTCGTATGGTACGACGGCGGGAAACGGCCGAGTCCGGAGTTGCTCGATGGTCGGGAACCAGCGGCTAGCGGTGCTTTGGTCATCGGGGAAAAAGGCAAACTGTACTCCCCGGGAGATTACTGCTCCGAGTTCCAAATTTTGGGAGACGTTGCGATTCCGGATGTGACCTTCGAGCGGTCGCCTGGGCACTTTGAGGAATGGATCCGAGCCATTCGCGAAGGCAAGCCGGCGATGTCCAACTTCCCGGACTATGCTTCCCCACTGACCGAGACCGTGCTCCTTGGCAACTTGGCCGTTTGGGTAGCGGCTGTGCCCGGTCAAGGTCCGCGGGTGGAATGGGATGCTGAGAACATGCGGGTCACCAATATCGAAGGTCTAGAGACCCTGGTGAAACCGGTGTGCCGTCCCGGTTGGGAGATTGTTTGACCAATTAGAAAGCAGGAGAATTTTTGAGGAAATCGCCTGACTCCAGTGGGAAATTTCCTCCCAGCCGGGTTAGGGGGAGATAGAACATCCCTCCTGGCCAATTGGAGCCGAAAAAGCTGGGGGAAAATCTCCGCCGGACGAGGTAATATTTCTCGATTGAGGCGGCCTCAGCTGACGCTTGCCTAATAGCCCCTTTGGAATTTCAGAACCGTGGGGAAACTTAGTCCCGCACGGGGGCTACTTCCGAGAATTCAAACCGCACGCAAAGCTTCCCGAGCTTCGCGTGCGGTGTTTTTTTGGCTGCCATGCCCTTTTGAGCAGGTACTGGATGTAACGGGCAACACTAGAAGAGGCGATGACACCCGGGGAAGACGTTGGGCTGCCCTTTCCGTGGAGGACATTCCGGTCCCCAACCGATTACGGGAAATTTCACTGCGGCCCTCCGATCCGCACATTCTAGGGAGTTTGGTCCGAGGACGGAGTATCGGCGAGATTTTTAAGATTCCCGAAGTGATAATTCCGCGACAAAAGGTTTAACGTCCTCACCCCGCACGGGAGCAGGGTACTGAGGGGTGGTTATGGCTCCCCCTCTGTAGAAGGCCCCAACCGGAATCTGACGGTATGGGAATCCTTCTTGAAGCTCTTACTCCCTCGCCGCCTGCCACCTTGATCCTGAGCAAAATGCACTGCAGACAGCTCAAACACAACGGGACACGATCAGCTCACTTACCACATGATGGATCCGATGCTCATCTCGGTTGGTTTAAGGGCCGAAGTCAAATTGCGGCAAATGCTTTTTGTGGTTCGTCAGATGTGAACAAATCCCCGCAAGTTCTAACTTTCTTGGTCTGCCGTCCCGGCCCATAATTGAGGTAAGGTCCACCTCTCAGAACGCAAGTCGATTCCGTCGGCATCTGCACGCCGATTTCCGGAAAAGTGTGAGGACCAGGCAATAGAAACTCGGGACCTTCTGGATGACAAGCAAAAACCAGGAACTGCAAAATGGGAGGTGAACAAATGATCCCATGTGGTTCGCTAGCCTTTGCGGTGTGGATGGGTACCTTATGCCCTGCCCTCGGAATTCAGATGGACGAACTATCCCCGCAAGTGGTGGAACGGATGCGAGAGGTTCACGCCCATTTTAAGGGCGAAAAAGGGACTCTCGCCTTTTTTGGGGATTCGATCTCGGTTAGTTTGGCCTTTTGGGCACCCCTAGCGTATGAGTGCCGGAATGTTCCACCCGAAATGGAGGAGGCCCTGAAAACTGTTCGTACGTACATTAAACCCGAATGTTGGCGTAATTGGCGGGGACCGGAGTTTGGCAACGAGGGCGGTCGAACCGTCCGCTGGGCCTACGAGAACGTCGACCGATGGCTCGCCCGACTTCAGCCCGAGACGGTCATCCTCATGTTCGGCACCAATGACCTCCATCAATTGGAGGAGGAAGAGTACCGGGAAAAGCTCCGGACTGTGATCGAGCGGTGCCTCGAACATGGGACAGTGGTCATCCTCACTACTATCCCGCCGAGGCATGGCTTTGAAGCCAAGTCAGCCCGGTTCGCCCAGGTAGCCCGCGAACTTGCCCAGGAACTCCGCATTCCTCTCATCGACTACCATGCCGCAATCGTCCAGTTGCGGCCCGACGACTGGGACGGGGCTTTAGATCAATTCCGCCAATATGACGGCTACGAGGTTCCTACCCTCATCGCCCGGGATGGAGTCCATCCGAGCAATCCCCAGCGTTACATGGGCGATTTTTCCCAAGAAGCATTGCGGTGCTCAGGATATACGCTTCGAAACTATCTGACCGCCCTCCGTTACGCGGAGGTTATCCGAAAGATTCTTAGCCCAAGGGAGTGAGGATAGTCCCAAAGTAAAAACGGGGGAGACTCGATCCGAGGAAAAGGTCGCACACCAATCATATCCTTGGTGGGATGTAAAAAGCCAAAAGCGGCGGAACGTCCTCGGGACCACCCGTTTGTCTTTCGCAAACTTCCGCCCTAAGTACTTCAACCTCCTCGACGGCCTTCCCCAAATCAAATTAGGAACCTCTGAGTAAATCCCCCCAGGAACCTGACCAGCTTCCATAAACGACGACAATATGCGGCCCAGCTACACGGGAAGATATCCGCGATTTGGGCCCCGGTCTTTCACCTCGGGAATTATTCAGGGTTTGCTTTGCTAATTCGTGAGGAAGGGTAGCCTCTTGCCCTAGGGTTGGGCCTGAAAGCGGGCTTGCTTCGGGAGTTTCCTTCGGTTTCCGGTGGGCCAAACATCGATAAGCTGCCAGGTCGAAAAACCCGGTAGTCCAGGAGGGGTATGTTTCGGCCACTGGTCCCAACCTTGGTTTTTTTCGCTCCCCCGTACGGACTACCGAATGAAAAGCCGCACAAAAAAAAGCCGAGCTATCCCATCGGGATAACCCGGCCAAGTAAGAGATTGTCCTTCCCGGAAAACTTACCAGAATCGTCGGTGCTTCGATCTGATGAATGCGGGCTTCGGCGGGCAACCGCGGCTTAACGCCCGACCGATCCACCCGCCAGTGGATGCCAAGCGGAAAGCTATTGAATCTGTCCCGCTGACTCAGTTGCCGAAGCGGGAGCGGCTGACTCCCCGCCCTCAGCCGGTTCAGACCCCTGCTGCTGGGCAGGTTGTTCCGCGGCCTCCGCGGGAGTCATTTCCTGAGGCTGAGCTGACTCCTGCTGCTGGGGAGCGGGTTGCTCTTCAGCCGGCTTAGCTTCCTCTTTCTGCTCCTCCTTAAGTTCCTCCTGGGCCGGAGCCTGCTCTTGCACCTGCGGTTGTTCCATAGTTGGCGGAGCTATCGTGGGCAGCTCGGCCGGCTGCTCATCTTGTTCCTCTGCCGGTTTTGGTTCCTCGGGCTTTTCAGGTTCCGCGGGTTGCTGCTCCGCTTTCTCCTCCTCCTTTGGAGCCCCAAAGTCCGGAATAGCCTCCGCAGGCTGCGTGCTCACCGGACTAGGCTGGGTCTGACTGACCGTCGGAGGCGGAGCCGGAACCTGTGGCCCACCGGTTCCCGCCGGCTCCTGCTTTCCGCCGCACCCCACCAAAGCACCCACTGCGACCAACGCCACTACCAACGAAACCAATCCCAACCTGAGTTGCTGCATTACTTCCTCCCTTCTCACAAAGTTCTCACCCACGGACACCTCGACCCAAGAACCAGTTCTTGCTGCCAAATATTACCAACAAAGTCCGAATTCGAAAAAAACTGCTCCGCCCCCTCGGGAAAGCCGCTCTAACTCCAAATCGCCCCAAGCATCAGCATAGAACGGGCGACCCGGACCTCCAACTTAAGGACACCGTCATTCCCGTATTTTATTCCATCTGCCCCGGATTGCAACCGCTGGCCAACCGAGGTGCTTAGCACGCCGTTGCACATCAATTTGCCTATCCCCGAGGAAATTTTTCGCCGAATCCAATCACGAGCCCCACAACCGTCCACAATTACGGCAATTCGAATAACTGACGGCAAAGAGGGCTGTATCTCGCCCCCATACGAAGCCGTACCCAAGACCCCGGTTCGCTTTGAACACCCCGACCTCTTCGTACAGTCGCCTGAAATAGCTTAGCCCGCCCCAGCCACGTGCGAAGCCGAAGCGTACACCCCCCAAGCTCGTGCACCCATGCCAATCCCACCGGGT
>Ga0272449_1003824_pt1 | contig 12661 bp, 5 predicted proteins | sample YNPCB0241_FD_198679 | JGI IMG/M metagenome (GOLD analysis project Ga0272449, IMG submission 198679) | Hot spring sediment microbial communities from Yellowstone National Park, WY, United States - YNP-CB-024-1 | ecosystem: Environmental > Aquatic > Thermal springs > Hot (42-90C) > Sediment...
CATGCCATATTGTTAAAACATTCTTTTGTTCTTTTTTTGCACAACTAAATAATAGAATTATTATAAACATCATAAACATAGTTTTTATATAGTTTTTCATTTTTTTATATAACACCTCCTGTTTTTTTAAAAAAATTTTTTATTTTATAACATTTATTGCACCTGAGATATCACCTTCTATTTGAAAAATATAAACTCCGTTTGGAACAATAGTACCATTTTTGTCTTTACCATCCCAATAACCGTTCTTATCTTCTATTCTTTTTACTAACAATCCGTTAATGTCGTATATATTCACAGGTGTAGTGTTAGAAAAACTTATTATATCGTTGACACCATCATTATTAGGTGTTAATAAAAACTCTTCCTTTTTATTTTTGTTATAAACATATATAATCACTTGTGTTGAGTTTATATTTCCTGTTGTATCATAAGCAACAATTTTTAAGTATTGATATCCAGTACGCAAATTGGTAGAATTTATTTCGTATTCATAAAGACCTTTTTTACCACTTGTGTCAGTATATATTAATCCATCGTTTATATAATACTCAACTTTACTTATTCCTCGTTCATCATTAACAATAACATTAATTTTGAAACTGCCAGATATTTCTGTCATAGGTGTAGGTGTTACAATCTCAACTTCAGGTTCTTTATCTTCGCCTAAGTTTTCAACTTTAACATTTAATACTGAACTTTTTGTTTGGTTTGAAGTATCATAAGCAACAATTTTTAATGTATGATTCCCATTTTGATATAATCTTGTATCCCAAAGCCATACATATGGTGAAGTTGAAACTACGAATTTAAGTTGGTCATCAACATAATACTCAACTTTTGTTATACCATAATCGTCATTTACTTCTATATTAACAGGAACTATATCTGAAACAGAAGAATTGTTAGTTGGATTAATTATAAATAAATTAGGCGGGTTGTCAATAGGCGTCAATAAATAAATTTTTATACTGCTTGAAGATATATTTCCAGAAAAATCTTCTGCGTATACTACAATAGTGTTAGTACCATAAATTAAAGAAAATTCTGAGTTAAAAACATTATCAACTATAGATAAATCTGATACTTTTTCACCATTTAAAGTGAAGTAACATTTATATATCCCAACATTATCTTGGACAGTTCCGCTGAGGAACATTTTTGAACTTAAAGCTTCAGTGTTGTCTAGAGGATTATAAATAGTAATTTGAGGTGGTTCCCTATCTTCGTCAGGTGAAGAACCTATCATCACGTGGTCTATATAAAAAGTTGCTGTTATAGGTAGGTCTGAAACAAGTTTTATCCCAACACTTCTTATAGGATAACTTGTGTTTGATGGTAAATTAACTGAGATTCTGTTCCATCCATGAGATAACAAAAATTCTTTATCACCTTGATGCCAAACAAAATTTCTGTCATGCCAGAATATAGTTGCTCTTGTGACACCTATTGCTGGACCAAAATCAAATGGTAGATACACATCCATTGTAATAATTTTATTAGGATCATTAGTTAAATCAATGTTTAAAAATTCTATTGCACCAATTTTTGTAACAGAAGAAGTTCTTGAATGTTTTGTCACACATTTCAATGAATACTTACCATAACTTGCAACATCAGATGAACGTTCTATAGATATAGCATTAACATCAAACGATGGTATTCTCCAACCTTGTGTTGTTTCTTCAAAATCAAAATAGCCATAAATTCTGCCGTTATTAAGATTTATAGCAAAACGTCTTGTTTCATACGATGCACCATCGGAAGCTACAATTTTTAATCTAAAATTTACATCAGGTCTAAAGTTTGTAATATCCCATAAATACTTGTTATCGTTAGTATTATTCAATCCTGTGGCTAACAAAGTATAGTTCTTACCATCATCACTGCTAAAATATAAATCAAAACTTTTACCTACAGTATTACCTACAGCACGCCATTTTATTTCAACTGGAGATTGTGTCAACACTTCACCACCTTCAGGGAAAGTTATTGCTACAGAACATTTCCCTGTGTTATTATAAATATCATCAGTTCTTGTTTTCCATGCATACCAAGCAGGTTTTTTTACAAGGTTGCTATATACTAAACCCATATAAGGTTCTGCAGCTCCGTAGTATCCACTATGTTGTGGGTCATCAAAATAATTAAAATATCCAATACCTAACATTCCGTAATGCATAAATTCTGCTCTATAATCAAACATTTGGTTTATAATTTTTGCTTGATTTTCTTCCCAACCTCCATAACTTGAGATTGAAAAATATGCTAAAAATATAGGTCTGTTAAACATTTTTCTTAAATACCTAGCTAATTCTCTTGAATAAGTTATTACTTCAGGGTCAGGATTAGGAATACCATCCCACTGGTGGTCATCTTTAGTTGAAGCTCTCATAGTATGGAATGCTATAAAATCGCAGTACGGTGCTGCTCTTGATAAACAATCAGTAAGATGGTATGTTTCAGGATATAAACCCCAATCACCTACAGAAACACCTATTTTAAGTTTTGTCCCGTTAACCATATTTGATTTAAACCTATTTATAGCAGTGATTACAGCATCGTTCCATCCATCCCAATTTTCAATCCCACCTTTGTTAAACTCAGGTTCTAACAAAATCCATACTTCTTTGTTATTACCTATATCTATTATTTTTGATAAATTATCTATAGCTGTTAACCAGTTTGACATATTTGACTGCACATAATCTGGTGTTATACTATCTCCGAACCACCAAAATGCTATCAAAGGAATATACCCATCTTCTGCAACTCTGTTAACATCAGACCTTTTTAACCATCCGCCAGTACCTGGATCTGCTGCGTTTAAATCTCCCCATTGATGTCCTGAATGTATCCATGTTGTCATAAAAGTAAATTTACAACCATCAGCCTGTGCTTTAAGATGAACATAGGACCAATTTGACCCACTACCTGGAGGATAATCCTGAACAAATCTATCACCTATACCTACAATAAAATTAGTCGTGTTTTGACTTAATAAACTTGAGACAATAAATACAAAACTTAACAAAAAAATTTTTGTATGTTTTATCATATTTTTTAACCTATTTTTGTTCACAAATTATAAGTTATTCTTCTAAAAAATAAATATCGTCTACATAAATATATCCTTGGTATGGTGTCTGACTTTGTTCTCCGAGACCTATTTTTATACCAAGAACTTGAACTTTTTTTGGATCAAAATTGTTATCACAAAACCCACGATATGGTGTTTCTTTATTCACTACATCTGTTACTTTAAACCATTCATTAGTAGGTTGTATAATTGTAAATTCTGAATATCTGCTGTACCAATTTGCATCTTTTACAAATATTTGTACGCCATTAGCATGAGTTTCTTCACCAAACGCTTCTGGTGGCGCTTTAATCCAACAAACAATACGTTTGTTTTCCATATTCATAGGGAAATTAATATCTTGGAACCCATCAGGTGGATAATATCTCATATCTATCCATACTTCACCTTTTGTATTATCTGACGAACTCGGGATAAGGTTTACATAAACTTTCATAGACCTGTTACCACTACGTGCTGTTTCTTCAGACCATTCAATACCAGTAACACCTTTGTTACCAGCTAAATTTTGTATTCTCCATCCATCTATACCTTTTTCAAATCCATATTGTATAATTTGACCAAAATATGTTACTCTAATCATAGCTGGTATACTCCAACTAGAACTTATACCATACACATTAACTGCTTTAACTTTTACGTAATACTCGCCTGTGACATCCCATTTATGTTGAGCATAGATAATTTTTCTTGGTTCAAAAAATTGTGTTTCAGTAATAGTATTATCACCCCAATCAAAAACATATTTTATTTTATAATTATTAGGTTCATCAGTAATTGTAAAAAACGAATATGAAACACCTTTGAACCCTACTGAAGGACCAGCAGGTATATCAGGTATGTTCGGCGGATCTATTTTTTCAAACACAACTATTTCTGTACTATCACTTTCATTAGAAATACTACCAGAATCATCTTCTGCTTTAACTTTGATTCTATAAGTTCCTGGTTCTTGCCAAGAATGTGAAGAAACTATTAAATCGCCTGAATATACATATTCAGTAGTAGTTGTTTGTCCATCTCCCCAATCAAAGATGAATCTTACTAAATCACCATCAGGATCTATAGCAGAAGTATAAAATTCAGCTGGATAATTTTTAGCACCGACATTAGGTCCAAATGGTTTAGTAGGTGTTGTTGGTGGATGATTAACAAATTGTTTTTTAGTCATAAACACACCTTCATCACTTTCTATTTTTTCACCAGAGGCAGTCCTACTTACAACTTTAAAAAAATACTTTGTTTGTGGCTGCAGATTAACTAACCTTATTGTATGAGTAGTTACAAAAGTACAATCTTCGCCAGAAGTGTTTGTATAACTTTTTGCTGATGTCCCATAAATAACCTCAGATGTAGACAACTCGTTTGTTATCCAACAAATAGTAGCTCTTGTATCAGTTATATCTTTGACATTAACTTCAGTAACAAATGATAATTGTGTAGAACTACTAACTTTAGCAACTCTCCTATCTCGTTGACAAGAAGAAATTATTAAAAAACATACTAAAAACATATAAACAAGTTTGTTTTTCATTTTATTACAAGTATAGTTCCTTTTTCACCAGTGTTTGTTTTATATATATACACTCCGTTACTAACTATTTCGCCATTATTATTTTTACCATCCCACTTATTATCATTTATCTCTTTTATTAAAAAACCATTTAAATCAAAAATTTTTATTTTATCATTATTGTTGTTGAAATATACTATGTCGTTAAAACCATCATTATTAGGCGACAAAATTTTTTCTTTTTCATTATTTGTAGAAAAATATATTGATTGTTGAACATCAAAAACTTTTTCATCAGTTGCTGTTTGTCCAACAGTATCATAAACCACAACTTTTATTTTATGACTGCCTTCAGACAAATTTATTGTTGAAAAACTCCATTTGTCATATGGCGAAACTGCTTTTATAAAATATAACTTGTTATCAATATAAAACTCAACTTTATCTATACCTTTATCATCATTAGCTTCTATGTTTACAACTTTATATATTTCGCTAACATTTGAAGAACTTATACTAATTATTTTTACACTTGGTGGTTTATCACCAGGTATGTTTTTAAACGATACAACTATCTGGTCTGAAGATGTTTGTCCACGAATATCTCTTGCTACTGCTTTAAGAACAAAACTTCCTGAAGATATATCTGTAGTATCAAAATCCCAGCTGTATGGTGATATGTTTGTTATATACTTAAGCTGTGTATCCAAATAATACTCAACATTGTCTATACCAAAATCATCACTAACCTGAACCTTTACTTTCACAGTCCCTGATAACAAAGAACTATCTAAAGGTTCTAAAATTTTTATAACAGGTGGTGTATCAACAACATTGTTAATTATTTTAAAACTTTTTTCTATATATACACTTTCGTTGTCAGTATCATAAGCAACTACTTTCAAGTTTATATTACCATCGTTATACTGAGTTGTATCCCAACCCCACCTGTATGGCGCAGATGTAGAAGTCCAAACAAGATAGTTGTTTAAATAAAACTCAACTTTTTTAATACCTTTATCATCTAACGCTGTAACTTCTACATTGACATATCCAACTAAATTCTCACTTCTCGGAGAAACAAAATTTAATACAGGTTTCATATTTGCACCTATTGCACCTTCCCACTCGTTAGGACCAACAGTATCACCATCTACAGCAATTGTTTTATTATTTTTTATTAAATACGGATATGTTTTTGTTGGAGAACCTACATCATCTTTTGAACCATCTATCCACCATCTTATAACATTTCCTATTTGATATCTATCATTTCCTATAGTCCATGATTTTTTAAACCTAAACTCTACCATACCAGAATAAGCTTTAGCAACAGTCCCTGTAGGTAAAGTTTGTTCTGTCCTGTTCAAACTTATATCGTTAGGAGCAGAACCTTCTCCTACTTGTGTTAAAAACAACCATCCAGATCCTTCTTTTGACCAGTATTGAACAGGGTCTATGTATGTATACCATCTGTCAGGGTCTAATTTTGCAATTTTAAACCTATAATCAGCACCGCCTGCTTGCATACTGCCAGTATAAAAATTGTTATCTGCATCTAAATATACATACTCTTCTGTTTCTGTGACAGAATTTATAGGTTCATAAAAATGAAACAAAAAGTATATATATTCATTATCGTCTGCAATATAAACTTCGCCAAAATCTGGGAATCCATTACCTTCTTTTGGGTCAACAAATTGTAAATCTCCTGATAAACCACCTCCACGATCGTCTATTATAATACTAAGTGGTTCACTAGGTTGTGATACATTGTTATTAATGTCTACTGCATATACAGTTATGTTATATACACCTGGCGAAATCCAGTAATGTAAACTATTCCCTTGCCAACCTGAAGGACCATACCCTGTCTCAGAAAAACTACCATCTCCCCAATCAAAAATATATTTTATTTGATCTCCATTAGGATCTATAGCTGAAGAACTAAACGAGTATTGAGCCCAGGTTGCCCCAACAGATACACCATTAGGTTTTTGTGGTTGTTGAGGTGGATATCCAAGAGTATAATTAACATATATATTTCTGACTTGTTCTGTTCTATTTTTAGCTGCATCTTCTGCTATAATAGTTATTTTATTTAATCCTGATGGGACAGGAATGTTTAATGAAAAACTATTGTTTATATCTAAAGGTATTTGTTTTTCAGGACCATCGTTTATAGAATAATAACATTTAACTATAAAGTTTTCATCATAAGCAGAACCTTTCAATTCAACGATATAATTGTTCATAGTTTCTCCATCATTCGGTTTTTCAACAGTTAAAACTGGTGGTGTAACATCTACATCCTCAGGTTGGTCTCCAACTACTAAATGGTCTATATATATATAAGTATTTTGGTATTCTAAATCTGTGATAAGTTTTAAACCTACTGTATGTATAGGATACAACCCAGTTAATTGTGATTTTATCTCAGGATGGTCTAAATCAAAATATACAGTGTTCCATCCATAATGCAATGGTTGTCCTAACCACTCAGCAGGCCACATTTTGTCACTTTCTATCCATCGCCAGTTCGGGTCATGGATAAACAAACATGCTTTTGTGATGCCAGGAGCAGGGCCTAACTCTTTTGGTAAATACACATCTAACTTGATAACTTTATTTTTGCTATACCTGAGGTCAATATCTAAAGTTTGGAATACACCTATTTTAGTAACAGAAGAAGATGGTGATGTGTTTATAATAGCTTTCAACGATCTTTTACCATAACTTGCTGTTTCAGTAGAGTTCATTACTGCTACTGTATTATCATCAGTACCTGGTATTTTTCCCCACAGGTCTGTTCCACCAGATTCAAAATCAAAAAGTCCATAGTTTGACCCATAACCTCTGTTTATAGTAAAATCTTCAGATTCTACTTGAGCACCATCACTTGCAACAATTTTTACTCTATACTGAGTCCCTGCTGGCAAAGAAGAAACATCCCATACATAAGAATTAGTTGATACTCTTGTTGCTACAAGAGCATAAGATTGTCCTGAGTTAGAACTATAATATACATCATATATCAATCCTTTACCTCCAGAAACTATCCATTTTATTTCTGTAGAAGTTGATTTTATAATATCACCACATTTTGGATAAACCACACCTAAAGATGACCTTCCTTCGTTCATATACACTTCGTATGAGTATTGTCGCCAGGTATACCATGCTTTTTTCTTATGTCCATCAGCTCCAATCAAACCCATATCTTTACCATCGTTATCATAATAACTATAATTACAATATCCTATCACACCAGCAGCCATAAACTCACCTCTGTGTTCAAACATTGTTTTTATAAACTCATCTTGCGCATCTTCACCCCAAGCACCAGTACTTACACCTGTGATACCTATCAATATCGGTTTGTTAAATGTTCTATTTAAATATCTTACAAAATTCAGTGTGAAATGATACATTTCAGGATTAGGACATGTCCAAGGATCTCTCTTATGAAAATCAGCAGCACTGTCTCTTAATATATGTACTGCTAAAAAATCACAATACTCAGCTGCACGAGAGATACATTTTGTTAACGAATATGTTTGAGGATAAGGACCCCATTCACCAGGACATAAACCTATCCTTACCATAGTACCATTTACCATATTAAACCTTAACCTGTCTATTGCAGCTATCATTAAATCGTTGAACCCGTCCCAATACTCAACACCGTTCATGTTAAACCCAGGTTCTAACATAACCCATACTTCATATCCTTTACCAATATCTATAAGTTTTGAAAGTTTGTCTATCATAGATAAATAGTTGTTAACATCAGTATTTATCCCAGGCGAAGTTTTAAAAGCTACTACTGGTATATACCCAGCTTTTGCTACATTAAGAAAATCAGAACGTTTAAGATACCCTCCTTCGCCTGGGTCTACAGGATCATCTAAATCACCCCAAACCCAATTTTGTGTTATCCAACAGATTACAAAATGGAAATAAAACCCGTCTCTTTTAAGTTCTAGATATAACGGTTGCCAGTTTTGATTTGAACCTGGTGGTAAATCTTGTAAAAACTTATCTCCGAATCCTAACCTAAACCCTTCGTTTATAGGAGGTAGTTGATAAGCAGAACCTTTAGGTGAAAACATTATTTTAGAATAATACTTATCTTTATCTAACTCAGTAATTTGTGGCACAGGCGCTATTTCTTCAGAAAACAAAAAATAGTCCCCTGATACAAATAAACTGTATAAAACAACAAAAATTATATTTTTTATTTTGTTTTTCATTATTTCTTAAATTTTAAACTTTTGTCAAATTTTAACACAAGCGAAACATTATGAGACCCACTATTATCTGTTAAACTCAATGGCAAAGAATAAGCATAATCAATTTTTATTTCTCCAAAAACTTTTATTAAAAAGTTATAACTGAACCCAAAATTTAAATCTGTATAATTATATCCACTTCTTAAAACCAAATTTTTGTTTATACCGAATTCACAACCTAACATTGGCACAAAATTGTTGTTATAAACAAGGAAAGATATTGATGGTATTATAATAAAATTTGGCATATTTGTTTCCATAGAAACACCAAAATTTATTTTTCTTTTAACAACATCTACTTTTGAAAATCCAACATCTGGTTCGTTTAACATAGTTGATAAACCAAAACAAAAGTTTTTAGAATATATTTTAGCAAAATATAAAAATCCTAAATCTAACTCTAATGCTGAAGTATATCCTTTATTTTTAATAACAGGATCGTCAACATTATTATCACCTACAACTTTTACTCCAAGATATTTAACAGAAACACCTAATGATAAATTTAACTTTTCTATTTTTTTACCTGTAGAAATGATAACACTATCTTCTGAGTATTTTATTGCACTACCTACAGAAAGTTTTGTCCATACAAAACCTACTGGTATAATTTTAGTAGGTATAACAAAAGATAAAAAGTTTTTGTCTATATTTACTCCATCTATTAGTCCTATATAAGGTTTTGAATATGAAAACATAAATTCTATATTTTTAATCTTACTCATACCAGCTGGGTTCCAAATAGGAGCACTTGCATCATCTGATATAGATACAAAAGAACCACCCATACCTACAGCTCTACTACCCCAGTTATATGTTTCAAAAGAAGCAAATAATGCTGAACTTACTACAACAAAAAATATAAATTTCATAATAAATAGTATATACATAACAAGACATACCTCCTATAGATAAGATATGTAAATTGGTTTTAATTATATCTACTATCTTGCAATAACTATTTTTTTGTATGTATCCACACCAGGTCCTTTAACATAAACTATATATGTCCCTGTAGCAACATCTTTTGGTAACCAAGTAAACATCCCGTTATCACTATTTGTTTCTATTGCATCTTCATAAACCAATTCCCCAAGAAGTGTAAAAACTTTTAAACTGACCTTACCTGGCATTTTTAATCTAAAAACTATTTTTACATTTTCTCCTTTCTCAGGGTTAACTATCCCTTGTTTACTTTTACCACCAAAAATTTTTATCTCGCCAGGTAGAACAAAACTAACAATTTGTTTTTCTTCTTGTGGTTCTATGATTTCACAAAATTCTTCTTTCAGCAAAGTAGTAACAAAAGTTGTTGCGTTACTAACAACTACTATGTTTATTGTTTTAGTTTCATATCCTTGTTTTGATATTTTTAAAGTATACACACCAGCTGGGATTGTTATATTATAACTTCCATCTTCTGCAGTACCAACTTTTGCTATACTTTGATTGTCTTTTATCACTTCTACTATTGCCTGATATACACCAACAGAAGTCGGTTTCACAACTTTTCCTTCAATATATCCTTGTTGTTGTATCTCGTTATATATATATATGAAAAAATTATACTTTCAGTATTACTATTACCAGCATAATCAGTTGCTAAAACTAAAACATAATACGAAGCACCATTATTCAAGTATGTTTTATTTAATCCTGTGTATAACCACAAATTTGATTGTAAACTTGGTATAACAAAAATTTCTTGAGTACTCCAATTTTCTCCATTCCAATAACTATTATCTCTTAATTGTTTAATTAATAACTTAACATTAGAAATACCAGAACCAAAATCAGTAACAGTTCCTGAAATTGTTGAAATATAATTTATAACAGAATTATCATTTGGATAAACTATTTTAACAGTTGGTGAAGATATATCATTAAGCACAAAATTCAAAGTAGTTGTTGAATTATGTATAACAACAATACTATCTAATACTTTAGTTTCATACCCTGTAGTAGAAACTCTTACTGAATAAGTATCAGTTGCTACTTTAATTAAATAATTCCCATCAATATCACAAGTAGTTGTATATTTAACACTATTGTCTTTATAAACTTCAACTATTGTACCACTGAGTACTGAATTGTCAACTGCTGAAACAACTTTTCCTGTTATATATCCCTCTCTTTCTTGTACCAAAGAAGAAACAAATTTTATATTAGCAGTCATTATTGGTCCTGACTCACTTATATTGTAAACACTGATATTACTTGGAGAACCATCATACAGTTTACTATTTGGATATGAAGTATCATCAAACACTGTATTATTTCCTAAGTAATAAGGATCTCCTTCATCTCCATCACTAATTTTTTTATCAAGTTGGTCTAACCCATCTGCTTCTTCTAAATCTACAAGTTTTCGTGTTTCGTTGTCATTATCATACTGAGATTCATCAATATGCCATACAAGAAGACCACTTTCTGGAAGTCTTGCATCATAACCTATCTTTTGCCTGTTTTCAATAAGAAAATACTCGCCTGTTTTACCAGCATATTCAGGTCCGTTAGGATTATCTAACAACTGTTTAATCCCTCGGTCAGGACTTGTCGATGTCTCAACTTGTGGAAACAAAACATTATATGTATCAACATTAATCTGTTGTGGTGTAACCCACCCTAAATACCATTTACACCAAGCACAAAAATGTGCTGGTGTATCACCTGGATAAGTTTTACCACACCAGAATCCGTACCCCATTGAACACCATCTACCAACACCTAACGAAGATTTATCACTATCATAAAGATCAGGTAAACCAAAATAGCTTGTATTTGTTCCTAAATCATGACCAAATTCATGAATAATTATTCCTATAGTAGCCTGGTGGCTACCATGTAACTCACCAAATAATGTATATCCACCAGGATAACTACAAACTTTTACTCCATCTACAACAGGAGGTTCTATACTTAACATAGTCAATCTATGACCCCATACTGCAGGTTCTAAAGCTGCATAACATCGTTCAAATCCAGCTGCAATTACACAAACATGAAGTTCATCAGTTGTAATTTTACCATTCCTATCAGTATCAAAATCAGCAAAGTTTACAAATTGGTCTGCAGCAATAACTGCATCTTTTACAATCTGTTGGTTATGCCAATCGTTAACATTATACCATACATTAGGATGGTTATATGGCAAAGATACTATAACTATACCATTATCTTGTATTCCATAAGTTTCTTGTGCTGGAACAAAAACAAGTTGGTTATAAGACACTTCTTCATAAAATTTTTTTAAACTATTTGTTGTCCCAAAGAACACTTCATACCAATCTGTTTCTGTAGTGGATAAAGGCCTGTCAGCAAAATTTACTAAAATTGTTATAATCTTCCGTGTCCCTAACAAAGGCGGTGTTTTTGATACTGATTTAGTAAAAAAAGATTTTGCAAAAAAAATTTGTTCTTTGTTGTCAACATTAATAATTGACGATTTAAGTTCTTTATAAGATATTTTTTTGATATCAACTGGTAAGTTTTTACCTACAATTAACCCTGATGGAACTAAACCTTTCATATATTCTATCTTTGCATATTCCCAAAAACTAGTTTTTTTATTTTTGACTACTGGATATCCTTCTTCTGTTTCTGTCCAGTTACACCATTCATCTCCTACATTATGTGCATAAAATTTTGTTCCATATGGTTGTTCAACAACAAAATTTTCAGGACAAGCTGGTGCTGCAAAAACAAAGTTTTTTATAAATAAAAGTATTAACAAAAATTTTGTGTACAAAATTAGTT
>Ga0272449_1003825_pt1 | contig 12657 bp, 14 predicted proteins | sample YNPCB0241_FD_198679 | JGI IMG/M metagenome (GOLD analysis project Ga0272449, IMG submission 198679) | Hot spring sediment microbial communities from Yellowstone National Park, WY, United States - YNP-CB-024-1 | ecosystem: Environmental > Aquatic > Thermal springs > Hot (42-90C) > Sediment...
ATCAACGACACAATCACAATTTTAAAGGAAATAGTGTCCAAAAACTATTCAAAGCTAACAGAACATGAAAAACTGGCAACAAGATACCTAATAATACAACTTGTAGAAGCAGCATCAAGCATATGCCCACACCTACTCCTAAACATATACAATGAAAAGCCTGAAGGTTTCCCGGAGTGCTTTACAAGACTAGGCGCCAAAGGTCTAATATCAGAGGATCTGGCTGCTAAACTATCTTCAGCGGCAAGGTTAAGGAACCTGATAGTTCACAGATACTGGATAATAAAAGATGAGATAGTGTATGAGAGTGTTAGAGGCGGGCTAAAGGATTTTGAAGACTTCACCCTAAACATAAGAAGATTGCTAGAAAAGGGGTTTACGATAAAATGAGTGAACCGAAAATTTTTGACGAAATAAGACTAAAGTATTGGACCCTTGATGAAGAGGAAAAGCAGAAAGTTCTTGAAAAGATAAAAATGGTGCTGGAAAAAGATGATGAAATAGTCTTCGCAATAGTTCACGGAAGCTTCATAGAAAGGGACAGCTTCAGAGACATAGACATAGCAGTATGGATAAAAAAACCCGGAAAAAGCCCTACAATACACAGTAAGCCTACCAAACAAAATAGAGGCTGAAACAAAATTTCCAATAGACATACAAGTATTAAACGAGGCACCACTACCATTCAAACACCATGTCCTAACAGAAGGAAAAACACTCTTCTCAAAAGACGAGAGGCTGAGAACAGAACTAGCCAATGAAACAATAAGACAATACTTTGACCTAAAACTCCTAACAAAATATTCAACCGGAAAATAAAAAGCAAACACAAAAATTCCAAAACCCCTCCAAAGCAAAAGTGAAGCCAAATACTACCATCATATTCTGCATCCAACTTGACGAAAGATGTTATAGTGAGAATGGGAGACATAAACTTTTATAGTTACCCAGGTAACTGGTTACCTAGGTAACCACTCTCTTCAGTTTGAAGCCAAAGGAATCGCGTAAAGAACTATTCGACAGAAACGAAGAATATGAAGGCTCAAAAATAATCCTAAACGAACTAAACAACTTCCTAAAAAACAGGAGAAGAGAACTCTACATCAAAGCACTAAGAACCATAAGGTCAGGAGCAAGATGGAGCGAAATAAAAAGAGAACTCGACATAAACAGCAAAATCCTAAACGACATCCTAAAAAATCTAAAATCAGCAATGATAATAGAAGAAGACAACGGATACTACTGGATAGAAGACCCAATAACAAAAGAAGCAGTCAAAAAACTAAGACTATAAAATCTCTCCAAAGACACAACCCCTTCTACCACCCATTTTTCCTAACACCTGCATTATTGGCTGGTAAAAAAGGATTTTGGTGTAACATTTGGCCTGGATATTTGACGAGGAAGTTTTAGCAGTAGTAGCAGCAATAGTTATAGTAGCATCAGTTTTCGCAGTAGTCCAGGCGATAAACGCTGGAAGGGTTACAGAACCCTTTTCAGAGCTCGGCCTCCTGGGACCGAATAAGAAGATTGCAGACTATCCTAGGGAAGTTGTCGCCGGATCACAGTTCCAACTATACTCTTACATAGGAAACCATGAGGGTAAAACAATGTTCTACAAGATTCTGGTGAGGCTGGAAACCGTACACTAGCCTTAAACGAGACCAAACCATTAAACATTGAACCCTTCATGACCATATACACTGTTCTACAGCATAACAGTTCAGCAATAATACCATTAAACATAACATTATACACTCCAATGGAAAACGTTAGACTCGTTTTCGAAATGTGGGTCTACAATGAGACGCTAAAGTCTTTCACATACTATGGTAGGTGGAACCAGCTTTGGCTGAACGTTACAAAACCGCCTATACCCTTAACTGAGACGCCTAAAACCCAAAACATTTCCTCAAGCATAGAATCTCGTCTTGTGGAAGCATATCTTTCGATAAGAAGGGCTGAAGACTCTGGAGGAAACGTTACAGAAATGGTTTCAACCTTAAACAATGCAATATACTATGCTGGGAAAGAAGAGTATGATAAAGTTGAAGAGCTCGTGAACAAGATAATTTCACTAGAGCCCAAGGTTTCTTCAGCTGGGCAAGAGTTTAGGCGCATGCAACTATACTATACCATCGCCTCAGCTGCAGCTGTTGCTGGAATAGGTTTAGCGTCATTCATTTACCTAAGGCATGGAATATGGCTTATCTGGTCAAACTTTTATGGAAGCTGGAAGATTGTACCCTAAAACATTCCCTAAGCCATCTCCTGCTAAAGTCAACAAACTCTTCCGGGCCACTAAAGCTATCCCATTCTCTAGCGTCTTCGAAAACATTGTTCACGTTCTCTAGAACATGATACAGTGGGTCTGCTACAACAAGGTCCACAACATTTTCTGGAAACGTTGGGAGAAGCTTCAAACAGTCTCCAAGTATAAGCGTTAAAGTGATCTCCTCAGACGACATCGAAGCCAGAAAGCATACAGGATATTAAAAACTTTGAGCCAGCTCCCCGCTCCAGAAGACTTGAATTTGTTCCGTTATGCAATTCTTCCTTAAGGGGGCCCTTTCACATTGCACCAGAATACTAGAACACCATTTTCCCCTCAGAAGGCATCCGCCTCAAACAATATAGTGTTTCCTCGGCCGGAGTACGTGACCATAGGATCTTGTGCATAAAAATTTATATGCATCTCCATGTAATCAATTCGCTATAGTGTGGTGCGAATGAAATATAGGGGTCTTCAGTTTTCAAGTGGTTTAGCTGGGGAGGTTAAGCGTTTTATCACCTTATGTAGAGGGTTTGAATACGTGAATGCGAAGGGTTTATTTTATGAGAAGGGGGTTGGGTGGGGTGCAGAAATTAGTGTGTGACAAACAATCTGTCCCATCACTTCAAGAACGTGGTAAGGTCTCCCGCATGGCTTCAAAACGGTGTCGCCCAAGCAACTGCGACCAAATCGACTCCAGCTCGTGGAGAAGTGAAAAGTATACCTAAAGGGTGGAAAGCCTTTTTTGAGAATATTTTCACATCCAACTGCCGCTACTGGAAAATGTGCCCATACTTTTATCGAGAAAGCTACACTTGCACGCACGGTAGAGGAGACTACTGTGGATTCTATAGGCGGCTTAAGGGTGATGACGCATGAACGCTGTGGCGTGGGCTGTAGGTGTAGCTGTAGCGCTTCTGGCAGCCTTGAACGCCATATTCTGGGGGTACGCGATAAAGGAGGTGGGGGGATCTGCAGCTCACCATCGGCTTCTTCTTCAAGCTAGTCTTCAACAGATGGTTCATACTTGCAATGGCTTCAGCGTTCACGGCGTCACTGTTCAGCTACGTGGTGCTCAAGGAGATGGGCGTGCTCGCTGGAAGATTCTTTCTTACATTACAATTGATAGCAGTAGTTTTAGCAACATTATTTGTCTTAGGAGAGCGACCTTCAGTAACAACATGGATCGGGATCATACTAATAATTGTAGGTGTATGGTTTGTGGGTTATGGAAAATAGTAAGAGGATTGTAAGCATCATTATACCAACACTTAATGAGGCTGAAGGAATAAGGAAAACGATTAGTAATATTCCATTGGAAGATCTTAAAAAGGCGGGGTTTGAGGTAGAAGTTGTAGTTGTGGACGGAGGTTCCACAGATGGCACTGATAAAATTGCCAGAGAACTGGGAGCACATGTAATACAGGAGCCTCGAAGAGGTTATGGAAGAGCGTACAAAACAGGTTTCAAAGAGGCTAAAGGCGACATTATAGTAACGCTTGATGGTGATGCGACTTATCCCTCCGAATATATACCGCAACTTGTTGACTTTCTAATTAAAAACAACCTTGACATGATAACAACACAAAGAAATCCTGAAGATGAAGCCATGAATGCGATCAACGCATTCGGTAATTACATACTCTCTACACTTATAAGACTCTTATTTCATATAAACTTAAAAGATTCTCAGTCGGGGATGTGGATTATTAGAAGAGACGCATTAAAGGATATCATGCCTAAAAGCGATGGCATGGAGTTTTCTGAAGAAATAAAGATCAAAGCCTATTTATGTGGAAAACGAGTGCACGAATTTCCAATACCGTACAGAAAAAGAGTGGGAAAGTTAAAGCTTAGGAGATTTCGTGACGGATTAAGGAACTTCCTCTACATATTTATAATCTCTCTATATTCACATTTTGGGGGAAGATGTCACGAATGATGAAAGTAGCATTTGTAACGGAACTTTTCTATCCAAGTGTCGGGGGCCAAGAGTTTCGTTTTATGCAGCTGGTTAAAGGGCTGGCTAAAAGGAACGTGAACGTCGAGGTGTACACATCTGATCATTTAGGATGTTTAGCTAAGGAGGAAAGAATAGGGGGAATACCTGTAATGCGTTTTGTAACACTGAGGAAGTATGTGAAGCCTGGTTCAAGAGGGCTCATCCCGCTGGTAAAATATATTTGTGCAACAAGTAAGCTTATAAAAGAACTTGTAAAAGAGTATGACCATATCATAGTAAATCAAATGCCCCTTCTACATCTCTTTTTAATCCCAAGCTGTGATAAGATTATTATTGATTGGTGTGAAACCTATGAAAAGGGGCTGCTTAAGTATATTCTTTCATACAGTGCAAGGAAGGTTAAGAAAGGAATCGCCGTAAGCGAAGATGTAGCTAATACAATAAGGCTCTTTAATCCTCTCATGGATGTAGAAGTTATTAGAACTCCACTTGATGTCAATAAGTACATGTGTAATGAAAAAAAGGACGAAGAATTAGTACTCTTTGTTGGACGTCTTGTTCCACATAAAAACATACTTTCTTTGATCAACGCCATTTCTTACGTAAATGCCTCCTCTCTCCGTAGAAAGAGGTTGGAAATAGTAGGGGATGGACCTCTCAGACGGATCTTGACTGACATGCAAGGAAAGTATCGATATATAAAAGTATTAGGTAAAGTTGATGAAGAAGAGAAAGTTAGGTTGATCAGAAAAGCATTTCTTCTTGCAATACCAAGTCTTCGGGAAGGCTTTCCTAACGTTGTAGCAGAGGCCATTGTATCGGGAACTCCTATACTTACAGTTAGGACTCCACTAAATAACGTATACCGCTTTGTTGAAAGACATAAAGTAGGCTTTGTAGCATCATCACCTTCACCAAAGGATTTAGCAGAAACTATAACAAAGATCGATGCTAATGCGTGGCATTTTGCTGTAGGAAATGAAATAAAGTTACGGGAAGAGTTTAAAGAAGAAAACGTAATAAACAAGCTACTTCGATATTTTTAAGAGGGTAAGAAAATGAAAAACAATATTTTAGTGACAGGAGGTTCTGGATTCATAGGACATCACCTTATCAAGTATCTTTTAAGAAGAGGCCATAATGTCTACAATATCGACATAGCGTCAAATAATTCTCAAGAAAGAATAAATGTGAAAGATTTTGAAAACCTCTCAAAAGTGTTTAAAGATATAAAGCCTGATGTAATAGTACACTTAGCCGCCATAGCCTCCGTACCCTTATGCGAGAACAGCCTTTATGAATGCTTTGAAACAAATGTTAAGGGAACACTTAATGTTGCAATATTATCTAATAGAATTGGGTCAAAACTTATCTTCGCATCGAGTTCAGCCGTTTATGGAACTCCCTCACTACTTCCAACACCTACTTCTTATCCAGCGCAACCTACAAACTTTTATGGTTTGAGTAAAGCGCTTGGAGAGCAAATAGTGAGATACTTTGTTCCGTCATCGCATGTCATATTCAGAATATTTAATGTATACGGCCCTGAATGCTACAGATCCTATGTTATACCAGACATAATTAGGAAGATACTCGCTGGGCACAATCCTATTTCTCTTTTAGGCACGGGCCAAGAATCTAGGGATTTCATATATATAGATGATGTACTTGAAGCCTTTAGAATAGCTATTGAAACAAATGCCGTAGGGACATTTAACTTAGGTTCAGGCAATACCTACAAGATAAATGATATAGCATTAATGATTAAAGACATCATGAAGAGGCCGCTAGTAACCTTTGTGTTTGAGGGTAAATCAAGACCAGGAGACTTCATGGCAAATTGGGCTGACATAAATGATGTGCCTCCGAATTGGAAACCTCGAATCGACATAGAAACGGGGCTAAGGATGACCGTAGAGTGGCATATAAGAAATCTAGGTACCCAAAAAATTGAACTTTAAAAAAGGTATGGTGGTCGCATGAAAATAGTTATGGTTCATTCATACTTCCCACCTAAGATTGACTCTATAGGAAATATCGTATATAATCTGGCTAAGAGCTTCTCAGAGGATGGTCATGATGTTTTAGTGCTCACGTCTCAATTACCGAACAAATCCTCACTTAAAGATACTAATTTGAAAGTTATTCACCTTAATCCCTTATTTAAAGTTGCAAATACACCGATCATTCCTGAGCTTCCAAAGGCTCTTATTGAACATTTAAAGGGAACCGATATAGTTCACACACATTTGCCAACGCCATTTTCTTCTGATATTACAATGTTAACTAAACGCATTCTGTCGGTGCCTGCAGTACTGACGTATCACTGCGATATCGTTGGATATAGACCTTTAGAAAAGTTAATAGCAAATTTTTACACTAGGACTTTATCTTATGCTACTTTATCATTGGCAGATCGAATAGTTGCTCTTACAAAGACATATAGTGAGAAGTCAATTTTTCTACGTAGGTTTCGTAGTAAAATAGAAATAATCCCAAATGGCGTTGATGATAAAGTATTCGTCCCAATGAGTGAAAAGGAAAAAGCAAGGATTAAAGAGAGACTAAATATTGATAGCGAGAAGATCATTCTATTCGTTGGTCTACTCGACCGTTTCCACGCTTACAAAGGCCTTCATTACCTTATTTATTCATCAAAAAAAGTTGTTACTCAATTTAAGTCGCTAAAGTTTATAGTTGTTGGTGATGGTGAACTTCGCCCCCTTTACCAACAAATGTGCATAAATCTCAAGGTTAGTGATTACTTCGTTTTTGCAGGCTCGGTATCTCGAGAAAAGCTTTTACTACTATACAAAATAGCTGATCTCTTCGTTTTACCTTCGACCACTTTAGCAGAATCGTTTCCACTAGTTTTACTTGAAGCTATGTCTTCAGGTCTACCAATTATCACAACTACAATTGGGGCCTTACCTGAAATTGTTGGATATGGGAAAGCTGCGAAACTAGTACGCCCACGCGATATCGGAGAGCTTGCCGAGGCAATTCTGCAACTTATTGCAAATGAGGAACTTGCGAAAGAACTCGGAAAAAATGCACGAAGAATGGTCTTAGAGAGGTATTCTTGGCGTGTTGTCTATCAGAAATACAAGTCACTTTTTGAACGTATAATAGGGGGTCTAGCTTGAATGTGACCTATTTTATAGCGGGTGCTATAAGCTTAGTAATAATAGCAGTCTTAGCAATATATGGCATACCGATTGGTTCTCCGCTAGCAGTCTTACGATTGCTCATCGGAATACCAGTTCTCACCTTCTTCCCCGGCTACCTTTTGGTTAGGTCAGTATTTTCTAATAGGAAGGATTTTATAGAACAAATAGCACTCAGTGTATCCTTTAGCTTAGGATTGGTTTCACTTATTGGGACTTCACAATACTTTATTGCTGGGAAGATAGAGTTATTAAGAACTTTACTTCTCTTTACTGCACTTACGATAATCTGTATCTTTGTTTCTTGCAAGGTTTCAAAGTCCTCTTCTCCAGGTATCGCAATGTATGGAAAAAGCGAAAGACGAAAGATTTTCTTAGTTTATTTCGCTTTTATTGTTATCACCTCGATGCATATTTTTCAAATTTTCCAAGTAATAAACCAATCTACTTGCTTAGCGGGTAGTGACTATGCTAATTGGCTAGCTCACGCGTATACATTCAAAACTGGTAGTCTCTTCATATTTTGGAATGAAGATTCAGGCTACCCCCCATTAAGTATATCGCTAATTGCGATTATGAGCTACCTTTTTGGCGACGAACTTTTAGCATTAAAATTTTTAATCCTTTTGACTTCATCACTCTTCATTTTCGTGTCATATATATTGGGTAAGGCCTTAACAGGAAGCTACCTAACTGGCCTTGTAGCAAGTCTAATCTCGGCATCCTTCCGGTTGAGTTTGAATACAATTGCTTGGGGGGGATATCCTACCCTTTTATCATACATATATTGCGGACTTACCGCATTCTTCCTATTGAGAATGCTTGAGAGGCAGAACACTACTCTATCCAACATTATTGGGGCTGGACTGAATATTGGTTTTCTTATATTGACTCACCATGTTTCATTTTTTACTTTTGCAATGATCTTACTTTCTTTCTTCATCTTATCACTCATTTTGGGGAGTACTAACAGAAAAGAGTTGACGAAGGCTTATGTATCTATTGGCCTTATAGGATTGGCTATAGCTTCACCATATGTATATCACATATTAGTTGCAAACACGCATTTAAGCCACTATCTGCAAAATAGAGCAGCATATTTCCATCATGTTGAACGTGTTCAATTTCAAAATTTGTTTCAATTTATTACGAACGAATATTTCTTGACTTCTATTTTTTCAGCCTTCATACTCATAATGGTACGCAAGAATGTGATTAAAGAGAAGATCTTCTTCCTCTTGGTTTGGTTGTTGATTCCTTTATTACTCACTAGGCTTTATTTGATTGGATTTATAACCGATTATCTTAGATTCTTCTATTTTATCGCACAGCCGGTGATATTGCTTAACTCGGTAGCCTATTATAGCCTGTACAATGCACTAGTTAAAGCTGTAAATAAAGTGGAGTCGAACCATCGGATGTCTCTTCCTTCAACTACTCATAGTCTGAAGATTGCAAGTTGTATTATACTTTTAATGTTGATGTCGACCTTAATTGTAACAGCCTTTTCTAATAGCTATTCTAGCTTTAAAAATGACTATAACTGGTTTCTCTCAATTAGGCAAAACGAATATGATGCCATAACTTGGCTCAAAAATCATAGCTCTCCTCTTGATGTGGTTGTTGCACCTCATGAGTTAGCATTATGGACTAGGGGATTATCTCATGTTAGAGTTCTTGAAGATACGCCCGAAGAATACGTGTTCTATGACGTACAATTAGATAGAATCAGAGCTAGTTCGTTAATACTCCACTCGGACTACGAGATTAGAAATGGTCTTATTAGAATGCGGTTACAGGAAAGTAAAGGCTGGCTTTTTAATCCATTAGTTGAGGTTGTTGATTATGATCCAACTGTATCCTCATACAGTTATATTCCATTACTTTATTTGCAAGACTATTGGACGAATATAGTACTTAGCAATGGTAAATCTATACGACTTGATAGTTTTCCTCAATCCTATGTTAAATGGGTAATGAAGGAAAGAGAGAGAGCATCATTGCAACAAGTATTTAGCTATGGGAAATCGAATGATGTTAGGAACCTCATTACTAACAGCGGGTTTGAAAATGGTACTTGGGGAGGCAAAGAAGTTCTTGAATCCTCTTATGTCTGGGAAGGAAGACATTCATCAAAACTTGTAGCTTCATATGGATATGTGGCAAGTGGCTTATCCAATGCTATACCTGCAAAAATTCTTGCTGGGGAGACGTTTACAGTCTCTGCGATGGTGGACGCTCAAGTGAGTAAAGGGTCTCTCTACCTTCGCATCCATTATTACGACGCTAATAACCGAATCATAACTCATTGGGATTGGGCAGTTATTAATAACTCAACAAATGGCTGGAGACTCTTCTCTACGACGTTCACGCCAGACCACCCATTCCACCCTAGTAATGTAAATGGGACAGATCATGTTTACTTTGATTTTGCTTGGTGGGATCCCACAAATTCTACGTCTGGAAGTGCGTTTGTAGATGACTACAAATGTGAATTGGGTTTGATTGTGACAAAAACTCTAACAGTCACAAAATTTGAGCCAACTCTTCGGGTCGATATTAATGTCACTCCTTCTGAAGCGGTTAAAGAAGTAGTAATTGGAGGTTTCAGCTTCTATAATTATCGTTTTTCACGTTATGCCCAACAAGGATCAATTCTCACTTTAATCGGACAGAGAAATGCAAGTATAATTATGTCAAGCAATTTCATCGAATCATTAATATTACTAGATCACCCTGAGTATCATCAGACATTCTTTTCATTGAACTTCAAGGGCTCAAATGCCTCTATTACATTAAGGCTATACTCAAAGGGATGGGCAGAAGATATATATACAGTTGATATCAACGAAGTTCTTAAGAAATATCAAGTCAGTTATGTTATGATTTATAATCATACGGGTTACTGGCTCACGTTAAGATTCTTAAATCGAGTTGACCTTTTTAGCTTAGTTTATTGGAATAACGATATTCTCATTTTTAAAGTTAAGGAGCGATGATAGTTTTACGTTAGATTCTTCTTACCTTTAATGCATGTTCACGGGCTGCTGACCGTAACAATGAATAGCTGATCGAGCTTGCGATTAGGATCTTGATGAACGGCCTATCCATTGTAGATGAGGTTTAGGGAGACAGCACTAGAATTCGACGTGAAGGCCATTGCTGATGAATGGATTAAGCTTATAGAGCATGTGAGGGGATAAAAAAATATAAACGTTGGATTGCTTAGCATCTTTTATGAAGGCTGTAATTTTGGCTGGCGGCCACGGTAAGAGGTTGAGGCCTCTAACCAACGACAGGCCTAAGGCGTTGGTTGAGGTTGGCGGCAGACCTATTATCGAGTGGCAGATCAGCTGGCTTTCATCTCATGGTATAAGAGAGTTTGTTGTATGCGCTGGATACATGAGGGAAAAGTTTTTTGATGCGATTGGAAGCGGCTCAAGGTTTGGCGTGAAAGTCTACTATTCTGTCGAAGACGAGCCTCTGGGCACAGGAGGTGCTTTAAAGAACGCTGAAGGGCTTCTGGTGAACGAGCACGGCTTCCTCGCCGTGAACGGTGACATAATAACAGACTTGAACCCTACGATACTGTTCTCGGACAGTAGTGTTGGAGTCATAAGCTTGGTTCCCTTGAAAAGCCCCTATGGTGTAGTGGAAGTCTCAGACAACGGTCTTGTGAAAGGCTTTGTTGAAAAGCCTCAGCTTGATTACTGGGTCAACGCTGGCGTATACTATTTTAGGCCAGAGGTTTTCGACTACCTTCCAGAAAAGGGTGACCTTGAGAGGACAACGTTTCCAGAGCTTGCTAGAAAGAGCTTGCTGAAGGCTGTAAAGTTTAAGGACGTTTTCTGGAAGGCTATCGACACACAGAAGGATATAGAGGAGGTTGAGAAAGAGTTAGTGCGACCATCCCATTAATCCCTCCCAAATTTTTTAAGAGTATGTTTTGACAAAATTTAAATGCCATCGTATAGTATGGAATGGCTGAAGTTTGTTGAGTGATTTTTTAGAGCTTACCCAGATTTAGGGTCATTCTATCTTTTCATTTACAAGGATAAAACTTTAACTGACACAATTACCAAACAAGCTCGTAAGCCTTACAGGGTAAATGGTTACGGTTTATCTACTCCGATGATCGAATACGCTTTAAGGCTCATATCCTTCTTAGACCATCTGGAAATTATGAATATGTAAGTGATAGCGTATTGAACATTTTAAGGAACAATAGGGGATGTGCTTTTTTCTTGTGGAAACTGTTGTTTCAAGACCTAGGCTTGTATTCAGTTGATGCTGAAGGCTTCATAAAATGCCTTTATCCCAGTTTATTCAACAACGACCCTCCAGAAGACGGTTATGAAGTTGAAGAGAGATCTAGTATTGGGTTAAGAGTTGAAGTAGGCCTTAAAATGTTGGAAGAAAATTAAGGAGTTAGAATTTGTATGATGATGCTTTATACTGATATTTTTTCACAAATTTACTTTATTTGGCATTCTCTCTTTTGGATATTGGTGTAGTAAAGTTATAGAATGGTTAAAAAATTAAGTTAAAATAGTTTCTGAGGGAATTTAGAGGCTGTAGGGGGTTTGGTGTTTTGAAGGTTCTGGTGACTGGTGATACTGGTTTTATTTTATCTTAATAGACGATAGAAAAGTGAAAATGACAAGAGACGAGCTTACAAGAAAACTTGAAGAGAGCGGTGTTGAAACAAGAAAATTCTTCTACCCACTACATGAAATGCCAATATACCAAAAATATGCGAACTCCACATACCCTATATCGTCGAAAATTTCTAAGCAAGGACTAAATCTTACATCAAGTGTAAAACTTTCAGGAGAAGACGTAAAATATATTGCTCGAAAGATCAGGGAAATAGTTACATGATGTAAGATTCAAGTGGCCGAATAAAAGCTTGGTGAAGGACTTGAAGGCAGAGGACGGCTTTATCCCCGACTCCCTATACGATACGATAAGATAGTAAAATGTATGCCTATTCCATCAGTGGAAGCAATCATCGTTAAAGACAATAAACTACTGTTCTTAAGGAGAAAGGATAGTCCCGCTAGAGGGCAATGGTGGTTTCCTGGAGAGAAAATTAGAAAGGGAGAATCCATTGAAGAGGCTTTGCCTCGAGAGGTTAAGGAGTAAACTGGACTTGAGTGAATACAGACTTGTAAAGGTATATTCTAGAATCTTTCCTGAAAGGCATGATATAACAATAGTATTTTTATGTAAATGTAGAGAAGGCGAGATAAGGT